>Ga0209014_10001263_pt1 | contig 14917 bp, 13 predicted proteins | sample BarGraNGADG00212_FD_184491 | JGI IMG/M metagenome (GOLD analysis project Ga0209014, IMG submission 184491) | Arctic peat soil microbial communities from Barrow, Alaska - Barrow Graham LP Ref core NGADG0002-212 (SPAdes) (version 2) | ecosystem: Environmental > Terrestrial > Soil > Wetlands >...
GCCCCGACCAGGGCCGAGCTGACGGTGCAGTCGAAAAACTCGAGCAGGCCCGTCTCCTCGAGCCGCTGTTCCAGCGAGCAGTCCCAGTTCGAGACGACGGCGAGCGCCAGCCCCCGGTTCTGTAACAGGCGCATCGCCTCGATCGCACCGGGCTCGGCGCGGAAGCGAAGCGAGCCGACGAAGTCCGGCAGCAGCTCCTCGGGCTCCAGCTCGACATCGAGCGAGGTGAGAAACACGCCACAACAGTCGCGGTGGAGTCGCTCCAGAGATGTGCTGTCACGTCCTTCGAACGAGCGCTCGCGGTAGTACTCCATCTCAATTTTGAATGCGGCGCTAACCGCGTCTCGCGAGCGCATGACCCCGTGCCGCCTGAGCCCGCTCTCGAGCGCGGGAACGGGATCTTCGAGCGCGACCAGCGTCCCATAGGCATCGACGGTGACACAGTCGAGGTCAGCTAAACGCATCGGGATGCAAAGCGCCGGCGAGCTCACGCAGTCCGTCCACCGCAGCGGGCCCGGGCTCGAGCAGTTGGAGGTCGATGCGTACGACGCGACCGTCGTGAACGGCCGGAAGCCAGCGCGTCGCGGGGTTGCGCCGCAGCTTGGCGAGCGTGAGGCGCGAGTCGGTGCCGATTACGAGCACCTCGGGCTTGAGCCGGCGCAGGCGCTTTAACGGAAAGGATCCCTCCTGTACGTCTGGCCCGGCGACGTCAACTCCGCCCGCCTCACTGATCATGTTTCCGATGAAAGAGCTGTCCGAGGCGGTCGCGAAGTGGCCGAGATCGATGAAGACGCGCACCGGCTCGGCGGCGGCGAGTGCCGTTCGCACGAACTCGCGTCCGTCGGCGATCCGGGCTCGTTCGGTCCGCCCCCGCAGCGGCACGCCTGCGAGCAGACTGGCGTCGGAAAGCGCCTGCTCGATACCGTCGAGCGTCTGATCGGGCATGACATAGACGGCAAAGCCGAGAGCCCGCGCCTGCGCGATGGCGATCTTGGTGACACCCGAGCCGGCGAGGACGAGCTGAGGCTTCAGCTGTCGGATCAGCCCGAGATCGAGCGCGCCGCTACCGGTTCCCACTCGAGTCGCCGAGAGCCTCAGGGTAGAGGCGAGCGCTATAGGAGCGGTTCCGGCGACGGCGATCGACTTCGGTTTGGCCTTCAGAGTCACGAGGTGGCCGTCCGCATCGCGCACCGACAGCGGATAGAGCCGGACGCTTGCGCCGGTCGGCTCGGGTTTCTCGCCGCATGCGCTCAGGACGAAGGGCAGGACAAGCGCGAGCGGAAGCGCAAGTAGCGAGAGGCGACGTAGAAGCCCCGCGTGCAAGGGCCGGCGACGAGCTGCGAAAAGCGATTGCACTTCGGCCCGATGATATCGGCGCCGCCCGGCTCGGTTCGCCGGCACGACCGCTCGAGCGCTGAGGAAGTCGCGCTTCTTCGTTGAATAGGGAGTCATGCCCGATTGGGATTGGTACCGCCTGGCCGTTCTCGGCGTCGTCATCGCGCTCACCTTCATCATCTCGGAGATCGTCGATCGATCGCTCTCGCGGAGAAAGCTCGATCCGGGCGTGATGACTCGCTACCGGATACTCAGACGAAGCGTACGCGCGGGCATCATTTTCGTGGGCCTGCTCTCGGCGCTGCTCGTGATACCCCAAGTGAGAGCGGTGGCGGGCGGGATTCTCGCCTCCTCGGCGATCGTGGGCATCGTGTTTGGCTTCGCGGCGCGGACGACGATCGCCAACGTGATCGCCGGGCTGATGATCGCCACAACCCAGCCGCTGCGAATCGGCGATGTGATCGAGACCTCCGGCGAGCGAGGAGTGGTCGAGGAGATCACCCTCAACTACACGTTCATTCGGCTGGGCGACGGCGCGCGGCTCGTGGTCCCCAATGAGAAGCTCGCCTCCGATACCATTAAGAACTCGTCGATCCGAGGGCATGAAACGTTTGCCGAAGTCTGTGTGCAGGTTCCGATCGAGCTCGAGCTCGAGAAGGTCGTAGCCGGTTTGAAGGAGACGCTTGCAGACGAAGAGGGGCTCGAGATTTACGTGAGCGAGCTGGCTGATAAAGCAACGATCTGCATTCGAGCGGTTGCCACCGATGCGGTGTCCGCCGACGCGCTCGAGAAGGAGCTGAGGCTGCGCGCTCACGAGCGGCTGCGTAGCGATGGGGCTTTCGCATGAGCCCGCCTTCGAGAAAACGCCGCCCGAGCCCGGCTCGCGCTGCGCGTAGCAGCGACGAATACGCCGACATGCGCCGCCGCCGGCGGCGCCATCGCGCTCGGCTGGCGCGGCGTCGCCACACGAAAAAGATGATCCTCGGGGTAGTCATCGGCGTGGTGGTGCTGTTGGGAATCGGCGGCGTCACCGGCGGCGGTATCGTCTTCACCAACTGCAGCCTCTCGTCGCTGAGCCCGGTCGCCATGGGCGAGAACTCCTTTGTCTACGCCGCCGACGGGTCGCTTCTCGGCTCGATTCCGACGGCGCAAAATCGCCAGACCGTGGGCTGGAACGAGATCTCACCCTGGATGCCGAAGGCCGTCGTCGCGATCGAAGACAGGCGCTTCTACGAGCACGGTGGTGTCGACTACGTGGGTATCGCGCGCGCCGCCATCGCCGACCTGCGCGCTCGGAAGGCCGTCCAAGGCGCGTCGACGATCACCCAACAGCTGGCTCGCGCCCTCTACATCTCGAACAAAGAGCGCACCGTGGGCCGCAAGCTGAAGGAGGTCTGCCTGGCGCGCAAGCTAGACAACGCCTGGTCGAAGCAGCAAATCCTGACCGCTTATATGAACCAGGTTTTCTACGGCGCGAACGCCAACGGCGTCGAGGCCGCGGCCGAGACTTACTTCTCCAAGCACGCGAGCCAGTTGACGCTGGTGCAAGCCGCGCTTCTCGCCGGTCTGCCCCAGGCGCCCAGCGACTACGACCCGTTCGTCAACAGGCCGGCCGCGCTGACGCGCCGAAACGAAGTGCTGGCGGCGATGCTCAAGAACAAGGACATCAATCGCGCGCAATACAGGCAGGCGATCGCCACTCCGATCCACCTCAAGCGGGGGAACATCTACAAGAACATCAAAGAGCCGTACTTCTTCGACTACGTCACCGAACAACTGGTCAAGGAGTACGGAACCGAGACCGTGCAATCCGGAGGCCTGAAGGTCTACACGACGATCAACCCGCGCATGCAGCGGCTGGCGAGGAAGGCGATCCGCGACAACCTCTACTACAGGTCCGACCCCGCCTCGGCTGTCATCGCCATCGATCCGCGGACGGGTGCCATCAAGGCGATGACCGGGATCATTCCGGGCAAGAAGAACAACCAGTTCAACCTCGCCTCCCAAGCGCGGCGGCAGCCCGGCTCGACCTTCAAGATGTTCGTCCTCGCCTCGGCGATCGCGCAGGGCATGAACCCCTACACGACCTACTACACCTCCGCCCCCTTCACCTATCAGCCCGATCCGGGGAGTGCGCCCTGGAGCGTGCACACCTACAGCAACAGCTACGCCGGCACTATCTCGGTGGCGAGCGCCACGCTGCAGTCCGACAACACGGTCTTCGCGCAGCTCATCCTCGATGCGGGTGTGCAGAACGTTGCCGACATGGCCTACAAGCTCGGCAACATTCGGCTACAAGCTCGGGATATCGTGCCCGCGATGGCGCTCGGAACCGCGGCCGTTTCCCCACTGGAGATGGCGAACGCCTACGCGACGCTCGCCGCCGGCGGCATCCGCTCTGAACCACTGGCCATCACGAAAGTCGTTCTTCCCGACGGCAAACCGGACAAGAGCGCAGGCTGGGGTAAGCCGCGCCGCCAGCGCGTAATCCCCGATTGGGTGGCATACGAGGTGACCAAGGTGCTCGAGTCGAACATGACGAGCGGTACCGCGGTCGGCGCGTATTTCGGCCGAACAGCGGCGGCCAAGACGGGGACGACCGACAATCACGATGACGGCTGGCTCTGCGGTTACACCCCCCAGCTCGCGACGGCTGTCTGGGTCGGATACCCGGACGCTGAAAGGCCCGTATATGTGCACGGTGTCGCCATCGCTGGAGGCAATATCCCGGCTTCGATCTGGCACGATTTCATGGCGCCGGCGATGGCGAGCATGCCTGTGCGCGACTTCCCTACGCCCGACACGGCGGCCAGATTCGTAACCTGGACACGGGGGAGCTACGGCTACCTGGGCTCGACGGGAGCGGCTTCGACAACGCCGGCGACAACGACCGCCTCGACAAAGGCGACGACAACCAAGGCGACAACGACACACGCGGCGACCACGAAGACGACTGCGCCGCCGCCACCTCCACCGGTGACGACAACGACAGCTCCTCCTCCTCCGCCACCACCGGTGACGACAACGACAGCTCCACCACCGGTGACGACTACCGCCCCGCCGGCGATCAGTCCCTGACGGAGTCGAAGCTAGTCGCCGTGCGGCTGGCGGGCGGCTCGCGCTTCGCTCCAATGCTGTGAAAGGAGCTCGGCGCGGTGGGCTACCCGGCGCGGAAGGATCTCCTGTGGGCGCTCGCTCGGAGCCGGGTAGGGCGCGTAGCGACCGACACAGAGAGCCGCGAGTTGGGCGGCGGCGGCCGCGAGCAACGTCGCGACGATCAAGAACGGAAGCTTGAGAAAGCCGACGGCCGCGAGAGCCGTCACGTACCAGAACACGCTCAGACCAAGGTGTAGCCGCACCGCCAGCTCCAAGAAGATGAGGAGGGGGCCGAGCAGCCCGGCGACGAGCAACGCCACGGAAGACCAGGGCCGGTATCGGCGCAGCTGCGGCAGCCAGATCCAGGCGTGAAGCGGCGGCAGCAGAAAGAGAAGCGCGTAGCTGTTGAACCAGGCGACGGCGAGGGAGACGCAGGCGACTACCAGCAGCGCGCTGGCGTAGCCTGCCAGCTCCTGCTCGGGGCTCGTCTCCCGGCGCGGCAGCAGCCGGTCGCGGGAGATCAACCAGGCGCCGAAGGCGAGAAAGGCGAAACCGACGAGCGCCGCCACTGGTAAGGAAGTGGCCGCGAGGCTATCGGGTGACAGAGGCCGTCCTGAGCCTCTGGGCCAGAATCCGACCACGGCGAAGAGCCAGAAGAGCACCAGGAGAGAGAACCAGAAGCCGAGCCGCCGGGCGAGGCTGCGCAGCGCGGGCCAAAACGCGATCTGGCGACGGCGGCAGCGCGCAAAGAGATCAACGATGGTCACCAACGCAGGAATGAGCGTTGCGATGAGCAGTAGCTGGATGGCCCAGCCGTGTACGAAGCGCCCGCCCAGATATATGTAGGAGGCTTCGCTTACGTGAGGCTCCGGCGCTCCCTGATCGAGAGCGGCCAGCAACTGCTCGCTCGCTCGCCCGATCTGCGCCAGATGCGCCCTCGAGGTGCGATTGGTCTTGTCCGTGAGTGCGGCCGCCGTGTCCGTGAGCGGGTTCGGATACCGGTCGCCGGCGGTCGTCAGCGTCACGGCGGGAATTCCGCGCGCGATGAAGGGCGCCTGCTCGTAGAGGCTGAATGGGAAGGCCAGGTCGAACAGCTGGTGGAGCGGGCTCGGGTGCGTGATTACAGCGCCGGGCTGGTCGGCGAGAATCTGGTTCGCCGTTGCGATAAATACTGGAGCGGGCAGGCTCGTCGTATCGCCGTTGAAGAGAACCCGCGGTTTTCCACTTCCGGCAATCGAGTCGAGAACGATCACTGCGGCGATGCGATGCTCGACGCTGTGACGCTGAGCGAAGCGCGCTGCTCCGATTGCGCCGAACGCCCCACCGTCGGTGGAGAGAAAGACGAGGGTGTGTGCCGGCACGGGCGGAGAGACGTAATCGGGCGGGTTTTGATACGGCCGCGCCAGCTCTAGCATCGTTGCCGTCCCGGAAGCGTTGTCGTTTACCCCTCTCCCCGATTCGCCGCTGTTGTCGCGGTGAGCCAGAACGACGATCTCGGTGGCGGAGCGGCCTCGTACAGTCGCGCTGATATTGCTCAGGCCGACCTTGCCGATACCGGGAACTTGAGCATCGAACTGGTCGACCTTCGTATTGAACCCGAGCGCGGTGAACTGGTCGCGGATCCAGTCGCGGAGCGTTCCGCTGTTCGCCGCGCCGGGACTACGATCGGAGTAAGTGGCGGCGAAGCCGTCGGGGTTGGTGATCGCCGAGACAACCGCGCCGGGATCGAAGGTCGAAGTCAGGGACGGCACCGCAAGAGGCTCCTGCCGAGCGACGCTGAAGGCGACGATCAGAACAGGGATCAGCACCACAATCCAGGCGCCGCGATAGATCCGCGCATTGAGCGGTCTTTCGAGCGAACCTGGTCGCGGTCTCGCCGACCGTGGATTGGGCCGCATTGAGACTCTCACCGTGTGGTAATAGTAGGGATCAGATCGGGACCAGGTATGCAGGACTCTCCTACGATCCTCCTCGTCGACGACGAGGACGCGATCCAGAAACTACTGTCGTTTCCGCTGCAAAAAGACGGTTATCGTGTAGTCGAGGCGCGGGACGGTGAAGCGGCGCTGCGCCGTTTCGAAGAAGAGACGATCGATCTCGTCGTTCTCGACCTTGCTTTGCCGAAGCTGGACGGACTCGAGGTCTGCCGCCGCCTACGCGCCCGCAGCGCCGTTCCGATCATCATGCTGACCGCCCGGGACGAGGAGATCGACAAGGTGATCGGTCTGGAGATCGGTGCCGACGACTACATTACCAAGCCCTTCTCGATTCGCGAGTTTCGCAGCCGCGTGCGTGCGTTGCTCAGGCGAGCCTCGCTGACCCCGGCGGCGAGCGTCGGAGAGCCGCTCGTAATCGGTTCGCTTCGCGTTGACCGCGCACGGCGGCGCATCGAAGTGGACGGCCATGTCCCGGAGCTCACTTACGTGGAGTTCGAGCTGGTGCGCATCCTGGCCGAGAACCCCGGTCGCGTCTTTTCCAGGGCCGACCTGCTCGAGAAGATCTGGGGCAGCTCGCAATACCGCGATCCAAGAACCGTGGACGTTCACGTGCGCCACATACGCGAGAAGCTCGAGCGAGATCCGGGCAAGCCCGAGTTGATTCTCACTGTCCGCGGAGTCGGCTACCGCCTGCGTGAGCCATGAGGGCACTGCGGAGCGTCAGCGGCCAGCTCATTGCCGCGCTGGTCGTGCTCGTCCTCGTCGCGCTAACGACGAGCTACCTGGTCGTAGTCCCCACGCTCGACAACCAATTGGTTTCGAATCGCCTGAACGAGCTCGAGCGCTCGGCGGCCGGGATCGCCTTCGGCGTGACCAGTGGGGATAGCTTCTTCCTGCAGTCCCGTGTCGAGAACAGCGCATCGGCGCTCGACGTTCGAATCGTGGTTTTTCAGGAACTGGGACCTCCGCTGCAGCTTGCGGTGGTAGCCGACTCCTTGCGCACGAGCTCGAGCGCGATCGAGTCCGATCCGGTCGCTTTCGCTGCCGCGAGCAGCGGGCGAGTAGTACGAGGAACACTGAATCGAGGTGATACCAAGCGCGCAGAGGTTGCGGTACCGATCGCGGGGAGTTCCGAGGTGGTTCTGCTTTCGGGCTCCCTCGCCGAGGCGAATCAGAGCGTGCGCACCGTGCGCAAGCAGCTCCTGATCGCGGCTCTTCCCTCCCTGATGATCGCGCTCTTGATCGGCGTCCTCGGCGCTCGCCGGCTCACCTCGCGGATTCACCGCCTGGAGCGGGGTGCCGACAGGATTGCCGCAGGCTCGCTCGAGCAGCCGATCGAAGACGAGGGAACGGACGAAGTCGGACAGCTGGCGCGCAGCTTCGAGCGCATGCGTCAGCGCCTGGCCCGGTTGGACGAGGCGCGACGCGAGTTCATCGCGAACGCCTCACACGAGTTGAGGACGCCGATCTTTGCGCTTTCGGGCTCGCTGGAGCTCCTGAGTGAAGAGGAGATGGGCGAGGCAAACAGGCAGGAGTTCCTGGAGACGATGCGCGGTCAGGTGCAGCGTCTCGAGAAGCTGGCAACGGCGCTACTCGACCTTTCGCGCCTCGACGCCGAGAAGTTCGATCTGATCGTCGAGCCTTTAGCCTTGTCGGCTCTAGCCGAGTCGCTGAAAAGGGAGTTCGAAGCCGCCGCGGAGCTATCCGCGCACCCGCTCACGCTCTCGGTCGCCAACGAGAACGACTTGTTGGTTGAGGCCGATGAGCAGCGAACGCTCCAGATCGGCCGGATACTGCTCGAGAACGCGCTCGTTCACACGCCTGGCGGCGTTTCCGTCTCGATCGGCGCGGCCGAGGAGGGTGACAGTGGCTTCCTGATCGTCGAAGACGGTGGCCAGGGAATACCCGCTGACCAGCAGGAGCGTGTATTCGAGCGCTTCTTCCGCCTGAGCGGAGAGAAGTCATCGGGCAGCGGCCTGGGTCTTGCGATAGCTCGCGAATGGGCGAGACGGATGAATGGCGACCTGATACTGGAGTCGCAGCCGGGGTCGACACGCTTCAGGCTTTCGCTTCCTTTGGCCAAGAGCGAGGAAGAGGCCGGAGGCGCCCCCGTTTCCACGTGAAAACGGCTCGCTAGACGAAAACGGAGCTCGGTTATCGCGGCGCTTCGCACCAGCAGGTGCACTTCTCAGAGCCCGCCGCGACGATCGAGTGCATGATTGGTGGGCGGTAGGGAATACACTCCCCGCGGTTGTCGTATCCTGAGGCTAGATTCGTTCGGAGTCGAAAAGCGGCACGGAACTACCCCATGAGCTCAGAAAGCGCAGTCATCAACCTGACGATCCCGGCGAAGGCCGAGTACATCACGCTCGGGCGCCTGGCTCTCACGGCGCTGGCGCGCGCGCGCGAGTTTCCCGAGGAGACGCTGGCCGATCTCAAGCTGGCGCTGACCGAGGCTTGCTCGAACTCGGTTCGTCACGCGTACAGCTCCGGCGACGGAACGGTCGAGATTCTCTACGAGCTCCAATCCGACCGCTTGATCGTCGAGGTCTGCGACCAGGGGCGCGGGTTCGTGCCACCGAGCGGCCTCGAAGAGATCGACTTCGGTGAGGGAGGCCTCGGGATAGCGATCATTCGAGCGATCGTCGACGACCTCGAGATCAGCGAGAAGATGGGCGGCGGATCACGGCTTCGATTCGTAAAACGGCTCGACTCCTAAGGGAAGCCCGCCCAGGCGATCGACGGAAGTCTCGGAGCGCCGGCTCGGGGACGATGTTGCAGCTCGTGAACACGGGGCACAAGTCGCTTGCCGACTACGCCTCGATCGTCTCGCGGGGCCTGATGGAGGAGATCAAGCACCTCGCCGAGCCGATCAAAGGCCTGCGAGTGCTGCATCTGTCGGCAACGGCCTTCGGCGGAGGCGTCGCCGAGATCCAGTACACCCTCATCCCGCTCATGCGCGACGCCGGGCTCGACGTGGAGTGGCGAATCATCCACGGCCAGGAGGAGTTCTTCAACGTCACGAAGGCCGTCCACAACGCGCTCCAGGGCGATCGTCGCAGCCTTACGCAAGAAGACAAGGAGATCTTCGGCCGCTACAACCAGCTGAACGCGGCGCAGCTCGACGACTCGGACTACGACGTGATCATCATCCACGACCCGCAGCCGGTGGGCATGATCGAGCACTTCTCTTCCTCGAAGGCGAAATGGGTTTGGCGTTGCCACATCGACCTCTCGGATCCGAACCCCGACGTGATCGATTTCCTCGCGCCGCAGATCTCGCACTACGACGCGATGATCTTCCACCTTAAGCAGTACATCCCCGCGAGGCCCGGTCTGCCGCCCGCGTTCATCTGGCCGCCGGCAATCGATCCGTTGGCGCCGAAGAACATGGCGCTGTCGCGAGAAGACGCCGCCTACATCCTCGACCAGTTCGGAATCGACGTCGACCGACCGCTCCTGACGCAGGTCTCCCGCTTCGACCCCTGGAAGGATCCGCTCGGCGTAATCGACAGTTACCGGCTGGTCAAGCAGAAGTTCCCCGAGATCCAGTTGGCGCTCGTCGGATCGATGGCGCATGACGATCCCGAGGGCTGGGATTACTACAACAGAACCGTGGCGTACGCGGACGGCGATCCCGACATCTACATCCTCTCCAACCTGAACAACGTCGGCTCGGTGGAGGTGAACGCCTTCCAGGTTCACTCCTCCGTCGTGCTCCAGAAGTCGATTCGCGAGGGCTTCGGGCTGACGGTCTCCGAGGCGCTGTGGAAGGGGCGCCCGACCGTCGCCGGGCGTGTCGGCGGCATCGTGACCCAGATCCGCGACGGCGAGACGGGTCGCCTCGTGTCGTCGCCCGAGGAGTGCGCGGCGGCTTGCTTGGATGCTCTGCGCGATCCCGATCGGGCTCGCCGGCAGGCGCTGCTCGGGAAGGAAGACGTTCGACGGAAATTCCTCACGCCGCGACTCCTCCACGATTGGCTGGTGCTCTTCAATCACCTGCTCGGTCACGACACCGGCGGCGCCGAGACCGAGCTGATCGCCAACATCTGAGAGCCTATTCCGCCAGGTCGCACATCTCGATCGGACTAGATTCCGACCCGCCGCCGGCGAAGCGGGAAAGCCGAGCTAGTAGGCTTCAATCTGCGTGGGCAAGCGGCGAGAGATCATCATCGTCTCGAACCGGGGTCCGGTTACCTACCAGCGTGGACCCGAGCAAGTTCGCGAGGCAAAACGCGGAGGTGGCGGTCTCGTAACGGCGCTCGGGAGCTTGGCCACGCACCACGACGTGACCTGGATCGCCAGCGCGATGAGCGATGTCGATCGCGAGATTGCCGGGGAGAACAACGGGCAGGCGGTCGAGGAGCGGCTCGAGAACGGCGCCGACTACCGGCTTCGCCTGCTGGCGCACGAGCCCTCCGCATACGACCAGTACTACAACGTCGTCGCCAATCCGACGCTCTGGTTCACACAGCACTGTCTCTGGGATCTGGTTCGTGAGCCGGACAGTGAGCGAAGCGGGCTGATCGAGGCCTGGCGGAACGGATACGCACCGATCAACGCGGCCTTCGCCGAGGCCGCGCTCGAAGAGCTGTCGCGACGGCCCGAGGCGATCGTCTTCTTCAACGACTACCACCTCTACCTGGCGCCGCGGCTGGTGCGGACACGCGCCCCCGGAGCCGCGTTGCTCCACTTCGTGCACATCCCGTGGCCGCAACTCAACTGCTGGCGCGCCCTTCCCGAAGAGATCACGGTGGCCATCCACGACGGGTTGCTGGCGAACGACGTGGTCGGCTTCCACACCACCCGTTGGCGCAGCAACTTTATCCAGTCGGCGCAGTCCGTTGCCGGCGCCAAACGTGTTTCGGGCGAAGCCGCCGTCTCCCACGCCGGCGCCACGACCTGTTTGAGTGCACGAGGCATCTCGATCGACCCCGACGAGCTGGCGGCGCTGGTCGAAGACCCGAGGGTTCAGGAGCACGAGCGCCGCATCATCGAGACGAGGCCCGAGTTCCTGGTCGTGCGCGTCGATCGGACCGATCCTTCCAAGAACATCGTGCGCGGCTTTCGCGCCTTCGAGCTCTTTCTCGAGGAGCATCCCGAGCTACAAGGGCGCGTCACGATGCTCTCCTGTCTCGACCCCTCGCGCCTGAACATCCCCGAGTACGAGAACTATCTCGAGGCGATTCAGCGCGAGGCGCAGCGGGTCAACGAGCGCTTCCAAAAACAGGGCTGGACGGCGATCGACCTGCAGATAGAAGACGACGTTCACCAGTCGATCGCGGCCTACAAGCAGTACGACGTCTTGTTCGTGAATGCCATTTCCGACGGGCTCAACCTGGTCGCCAAGGAGGCGCCGCTGGCGAACGAGCGCGACGGCGTCCTCATTCTTTCTGAGAACACCGGAGCCCACGAGGAGCTGGGCCCCTTCTCGCTGGCGATTGATCCCTTCGACGTCCGTGCTCAGGCAGATGCAATCTACGAGGCGCTGACGATGAGAGCGGACGTTCGCAAGCGCTGGATCGAGGACATCCGCGCCTGGGTTCACGAGCACGATCTGGCCTGGTGGATCAACGGCCTACTGCACGATCTCGACGACTGCCGGGCGAGAAGAGGTGAGCCGGGCGACCCGCCGACGAAGGCAAAGACCGGCGCATGACGACAGCTGAGGTTCGCCCGAGAAGATCGATCGTCTGGCGCCTGGTGGCGCTTGTCAAGCTGGAGCACACGCTCTTCGCGCTGCCCTTCGCCTATGTCGGGGCGTTGCTCGCCTTTCGCTCGGCGGATCGATTCCCTGGTTGGGAGGAGTTGATCTGGATCACGCTGGCGATGGTCGGCGCTCGCTCGCTGGCCATGGGGATCAACCGCGTGGTCGATCGCGAAATCGATGCGCGTAATCCACGCACTGCGGGCCGCGAGCTTCCGAGCGGGCGTCTCGAGCTGTGGCAGGTAGCAGCCTTCTGTCTCGCCGCGCTGGCGCTTTTGGTCCTGTCAACTCTTCGGCTGGCGCCCGTCGTTCGCTATCTGTGGCCCATTCCGGTGGCGGCGTTCGTCGTCTATCCGTATCTGAAGCGTGCGACCTGGCTCTGTCACCTCTGGCTGGGAGTGACCATCGGTCTGGCGCCGCTCGCCGCCTGGATGGCGGTTGGCAAGCCGCTCGCCCCAGCGCCGTTCGCGCTCTGGCTCGGCGTCGCTTGCTGGGTCTCGGGCTTCGATCTGCTCTACGGGCTGTTCGACCTTCAGGTCGATCGGGAGCAGGGACTTCACTCCCTCGCCGTGCGCTTCGGCGTGCCGGCGACTTTCTGGGCTGCTCGCGCTCTCCATCTCGCCACCGTTGCGGCGCTGGCACTCGCCGGTATCGCAGGCGGGGCCGGGTCTATTTGGGAAATCGGCGTCGCCGCGGTCGCGGCGCTTCTCCTTTACGAGCACCTGATCGTCTCGCCGAGCGATCTGCGCAGGTTGAACGCCGCCTTCTTCACTGTCAACGGCGTGATTGCGATCGTATTTCTCGTTTTCGCACTGATCGACGCGCTCGTTTGAGCCGATTAGCTACAACAGGTCTCTGGCAATGGCTACCGAAGCGGTGACAATGGAGCCGCCCATGCGCTTTCGCTTCATCACCTTCCTTACCGATTTCGGTCTCCGGGACGACTTCGTCGGAACTTGCCACGGCGTCATCAAGAGCATCGCGCCGGACGCCGAGATCATCGACATCACGCACGGCATCGAGCCGCGGCGCGTTCTCCAGGGCGCGCTGACGCTCGCCGACACGATTCCTTACATGCCGCCCGGCGTGCACCTCGCCGTCGTCGATCCCGGAGTCGGCACCGATCGCCGCGTGATCGCGGTCGAGGACAAGAGCGGGCGCCTCTACGTCGGTCCCGACAACGGTCTTCTGCTGCCCGCGGCCGATCGCATGGGCGGTCTCGCACGCGCGCATCAGATCGCCAACCCCGCCTATGCGATGAAAGACATTTCTCCGACCTTCCACGGCCGCGACGTCTTCTCTCCGGCGGCGGCGCATCTCGCGCTCGGCGTGCCGATCGAAGACCTGGGCCCGAGCCTCGAGCCGGACGAGCTCGTGCGGCTCGACATCCCGGAGCCTAAGGCGCTTCACGGTCAGATCAAGGCGGCCGTCGTCGACACCGACCGCTTTGGGAACATGCAGCTCAACCTGCGCAACGAGCACCTCGAGGCGCTGGGCCTCTCGGTGGGGACGAAGATCGAGCTCGAGCACGCCGGCGAGCGCTACTACGCGATCACGGCGCGTACCTTCTCCGACGCCAGGCGCGGCGACATCATGCTCTACGAAGACTCGTTCCAGAACCTTGCTGTCGCCATTTCGGGCGGCGATGCGGCGAACATGTTCGGCGCCGCTCCCGGCGACAAGATCACCATCCGCCTGATCGAGCAATGAGGTTGGGTTGAACGAACGTCCGCGGCGTCCTAAGCTCGAAGGCGACAAGGACGTTCACGGCGCGGTAGCACCGGCCTGGACGTCCTTTCTATCTGGTCCGGCGTGAGCGGTCTCGATCTCCGCTTGCTCGCCGGTAGCTACGCCGTGAGCCGGCTATCGCCCGACGAGGCGCTGCCCGAGTGGGCGCGAGGAGAGCTGCTGGCCGTGATCTGGACGCCCGACGAGCTGTCGATCGTCTCGGCCGCCGATTCGGTGCCGGAGTCGGTCAGGAGCGAGTTGGGTTGGCGCGTCCTTCGAGTTGCCGGCCCGCTCGACTTCTCGCTGGTCGGGATTCTCGCTGCGCTGACCGGGGCCCTGGCGCGAGCCGAAGTAGCCGTTTTCTCGCTCTCCACCTTCGACACGGACTACCTTCTCGTCCGCGAGCGCGATCTCGAACGAGCGCTGAGCGCTCTGGAGTCGGACGGCCACCGGATAGCGACAAGCGAGGCCTGACCCGGGCAAGCCACCGACGAGTGGCCCAGTTGCTGCTCAGGAGCGGTCGTCGCTAGTAGCTAGCCGAAGTGACCCCAGTGGGTAGCAACGATGAGAAGCAAGCCGCTGATTGCGAGCGCTAGGCCCGCCACGATCGTCCTCGCGGCCGCGAACTTGAACCGGGTGATCTGTGCCGCCGCCAGCCAGACACCAGCGAATAGGAGAAGCAGAAACCCGACTTCGGCGAGGCGTACACCTGTCTGATGTGCGAAACCGAGAACGAGGCTCATGCGGGTCATTATCCGCCGCCGCCGCCGCGGTGTCGATGAGGGGGGCCCGAGCTGCAGCAACGGCCAGGAAAGCAGCCCAGACCATGGCGCAACCGATGCTATAGGCGGTGTAGGTGTTCAGCCGATCTCTCACCCTCCGCATCACGCCTGGCTCGTGGTCTTCTCGGGCGGGAGCTCAGCGGCCGGCGTTAATCAGTGGTGTTCGGGCGTCATTTTGCGCCCCGGCGCCTGGCGGCGGGTAATTGCCGGCTCGGTACGATAGATCTGTGACCGTGAAGCAAAACGTCAAGCTGGACGCGCGGCGCATCCGCGCCGATTTCCCGATCTTCGAGCAACTGGAAGAGGGGAAGCCGCTGGCCTTCCTCGATTCG
>Ga0209014_10001265_pt1 | contig 14894 bp, 8 predicted proteins | sample BarGraNGADG00212_FD_184491 | JGI IMG/M metagenome (GOLD analysis project Ga0209014, IMG submission 184491) | Arctic peat soil microbial communities from Barrow, Alaska - Barrow Graham LP Ref core NGADG0002-212 (SPAdes) (version 2) | ecosystem: Environmental > Terrestrial > Soil > Wetlands > Peat...
GCTCGCGGCGGGAAGCGTCAAGGATTCGCTCACGATCTTCCTCTCCACCGCCGGTTTCGGTGGCATCCTGAACGTGATCAACGACACAGGCGGGTCGTCAACCATCGCCAACCCCGACAAGGTGGTTCCGGTGGTGAGCTACCCGTAGGCCGAACATGACGACGAGCGCCGTCGTCCCGTACCCGTACCCGTAACCGTAACCTTTGACCCGCGGTGGGCCGGCGCCTGGCCGGCCCACCGCGGGTCTCACCGCACTCGGCGGTGGGGCCAGATCTGATCGCTATTCCCGACCGTGACCACGCCGCCTGACCGTCAACTGCTGCGAGCGGGATCGGGCCCGGTTCAGTCAGTCGCGGCTCGAGGAGCTGGACATTGCCCAGCCGAACCCGCGCTTCACGATGGGCAGCCCGTTCGCTCAGCGGACAGTCGATCGATTGGCCGCGATCTTGTCGGAGGAGATCGATCCCGAGATCGCCCGAGTCGTTCTCGGGGCCAGACCGTCCAGCGGCCAAATCAGAAAGCTCGAGCAGGAGCTAGCAGGCAGCCGGGCCCAGGAGCTTGCCCGTCGAGTCCAGGCCGTAGCCGACCGGATAGACCGCGCCGTCGCAAGCAGTCTTGCCGGTTCGGGGCGCATCCGCCACCGTCTTGGGCCACGTATACGGCGTGGTCCCGACGAATGGCTTGTCGCCCAGCAGGACGTCCTCGAGGCCGGCCGCCTCGGTTCCGGGGAGCCAGGCTTCAACGACCGCGTCCGCCGACGAGAGATCGTCCAGGATCATCGGCCGGCCCGAGATCACCACGACCACGAGCTTGCTCACGAGCGGCCGCATCTTCGCGATGAGCGCCACGTCTTCGTTCGGCAATGTGAGCGTCGAGGAGTCGCCGACGCCCTCCGCGTAGGGCCGCTCGGCTACGACGACGACGCCGACGTCGGCCTTCGTGCCGGCCGGGAATGCAGCATTGCGGTCGTAGGTGAGGCTGTCACCGAGCTTGGCCTTCAGAGCTCCCTGGAGCGTCGTGCCGGACGTAATCGGCCCCCCAGAACCCTGCCAGGTGATCGTCCAGCCGCCGGACTGGATGCCGATGTCATCGGCGCCCTGACCGGCCAGGAGGACCTTCTTACCCGAGGTCGCGATCGGCAGGACGTTCGGGCTCGTCTTGAGCAGGACAGCCGATTCGGCGACAGCCGTGCGGGCGATCGCGCGATCGGCATCCGACCCTACCTCGGACTCCTTGCCCGCGGCGGGCATCGGCTTCTCGAAGAGGCCCATCTCGAACTTCACCCGGAGGATCCGGGTGACCGCGTTGTCGATCCGATCCTGCTTGATCGTCCCAGCTTGCACCAGCGTCGTCATGGTTGTGATGAAACGAACGTAGTCAGTGGGGACCATGACCATGTCGATGCCGGCGTTGATCGACTGGGCCACCGAGGCCGAGTAGTCACCCGGCACCACCTGGTCGATGCCACCCCAGTCGGAGACGACAAAGCCGGTGAAGGCCAGCTGACCCTTGAGGATGTCGGTGATCAGATGCTTGTCGCCGTGGACTTTGCCGGCCGTCGTGCTCGAGTAGGAGGTCATGACGATTCGGGCTCCGCCGTCCACAGCCGCCTTGTACGGTGGCAGGAAGAGCTTCAGCAGTGTGGCCTCGTCCATCTTGTCCACGCCCTGGTCGAGCAGGTAGGGCCCGGTCGGACCAGTCGCCGTAGAGCTGCCGAAGGCCGTTCCGCCATCGCCAATGAAGTGCTTTGCCGTTGCCGCCGAGGTATTGTCGGCGCTCAGGCTGGAGCCCTGAAAACCCTTGACGCAGGCGGTGCCGAGCTTGGAGGCGAGATCGGTATTCTCGCTGAAACCCTCATAGGTGCGGCCCCATCGAATGTCCTGGGGAACCGCGATGACCGGCCCGAAACTCCACCGGATCCCGGTAGCGTTCATCTCGAGGGCCGTTGCGGCGCATTCCTGCGTCACGAGCGCGGGGTCGTTTGTGGCCCCCATACCGACGTTCTGGGGGAAGATGGTCGCGCCGGCGACGTTGTTATTCCCGTGAACGGCGTCGATGCCGTAGATGATCGGGATGCCCAGGCGGGTCCCGAGGGCGGCTTGCTGATACTGGTTGACCATCTCGTACCAGGCTTGCGGGGTGTTCTGACTGGGCGATCCGCCGCCGCCGCTGAGGATCGAGCCGAGCTTGTAGGCGGCCGAGTTCGCCGCATCGATTGAGTTCTTCTCGATCTGGGTCATCTGGCCGATCTTCTCGTCCAGGGTCATCTGACCCAGCAACGCCGCCGCGCGATCATCCACGGATTTGGTGGCGTCCATCCAGGGACGGCCGGAGGATGGTGACCCGGACGCCGCCGGGCTCGAGGCACCCGGTGTGCCCGTGGCAGTGGAGTTGCCGCAGGCCGCCACGAAGACGACGACTACGACTGCGACGAGGCGACTGAGCCATCGGCGAGGCCGCCTGGGGCGACCCGGATACGAGACTGGCATTCCTACTCCTTGCGACCTCGATTGGCGACAGGCACGACCATCGCGAGACCCCGACCCGCAACCACCTGCGCCCAAGACGAGGCCCTCTATGAGCCCTTCTGCTGCTCAGGGACCGCTCTCATCGCTGCCGGACGTTGTGGCGCTCGCAGCTACGCCATGGAGATCGACCCGCTCTACGTTGAGGTCGCTCTGCGCCGTTGGGAGCGCTTCAGTGGCCAGGAGGGGGAGCGCCTCCCGTGGCACGCGGACCATCAGCCGCACGACCGAGCCGTCCCGGGCAAAGACCGACTCGCTCGCGGCGCGGGGTAGCTCGTCGCCGGCGATCAGTTCGCTCGGGCCAGCCACACGATCCACGACGACGGAGGCCCGGCCCGCCAGCTCGTAGCAGACCGGAGTACCGCAGTACGTGAAGGCCAGGCTGCCCGCGGGCAGCTCCCACGACCGATCCTGGCCGGCGATGTCGACGTAGTCGAACCGGTACGGCGCTGCCTCGAACTCGGCCCGGTGCAGAAGCCTGGGCGCAAGCCGCAGCCTGCCTCCCCGAACCTGCACGCCAAGTTCGCCCCAGCGGGCCAGGACCTCCTCTTTGACGAGGCCCGTCATCCCCGGTTGCTGCGCGCCTCGGTGTCGGGGCGTGTGCGAGTAGGGATCGCACGGGAAGGCACCCTGGACTTCGGCCGACTTGCGGAAGCCGAGGCCGTCGCGCACGTGGTCGTAGGCGTCAGCCAGTGCCGCTGCGGCTTCGACGTCGACCTCCCCGGTCTCCGGCTCGATAGCCGCCTGGTAGCACTCCAGAACCGACACCAGCAGCTTGGCGACCATGTGCCAGTAGATGCTGCCGAGGCCCTCGAACATGAAGAAGGTGCGGCTTCGACCGGTGAACTCGCGGTGCTGGAAGACCTTTTCCCAGAGGGCAAGAGTGGCCTCGCGGACCGGCCCGTCCACGTTCATGGCGTCCAGGCGACCGGCCAGATCGTTGGCGTTTCGCAGGTCAGCCCGGAAGTGCCACTCGCCGTGGCTGTCGCGGACCAAGATCCGCGGGTCGTCCAGCGGCGGCACAGAGGTGATCGTATTGCGGCTCAGGAAGGATGGCAGGGCCATGTCCGGGTAGAGCAGATAGCTGTTCTGGTCGGCCCGATATAGATCGCTGGAGCGAAGCGCACGCAGGACGGCAAGCACTTCGGCCGGCGCCAGCAGCCCGGAGCCGAGCACGGCGGCCTGACCTTCCAGCATCGGATACAGATGCGTGACTTGCGCCTGGCCGGCCTCGACATGGAGGAGGTTGTAGCCGTGGTACAGGCCGTCGTCGCGGCGGTTCGACGCGATAGTCCGCTCGAGGACGGGCAAGGCGCTCTTGATAACGTCGCACACGCCGGCCATGGGCACGGATCGCCAGGTTCCCAGCCCGCCGGCGTAGACCGTTCGCCGATGGTCCTCGCCAGCCCGCCCGGCCGCCACGAGGAACTCGTATCGCGAGGTGTCGTCGAACGTCCCGGGAGCGGCGCCGTAGATCGCCGTCAGCCGCTCCAGCAGGACCGCGACCGGCTCGGAGAGCTCGACCGGCTCGGACCCGGCGAAGACCTGCTCGCAGAAGCGCAGGTAGCGCCGCGCGTGGGCGACCGTCACCATCGACAGGCCCCAACCCGCCAGCGCGTTATTGGCGTCGTTCCATTCGGGACGCTGCGTGTTCAGCCACGTCCCGCCGTCGGGGACGAAGTTGGTGAGCTTGACCAGCAGCGGCACCAGCAACTTCTCGGCCAGCGAGACGAGCAGGACGTCGCCGTTCGAGTCCGCGACCAGTTTGGCGTCCGCCCCGACCTCGCTGGCCGCGGCCAGGAGCCGGCGATGCAGCGTCACGTCGAAAGTGATCGTGGTGCGCGGATCGGCCAGAGTGGCGTCCAGCCCGGTGATCCGATACGGCACGTTGGCGTAGGCATACTCACGTCTATTGAGCCGCGAAGCCAGCTCTCCGGGCCGGTGCCGCTCCTCGCTTTCGAGCAGCCGGAGCAGATACACGATCTGGTGGTCCCCCCAGTAGCCGATGTGGCTCCACGGATCGTTGGGGTCGGCCACCTCCCAGTCGATGCCGCCGTCGCGGCTGATCCGGTACGGGTTGTAGCCGTCCGCCGTCGACGCGTTCAGGAAGACCGCCAGCATCTGCTCGAGGAAGCCGGGGAAGCTCTGGGCCAGCGTTTCCCAGTTCTGGAAGATATCGCGCCAGTTGCCCTGGTAGCCGTAGACCGGCTCCCCGTTCTCGCCCCTGACGTGGATCGAGAAGTGGTTCCAGGGTCGGCTCGGGTCGCCGTGGCGTCGGCTGTAGATGAGCGGCAGATACGAACCGCACACCCGGATGAGCTGGGAATCGCCCGTCGCCTCCACGGCGCTGCGGAGCGAGTCGAGCGAGATCGTCTCCGGCAGAGTGGCTAGCCAGCCCTCTATTCCGGCATGCAGCGGAGCGTTCTGGGCCCGCAGGAACGTGTCGAGATCGCGCCGCGGAAATCGGTACGAGTCGAGGAAGGTCCCGCCACGCATGCAGTTGAAGAGAACGCTGCCGAAGTGGTGGACGGTGGCCGCCTCGTCGGCCGTCTCCTGCAGCCCATCGGCCGCGGCGACCAACCCGCGCAGTCTCTGTCGATTGGCAGAGACAGCCGCGTGAAGCTCGGCCTCGAGCAGGTTGGGCTTCGCGAGCTGGTCTCGCAGCAGGACGAGCCGAGCGTGGTCAATGGCCGTGTCGGCGACGGTGAACCAGCTGTGTCGCTCCCCAGGTTCGAGCTCAACGCCATCAGCCACCAGGTACGACCCGAAGTCGCCCCTCAGCTCTCTCTCGACTGCGATCTTCTCGCCCGCCCGGAATGCTCTCAGACTCCGGTCCGACAGCATGACCTCCGGGTGGAGATGGCCGACCGACCAGGCACACGTCGCGCGCAGGGACTCGTACGGCAGAGGCTTATCCTCCATCGCCGAGTTGAGGGTGTATATCGCGAGCGGGACGTCGGGCAGGACCTCGTGGCGCATGTAGGCCCCGGCCAGGTAGCTGAAGCGAGCGTACGACTCCTCGCCCACGCCGGGCGGAAGCAGCATCTGGAACCCATCGAGGTAGTCGACTCGAACCGCCCCGGAGCCGATATTCTCCAGGACCGCATGCCGGACGAGGCCGAACTGCGCGCACGTGCTGAGGCTCCAGGTGAAGCGAAGCCCCAACTCATGGTTGATCTCCTCGAAGAGCACATTCGTACCCAGGACGTGCTTGTAGAGGTTGCGGGTAATCGGGAGCGCATGGGACTCGGAACGCCATGGCTCCCAAAGCCAGGGGCCCGAACCGCCACGGCGAACGCGGAAGGCGCTAAGAGACCCACTTCCGTCGGCATGGCGCAGCAGCTTGTCGACGGTCTGGTACGGGAACATCGCACCGTCGGGGTCTACGCGGCCGGCCGTGAAGGGCGAGTTGCTGCCGACGAAGAGCCAGGCATCGCTGTCGCTCACGATGCTCATCAGAAATGGCGCGAGGTGGTCGACGTCACGTATGCACGCATACCGCTGCCCCGCCAGGGTCACGAACTCGTGCCGGGCTGGTCCTTTCGCGGGGCTCCGGGCCAAACCGTCCACCTCACCACTCTCAGTTGTCATGGTGTATCAGCAAGCCGCTCCCCCGCAGCCCTCGGTCGTCAAACGCCCGCTTCTACGCCTCGGCTAATTCGAGACGCTCGGCCGCGGCCGCGTTCGCTGCCTTCTGACGAAGGGCGTGCTCGATCGCCCAGATCGCCAGCGGCCGCAGGTACATGGCGGCCCGATACTGACCGTCCTGCAGGTACGCCTCCGGTGTCCGGAACCACAGCCCTCGGCCGTAGGTAACGGCGAACGCCCCGTGGGCCGTGCGCCAGCCCTCTTCGGTGAGGCCACGGCCGATCATGAAGGCCGCCAGCCCATAGGTGGTGCCGGTCCAGCTCTCGGCCGACTGCTCAGTCGACTCGTCGATCGAACCATCGGGTCGAATCCCGTTGACCGCACCCATGTCGCCGCCGCCGAACCCGAGGACGTTCGACTCGTAGACCGTGCGCAACGCCGTCAGGATGCGCTCCGGCGAAACCAGGTCGCCAAGTCCGGTCGCATCCGCGTACCACTGACCGGCCAGTTGGTCGGCCATGACCGAATCCGAGGAAGCTTCGCTGCTCACGTCGAACCGATAGCAGCGGCCATTCCACAGCTTCGCCTCGAAGGCCGCGCTGCCGCGATCGTGCATGCGGCCGAACCGGGCGACGCTCGCAGTGTCGCCGACCATCTCGCCCAGCCGGACGGTGGCCCGAAGGGCGGCCAGCCAGAGCGCACCGCTGTAGGCGCTCGGCCCTGTCATCGACCAGGCATCGTAGGTTTGGTCGGGCTGCCCATCGTGCTCGGGCAGCCCATCGTCGTCCCGGTCGAATCGACCGAGGTAGTCCATCGCCTGCACGACAGCCGGCCACGTGTCGCGAGCGAGGTCTGGGGCCGGCACAAGCAGGACGTCGCGCCAGACCTGGAGGACGAACTTGCTGTTCAGGTCCTTCCAGATGTTGATGTCGCGCCAGTTGTAGACGTTCGGCCGCAGGAAGGGATCTTCACTCGGGCCGCCCAGATCGTGCGGCATCGCGCCGCGCCGCTTCCTCGGAACGAGAGTTCCCTTCCAACCCACGGTGACGATCTCCGGGTCGTCGAGGTCGACGGTCGCCGCGAAATCCCGGACGATGCTGATGTCCAGGTCGGGCCAGAGCAGAAGGAGCGCCCACGACGCGTAGAAGTTGACGTCGAGGGTGTTGTAGCAGGCGTAGTCGTAGCACTCCAGGACGGCGAAATGACCGAGCGGTCCATCATCGCCGGCCTTGCCGGACTCGCTTGCGGCCGGAAGGAGTGCGCTCCTCCTGGCCGGGTCGGCCATATTGAACGGCTCGCCTTCAGTCCAGACCGTGCCGCCGTCAACGAGGTAGTACAGCTCGTTGAAGAGCGCACCCTTGTACCAGTCGGGGCGCGTGGAATCGGCCAGGATCGGTGCCTGCCAGGCGTCTATGGCGGAGGACCACTCAGAGCGCCTCGCGAGAGCCTCGGCGCCGATGGCCCAGGCGTTGGCGCCGCTGCGGCCGAAGAAGCGCGTGTAGCGCTTGTACCAGCACGTGCCGGACCCGAACTCAGCGACGGGCAGATCCCAGGCGAGGACGAACGACACGCGCTTCGTCTCGCCTGGAGCGAGCTCGACCGTCGCAGCAAGGGCTGCTCCGATAGCCTCGCCCGACTGGCTGGGCCGGCCGTCAACGACGTCGCCCAGCCGGCCGTCGGCCGCAAAGTCCGCCCACACGTCCGACCCGTCGTCGGCCAGAAACCGATCGCAGGTCGTCAGGTGGACGCCGGGCTCTTCGCCAGCCATGATCGCGAAGCTGCCGTTCCAGGGTGCGTCGGCAACGTCCGAAGGCCCCTGAAGCAGAACCCCGGCCATGCCGTCTTTCCGGAGCGAGACGTTTCGATGGCCGCCCCGGCGGTCCTGTCCGCGGTCTCGGCCGATGTCGTTCAGCCAGCTGAACATCAGCCCGACGGTCACCGGATCCGGGCTCGGATTCTCGATCTGCCACTCGAAGATGCCGACCGGGTAGCTGCTCTCGCGGTAGTTACCAGGGATGACCGGGCTGAACTGCCGCTGCATCAGCCGCACGGGAAGCTCAGCCCAGTCGTATTCCGACCAGGCATAGGGAAACAGGCCGTGGTACATGCCGGCTCCGTCCGGCAGGTCCCAGTTCCAGCTCCGAAGTGTCTCGGGTCGGATGGTCGACAAAACGTGGGCCGAATTGGCCCCGCCCCTGGCCACGTACACCGAGAACTGATCGGCCGGTATCGTCTCGAAGCGGTGGCGACCCACGTCGAGATGCCATCGCGCGAAGTCCCCGCGATGGGTTCGCCCGATGCTCCCGGCGCCCAGTCCGCCGAGTGGCACGCCACCCCACGGACCATCGTCGATGAGCGGCGGATTGACGTCCTGCCTGCTCCTTTCGGGACCATCGTAGGGAAGCCCGATCGGCCGCCGCCAGGCATAAGGAGCTGGACCCGAGAGGACCTCGGGTCCCTGTCGCTCAATCATCGACTGCTACTTCTCCAATCATCGACTGCTACTTCTCGACGCCAGAGATGACCACGCCTCGCATGAACGCCCGCTGGCCGACGAAGAAGATTGCTACAGGCACAAGCATCGCCACGAGAGATGCGGCCTGGGTCAGGGTGCCACTACCCGCACGAGAGTAAGTGGCATTGAAGGCCTGCAGGCCCACGGTCATCGTGGCCAGGTCGGGATGTCCCGATAGATACACAAGAGGGGCGAAGAAGTCGTTCCACGAGAAGAAGAAGTGGAACAACGACACCGCGATGATCGCCGGCCACGCCTGGGGGACGATCACCGACCACAGGATCCGAAGCGGGCTGGCGCCATCAACCTCAGCAGCCTCGTCCAGCTCTCGCGGCAGAGTCAAGAAGTACTGCCTCAGCAGGAAGACGTTGTACGCGTTGGCGAAGAACGTCGGCACTATCAGCGGTAACCATGTGCCGGTCCAGCCAACCGCATTGAAGGCGATGTATTGCGGGATAAGAAGGACCTGGAACGGCAGCATGATCGTCATGATCAAGACAAGGAAGAGGCCGTTCTTGCCCGGGATCCTGAACCGGGCGAAGCCGAAAGCAACAAGGACGGCCGAACCGACCGCGCCAAGCGTTCCGAGAACGGAAACGACCAGGGTGTTTCTCAACAGCATTGGAAAGTTGAGGGCGCTCAACACATTGACGAAGTTATCGGACTTGACGGTGGGCAACCACACCGCAGTCAGGGCGCGCCAGTTGCCCTGCCACTGGACCTCCTGCCCGGTCTTGGGGTCGATCATGGTGCTCGTGACTCGCCCGGGCTTCTCCAGTGCGAGATCCTGGACGCCACTGGCCGTCGGAACTTCATAGACCGTGTACGCCTGGCCCTCGGCGGCCGTATACATCTCCGGCACAGCGGGCCACAACGGCGCGTTCAACGCGGTCATCTGGTCGCTGTCTTTGAACGAAGTCAGCACCATGTAGGCGAGCGGCAGCAGGAAGATCATTGCCATCGAGGCGGTGAACAACGTCACGCCGAACCTGGAGATCCCGAACCTGATCGCATGCGTTCGGGGCGACCGCTTGCGGCCGGCCCCCGCCAGCGGAAGCGGCAATGCCTTTCCGGTCATCGGTCGCCTCCGGCGTAGAACACCCAGCGTGCCGACGAACGGAACAACACGAGCGTTGCAGCCACGACGACGAGCATCATGAGCCAGGCGAGCGCCGAGGCGTAGCCCATCTGGTTGTATGACCAGCCTTCCTTGTACAGGTTTATGTTGAAGAAGAACGTCGATCCGCCGGGGAGCCCTTGCCCCCCCGGGTCGATGACATACGCCTGAGTGAAGTACTGCGACACTCCGATGATGCTGATCAGGATGTTGTAGAAGAGGACCGGCGAGATCATCGGCAGCGTCACATGGCGGAATCGATCCCAAGCTCCGCCGCCGTCAACCTTGACGGCCTCATACAGCTCAGTTGGCACTCCCTGTAAGCCGGCCAGGAAGATCAGCATCATGTTCCCGACGCCCCAGATGCCCAGGAACACGAGCCCCGGCAGCGCCCAGGCCGGATCGGCGAACCAGTCCGGGGAGGGAAGCCCGAGAGCGTGCAGGATCTGTGCCAGCCAGCCGGTGCTGCCGTTCAGGAATCCTTGCCACACGATGGTGCTCGCCACGAGCGGGATCAACACGGGCATGAAGAACAGCGTCCTGAAGACGGGCTTGCCGAGGAGAAGCTTCTGGTTGAGCAGCAGCGCCAGACCAAGCGCCAGGCAGATCATCAACGGGACCGACATCAGCGCAAATCTGGCCGTGACACCCAGCGACATGGCGACGGCCCCGTTGTTCTGAAATTCGTTCCACATCCGGCTGTAGTTGTCCAGCCCGATGAACCGGAGATTTTCGGGATGGAGGAGGTTGAAGTTTGTGAACGAAAGCACGAGGGAGGCGATGATCGGCAGTGCCGTGAACACCACCAGGCCGATGATCCACGGCGACAGGAACATGAGGCCCGTCAGCGTCTCGCGACGGGCGGCGCTCATCTTTCTAGGGGCACGCGCGTAGACCGATTCCTTCTCGTCCTCGATGATCGCCATTCGATCCGCTCCGAAATCGCCTTGAATGGCCCGGGCGGCCGACACGTTGCCGGCCGCCCGAGGTTTGCCCACGCACGACTTAGGTCGCGAACCCCGCTACGGGGCCGCGCTGAAGTCTGCCTGCAGCGCCGTGACCACTTGCGTGAATACGGTGTTCATGTCAAGGCCCTTGGTCGTCCCCAGAGTCGACCAGATCTTGCTGTAGTCGTCCATTGACTTGATGTAGTTGGGCATTGGCGCTTCGTGGTGAATCGCCGGGGCGTATTTCTCCATGTCGATGGCGACTTGCCAATTGACGACGTTGCCGGGGAACTGCGGGGCGAGCATCGCGTCAATGTACTTGTGGTAGAACGCGAGCTGATCGCCGACGAGCGGGATGCCACCGTACGTGGCTGAGAGGTCGCCGCGGCCTGCGATGTAGGCCATCGCCGTGAACGCATCCTGCGGATCAGGCGAGGCCTTGGTGATGCTGAAGACGTCCATGTCCATCGGAGCGCTGATCGTGCCGTTGAGGCTCGGCATGATGGCGACGTCCCACTTCTTGATGGTCTTGCTGGGGCTGCTCGCCGACATGCAGCAGTCGTACCACTGGAACATATCGGTCATCGCAACATGGCCGGAGGACGGCGGGTTGCCCTTGGCCAGGAGGTCGGAGGTCTCCTCCGTGGTGTTGGCGATGAAATGGTCGGTCCAGATGCCGTTGTAGTACCAGGTCCACGCGGCCTTCCAGGGATCCGGGAACTGAGCCGTCTTGCCGTCCGCAGCAACGAAAGCGCCGCTGCCGAAGTCGGAGCCCATTCGGCGGCCTTCGCTCCACATGAAGTCGAAGCCGAACTGCGTCTGGTTGAGCGGATCGAAGCCGGCCTGGGTCGCGTCCTTGTTGTTTTTGTCAACGGACAGGAGCATGGCGAGCTTCTTGACGGTGTCCCAGGTCCAGTCGACCTTCGTGCCGTTAGGCATGGTGTACTTGTCGCCCACCTTCTGCGGCGGGTACTTGAGGCCGGCCTCGTCGAAGAGGTCCTTGTTGAAGAAGATCATCGACGGGTAGACGGCGTACGGGAAGCCATCCAGGACGCCGCTGCTGTTGCTCAACTGCTTGAGGAGGTTGGGGTCATATTTGCTGAAGTCGAAGCCGGCCGCCTTGGCCAGCGGGGTGATGTCAGCCCACTCGCCCTCGAATCCGGCGCGACCCTTGACGCCAACCGGGCCAACGATGTCCGGCTGATTGTTAGCGGCCAGCTCGGTCTTAAGGATGTCAGTCGCGGTGGTGTTCTGGACGATCTCGAGCGACAGCAGGATCGGCAGACCGTTCGTGCCGGTAGGCGTCTTGTCCTGCAACGCGTTGAAGTCGCTGACCACCTGCTGTTCCATCGTGATCTGCGACGGGTTGGTGCCAGAGCCGAGGCCGACAAACCAGCGAACGACGACGTGACCGTTGATGATCTGGCCGGGCTTGGCGGTTGACGGAACGGCCGACGGTGAAGCTGCCGCCGTCGACGGTGAAGCTGCCGCCGTCGACGGTGCAGCTGACGCCCCGGCAGATGCCGGCGCGATCGTGGGCGTCGAGCCCGAGCATGCGCTGGCCGCGAACACGACCACCGTAGCAAGGGCTGCAAACCGGGTGAAACTTCTCCTGCCCATTAGGCTCCCTTTCCTATCCCCTTGGTAACGCAATCCGTGGCTCCTGAAAGGTTCGACCTGCGCGTGCCGCACGATTGGCCGCGTTCCCGTCGCTCAAGTTCTTCCCTGTCGGCGGTCCTCCACTCGATTGCCTGACGATTAGCTCGGTTTCCAGGACGACACGGCGGAGCACGTGGTCCCGCGCGTCGACCGTCTCGAGTAGGACGCTGACGAGTTCGCGACCCATCACTACCATCGACTGGTGCACGCTCGAGAGAGCAGGCTGGGTCGAGAGGGCAATGACGGAGTCATCGAATCCGACGACCGCGACGTCCTCGGGCACTCTCCTGCCGGCCGCATACAGCGCCGATAGCGCTCCTGCGGCCATCAGGTCCGACGCGGCGAATACCGCATCGATGTCCGGGCACCGCTGAAGGAGGACCTCCATGGAGCGCTGACCACCCTCGCGGGTAAATCCGCCACTCTCCTCGAGGTCCGCATCCGGCGTCCGCCCCACGGCCCGGAGTGCGTCGCGGTAGGCCAGCCGGCGCGTGACGCCCGCGGGCATATCCAGCGGACCGGTGATCGTGGCGATCCTGGTCCGCTCCTGCTCGATGAGATGCTTCACGGCTGCAAAGGCGCCGCCGTGGTTGTCACTGTCGACATAGCTGACCCGGACCCCGTGCGGCGGCTCGCCGCCCACGACGACCGGGATGCCACGCGACTGGAGGTACTCCGGGAGTGGGTCATCACCGTGCAGCGAAAACAGGATCACGCCATCGACGTGGCCACGAGTGAGGTAGCGCTCCGCCCGGCGTTCCTCCTCTGCAGACTGCAACATGACCAGGACTAGCTGCAGCTGGCGCGCGGCGAGGCCGGCGCTGATGCCCCGCAGAACCTCCGCGAAGAACGGGTCGCCGAAGATGCGTCCGGTCGGCTCGGCAATCACGACGCCGATCGAGTCATTCCGACGAGTGACGAGACTGCGAGCTGCCCAATTCGGGACATACCCGAGCTGGGCGACCGCCCGCTCGACCGACTGCCGGACTTCGATCCCGACAGTGGGACTCCGATTGACGACCCGAGACGCAGTCGCGCGCGAGACACCAGCGGCTCGAGCAACTTCCTCGAGCGTAGGAATGCTCACGAACGCACCTCCCGAAAGCCGCTTCAGGGTGCACCGACCCAAAGCACGACGACTACGGGCCGTCGCGTTCTCGGGTATTCCTGCGACGCCGCGCACGGAGTGCCGCCGGCCAGTTCTCCTCGCTGCCCGACTCCTCGATCGGGCCGACCGGTCCGCTGATTCCTGGTGCCCAGCTTGACGGATTTGTCCTGGCGTGATCCCGCTCCGTCTGGAGCCCTGGACCGTTCCGTGAGAGCGCACTCACGCTTGACATCGGGACAATATCACCCTCGTCAAGAGAGCGCTCTCACACTTGTTGCGGGATGCCTTTGTTGCGGGATGCCTTGCTTTTCTTGCCTGCCACCCCATTTGGCTGTGCGCGGAGGCACGCGCCCTCGGGCGCTCGATAGGAGACCGGCTGTTCTTTTCGGTGCGCGACGTGCCGTCTATCCTCGGCGGATGAACCTGTGCAGCAAGCCTCGGCCCGATCCCGGCTGCGCGAGCGCCATAGCCCTTGGGTCGGGTTCTGACTCCGACATGTGCCAGCGAAGCTCCTCAGACTCGAGCTGGGGTGAAGCGCCGTCGCTCATCCGCGCTGGAGCGGGCCTGGTCAGGGAAGGAGCCACTCGATGATTTGCTTGTCGGAGTGCTCCTCCATCGCCGCCCAGTCGCGGTAGACGATCGTGACCATCACGTTCCAGTCGGCGCGGCCGTCGCCGTGGAACCGCGGCACCTGGACCCGAACGTCGAGCATTCGACCGCTCTTCACCTGCTCCTGGAGGACGGGCAGAGCGATCGGCCGCACGGCGTTTGTGCGAACTGAGCGGGGAAACTCGCGCCTCCAAGCAGGCCGCGACCGGACGGCTCCTGACGCCGGCCGCCAGCCGCCAGCCACCGACCGCGCTGCGGGCTCCGGGCCGCCACGGCGTCCTCCCCGAACACCTGTTTGTAGCCGCGCTCGTATGCGTCGCGGGCCGTGCTCTCCACGCCGACGTTGGTCGAGATGCCGCCAGCAGGATCGTATCGATGCCGCGCCGACGGAGCTGGAGGTCGAGTTCGGTGCCGTAGAACGCGCGCCACTGAGAGAGCGCTCTCCTGATCCAGTTTGACAAGGTGATGGCACCGTGCGTTAATTGTGTCGTGGGAGCGCTCTCAGAGCCACGCATCCGTGGAGATCAGGGCGGTTTGTCTGCGAGCCCTGTAGATGCGTGGTCGCGCGTCCCGCTCCGGGACCAGATCAGGCCTGGACGCCGCGAAGGGCGCGGTCAAGGGGAGCGATGACGCAGGACGACAGGGCCATCGGCCGCCACGTGACGCTCGAGGAGGTTGCCCGGATGGCCGGCGTCTCACGGGCGACGGCCTCCCGGGTCGTGAACGGCAGCCCGAAGGTGAGCCCGGATGTGCGGCGAGCCGTGGAGAAGGCGATCGCTCGCCTCGGTTACGTTCCGAACCATGCCGCGCGAAGCCTGGTGACCCG
>Ga0209014_10001266_pt1 | contig 14888 bp, 8 predicted proteins | sample BarGraNGADG00212_FD_184491 | JGI IMG/M metagenome (GOLD analysis project Ga0209014, IMG submission 184491) | Arctic peat soil microbial communities from Barrow, Alaska - Barrow Graham LP Ref core NGADG0002-212 (SPAdes) (version 2) | ecosystem: Environmental > Terrestrial > Soil > Wetlands > Peat...
CGAAATCCACCGCAACGAAATACCAGTCCTTCTATCCTCCTGTGCCATAAGGCTCCGCCTTGTGCATCCGAGCGCAGCTCGGACTGAGCAAGCTTGTCTGTGCTTTTCTCTCCGTTTTCCTCCCTTGGTGGGGCAGGCTTCAGCCTAATGCCGCATACTCTTTGCCAAAGCTGCGAATCCTGCCGAAATTGTGGGGCGGACCCCATGGTTCGCGCGGGTCCCCCTGGACCCGCTTTTCGCCAACGAAATCAGCATCATCCACACTGCGGCGAGCCGACGGGGGCGTCGTCCCCAGTGGGGACCCCAGGACCGGGGGTCCGCCCCACAATCAATGCAGACTATGCGGTACTGGGAAAAGTATGCGGCATTGGGCTTCAGCCGCCTGGAAGGCTGCTCCACGGAGGGATTCACAGCTTCCTCCGGAAGAAATCGACCGCCGCATGGTAACCGCGCAGCCAGGAGGCATGCCGCAGGAAGCCGTGGATCTCGTCGGGCAGGATGAGCTGCTCGAAATACACACCCTGCTGGCGGAGCGCATTCGCGAGCGTGATGGTCTCGCTGAAGTTGACGTTGCGATCGTCGTCGCCGTGAATCAGCAGCACCGGGGAGCGCCACGTCCGCACGCTCGCCATGGGCGACGATTCAAAGGCGGTGCGGGCAGCGTCGGCATTCCCGGTCATGCGCGTACTCCAATCGTGGACGCCGTGGAAATCCACGCCGGCGGCGAACAGGCTGGAAGCGCGCGCCAGTCCAAGCGCGGTCAGGTAGCCGCCGTACGACCCGCCCCACAGGCCGATGTGCGCCGCGTCGACATCGGCGCGCGTGCGCAGGTAGAGCCCGGCGCCCTCCACGTCGTTAAACTCGCTGGCGCCGCTCGCGCCATAGTTGATGGCCTCGCGGAAGTTGAGCCCGTAGCCGATGCCGCTGCGGTAGTTGATGGAGAGCACGACGTACCCTTGGCTGGCCAGATACTGGTTCATGCCGTAAGCGTTGTTGTAGTAATCCATGTAGTGCCAGCCGAGCAGCATCTGGCGCCGCGATCCGCCGTGCATGAAGACCAGGGCGGGATGCTTTGCGCCGGGCGCACCGCCGGGCGGCAGAAAAAGCTGGGCATGGACCGGCATGCCGTCGCTCGCGGTGTAGACGACCTGTTGGGGGACAACCAGATCGTCCGCCGGGAAATCGGCGGGGATGGTCTCCGGGGCGATGTCGCGGCTAATTGTGCCCAACTGGATGGTGGCGCGCGCGGGACGCCTGGCATCGCCGCGGATGTATGCGAGGCCGCCATTCACCAGCACCGGCGACCATTCCAGTGCGGCGCCGTTCGTCACCGCGGCCGCGGGATGTCCTCCGGCGCTGTTCACCCGCCAGATGTGGCGACGGTCGATATCAGTCGGGTCGGATGTCACCTGGTTCGAGGAGTAGACGATCTCGCTAGCGTCCTCCGCGTAGGAGACGTGCTCCACTTCGAACTCGCCGGGCGTGAGCAGGATTGGGGCGCCACCCTCCGCGGCGACGGAGTAGAGGTGCGTCCAACCATCGCGTTCCCACGGAAAGACGATGCGGTTGACCGCGGTCCAGACCAGTTGATCCTCGGCGACCACCGCGCGAAAGACGCTGCCCGCGCCCGGCTGGGCGATCCAGACCTGGTGGCCGGCGCCGTCTGAGACGCTGGCGACGCGGATCGCCCACGGATCTCCTGTGCGCCGTCCGCCGCGCCCGCCGCCACCGCCGCCGCCCCCGCCCCCGCCGCTGGTCATGCGGGTGAAGGCGACCTGCTTGCCGTCGGGCGACCAGGTGGGGTTGGCATCGCGATCCACGCTGGGGTCCAGGTAGCTCAGCGACTTGGACGCGAAATCGTACACCGCGATAAAGCTGTGATTAGTGCGGTCGCTCACGTAGGCGAGCTTGCCGCCGTCGGGCGACCAGCGGATCTGCCCCGCGGTGACGCCGGAGCGAGCCTGAATCAGCGGCGAGGCCGCGCCCGCGCCAGAGAGCGGCGCAAGCCAGATCTGTCCGCCCAACAGGTAGGCAATTCGGTCGCCCTTCGGCGACACCACGGGCGTTTGTCCGGCGCCGATCTTGCGCGGCGCTTCACCGGGGGCGGCGATCCAGATGGATTGATCGACGCCGGCGGGGTCCGCCATTGGGTTGGGGTCCGGCCGTCCGAGGAATTCCAGGTCGCCGCCGCGCACGTAGATCACGGCTTTGGCGTCGGGGGTCCAGCGCAGTTGGCCCACATCCTGGCCATCATCCCGGGTGTAGTTGGTGAGGCGCACGCCCTTGAAGTCGGGGGCGGCGGCGGTCCATACGTTGCGCGCGCCGCGTTCGTTGAGCAGCCACGCCACCTTGCCGCCGCCGGGCGCGGCAATCAGTTCGTAGGGAAATGGCGCCGAGAGCACCTGTTCCAAGGTGAAGCTCTTGGCCAATGCCAGAGATGCCAGCAAAACACCGGCGAGCAGAGAGCGTTTCATGTTGAACCAGTCTACTCCAGCGGAAGGCCGTTCAACGCAGAGACGCGGAGGAAGAATGCCCCCACGAATGGGGGCATGGCAGCCTTGGAAGGCTACGCTACGGTCGCAATGGTTGGGCGTGCTATGCTTTTTTACTAGCGAGGGCTTCGCTCCTGTGGACTTTCCCGCCAATTTCAAGCTTCTTGTAACGCCGACCTTCGGCAGGCACGTCCCTATACTTATCGCTATGTGCCGCTGACGTGGACTCATGTTCGAACTCCTCTTCAAATATCCGGCCAGCATTTTCCATAAGGGCCAGTTCGTTTTCCTGACGCCGTGGCCGGTCTGGGCGCTGGCGATTGCCATTCTGGCCGCGGCCGGGGCCCTCTTCTGGCACGTGCGCCGCAATCACGGCATGCTCTCGGGAGCCCGCCCGCTGGCCATTTGGCTGCTCGAAAGCGGTTTGATCGCCCTCATCCTCTTTCTGCTCTGGCACCCCGCGCTGAGCATCGCCACCCTGCGCCCCCAACAGAACGTGGTGGCGGTTTTGGTGGACGATTCGCGCAGCATGTCGATCGGCGATTCATCCGGAACGCGCGAGGCGGCGGCACAATCCACGCTCAATTCCGGGATGCTCAAAGGGCTCAGCGACCGCTTCCAGGTAAGACTTTACAAATTTGGCCGCGAGCCGGAGCGGATTCAGAAACCCGACCAGCTCACGGCGACCGCCCCGGCCTCCCGCCTGGGCGACACCCTGGAGCGCGTCCTGGCCGAATCCTCCTCGTTACCGCTGGGCGCGATCGTCATGTTGAGCGATGGCGCGGACAACGCGGGCGGCATCGACCTGGCCACCATCGCCGCGATTCGACGGCAACGCATTCCCATCCACACCATCGGCTTCGGCAAGGAGCATCCCGATAAAGACGTCGAAATCACCGACGCCGTGGTGCCGGCGCGCGCCCTGCCCGATTCCAAGTTGACGGCTACCGTCACCCTGCAAAGCTGGGGACTCTCCGGCGTCAAGAGCAAGCTGACCGTGCGCGAAAGCGGCAAGGTGCTGGTCTCCCAGGACATCACATTCAAAGAGAACGGACAGTTGCAGCCGGAAACCCTGGTGTTCAATGGCGGGACGGCGGGGCCCAAGACGCTAGAGATCTCGGTGGACCCGATTAACGGCGAAGAGAACCAGCTCAACAACAAAATCACCCGCGTGGTCAACGTGGAGGCGCGCAAGCCGCGCATCCTCTACATCCAGGGCGAACCGGTGTGGGAGTACAAGTTCATCCGGCGCGCCATTGAGGACTACCCCGACATCGGCATCGAAATCCCGAGCATGCTGCGCACCACGCAGAACAAGATCTACCGGCAAGGCATCAAGGACGCCAAGGAACTGGAAGACGGCTTCCCGGCCAAGCCCGAAGAGCTGTTTGCCTACCAGGGGCTGATCATCGGCAGCGTCGAGGCGAGCTACTTCACCGCGCCGCAGCAACAGGCGATTCGCGATTTTGTGGATCGGCGCGGCGGCGGTCTGCTGTTCATCGCCGGGCGCGCCTCTTTGAGCGATGGCGGGTGGCAGAATTCCGCCATGGCCGATCTGGTTCCGGTCCGGCTGCCGAATGATCGTGGCACGTTCCATCGCGATTTTTCCAGCGTTTCCCTGACCGCGCAGGGAGCGCAGGGCGTGCTCTGCCGCCTGGACGAGAATCCGGCGCGCAACGCCGAACGCTGGAAGAAGATTCCGCAGATCGCCAACTACCAGGATGCCGGCGAGGCCAAACCGGGCGCCACCACGCTGCTGGAAGTGGCTCCAGCGGGCAAGCGGCCCCAGCCGCTGCTGGTGACCCAGAACTACGGACGCGGGCGCACCGTGCTGTTCGCCACCGAAGGAAGCTGGCGCTGGAAGATGTGGCTCGACCATGCCGACAAAACCCACGCCACCTTCTGGCAGCAGATGTTCCGCCACCTGGTGAACGACACTCCGGGGCAGGTGGTGGCTACCACGCCCAAATCGGTATTGAGCGACGAGACCAAGGTGCCGGTCCGCGTGGAAGTCCGCGACAAACAGTACAAGCCGGTGACCAACGCCAAGGTCCAGGCGCGTTTCCTTGAGCCCGACGGCACGAGCGCAACTATGGAACTTTCCCCCGTTCCCCTGGAAGAAGGGATATACGGCGGGGAATGGACGGCGGAGAAACCCGGGTCGTATGTAGTGGAGATTCTGGCCGGGCTGGAATCGGAACAGATCGGCCACGACGTGCTGACCTTCCGCCGCGAGGACGGGGTGGCGGAGAACTTCCGCACTTCGCAGAACAAGGAACTGCTCGCCAAACTGAGCGAGCAGACCGGCGGGCGGTACTACAAGCCGGATGAGGCGTCCAAGTTAACGAATGAAATTTCCTACTCCGAGGCGGGAATCACGACACGCGAAACCCGCGATCTTTGGGATATGCCGGTGATCTTCCTCCTGGCACTGGCCATCCGCGCCTCCGAATGGCTGCTGCGCAGGAAGTGGGGCGTGGTATGAAAACCTTGGCCATGCTGCTGCTGGCCGCGCTCTCCGCGCCGGCGGCGACGGGCGCGGTGACGTACTACCTCACCATCGCCGGGCTCGGCGGCGAACCCGACTACGCGCAGCGCTTCAAGATGTGGGCCGAGGATATCGATGGAAGCCTGAAGAAGGCCGGCGGCGATTCATCGGTGACCACCCTGAATGCGCCCCAACTGGAGCAGATCCGCACGCGCTTCGCGGACCTCGCCAAACAGGCCAAGCCGGCCGATTCCCTGGTGGTCATTCTGATCGGGCACGGCACTTACGACGGGCACGATTACAAGTTCAACATCCCGGGTGCCGACCTGACGGCGACGGAATTGGCCGCCCTGCTGGATCGTGTACCGGCGCAGCGCCAACTGGTGGTGAACATGACCAGTTCGAGCGGCGGATCGATCGAGCAGTTGCGGCGTCCCAACCGCATCGTGATCGCCGCCACCAAAACCGGGTCCGAAAAGAACGCCACCAACTTCGCGCGCTACTTCGCCGAAGCCTTGCGCGAACCGGCGGCGGACACCGACAAGAACGAATCCATCAGCGCGCTCGAAGCCTTCCGCTACGCGCAGACCAAAACCACCGAATTCTTCGACACCCAGAAGCGCCTCGCCACCGAACATTCGGTGATCGAGGACACCGGAAAAGGAACGGGCGAGCGCACCGTCACGACGGAAAACGGCCAGGGCAAACTGGCGGCATCCTTCACCGTGGTGCGCCTCGGGGCCAATGCCGCCGCCGCCCGCGACCCCAACAAACGGCCCCTGCTGGACAAGAAGGAACAGCTCGAACAGGCCATCGAAAAGTTGAAATTCGAAAAGGCCGCGATGCCGGCCCAGGAGTACAAGCGCCAGCTCACGCAACTCCTCCTGGAACTCGCCAGAACGCAGGAGGCCCTCGACAAACCGTGAGGGAAAGCCAAGTGAAATACCTCCCACGGCTGGGCGCCGTAACGCTTCTGCTCGTCCTGACTCTGCCCGCGCAAACCCTGCTCGCCCAAACGCTGGACCAGGCGGAAGCATTGTGGAAGGCGCGGCGATTCAAGGAAGCCAATGAGGTCTTCCTGGCGTTGGTGGCGAAGGAGCCCAAGAACCCGGATTACAAAGTGCGTTTGGGCCGCATGGCGATGGAGCACACCGAACCCGACTACGCACAGGAGCTCTTTGCCCAAGCCCTGGAAATCAAGAAGGACCACGCGGGCGCACTGGTGGGGCTGGCGCTGCTGGCATCGGAGAACTTCGAGGCGCGCGCCGGCGACCTGGCCAAGAAGGCCCTGGAGATCGACCCCAAGCTGTTGGAGGCCCAGGAACTCCTGGCGCGCATCGCGCTCGAAGACAACGATAATCCCAAGGCCACCGAGCAAGCCAAAAAGGCGCTGGCGATCGATCCGAATTCCGTCCAGGGCAAGGCGGTTCTGGCCACCATCGATCTGTTGGCGGACAAGAAGGATACCTCGTGGGACCCGCACACCGCCCGAGGCTATGAAACCATCGGGCATTTCTTCGTGATGAACCGGCGCTACGAGGAAGGCATCCAGTATCTCCGCAAGGCCATCGAACTGGACCCTCAGTTGTATAGCGCGCGCTCCAAGCTGGGCATCAACCTGATGCGCCTTGGCCAAAACGAAGAAGCTTACCAACAGCTCGAACTCTGCTTCAAAAACGAATTCCAGGACGCCGCCACGCGCAATTCGCTGAAGCTGATGGATACCTACAAGAATTTCGTCACCTTCAGCACCCCCACGACCATCCTCAAGCTCGACAAGAAGGAAGCGGAACTGCTGCGCCCCTACTTTCAGAGCGAGATGGATCGCGCCATGGCGACCTACGAAAAGAAGTACAAGCTGAAGCTGGAAAAGCCGGTGCAGGTGGAGGTGTACCCCAACCACGAGGATTTCGCTGTGCGCACGCTGGGCCTGCCGGGACTGGGCGCTTTGGGCGTCACCTTCGGCTACTCCGTGGCCATGGACAGCCCCTCGGGACGCAAGCCCGGGACCTTCCACTGGGCGTCCACGCTGTGGCACGAAATGAGCCACGTGTACACGCTCACCGCCACCGGCCATCGCGTGCCGCGCTGGTTCACCGAGGGGCTAGCCGTGCACGAAGAAACCGCCATCTCGCCGGATTGGGGCGACCGTCTGAACCCGGACGTGATCGGCGCCATCAAGAACAAGAAACTGCTGCCCATCGCCGAGCTGGATCGCGGGTTCGTGCATCCGACGGCGCCGGCGCAGGTCATCGTCAGCTATTTCCAGGCCGGGCGCATCTGCGATTACATCGACGAAAAGTGGAGCTGGGATACGCTGCTGGCCATGCTGCACGATTTCGGCGCTGGCGAAGATACCGTGTCGGTGGTCCGCAAGGAATTGAAAATCGAGCCGGCGGAGTTTGACCAGAGATTCTTCGCGTTCATTGAAGCCGACACCAAGAATGCCGTGGACCATTTCGACGAGTGGAAAAAGGGTCTGAAATCGCTGGTGGAAAAGTCCACCGCCAAGGATTGGGACGCCGTCATCAAGGAAGGCACGGCGATCCGCGACATGTATCCCGACTACGTCGAAGAGCACAGCGTGTACGAGGCGCTGGCCGCGGCGTACCTGGCCAAAGGCGACAAACCGGCGGCCATCGCGGAGTTATCGCGCTACGAGAAGATCGGCGGGCGCGATCCGGAATCGTTGAAGCTGCTGTCGAAGACTTTGGAAGAGGCGGGCCGCACCGCGGAGGCCGCCGACGCGTTGAACCGCCTGAATTTCATCTATCCGATGGACGCCGCCGCGCATCGCAGCCTGGGGGGCCTATGGCTGATCCAGGGCAACGTCAAGGGGGCGATCCGCGAATTTGCCGCCGTACTGGCGCGCAATCCGCAGGACCCCGCGCAGGCGCATTTCGACCTCGCCCGCGCCTATCGCGCGGACAAACAGGACGAGCAGGCGAAGGAAGAATTGCTGGCCGCCCTGGAAACGGCGCCGGGGTTCCGCCCCGCCCAAAAGCTATTGTTAGAATTGAGCACTACCGCAGACAGGAAGTAGAAACGGACAAATCATGTCAACAGTGACGCAGTTGGAGCCGGAAGTTTTGAGATCGCGCATCGCGCGCTTTCGCCAGGTGCAGCGCGAGATCGTGACGCAGGTGCGTCGCGTGATCGTGGGCCAGGAGGAGGTTTTGGATCAGGTGATGATCGCCCTGTTTGTGGGCGGCCACTGTCTGATCACCGGCCTCCCCGGCACCGCCAAGACCCTGCTGGTACGCACCATGGCACAGACGCTGGGCCTGGTGTTTAAACGCATCCAGTTTACCCCCGACCTGATGCCGAGCGACATCACCGGCACGGACATCATCGAGGAAGATCCCACCAACGGACGACGCACCTGGACGTTCGTGCAGGGCCCCATCTTCGGTAACATCCTGCTGGCCGACGAAATCAATCGTACGCCACCCAAGACGCAGAGCGCCCTGCTCGAGGCCATGCAGGAGCGCAGTTGTACGGTGCGCGGCAACATGTACACGCTGCCCAACCCGTTCTTCGTGCTGGCCACCCAGAACCCGATCGAACTGGAAGGCACCTACCCGCTGCCCGAAGCGCAGTTGGACCGCTTCCTGTTCAATACGGTGCTGGACTACCTCTCGGCGGACGAAGAGCAGACGGTGGTCGATTTAACCACGGTGACCACGGTCTGCACTGCCGACCCGGTGACCAACGCCAGGGAGATCCTGGACTTCCAGCAGTTGGTCCGCATGGTGCCGATCGGCGCCAGCGTATCGCGCTACGTGGTGGAAATGGTCCGCGTGACGCGCGCCAGCGACGAAAATTCTCCCGACTTCGTCAAAAAGTACGTGAACTACGGCGGCAGCGTCCGCGCGGCGCAGTTCCTGGTACTGGCGGCCAAAGCGAGAGCCCTGATGAAGGGCCGGTATCACGTGACCTACGAGGACGTCCGGGCGCTCTACTGCCCGGTACTGCGGCACAGGATTTTGCTGAACTTCCATGCGGAGAGCGATCGGTTGAAACAGGACGACATTTTGAAAAAGATCCTGGAATGGAAGCCGGCGCCCAGAGATTAGCGTGCTTGAGGCAGTTTTTTCAACGCAGAGACGCAGAGACCGCAGAGATAAGCGCAGAGAAGAGACATGCAGAGCACCCCACGAACGGAGAGCACAGAGAGAGCCGAGGGGCTCCGTGATCTCAACGAAATCACTCGTGGGATTATTGCGGCCGCGATGGAGGTTCATCGGCACTTAGGTCCCGGCTTGCTGGAATCGGCGTACCAGGAATGCGTTTGCTATGAATTGAGCAGGATGGGTCTCACCTTCACTCGTGAGGTCCATTTGCCACTCAGTTACAAAGGTCTCCAGTTGGACTGTAGTTACCGGGTCGATTTGCTCGTAGAAGACGCAGTAGTAGTAGAACTCAAATCGATCGAACAGATCTTGCGTATCCATTCGGCCCAACTATTGACATATTTGAGAGCGTCCCATAAGCAAGTCGGTCTATTGATCAACTTCAATGTTCTGGTTCTTAAGGACGGCATCAAGAGAATAGTTAACGACTACACCGAGTTCAATAGAGGGCCCCGCTGATGCCAACCGAATTTCCTGGTTTTCTCTGCGCTTTCCTCTGCGTTCTCTGCGTCTCTGCGTTGAAAAACATTTTGCATGACAGAGGCTCCCAATAATGCTACAGCGCTTCCTGGACCCGGCCACGCTCGCCTCCATCTCCAGCCTCGACCTGGTGGCCAAGACCGTGGTCGATGGCTTCGTCGCCGGCCTCCACCGCTCCCCGGACTTCGGCTTCTCCCAGGAGTTTGCCGAGTACCGCGCCTACGCCGAGGGAGACGACCTCCGCCACGTCGATTGGAACGTCTTTGCCCGTACCGACCGCTGCTTCCTGAAGCGCTACAAGGGTGAGACCAATACCCAACTGCTCCTCCTGCTGGACACTTCAGCCTCCATGGGCTTCGGGTCCGCCAGCGTCACCAAGCTGGATTACGCCCGCTTCGTCGCGGCCTCCCTGTGCTACATGGCCCACACCCAGCGAGATGCCGCCGGCCTGATCGTCTTCGATGAGGACGTGAAGAACTACGTCTCGCCGTCCACCCGCCAGGGACAGCTCTACCGCCTGCTGCACGCCATCGAAAAGGCCGAGCCGGGGACGCATACCGATTTCACCAAGCCGTTCGTCCATTTTCAGAATTTCCTGCATCGCCGCGGCATCGTCATCGTCATGTCCGATTTCTATGAGGACCCCGAGGTCATCGTCAAGACCGTCGAGCCGCTGCGCTACCACGGCAACGAAGTCATCCTTTTCCATCTGCTCGACCCGCAGGAGCTCAAACCCACGTTCCGCGAGCCCGTGCTCCTTTACGATCTCGAAGAGACCACCAAATCGCTCGAAGTGTCGCCGGAGTATGCGCACAACGAGTACCGGCACAAGATCGATGCTCACATCGAAGCGCTCCGTTCGAAAGCCCGCGGGTCGGGCATGGACTACTTTCTGATGGATACCGGGCGGCCTCTGGACGAGGGGCTGCGCGAGTATCTGCAAGTTCGTAAGGGGCGCTTGTAAATCGATGGGATTCTTTACGCCATGGTTTCTCGCCGGCGCGGTGGCCGTAGGGCTCCCGGTCTGGCTTCACCTGTTGCGCAAACATAAGACCACGCCTCTGCCGTTCAGCTCGCTGATGTTCTTCGAGAAGCGGACGCAGAGTTCCATCAAGCACCGCCGCCTGCGCTACCTGCTGCTGTTCGCGGCGCGCGCCCTGCTGGTGTTGCTCCTGGTGCTGGCCTTTGCGCATCCTTATGTGCGGCAGACCGTGCTGGCCTCCAAGCGCTCTGGCGAAGTCACCGTACTGGCGGTGGACAATTCCCTCAGCATGCGCGCGGGAACGCGACTCTCGCAGGCCAAGTCGGCGGCCAAATCGGCGATCGGTGGGTTGCGCTTGGGACAACGCGCCCAGGTGCTGGCCTTCGGATCGCGTGTGCAGGTGATGAGCGAAGTCACCGACGATCGCTCTTCCCTGAACGCCGCCGTGGATGCCATCGAGCCGGGCGACACCCGCACCTCCTTCGCGGAACTTTCGCGCTCCCTGCGCTCCATCGCGCAATCCTTGAAGCTGCCCCTGGCCGTGGAACTCTACTCGGACATGCAGCAGAGCGGCTGGCCGGCCAACTTCAACGATCTGCGGCTGAGCGCCGCGGTGCAACTCAATCCGCACGGCATCGACGCCAAGGAAACGCCTAACTTCGCGGTGGAGAACGTGGTGGCGCCGCGCCGTGTATACGACGCCAAACATGCGCGGGTGCTGGCCACGGTGGTGGGCTTCGGCAACAAGAAAGCGACGCGCAGCGTTTCCCTCGTGCTCAACGGGCGCGTCACCGAGACCAAGCAGGTGGAGGTGCCGGAGAACGGGCGCGCCACCGTCGAATTCCTCTCCCTCGATGTGCCTTACGGGCGCAATAAGGGCGAAGTGCGCATCGATACCGCCGACACCCTGACGGCCGACGATAGCTTCTATTTTTCGGTGGAACGCAGCGACCCGCGCCATGCCCTGTTCGTCCAGGAATCGGCGGGCAGCCGCGGACTGCTCTTCTTCAAGGCGGCGCTCGATGCCGCCGGCCAATCGGCCTTCGAGATCGATCCCGCCACGGTGGATCAGGTGGCCAACGTGGCGCCGGGCAAGTACGCCTTCGTCGTGCTCAGCGATATCGGCGCGGTCCCCCCCACCTTCGAAAACGCGCTGCGCGACTATGTGCGCGGCGGCGGCAGCGTGTGGATCGCGCTCGGACACCTTTCCGTGGGCCGCGGCAAGGTGCCGGTCACCGGCGACGCCATTCAGGAGGCGCGCTACGCCGGCCGCGAGGGCGAGCGCTTCCAGACCGCGGCGTGGCTGGATGCCGGACATCCTTCGATTCTGAAAGACGACCGGTGGGAAGGCGTCAAGTTCTACCAGGCCATTCATGTGGCCCCGGGCAATGCGCGCGTGGCGGCCCGGTTGAGCGACCAGGCGCCGCTATTGATTGATTCTCAGTTAGGTGAAGGCCACGTCCTCACGTTCGCTTCCGCCTTCGATAACGTGGCCAACGATTTTCCCATCCACGCCTCCTTCGTGCCCTTCATCGAACAGACGGCGCGCTACCTGGGACGCTTGGATGCCGGTCCGGCCTCCGTGCTGGTGGGCGGGTTCGCCGAACTGCGCGATTCCAAGGAAAAGGGCGCCGCGGTCGACGTGCTGGACCCCAAGGGCGAGCGCGCGCTTTCGCTCGATGAGGCCACCAAGGCGCAGAACATCCAGTTCACCATGGCCGGCTTCTACGATATCCGCCGGCCCAACGGGCGCAACGAACTGGTGGCGGTGAATGCAGACCGGCATGAGAGCGATCTCGCGCCCGTGTCCCAGGACAGTCTCACTTTGTGGCGGAATACAGCCCAAGGGACCGCGGGCGGGGGAAGCACTTCCGGCGACGAACGGAAGCCCGTGTCATTATGGTGGTATGTCATGCTGGCAGTGCTGCTGCTGGCATTGGCCGAATCCTTGCTGGGGAATCAACATCTTTCGGTGGATAAAGAGGCGGCGGTATGAAACCTTTGGATCGCTTGGGTGAGTATCTGGGAGCCATCGAACGGCGGCTCCGTCTCATCGCCCTGACGCGCGGCATCGCGGTGACGGTCGGCTGTGCGCTGGCGCTCACCATCGTGGCCGTGCTGGTCATCAACCAGTTCGCCTTCTCTGGCGGGAGCGTCATCGGCGCGCGGGTGTTCCTGTTCCTTGGCCTGGCCTTCGCCATCGCGGCGGCGATCGTCATACCCGTAATCCGTCTTAACCGGCGCAACGCGGCGCGGCGCGCGGAGGCGCGCTACCCGCAGTTCGAAGAACGCCTGCTGACTTTCACCGAGCGCATCGTACAGAATCCCGGCGATCCGTTTCTGGAACTGCTGGCCGACGACACCCTCCGGGTGGCGCAGCAGGCCGAACCCAAAAATGTGGCCAAGAGCGCCTGGATCTACAGCTTCTCCTCGGCCGCCGTGGCTGCCGCGCTGGCCCTCATCTGGCTCGCCACCTCCGGTCCGGGCTTCCTGGGCTACGGCACGTCGCTGTTGTGGGCGGGGCTGCCCAAGGGCGCCACCAAGCCGTTCTATTCCATCCTGGTGGATCCGGGCAACCGCACGGTCCGCAAACGCAGCGACCAGTTGATCACCGCGCACCTCACCGGCTTCTCCGCGCCCAAGGTGCGCTTCTTCGCCAAGTACTCCAGCGCCTCCCAGTGGGAGCAGGCCGAGATGGGCACGGAACCGGGCGGCACGGCCTACCAATTCCTCATCGCCGGCGTGCCGGAGAACCTCGAGTATTACGTCGAGGCCGGCGGCGTCAAGAGCAGCACGTATAAGCTGAGCGTGGTAGATCTGCCTGGCGTCAAGAAGATTCGCGTCACCTATCATTACCCCTCGTGGCTGGGCCTCAAGGACGAAGTGGAAGATCCGGGCGGCGATCTGCGCGCCGTGGAAGGCACCAAGGCCGATGTCGCGATTACCACCGATAAGCCGCTGGCCAGCGGCGTTCTGATGATGGACGACGGCTCGAAACTCACCCTGCGCAACGGGCCGGACGGCCTCTTAACGGCTACCGTGCCCATCCTCAAGGACGGTCAGTTTCACATCGCGGCGCTGGAAGGCGGCGAAGACGTGCGCCTCAGCGAGGACTACTTCATTGAGGCGCAGCGCGACAAGCCGCCGGAGATCAAGATGACCCGGCCGGGGCGCGATTTCAAGGCATCGCCCATCGAAGAGGTCACCGTGCAAGTGGAGGCCAAGGACGATTTCGGCCTCAAGAACGTCGAGCTGCACTACTCCGTGAACGGCGCGCCGGAAAAGACCGTCGCCATGGCGGCGGGCGGCAAGACCGCCACCGGCACCAGCACCATCGCACTGGAAGATTTCAAAGTGGAACCGGGCGACGTGGTCAGCATGTACGCCGTGGCCAAGGACGCGCGTGCCAAGACCAGCACCGACATCTACTTCATCGAGGTGCAGCCGTTCGAGCGCAACTACACGCAATCCCAGCAGGCGGGCGGCGATGGTGGCGGCGGTGGCGAAGAGGATCAGAACCAGATTTCCAAACGGCAGAAGGAAATCATCGCGGCCACATGGAATCAGCTCAAGGGCGCGGGCGCCAAGGGCACCGACGCCGAAAACGCCGCGTTCCTGGCCGGCGTGCAAAGCAAACTGCGCGATCAGGCCAAGTCGCTGGCCGACCGCATGAAGGCCCGCCAGTTGACCGAGGCGGGCGATTCCTTCAAGAGTTTCGTCAAGGATATGGAAACCGCGGTGGAGGCCATGGGTCCCGCCTCGGAGAAGTTGAAGGCCGCCAAGTGGCAGGACGCGCTCCCTCCCGAACAGAAGGCGCTGCAATACCTGATGCGCGCCGAGGCCACGTCGCGCGATATCCAGGTGGCGTTCGGCAACCAGCGCAATGGCGGCGGTGGCGGCGGCGGTGGCGCCGGCGCGCGCGACATGGAAGGCCTCTTCGATCTCGAACTCGATACCGAAAAAAATCAGTACGAGAGCAATAAGTCGCAATCGTCCAGCCAGCAACAGCAGCAGCAGCAGCAGATCGATGAGGCGCTGCAAAAGCTGCAACAACTCTCCAAGCGGCAGCAGGAACTGGCCGAGCAACAGAAAAAAGGCCAGCAGCAGACCTCCCAGCAGCGCTGGCAGCAGGAGATGCTGCGGCGCGAAGCCGAGCAATTGCAGCGGCAACTGGAAGAGATGACCAAGGGCAACCAGAGCCAGCAGTTGAGCCGTAATCAGCAGGGTCAGCAAGGACAACAGGGCCAGCAAGGCCAGCAAGGACAACAGGGCCAGCAGGGACAACAGGGCCAGCAAGGACAACAGGGACAACA
>Ga0209014_10001267_pt1 | contig 14887 bp, 15 predicted proteins | sample BarGraNGADG00212_FD_184491 | JGI IMG/M metagenome (GOLD analysis project Ga0209014, IMG submission 184491) | Arctic peat soil microbial communities from Barrow, Alaska - Barrow Graham LP Ref core NGADG0002-212 (SPAdes) (version 2) | ecosystem: Environmental > Terrestrial > Soil > Wetlands >...
CGCGGACGCGTGTCTCGTTCGGATGACTGAGCTCGACGCGGAGAGTCTGATCGTCACGCTGGATAGTGACTTCCGCGTCTATCGTCGGAACCGGAGGCAAGTGATTCCCACGATCATGCCAGGCCGCGCCGGCGGCGGCTAACAAACGGTTGCAGACTGACAGCCGAGGGATTCCTTGATGCTGTTGACGAAGCGTTGTCGCAGATCACGAAGGCGCCGGAATAGTTTCCCGTAGTTCGGGGCGGTCTGCGGCGCGCGCTCCACGTTCTCCGGCTTGATGTCGCGATGCACGATGCCCTCGCCGTGCGCGTACGCGAGCGCCGAGGCGATGTCGCGGAGAATGTGCACGGTCTCGTTCACCGAGAGCTCGCCGCTCTTGGTGAGACGCGCACGCAGCCTTGCAAAATATCGGTCGATCGGTGTATCGTTGTACGACATGCCAATCGATGAGGTGCTCATGTCGATCGTGACCATATCCCCGAAGTTCCAGGTGGTAATTCCCCGCGAGATTCGCGCGGCCCTGCGGCTGGAGCCCGGACAAAAAGTGCAGGCACTCCAGTATCAGAATCGAGTCGAGTTCATTCCAGTGCAACCGATGCGGAAGTTGCGGGGCTTCCTCAAGGGGATGGATACGTCCGTGACTCGCGACAGGGATCGCGTGTGAATCTCGTCGACTCGTCCGCATGGCTCGAGTACTTCGCGGCGGGACCGCAGGCGGGCCAGTTCGCAGCCGTGATCGAGGACGTGACGAGCCTTCTGGTCCCTACGATCGTGCTGCTGGAAGTAACACGCCGTGTGCTGCAACAGCGCGGCGAAGACGACGCCTTGCAAGTCGCGGCGATGCTTCACCAAGGGCAAGTCGTTGCGCTCGACAGCAGCGTCGCGCTGAGCGCCGCGCAGCTGGGCGTCGCGCACAAACTGCCGTTGGCGGACAGTATCATCTACGCCACGGCCAGGCAATACGCGGCGACCGTGTGGACGATGGACGCTGATTTCTCGGGGCTTCGGGGTGTCAGGTACGTCGCGAAGCGCAAGTAGGAACGGAAATCAGTCTACCCCTTCGCCGGTGATCAGCTCCAGCAGCCCGCCAAAGTTCGTCCGCGCCATGAGTGCGTCGAAGGTGGCCTCGTCCATGTCGAAAAAGACCGTCATGTCGGCCGGAAGTGCGGTGAACTGCTCTTCGCTCAGCAGCGCGCGCACCTGCGGTCCCGCGCGGACGTAGAGCCGGGCGATGGCGACGAAGTCGTCGTGCCAGCGCTTCTTCGCCTCCTTCGTCTGGTACTTTCCGTTCAGCGAAACCAGGTAGGCCGACAGCGACGCGTAGACCGAACCGCGCATGTTGTCGAATTGCCTCGCGAGCCTGGTGAGCCCCGCCACCTGTTCGGGCGCAAGGCGCACCGCCGCGCCGCGCTTCGCGATGTCCTCGAAGTTGTTCTGCGCGTCCCTGTCGAGCCGCTCCTTGATCTGCTTCGCGCTGAGGACGGGCGTGCCGTCGTCCGCACGCGGCTTGAGGAAGCTCCTCATCTCCTGCACATCGCGATCGGGACCGAGCTTCATCCGCACATCGATCGCGATGGTGATGCGGAAGCCCGCTCTGTAACCATCAACCGTTCACCGGTTCCCCCCCTCGTGTGGTGATCCGCCCATCGAACATGTGTACCGTCCGGTCCGCCTGTGCTTCGTACCGCGGATCATGCGTCACCATGCAGATCGTCGCCCCCTGCTGATGCAACGAGCGCAGCAGTTCCATGACCGCCTCACCGTTCACGGAATCGAGATTCCCCGTCGGCTCATCGGCCAGCAGAATGAGCGGATCACCCGAAACCGCGCGCGCCACGGCCACACGTTGCTGTTGCCCGCCCGACAACTGCGACGGATAGTGCTTCGTGCGGTGCGTCATCCCCACTTTGTCGAGCGCGCTCATCGTGCGTCGCTTGCGTTCCTTTTCGCTCATACCGCGGTAGGTGAGCGGCAGCTCTACATTCTCGTACACGGTCAGATCGCCAATCAGGTTGAACGCCTGAAAGATGAACCCGATCTGCTTGTTCCGGATTCGCGCGCGTTCCGTCGGCGAGAGACCGGCCACCGCTTCGCCCGCAAGATTGTACGCGCCGGTCGAGGGCGCGTCGAGCAGGCCGAGGATCGAGAGCAGCGTGCTCTTCCCGCAGCCGGACGGTCCGGCGATCGACACGTACTCGCCCGTGCTGATCTGGAGATCCACGTCGTGCAGGGCATGCGTTTCGACGTCTTCGGTCAGGAAGATTTTCTGCACCGCCGTTAGCACGATGAGCTCGCCGGCGCCGCTCACCTGAGCCTCACCCGCGCATCGGTGAGCTGCTGCGACATATCCGAGATGATCACGCTGTCACCTCGCGCGAGGCCTTGTCGTATGACGATGTTGTTCACCGACGCTTTCCCGACGCTGACGTTCGTACGCATGGCATCATTTGTATTTGGAATGACCTTGAAGAGACGAATGACGCTTTCCTGCGCGCCGTAGGCTGGCCGGCCAACGTGCAGCACATTGCGCAGTCGTTCGATTTCAATCGCGCCGTCCACGCTGAGATCGGCGCGCGCGCCCTTGGGAAGCGGCCCGTCCAACGCCACCTCTACCGTCACCGTTGCACCACGTGACACGGGATCAATGCTCGTCACTCGGCCGCTCACCACGCCGTCGTGCGTGTCGATTGTCGCGCGTTGCCCTGGCGTCACATCTTTCGCTAGCGTCTCGGGCACGCGCAGCACCGCCTTGAGACGGCCCGGTTGCGACACACGCGCCAGTTCGATGCCTGAATTCACCCACTGGCCCAACTCGAGTTGCGGGCTGCCAAGCGATTGAAGCTGTCCCGCTTCACCGGCGGTGACGCGCATCGACGTGACTCTGTTGCGTTGCTCCTGAAGAATCTGTTTCAGCCCGTCAATCTGCTGCTGATTCAATTGGATCTGCTCGGCGTCGGTTGCCTGTACGTCGGCGAGCCGCTTTTGCTCGAGCTGATAGCGTATCGTGAGTTCCTGCGCGTGATCACGCCCGGCAGCGACTTCGTTCCTGGAGGCCAGGCGTCGCGCGTCGAGCGACTCGAGCACGATTAGCGCACGATCTGCGTCGAGGGTTTGCGTGCGCAACTGCGCGATCACGCCCTGCTGTGTCATTCGCTGTTGTTGCTGAAGGCTCTTGAGCTGCGACAAGGTTGCATATGCTTGCGTGAGCTGCTGCTGCACCTGAAGCGCGGCCATCTCGACGTCTGCATTGCTGAGCTGAATGATCGTCGTCGCGGGGTTGACGACCTCTCCCGGCCGCACCGGCAGAGATTCGACGCGACCGCCCGTCGTCGCAACGATGATGCGGGTATGCTCCGGGACGAGTGAGCCCGGCGCTCTGACGTCCCGCACCATGTCGCCAACCGTAACGGTGTCGAAGGTCAGGACCGCGCGGTCCATCGTCGTCACAGCATTTCTGAGACGAGTGAGTGCAATCGTAGACACGACGAGCACGACGAACACCGCGCCGGCAATGACGTATCTTTTCGTGTGCTTCGGTTTGTCGCGTTCGATGTCCATGTCGTCCTGTGGGCGAAGCTATTCCGAACGCAGCACTTGCATCGGATCGAGCCGTGTGGCGCGAATGGCGGGAACGAGCGCGGAGAGCACCATCGCGCCAAAGAGCGCAATGCAGAGCGCGCCGAAGAGCAGCGCATCACTCAAATCAGCCTCTCCGAGAAATGAACCGAGCCATCCGATCGTCTCTTTCGTCATGTAAAGTCCGATGGCGACGCCGGCGAGCACGAGCACATTGCCTTCGCGAAGCAACGCATGCACGACGCTACGAGGGCTGGCGCCGAGCGACATGCGAACGGCGACCTCGCGCTGACGGTCGGTCGCTGATTGTGCGACGATACCATAGACGCCCAGCGCAGACAGTCCGAGCGCCAGCACGCCGAACGTGGCGAAGAGTCCCGCGATGAATCGCAGTACCAGAATCTGCTGCGGAATGCCGAGGTGGTCCGGTAGCAGTTCCACCTGCGGCGTCCGCAACGCCGTCACATGAAGCGTGTGCCGCAGCGTAGAAGCAACGCGCTGTGGATCGCGCGTCGTTCGCACGTAGAGTTGTACGAGGGTCACCGTCGTGGCGGGGAACGTGTCGCCCACCGTCACAGTGCGATAGAGAGCATTTACACGTAGTGTGTCCATGCCGCGCCGAGTCGTGCGCGCATCCTCGCTCAAGTGATCGCCGAGGATGCCCTCAACCTTCATCCACGGCGAATTCAACTTCCTGTCGCCGAACTTGATTGCGCGTCCCACAGGAGATGACCGGGGCCAGAGGTACCACCCCGACCCACGATCCATCACGACGCTCGACTCCGTGTACCCGCCATCCCGAAAGTCGCGGCCTCGTTCGATCGGCAGCCCCATCGTTCTGAAGTACGATGGAGACACGATCTGATAGTTGAGCGTCGTTATCTCGCGGATGCTGCCGTCGACGTCGGCCACGGCGACGGTTCCGTTAGGCACCGATGCGCGAATCACCACGGCGGCATCCGACACGTTCGCGATGCCGCGCGCTCGGCTGATCAACTCACCGGCGAAGTCCATCATCGAGGCGCGCGCGCTCGTGGTGTCAGCCAGGCGGAAGATGGTTGCCACGACGAGCGGCGTTGGATCGTAGCCGTAATAATCCTTCACCCAGTAGTCGGGCTGCGCGACTCGCAGCGCGTCGCGCGAGAGAAGGACGGCGGCACAGACGAGTGGAAAGGTCAGTGCGATCTGCGTGATGACGAGTGCGCCATACGTCCGCCGATTGGTTCGATGTGCCCCCGTGCCAGCTCGGTTCTTGATCAACGAATTGAGATCGACACGGGAAACCCGGACGGCTGGTATGAGCCCCACCAGCACCATGCTGAGCACGGCCGCCCCGCCCGCAAACATCACCATCCGCCAACTCGACGCGGGCGCGACGAAGTACCCACCGATGTTCGGCGGGATCGTCGCACGGACGAGCGCGTTGCCGGCGATGGCGAACAGCACCGCGAGAACGAGAGCGGCGGCGGCAAGCACACTGCTTTCAATGATGAGTTGCGCCACGACCTGCCGGCGCGATGCGCCGAGTGCGGACCGAACGGCGAGCTCGCTTGCGCGACCGATGCCTCGCGCAAGCTGAAGGTTCGCGAGATTGGTGCAGGCGACGAGGAGTACCGCGAGCCCCGCCCCGATCAACGCAAAGTGAAAGCGTTGTATCTCAAACTGCCGGCCAATATGACCGAGGGCGAAACGAGTCTCTTTCGTTGACTCTCCTGCCGCCGCCGCGAGTTGCGCGGCCAGCACGGCGAACTCTCGCTCCGCCTGCTCGCGCGAGACACCGGCTTTCAATCGAATCATGTTGATGCCGACGTGCTTGCCCACCGCCGGGAACATCCAGATGTTCACGCCGAGCCTCGATACGCCATCAAAGCGCGACGCGACGCCCTGGATGGTGAATGTCTCACCGTCGACGTCGAGTGTCTGGCCGACCGGTGATTCATCATCGCGGAACATTTCCGCGCGCAACTTGTCGCTGATGACGATCAACCGTGATGCGGCGGCTGGGTCCGCGGGTGGCGCGAGCGTTCCTTCGAGCGGAGCGATGCCCATCACCGCAAAGAAGTTCGGCCGGATGGTCCACGCTGTCATGGCGCGTATTGCCGCCCCGCGTTCAACCGCCCCTCCTCGGCCGGTGAATGCGAGACCCGTGTACGCGTCGTACGTGCGCCCTCCAGACGCGAGAACTCTGTCTATCGCGACGGGGTCGAGACGTCGTCCGCGATCCCCGAAATACCTGAGTGCATAGAGTTGTTCCGGATTCCGCGCTCCGATCTTCGGATTCATCATGGCGTCGAGCACGCTGAACATCGTCGTGTTCACCGCAATGGCGAGCGAGAGCGCAAGCGTCGCCGTGATGGCGAAGGTGGGATGACGCAGCAGCGTTCGGGTGGCAATACGTACATCGCGACGCAGTCCATCCAACCACCATAGCCGGCTGCCCTCGAGCGCTTCCTCCTTCTGCTGCTGGACGCCACCAAAGGCGATCGACGCCTGGCGGCGCGCTTCGTCAGCGAGCATCCCGTTGCGCATGAGCTCTTCCGCTTCGAGCTCGATATGCAAGCGCATTTCGTCTTCGATCTCTGATTCGACGTCTGGCTGCCGGAAGAGAGACCGAAACAGGCGCCGTACGCGGCGAATGATCGTCATACTGCCTTATTCCGCACGGAGTACTTCCATCGGATCGAGCTGCGTGGCACGTATCGCGGGTACCAGCGCAACCAGCGCCATCGCCGCGAACAACGCGATGCACATACTCCCGAAGAACGGCGCGCTGAAGAGGTCGACTCCGCTCAGGAACGGACCGAACCAGTCCATCGTCTCCTTGCTCAGCAGCAAGCCAATCGCGACACCGGAGAGCACGAGCACGTTGCCCTCGCGCAGCAACGTGTACACGATGCTCTTCGGCGAGGCGCCGAGGGAAACGCGGACGGCCACTTCGCGCCGGCGGTCCGTCACCGACTGCGCCACGATGCCAAAGACACCGAGCGCCGACAGGCCGAGTGCGATGAGCCCGAACACCGTGAACAGAGCGGCGATGAAGCGTTCGACGGCAAGGATCTGCGGGACACGGAGATAGTCGGTCTCGAGCATCACCACCGGCGGAATCGACGAGAGCCCGCGCAGGTTGCGACGCAGTGCTTCGGCGACGTCCGGCGCTGGCCCGTTTGCGCGCACGACCACGGTCAGCTCGTGCGGGAATCTCCCTAACGCCATGCTGTCACCGGGTGCGATGAGGCGGTAGACGTCACCGATGCGGTTGGAGCTCGATATTTCCTTGAGTGCGCGCGCTTCGGCGGAGCGATGGTCTCGGATGACACCTTCGACGCGCACCATGGGGGCGTCGCCGTGCGCCGTCGCAAACCTGATCAATCGCCCGATGGGCTCCGAGCGCGGCCAGAGCGTTCGCGCGGATCGCTCATCCATGACGACGACCGCATCGGCGTGTCCTCTTGCCTCGAGGTCCCGTCCCTTCACGACGGTAAATCCGAACGTTCTCGCGTAGGATTCCGTGACGAGATGGTAGCCCCACAGCGGCGCGTCCAGTTCACGAATGGCGCCGTCGTCGTCGTCTACCGTGAGCGTCGATGCCGCGGGTGCCCGCGCCTCCGACACGACGGCGGCGGTGGCGACGCCTGGTGTCGCTCGCACATGGCCGAGTATCTCCGCTGCTTCGTCGAAGAGGGAGACTTTCGTTCCGTCCTCTGCCGTGGGCAAAAGGACGGCGACACGAACCAGCGGTGTCGGATCATAGCCGTATTTCTCGCGCACGAGGTAGCCGACATCCGCCGTTCGCATCGCCGAGCGTGACGCCAGCACGGCCGCACAGGTGAGCGGGAGCGTCAATGCGATTTGCACGACGACCAGCACCCCGTACGTGCGGCGGTTCTTCCGGTGGGCACCCGTGCCGGCTCGCCCTTTCAGCAGCGTGTTCAGATCGACGCGAGAGGCGTGAATCGCCGGCAGCACGCCAATCGAGAACAGGCACACCACGGCGGCCGCCGCCGCGAATGCCACCATGCGCCAACTCGCATGTGGGACGATCACGTTGTCACCGACATTCGGCGGAATGAGGGCGCGGAGCGCGGCGCTCGCGGCGACGGCGAAGATGATGGCAAGGAAGAGCGCCCCCACCGCGAGTACGCCGCTCTCGAGCATCAATTGCGAGATGATCTGGCGACGCGACGCTCCGAGCGACGAGCGCAACGCGAGTTCGGCGCTTCGCGTCAGCCCGCGCGCGAGTTGAAGGTTCGCGAGGTTCGTGCACGCCACCAGAAGAATCGCGACGCCCGCACCGATGAGCATGTACTCGAACCGGTCGATGTGAAACTGGCGCGAGACGGGGGTGAGCAGGAAGCCCGTGTCGCCAGGCTTCACGCCGGCCGCAAGCGCCAGTCGTGCCGCGAGCGCGGCGAGCTGCCGCCGTTCGTCGTCCGCCGAAACGCCGTCCTTCAAGCGGATCACCTTGAAGGCCAGCGATTCTCCCGGCGCCGCAAACAGCCACACGTCGTGATCGAGCTGCTCCATCGAGCCGTAGCGAGTCGTCACGCCAATGACGGTGAACGGCTTGCCATCGAGCAGGATCGTCGCGCCGAGCGCGGCTTCTCCGGGTGCGAATAATTGTGCACGCAGCCGGCTGCTGATGACGACTGATGACGTCGCGCTCGCGGCGTCGCCGCCCGGTGACAGACTTCCTTCGATTGGGGCGATGCCTAACGCGCCAAAGAAGTTCTGGCGTACCGTGATCGCGTTCGCGCCCTGCACACGCGTCCCTCGCTCCACCGAATGCACAAAGCCGACGAACCACTCCGTGTATGCTGCGTAGAGGTGCGTACTCGCGGTGAACGCTTGCTCGCGCTCCTGGAAATCCACCCGCTTCTGCGGATCACCGAAATACTTGAGTTCGTAGAGCTGTTCAGCGTTCCGCGCCCCGACGGACGGGTTGAGCATCGCGTCCAGGACGCTGTACAACGTCGTGTTCACGGCGATCGCGAGCGCAAGTGCGAGCGTTGCCGTGATGGTGAACGTCGGATACCGGGCGAGCGTACGCGTGGCAATGCGAATGTTGCGTCGCGTATTGACCAGCCACGCATACGATGATTGCTCGATCGCCTCTTCCTTGTGCTGTTGAACGCCGCCGAATGCGATGGACGCCCGGCGTCGTGCGTCATCTGCCGAGACGCCGTTGCGCATGAGCTCTTCAGCTTCGAGTTCGATGTGCAGACGCATTTCCTCTTCCATCTCGGCCTCGACATCGGGCCGACGGAGAAACGCGCGCGCGAAGCGCTCGAGGCGGCGGATGGTGGGCACCAGCCGGCTCAGGTGGCCGCGAGCACGCGCGCCACGGCGCCCGAGAACATGCGCCACTGCTCTTGTTCGGCGCGGTACTGTTTGCGGCCGGCAGCGGTCAGGCTGTACACCTTCACCTTTCGACCTTCTGGCGACAGCCCCCACTCGGCGTCGATCCAGCCGCGATCCTCGAGGCGGTAGAGCGCCGGATAGAGCGAGCCCTGGTTGACGCTCAGCACTTCGTCGGAGAGCTGGCGAATGCGCTTGGAGATTCCCCATCCGTGGAGCGCGCCGAGCAGCAAGCTCTTGAGGATGAGCAGGTCGAGACTGCCCTGGAGGAGATCAGTACGTGGTTGCACGGCGGCGCTCCATGATGCCTAGGCGTTCGACAATAGATGCACCGCGTGTTGTCGAATGTCAAGGTATGATGCAGCGTGCTGCTGACGCGACGAGCGCGATGACGACTTCAGTGTCCTGGTTGTCCGAGTCGCTTCACCGCACATCAGATCTCTATCTGGGCACCTAGCTCGACGACGCGATTCGGTTTGAGACCGAAGAATGCCGACGCCGGTGTGGCGTTGCGCACCATGACGCCGAACAGTCGTTCGCGCCACAGCGCCATGCCTGGTCGCTCAGATGGGATGATCGTCTCGCGACTCAGGTAGTAGCTCGTCTCCGCCGGCAGCAATACAAGGCCGTATTGCGCGGCCAACGAGACTCGCGGCGCGCGGCGGCTACAGCCGCATGGCTCCGGGACCCGGCAACGTGATGATGATCTCGGCGTGCTCGGCAGCGGCGCCACACTCGTCTTGGTACGCCGCCAGCCAATCCGTCGCGAACAGCTTCGCCCTATCTGCGGCAACGAGCGCCCAGACGCTTCCGCCGAAGCCCGCACCGAATGCCGACGCGGCGTCGGCGCCGAGCGTGCGCGCGAGACGGGTGAGCGTGATGGTTTCCGGAATCTGATTGCCCAGCAGTCTCTCTGCACCGCGCTGTGAGCGCGCGACCTGCTCGCCGACCGCCGCGAGATCGGCGCGAGCGAACGCATCGGCGGCCCGCGGGATGATGTCGTACGTCTCCGTCACGAACTGCTCGAATCGGTCGAGCAGTCGCTGCGGCGTGAACGCGCTCGAGCTGCATCGACCCAGGAGCGAGCGGATCTCATCGGCTGCATTCGCAGCACTGGTGACGGCATCGGCGAGACAGGGATCGCTACGCGACGTTGCGCCGTTCCAAAGCCCAAGAATTTCGCTCACCGCGAGTGACGCTTCGTTGTAGCGAAGCCGCGCGCTTGCGGTCTTCTCCGCCGCAACGCCGCTGTACGCGAGAACGAACACTCGGTCCCTCGGAAAGGATATTTCCCCCTCCGATCGAACGGGGCAGAACGAGTAGCGACTCAGTGTGCCGGCCTCGCAGCAGAGAATCGCGGTCTGGTCCTGGCTTCCGCCGAGGGTGCCCACGCCGAGCCCGCCGGCCATCGGTCCGAAGCTTCTCCCGTTCTCGACGGCGCCAAGGTATTCGGCGAGAGATTCCGGCGACGTGATGACCTGCCGATACACCGGATCCTCGGCGAGACGGTTCACGGCCTCGAGCGCGAGGAACATTGCGATCACGAGGGCGCTGGAACTGCTCATCCCTGAGGCAGCGGGCAGATCGCTGGCAAAGACGACATCCATGCCGCGTCGCACGCTCGGAAAATCTCGTGCGATTCGGCGCACGACGGTGGAGAGATACGTCGCCCAGTCGCCCGGTGCTGGGCCGATGCTGGAATCAAGCGAGAGCTCTCTCGTATTGCCGCCCAGAACGTCCAGGGCGCGAACCCGCGCGTCGTCACGCGGCTGTGCGAGCACAGTGAAGCCGCGCTCCATGGCGCACAGCAGACTTCGACCGCCCGCGTAGTCCGTGTGCTTGCCAAGCACCTCGATCCGGCCAGGCACGAAGAAGGCAAAGGGCTCATCCCGCGCGGCACATGGTTCATTCAGTGCCGCTAGCGCAGTCGCACAGCGCGAGAACAGAGCGAGCTTGCCCTGCACCGTACTGTCCGACATTCCGCTCGCGCCAAGGCGCTCCGCGAAATCCCTCACAGGCGAGGCTCCGTGGCACGCAACCGTTCCGCCACCAACGCGATGTCGCCGCGACTCGAGAGATCGAGCACGCCATCGTGGAAGGCCAGCACTCGAAATTCGACGCCCATCTCGTCGCGCGCGAGCTGCACGGCGTCCTGCAACTCGAACTCTCCGCGCACCGAGGGAGACACGCTGCGGCAGGCGCGATAGATCTCTGGCGGAAGCGACCAGCTATTCATGCCGACGAAGACGTTGGCGCCGAGTGACGCGATGATATCGGCGTCGGGCTTTTCGATGATCTGCTTCAGCATGCCCCTGTCGTCGATGCGCACGACGGAGAACTTCGCGATGCGATCGGCGTCGATGTTGCCCAGACGCACCAGCGTTTCACGTTCGAACACCGCGACTCCAGCCGACCCGAGCTCGCGAAGCGCTCGCAGCGTGTGCATCGGATAGTAGTTGTCCGAGTTCAGCACGAGCACGTGCTCGCCATCAGCGAAGCGCTCGGCCGCGGCGACGGCGTCGGCGGTACCGAGGGGATTCTCCTGAACGGCGAAGTGCACTCGCACACGCGTGAGCTCGACGTCGCGCTGATAGTACTCACGCACTCGTTCGTGCTCTGGCCCGATTACGAGACAGACGTCGCTGATGCCAGCGTCCGCGAGCGCGCTGATCACGTAGTCGAGAAAGGGACGGCCGATGGGAATCATTCCCTTGACGCCCGCATCGGCAGCCGTCTTCTGCGCGATGGTCAGCCCCGGCGATTGCTCGGCGCTGCGCATGCGCGTGCCGAGTCCTCGGGCGAGAATCACGGCCTTCGTCGTCGGGTTGCTACGCGTTGTCCGATCCTCGCTAATATCGCTCGCCCTGAATCAGAGCGCCGCGACCGCCTCCGCCACCTCAGCCGCGTGCCCCTCGGGCTTCACCTTCTCGAACACCGCCGCGATGCGACCCTTGGCATCGATGACGAAGGTCGTGCGGTTCACGCCCCAATACTTCTTCCCGTACATCGACTTCTCCGCCCACACGCCGTAGAACTCGCAGACGGCGTGCTCGGTATCGGCGATGAGCGGATAGGTGAGGCCGTACTTGACCTTGAACTTCACGTGCGCCGTCACTGGATCCGGACTCACACCGATCACCTTTGCACCGAGTCCCTCGAACCGAGGGAGAGCGTCCTGGAAACCGGACGCCTCGATGATTCAGCCAGCGGTGTCGTCCTTCGGATAGAAGAAGAGAACGACTGGCGTGCCGCGGAGCGACTTGAACGCCAGCGTGTTGCCATCGTCGGCGATCGCGGAGAAGTCCGGCGCCATCTGTCCAACCGCAGGAATCGTCATGTTAGCTTCTCCCCGCCCATGAGTACCGCCATGATCGCCTTCTGTATATGAAGGCGATTCTCGGCCTCATCCCACACCCGGCTCTGCGGACCGTCGATCACGTCGGCGGTGACCTCTTCACCACGATGGGCGGGGAGACAGTGCAGGAAGATCGCGTCCTTCGCGGCGAGTTGCATCATGCTCTGATTGACGGTATATCCGGCGAAATCACGTTCGCGCTTCTTCTGCTCGTCCTCCTGCCCCATGCTCGCCCACACGTCGGTGTTCACGACGTGCGCGCCGGCGATCGCTTCTCGCGGGTCACGCGTGAGCGTGATGTTGGCCTGTTCCCGGGCGCGCGCCACGAGACGATCCGCCGGCTCATATCCCTCCGGACAGGCGATCGAGAGCTCGAAGCCAAGGCGATACGCGGCGTTTATCCACGAGTTGGCCATGTTGTTCCCGTCGCCGATCCACGCGACCTTCTTGCCCTCGTACGTGCCGAGGTGCTGACGGATGGTGAGAATGTCGGCGAGGATCTGGCAGGGGTGGAGCAGATCAGTCAGTCCATTGATCACCGGCACGTCCGCGAACTTCGCGAGCTCCTCGACGTCCTGATGCGCGAACGTGCGGATCATGATCCCATCCACGTAGCGCGAGAGGACGCGCGCCGTGTCGGCGATGGGCTCGCCGCGGCCGAGCTGCACATCTCGCGGCGAGAGAAAGAGTGCGTGCCCGCCGAGCTGGTAGGTGCCGACTTCGAATGAGACGCGTGTGCGCGTCGAGGCCTTCATGAAGATCATCGCGAGGGTCTTTCCCGCGAGCGGCGTCTTCGTGTATTCGCCGCGGCGCATCCGTTCGGCGAGATCGAAGAGCGCGAGGAGCTGGACGCGCGAGAAGTCAGGGATCGCGAGGAAGTCGCGGTGCGTGGGCGAAGTCATCGGAGCGGGGAAAGGGGAACGAATGAGGCGGAAACTAGCCGCTCCGGAAAGCAGGGGTCAACCGAAGGCGGCTGTGTGGTCACACTGACCTATTTTGTGCAGCTAGATTTATGACTGTTTTGTAATTTGACATCGACGACGAACACGAGCATTATGACTCCACGCCGGACGACATGCGATTTCGAGCAATCGACCAGAATCCACCTCTATCCGCCGCGACGACGCGCCGACGAGGAATCTCACTCATGCTACACGCATCCGCGCTCGCGATTGGCTGGAGATCTGCGCTCTTCGCGCTGGTTGAGGCCCACAAGGCACCCTGTCTCGAGAACCCGATGGCCGACGGCGAGTCCCTCATGGACGGCATCGACCAAGAGAACGACGAGAGGGAGCCGTTCCATCTCGATGACACCGAGCTCGCGACGCGCCTGGTGAGGGATCGTGGACTCCCCCACTACCGTACGCCGCCGCACTCGCACCTGGTCTTCCCATTTCTGCCCAACCGATGAGCGCGCCTCAGCTCGCGCCGCGCGTCGACACCCGGCGGTCAGAGGATGTATTTCCGAAGGTCCTCGTCCTCAACGATTGCCTTGAGCTTTTCGCGCACAGCCTCGGCGTTGACGACGATATGCTTCTCGCCGCCGTCTGGGAGCTCGAAGAGGGTATCTTCGAGCTGCGTCGTCATCACGGTGTGCAGGCGGCGCGCCCCGATGTTCTCCATGCGCGAGTTCACAGTCGCGGCGATCTTCGCGATCTCGGCGATGCCATCCTCCGTGAACTCGAGCGTCGCGCCGTCGGCGGCGACGAGCGCGGCGTACTGCTTCGTGAGAGCGTTCTCCGGCTCCGTCATGATGCGGACGAAATCCGCTTCGGTGAGCGACTTGAGTTCGACACGAATCGGGAAACGACCCTGAAGCTCCGGAATGAGGTCGGAGGGCTTGGATACGTGAAATGCGCCGGCGGCGACGAACAGGATGTGATCGGTCTTCACCATTCCGTACTTCGTCTGCACGTTTGATCCTTCGACGATCGGCAGCAGGTCACGCTGCACCCCTTCGCGCGACACGTCCGGCCCGCCCATCTGGCTCTTCTCGCCGGCGATCTTGTCGATCTCATCGAGGAAGACGATGCCGAGCGTCTCCACGCGCTCGAGCGCGTCGGCGGTCACGTCTTCCATGTCGACGAGCTTTTCGAACTCCTGCTCGAGGAGTATGCGACGAGCTTCGCTGACCTTCACCGTGCGCTTCTTCTTGCGCTGCGGCATCATGTTCTGCAGCATCTCGGTGAAGTTCTCCATGCCTTCCGGCGCACCTTGCGACGCGAACATGTCGAACATCGGGCCGCCGCCCAGCGTCACCTCGATCTCCACCTCGCGCGCGTCGAGCTGGCCGTCGAGCAGGAGCTGCTTCAGCTTCTCGCGCGTGCGCTTGTAGCGCTCCGCGGCGACGTCTCCCACCACCTCCTGCTTCACGTCCCCCGCGCTCGACACGACGAACACCCCGCCCACGTCGCCCGCCGAGGCGAGCATGGGCTCGGGCGCGCTTGCCTCCGGCTGAGCGGGAGCATTGGCGGCCGCGGGCGGCGGTAGCAGCAAATCCAGCAGCCGGGCGTCCACGCGCTCGTTGGCAAGATCTTCGACCTCGCTCTCGCGCTCCTGCCGCACCATCTCGATGGCGCTGTCCACGAGATCGCGAATCAT
>Ga0209014_10001269_pt1 | contig 14879 bp, 16 predicted proteins | sample BarGraNGADG00212_FD_184491 | JGI IMG/M metagenome (GOLD analysis project Ga0209014, IMG submission 184491) | Arctic peat soil microbial communities from Barrow, Alaska - Barrow Graham LP Ref core NGADG0002-212 (SPAdes) (version 2) | ecosystem: Environmental > Terrestrial > Soil > Wetlands >...
TCCGATACATCCAAAGAGAAGTGGGTTCCACACGGTATCAAGAGAGGTGCTTTGGATCCAAAGGAACAGGATACTACGGAGGCGCGGCAACAATCCAGCGCGACCAGGCCGCGCTCGCATCGGGACACTTCTTGACATCGGCTTTTTCGTTCCCTATACTGAAATCCGAGCGAATTAGTAGGAATTAGTTCGGGCTCCGATCGGTTCAAGATGAAGCTTTCGACACGCGGGCATTACGGGTTGCTGGCCATGGTGGAGCTGGCCAATAGGTGTGGCCATGGCCCCGTTTCCCTCTCCGAGATCGCCCAGTCCGGCGAGTTGCCGCTGCCTTACCTGGAGCAGCTCTTCGGCGCGCTGAGGCAGGCCGGTCTGGTAGAGGGGACCCGGGGGGTTCGCGGGGGCTACCGCCTCACCAGGGAGCCCTCTCGGATCACTGTCGGGGAGGTGGTGCGCGTGCTGGAGGGCCCCATCGGGCCCGTGGAGTGCGCGGTAGAGGGGGACACCCCTGACTGCTGCTCCCGCAGCCCCGGTTGCGCCACCAAAGAGATGTGGTTGCGAGTTCGCGAGGGGATCCTGGACGTCCTGGATAACACCTCGCTCGCCGATTTCAAAACCTCTCCCATATCCTAGCTCTCGGTCTGTCGACCGGAAAGGAGATACGCATTGGCGCGTTTCATCTACCTGGACCACGCGGCAACCACCGCCGTCCATCCCGCGGTGATGGAGGCTATGCTCCCATTTTTCACGGAGAAGTACGGTAACCCTTCCAGTATCTACGCCCCCGCGAGGGAGGCTCGCAAGGCGCTGGACTGGGCCCACGATACGGTGGCCGAGATCCTGGGAGTGAGTCCCACCGAGATTGTCTTCACGGGCTGCGGCTCCGAGAGCGACAACCTCGCGCTGAAGGGGGTTGCCTTCGCCCGGAAGCAGAAGGGCAACCACATCATCACAACCCAGATCGAGCACCATGCCATCCTCCACACCTGTGAGTATCTCGAGAAGCGGTTCGGCTTCCGGGTCACCTACCTGCCGGTGGACCAGAACGGTACGGTGGACCTGGATGCCCTGGAGAAGGCGCTGACCCCGGACACCACCCTGGTGAGCGTCATGTACGCCAACAACGAGGTGGGGACGGTTCAGCCCATCAAAGAGATCTCCGGCATCGTCAAGGCCCACAACGTGACGTTCCACACCGATGCGGTGCAGGCCGGCGGGAGTCTGGACCTGAACGTGGACAGGCTGGGTGTGGATATGCTGAGCCTCTCTGGCCATAAGTTCTACGGTCCCAAGGGTGTGGGCGTGCTGTACGTACGGAAGGGCACCACCTACTGGCCCCAGCAGCATGGCGGGGGGCAGGAGAGGGGGCGACGGGCGGGCACCGAGAATACGGCCGGGATCGTGGGGTTTGCCACCGCTCTGAAGCTGGCCTATGACAGCCTCGAGTCGAACAACGCCCACGCGGCTCGGCTTCGGGACATGCTGATCGAGGGCATCACGAAGATCCCGAGCAGCCAGCTCACGGGCCACCCGACGAATAGGCTTCCAAACAGCGCCAGCTTCGTTTTCGAGTTCGTGGAGGGGGAGTCGATCCTGCTCAGCCTGGATATGCTGGGCATCGGCGCCTCCAGCGGGTCTGCCTGCACGTCGGCGTCGCTTGAGCCGTCCCAAGTGCTGAAGGCGATGGGGATTCCCATCGAGCGGGCCCACGGGAGCCTTCGGCTGACCACCGGCACAGACAACACGGAAGAGGATATCAGCCGCGTGCTGGAAGTCCTCCCTGGGATTATCGAGCGGTTGCGGGCGATGTCGCCCCTGGCGGGCGCCGGCGCTGGCGCTGGCGCATCTGCGACGAAGTAGAAGCCTTGAGGAGCGAACGCTAAATGTACAGCGAAAAGGTCATGGAGCATTTCAGCAATCCCCGCAACGTGGGTGAGATCCCGGATGCCGACGGCGTGGGGATTGAGGGGAATCCCACCTGCGGCGACATCATGAAGATCTACATCAAGGTCGAGGACGATCACATAATGGACGTGAAGTTCAAGACCTTCGGGTGCGGCGCCGCCATTGCCACCAGTAGCATGGTCACCGAGATGGTAATGGGCAAGACCCTGGACGAGGCGCTGGAGATCTCCAATCAGGCGGTGGCCGAGGCGCTGGGCGGGCTCCCCCCGGTGAAGATGCACTGCTCCAACCTGGCAGCGGACGCTCTCCACAAGGCGATCGAGGACTACAGGAGCAAGCAGAAGTAGTAGGCAAATGGGTGGCTCAGACGTATGTCTGAGCCACCCATTTGCTCTTTCCTAGCCCTCGTAGCCTTTCAGCGGCCTGCCATCCACCCAGATTCGGGGCCTGGTCATCAGCATGTCGTAGTGGGTGAGAGCCGGCATGTCCCGGTCGTAGTTGGAGCCGATGGCCACGTGGCAGGTTCCGCCCACCTTCTCCGCCTCCAGCATGTCTGGGATCATCTCGGCTTTGGGGTTAAGCCCCAGCCCAACTTCGCCTACTCCCCACGTGTTGTGGGCGTAATCCTCCTTGCCCATGGACAGTGCCCTGGCCTCGCCATCCTTCAGCGACGCCTCCACGGCCTCGGAGTTGGGGCCGGGTAGGATTCGGGTGACGTAACCGTCCTTCACCTCCATCACCACCGGCGCCGATGGGATCAGGCATTCCGGCCCGATGGCGATCACCCCGTCGAAGGCAATGCGGCCCCGGGCCGTTCCCAGCTCCGGGGAGAGGAAGATCTCCCCGCAGGGCAGGTTGCCGTGGATGCCGGGCTTCCTCAGATCGCCGTCATCCACGAAGATCCCTCGACCACGAAGCCCCACCGTCAGATCGGTGCCGGCCGGGGTCTCGATGCGCATCTCCGATGCCCCCTGGATGGCTGCCTTCAGCGCCGCGGCCTGCTCCCGCATCTTGGTGTAGTCGATCTCCATGCAGCGGAGGAAGCTGTCCAGCTTGATGCCGGGGGATGTGCCCGCTCTGGAGCGCTTGTCCCCCTCGGTGATCCTGTCGAAGATGCTGGTGTACTTCTTCGCGTCCCGCCCCACGTAACCGATATGGAGCCCGTGGGGATCCTTGCCGATCTTGTCGGTGGAGATGCTGAATACGACGTCCGGTTCGGTGGAGAGTGCGGCCAGCACCACAGGGTCGGACATGTCGGTGATGGTCTTGGCCGGCTGCCGCACTGTCACCGGCCGCGCGCCCATCTCCACGGCCGCCTGGAAGTAGGCGGCGCAGATCAGGTCGGACGCTTCCTCCGGGTTGCCTACGATGAGGACTCGCTCCTCTGGCTGTAGGGCTATGGACTGTTCAAGCACGGTGGCGGCGATGCGGCGCAAATGCTCTTCGCTAGTCATGTTACTTTCCTCGAGCCGCTGCGAGAGTGGGCACGGCGAGCCCCGCAGCTTACACGGTGAATTGTCGCATGTAAGGGGCCAGGAAACCACAGAAGAATGCGAGCGAATCCCATATTCAGTGGCCGCAAACGATGTCGAGGTGAGTTGGAACGCCGCATCGAGTATTCCCCATAGGAAATTCGGAAGAGGTGTCTGCGTAAGAGCCGAGAGAATCCCCCGCGCGACGCTGCTACATGTGCATGGGAAGGGTACTTACCGGTAGCGGTGAGTGGCAATAGCCGGACAGTCCTAGTAAAATCAGTCGGGACATGCCGTTGGGAGAGTGATATTGATGGATACTAACCGCAAGGGCCGGGTTCTGACGGGTGATAGGCCCACGGGTAACCTTCATCTGGGGCACTACGTGGGAACGTTGCAGAACCGCGTAAGGCTCCAGGATGAGTACGAGTGCTTCTTCCTGATCGCCGACTACCACGTGCTGACGACCCGGCTTCAGGATCTGAAGGAGATCGAGCAGAATATCCGCGACGTGCTGCTGGACAATCTGAGCGCGGGGATCGACCCGGAGCGGAGCACCATCTTTCTGCAGTCGCTGGTGCCGCAGATACCGGAGCTCCACCTGCTCTTCTCGATGTTGACGACCGTGCCGAGGCTGCAGCGGGTTCCGACCCTGAAAGAGGTCATGCGCGATTTGAAGCTGGAGACGGCCTCATACGGGCTGTTGGGCTATCCAGTTCTGCAAGCGTCCGATATCCTGGTGGTAAAGGGCGACCTGGTTCCGGTGGGCAAGGACCAGGCTTCCCACATCGAGGTCACCCGAGAGATAGCGCGCCGCTTCAACGAGCTGTTTGGTCCGGTCTTCCCGGAGGCCCAGGCGCTGATCGGTGAGGTGCCGACGCTGGTGGGCATCGACGGAAAGGCGAAGATGAGCAAGAGCCTTGGGAACGCCATCTACCTCGCGGACGATGCCAAGACGGTGGAGAAGAAGGTGATGACCATGTACACCGATCCCACCCGAATCCACGCCACCGACCCCGGCCACGTCGCAGGCAACCCCGTCTTCATATACCACGACGCCTTCAACCCTGACAAGGAAGAGGTAACCGATTTAAAGAAGCGGTACCGGACCGGGAAGGTTGGCGACGTAGAGGTTAAGAAGAAGCTGACACGGGCGCTGAACCAGTTCCTGGATCCGATCCGCGAGCGTCGGGCCCGTTACGAACAGAACCCTCACCTCCTGGACGAGGTCATCGAGTCGGGCAGCGAGAAGGTGAGGGCGGTGGCGACTGGGACGCTACGGCAGGCGCGCGACGCCATGGGCATCAGCTACTTCAGGAAGGGCTAGCCCTGCTTGTTTGACTACTATCCTGCAGGCAGCTATTCTGTATTCGGGTAATGTTGGTCCAATTGCTCTAGCAGGCGGAGGATTCGGTGCAAATCACCAGACGGGCCGACTACGCGGTCCGCACCATGATGGACGTGGCCGGACTCGGGGAGGGCGCCACGGCGCTCACCCGCGAGGTTGCTTCCAGGCAGCTGCTTCCAGCAGCCTTCCTCGCCAAGATCGTGCGCTCGCTGACCCAGGCCGGTCTGCTGCGCGCCTATCGGGGGTCCGGCGGGGGTATCACCCTGTCCAGACCTCCAGAGGAGATCACCCTGCTGCAGGTGGTTGAGGCAGTGGATGGGCCTATTTCCGTCAAGTCCTGTGTGCTGTGGCCGGAAGAGTGCTATCGAGCGGGGGGGTGTGCCGTGCACGGTGTCTGGTGTGAGGTGCAGCGGCTGCTGGTGCAGCATCTAAGTGGTACCACCGTAGCCTCTCTGGTGGAGCGAGAGAGGGTGCCGCGCCCGTCGGAGTGCGGCGACGAAGCGCTGCCTTACACCGCGGGCGTGGAGTCAGGCGCGTAAGCGCCTCGGGGTGGTCTCAGAGTGTCGTTTGTAGGTTGCCTTGACAGTGGTTAAGAAAGTAGATATTATCACAATAGTGGTCATCTGTACTTGGCGCAACGGCCCTCCTGCTACTTAAGGAAAGAGAGGTAGAGCGCTTAATTGGACAGTACCATATTAATACTGCTTAGTGGCCTCGTGATGTTGCTGGTGGGCGCATTGGTAGGCTACTTCGTCCGGCAGTACTTGGTGAGCACGGACCAGAAGCTGGCGCAAATCAGCGCCGAAAAGCTGATGGCCGAGGCCAACGCCAAGAAGAACGAGTTGCTTCTTAATGCCAAAGACGAAGCTCTCGTGGTCCGGCAGGCGGCAGAAGCTGAGCATCGAGAGAGGCGAAGCGACCTGCAGCGGCAGGAAAGGCGGCTCCAACAAAAGGACGAGAACCTGGAGCGTCGTGTAGAGAGTGTCGAACGGCGAGAGAAGTCCATCACCAACAAAGAGAAAGAATTGGAGGCGCTGCGCTCCGAGATCGAGGAAGTGAAGGTCCAGCAGTTCCGGGAGTTGGAGCGGGTTTCTGGGTTGACTCGTGAGGTGGCCAAGTCCGAGATCCTCCGTATGGTGGAGGAGGAGGTCAAGGTAGACGTCGCGCGACGCGTCCGCGAGCTTGAGAATCAGGCTCGAGAGGAGGCAGAGCGAAAGGCTAGGGGCATCATAACCATAGCCGTTCAGCGATGCGCCACCGATCAGGTCGCAGAGACGACGGTTTCCGTCGTACCCCTGCCGAACGATGAGATGAAGGGTCGGATCATCGGTCGGGAGGGCCGCAACATTCGGGCGCTGGAGAGCGCGACCGGGGTCGATCTGATCATCGACGACACACCGGACGCGGTCACCCTTTCCGGGTTCGATCCGGTTCGCAGGGAGATCGCTCGCCTGGCCCTCGGCAAACTAGTGTTGGACGGACGCATTCATCCTGCCAGGATTGAAGAGGTCGTCCAGGCTACCAAGCTGGAGGTTGAGGCCGCGATCAAGGAGTCTGGTGAAGAGGCAGCGCTGGAGGCCAACGTACACGGGTTGCACCCGGAGGTCATCAAGCTGCTCGGTCGCATGAAGTACCGCACCAGCTATGGGCAGAACATACGCCTGCACTCGATAGAGGTGGCGCATATTGCCCAGATCCTCGCCTCAGAAATCGGCGCCGACGTAAACGTAGCGCGAAGAGCGGGTTTGCTGCACGATTTGGGCAAGGCGGTGGGCCATGAGTTCGAGGGTCCTCATGCACTTATCGGGGCTGATCTGGCTAAGCGGTACGGCGAGTCACCCAAGGTTGTTCATGCCATAGCGGCGCATCATGCCGATGAGACGGAGCCTCAGACCCTGGAGGCGGTGATAGTCCAGGCGTCCGACGCAATATCGGGTGCCAGGCCTGGAGCCCGAAGGGACTCCTTGGAGCACTATATTAAGAGGCTCGAAGCCTTGGAGAGCGTTGCCAATTCATTCGAGGGTGTGGAGAAATCGTTCGCAATTCAGGCCGGTCGCGAAGTTCGCATTATCGTTAAGCCCGAGGAGATCGACGATCTGGGTGCCGTGAGGTTAGCTCGCGACATTGTGAAGAGGATAGAGGAGACGTTGCAGTATCCCGGCCAGGTCAAGGTTACCGTGGTCCGGGAAACCAGGGCGGTTGACTACGCCAAGTAAGATCGGATAAGTTGAGGCCGGATGCCCTCGGGTGTCCGGCCTCATTTCTTTTTAGGTAGGCGGGTTGCGTAGCTGCTCCCAACTGCGCCGTGCGGGCGGGCGCTGCATGAAGCGCCGGGGGGGCAGCCGCCGGTCGGGAAGGCGTAATCCGGGGTTCCCGAGGTGATCTGAAGAGCATGGAAGTATGCCTCCATTGACAGAGAACAGTTCCAAGGTGGATCTCCACCTCCACACCACCGCCTCCGACGGGGCGTTGACTCCGGCCCAGCTGGTGCAGGAGGCGAAGGCCCAAGGCCTCGAGTGCATTGCGATCACCGACCACGATTCCACGAACGGGATCGAGGAGGCGCTGGACGAGGGCCGACGGCTGGGGGTGCAGGTGATCCCCGGCATCGAGATGAGCACGGACATCCCTCGCGCAGAGGTTCACGTCCTGGGCTACTACCTGAACTACCACGATGCCGACTTTCAGGGGACGCTGCAGCAGCTTCGGGAGGGCCGCCGCGACCGGGCGGAGAAGATGGTGGCCAAGCTGGCGGCCATGGGGCTGCGGGTTCCGTGGGAGAGGGTGCTGGAGGTCGCGGGGCAGGGATCGGTTGGCAGGCCTCACATCGCCCAGGTGATGGTGGAGAAGGGCTTGGTGGCGTCCAACAAGGAGGCGTTTTCCAACTATATCGGGCGGAATGGGCCGGCTTACGTGGAGCGATACAAGCTGACCCCCGCGGAGGCCGTGTCCCTCATCAGGCAGGTGGAAGGTCTGCCGGTGCTGGCCCACCCCGCGGAGGTGATCAGGCTCCACTCACTCCTGCCGGATCTAATGGCCGCCGGCCTGGTGGGAGTGGAGTGCTACTACTCCGAGTACAGCCCCGAGATCGTCGAGGGGCTGGTGGCGGTGGCGGACGAGCACGGCCTGATCCCCACGGGCGGGACGGATTTCCACTGGCACAATACCACCGGCCACGGGCCCAAACACCCCGGAGATAGCTGGGTGCCATGGGAGTCGGTGCGGCGGCTGAAAGCGAAGGCCACAAGGGTGCCGTAGCTTTCTACGCTTTGCGGCCGGTGCGGGCGAGGATCACCATGATGATCGCCATCACCAGGGCCACCGCGACGAAGGCGTAGATCTTCTGGAGCGCATTGAAGCGCGCCGCGGCCAGGCCGAAGAGGGCGCACAGTAGGTAGAAGGTAAGCACTATCTGCCGGGTGGACAGCCCCGCCAGCAGCAGTCGCTGCGGCAGGTGCCGCTGGTCACCCCCCTTCATCGGGGATCGCCCCGAGGCGAGCCTCCTCACGATCACCCATGCCACGTCGGCGATCGGCACCCCCAGCACCAGCAGCGCCGTGGCCACCTTGGCCCCGCCCATTATTGACATAACGGCGAGCGCGTACCCCAGCAGCAGCGCCCCCGAGCTTCCCATGATGATCTTTGCCGGGTTCCAGTTGTGGGGCAGGAAGCCGAGGCAGCAGCCCGCCAGCGCCAGAGGCAGGATGGCGATGTCGTACTGGCCGAAGTCGAAGACCCCCCGGGCGAACAGCACCAGCGCGGCGATGGTTGCCACCCCGGCCGCCAGGCCGTCCATTACGTCCACCAGGTTGATGGTGTTGATCATACCCACGATCCAGAGCAGGGTGAAGGGCACCACCAGCCAGGCGGGCAGCGGGATCACTCCCCAGAACGGGGTGGCGATGTTGTCCACCACTATTCCGAAGGCTACCGGTACCGAGGCGATGGTGAACTGCCCCAGCAGCTGGGGTATGGGGGCCAGCCGCCGTCGGTCGTCCATGATCGCCAGCGGCAAGATCATCACCGACCCCAGCAGAACCCCCGTGAGCCTCCAGCTCTCCTGCTCCGAGCGGGGGATCAAGACCGCGCCCACAAGCGCCGCGGCGACGAAGGCGAAGTAGATGGCGTAGCCACCCGTGCGGGGGAAGGGGCGCTTCTGCACCTCTCCCGGCCGGGGCTTATCCACTATTCCGACCCTGTAGCCCACGGCCCTGGCCACGAAGGTGAGCAGAAAGGCCGCGATACAGGCTACCGCGAACACCAGGGCGAGGGATATTCCTGTAGACATAGGCTCCTACTGCAGCGAGTGGGCCAGATCGAGCAGGTGGCCCCTCAGCGCCGCGGTCTCTCCGGCCTCTGCCATCTTCAGGAGGGCGTCGATCTGACTCGAGACCTCCCGGTAGTCCGGCCGGCAGCCGCGAGAGGAGACGACCTGCACGATCCCCGGGTAGCACGTCGGCGCAGCGGTCTCGGTGTCCGCCAGAAGGATCTCGTGCATCCTCTCGCCGGGCCTCGGGCCGATGTACTGAATTGGGCACTCGCAGTTGCTCGACGGCGCCAGCAGTCTGTACAGGTGGTGCGCCATCTCCGCCAGGTTGACGGCGGGTCCCGGGTCTGGCATCAGGATCACCCCGCTCTCGGCATGGCAGGCGGTTTGCGCCAGGAGACGGGTGGCCTCGGCCATCGTTATCCAGTAGCGGGTCATCCCTGGATCGGTGAGGGTGAGCGGATTGCCGGCGGCTATCTGACTGTGAAAGGTCTCGATCACGCTGCCCCGCGTGCCCACGATATTCACGAATCTGGAAATTAATACGTCCATGTCGAATTGGCGGTCCGCCGCCAGGGCGAGCGCCTCCGCGATCCGTTTGGTGCCCCCGTAGACGCTGGGTGGCTTGACGGCCTTGTCGCTAGAGGGGTAGATGAACCGAACGGTGCCGGCCTCAGCCGCAGCCTCCAGCAGTGCACGAGTCCCTGCCAGGTTCACCCCCACCGTCTGGTCCGGGTTCTCCTCGCCCAGCGGGACGTGCTTGTAGGCGGCGAGGTGGAAGACTATCTCCGGGCGCTCGGCCTGGAACAGCAGATCGAGCTTCCGCCGATCCCTGATGTCGGCCAGGGCCCATCGGGTGGGTATCGCCATCTCCCGACCGAGTTCCAGCTTGAGGCGGAAGAGGGTGTGCTCGTGGTTGTCCAGCAGAAGTAGCCCTGCCGGCTTCAGTGCGGCAAGCATACGAACCAGCGGGCCGCCAACGGAGCCGGCCGCGCCGGTCACCGCTATCCGGCGGCCGGCCAACTGCTCGGCCCCCAACAGCTCCAGCGGCGCCGAGGGCCTCCCCAGCAGCTGCTCCTGGGGAATGTCGCTCAAGGATTCGATCAAGCGGTGTCCTCCTGATGTGCGGGGTCGTCGAGGTGGTCGCCGGGAAGGGTGAGCAGCGCTGCCTCCAGCCGCTGCTGCGCCTCCCTCATCCGGACCCCTCGGTCGGCATCGGGCTCTATGGTCTCGGTAACCAGGTAGCTCGCCACATGTCCAAGCCGAACGGCCAGGGCGTCCAGATCCAGGTCTCCATCCCCGTAGGGCAGTCCCTCCTCCAGCAGCCCCCGGGCGTTGGAGACGTGAACCTCAAACAGGAACTTCTCCACCACCTTCAGGTACTCCTCCATGCAGGGGCTGTCATCCAGGGTGGAGAGGTATCTCACGAGCGGCGCCAGCTCGGGATCCACACTCGCGGGGTCCATGCGCAGCCCGTTCAGGAAGAGCTGCGCGTGGGAGAGGTCCACCGTCACGCCCAGGCCGGGGAAGCAGCGGGCGAAGTAGGACAGGTCCGCCGCGCTCATCCCGATGGGCGTGACCATGTAGGACTGCTGTCGCTGGCGGGCCACGGGCGGGATGTTTTCCAGGAGCGGAACCACCCCGCACTCCCCAGCCGTGTCGAAGTAGTACTCCACCAGCGGCAGGCTGGCCTCCAGCTTCTCCTGCCTCAGCGCCTCGCCGAGCGGGGTCTCCAGCTTCATAGGTGTGATGGCGTGGATCAGGACCGCCTCCGCCCCGATCAACTCGGCCATGGTGGAGATCCTCCGAAGGCACTCGCGGTTGGACGAGCTGTTCACGCTCAGATCGAAGAACTCCCCGTCCATGGATCGCAGCGGCCCCTCGACCACGTATACGAAGTCGGGGCTGGGCCTCAGCTCGATCAGCCTCTCGGCCAGCAGCTCCATCTGGGCGCGGTCCCTGATATCCTCGGCGTCCAGATACAGCTCCAGCCCGCTCGGGACCGGCTCGGAGAAGCGGTCCGCCAGTTGTGCCGGGGTAGGGCGCGCCTTCAGAAGGACCTTAGCTGTTCTTGCGGTACCAGGCAATGTATCTCTCCAGACCGGCCGTCAAATCGTATTGCGGGGAGTAATCCAGTTGGGCCTGCGCTTTGCGGACGTCTGCCACCAGGTAGCCGAACTGCTGGGAGCCCTCCACCCTGATTTCGGAAGCCGACCGCGTCGCACTGCACAGCCGCGTCGCCAACTTCTCCATGGAGGTGCCGATACCCGTGGCTATATTGTAGCAACTACCGGGGGTAGTGGGCCGCTCCATCGCCAGCAGGATGCCGCGGGCCACATCTCCCACGTAGGTCAGGTCTCGCCGCTGGTTGGCGTGGACCACAATGGGTTCCCCTCGCAGCGCCTTGCCCACGAAGATCCCCACCACCCCGCTGGTCCCGGAGGTGATGACCAGACCCGGTCCGTAGACCGAGAAGAAGCGCAGGCTCACGCCGCGCAGTTGGTAGAAGCGGGCGTACATCTCAACCCACGATTCGCCACACAGCTTGCTGTAGCCGTATGGGTCCTGGGGCTCGATAATCCCGTCCTCCGGGATCGGCTGCAGCGAAGGGCGGTATATGCGCTGGGACGAGGCGAAGACGAAGCTGGCGCCCCCTCTGCGGGCACCCTCCAGCATGGCCAGGGTGCCCAGGGCGTTGACCCGGTTGTACAGAAGCGGGTCGTCCAGCGAGGCCGAGGCGTTGGAGAGCGCGGCCAGGTGGACCACCGCGTCCACCCTGGAGGCAAGCTCCGTTGCCTCCGGGCTATTGATGTCCAGGCTGTGGTGCTCCACCCCGGGCAGCCCCTCCGAACGTCTGGAGAGGGTGATGGGGCAGTGCCCCTTCCCAGCCAGCGCCTCCACCAGGTTCATGCCGATGAAGCCGGTGCCGCCGGTAACCAGCACCTTCACTCGGCCACCTCCGGGGGGTGCTGAGTGCTGGGTGCTGAGTGCTCACCCCCACCCGGGTGCTGAGTGCTGGGTGCTGAGTGCTGAGTGCTCGTGAGGAAGTGGTCCAGCACCGCGGGCAGGTCACGCTGGAGCGATCGTTGGGGCTGAAAGCCGATCCCGGCCATGGCCGATCTGAACTCGGGCAGAGCCCCCCGAGAAGGCACCCCCTCCGGGCACTCCAGCGCCACGACCATCCCCCAATGAGAGGCGATTTTCTGGACCAGCCGCGCAACTTGCGTCACGGAAGCGGTCTCGCCAAGCAGGTTCACCGGGGAGTAGCCGGGGCGTGGCCACTGGGCCAGCGTCATCAGTCCTCGGGCAGCGTCGTCCACGTGGATCATGCTGGTGGGGTTGAAGGCGGAGCTGTTCACCCTGATTGGCTCGCCCCTGGCAACCTGGAGGCAGAACTTGTTCGGCGCGGTCATGAACACCGGATCGCTCTTGGTCACCGGGCTCACCCCGTACACCAGGGCGAGGCGCGCTGAGATGCAACGCAGCCCCCTGGTGATGGAGAACATCTCCATCAGCTTCTCCACGTACAGCTTGGAGAGGTGAGAGATGTCCAGGATAGGGCCGTAGGGGTGTGACTCGTCGACGACGCCGGTGGCGTGCCGTCCGTAGACCTGGATGGAGCCGCCGAAGATAAATGTCGAAACGCCTGCGGCACACGCCTGCTCCAGCACCACCCGCGGGCCGACCAGGTTGGCTCGCTCGGAGTAGCCGACCGAAGCGGCGGCGGGGCTTGAGCTGGACTGCGCCGCAAGGTGGTAGACGGTATTGACCCGCTGCTCGGCGGTGAAGGCCCGGCGGACGGCCCCCTCGTCGGCCACGTCGCCCTCCAGGAAGGTGAAGCCGGGCCGATCCTCCAGCCGGCGGATGGCCTCGCGGTCGGTGGAGAAGAGGTTATCGAGCCCGATCACGGTCTCGCCGCGGTCGAGCAGCAATTCCACCAGTCTGGATCCGATGTAGCCGATGCCTGTAACGAGCGAGGCCAAATGGAAGCTCCAGTGCCCCGGCAGGGCATGTGAGAATGATAGCATTAGCCGGCGGAGGCCAACAACCCGAGGCGCCGACGGCCTCACTCCATCTATAATGCGCCGTGATGGATGGCACGCCGAGAGAAGACGAACAGGATGTACGGAATTTGGAGTCACCTGGAGAGGCGATGAGGTCGTATTACATACTGGGGATGAGGGTGGACGACGTCACATTTGACGAGGCCCTCTCCCTGATCGATGGATACATCCAGGCGGGGAGTTCCGGGGGGTGCCACCGTATAGTGACGCCCAACCCGGAGTTCGCCATGACGGCGCGGCGGGACCCGCTCTTCCGAGAGGTGCTGAATGGGTCGTCCATGGCGATCCCGGACGGCATCGGGCTGATGATCGCCGCCAAGCTGGTGGGGCGGGGCTTCAGGCAGCACGTGAGGGGGACCGACCTGGTGCAACGAGCGGCAGCCCTCTGCGCGCGGAAGGGGTACCGGATGTTCTTGCTGGGGGCGGCGCCGGGGGTCGCGGCGGCGGCGGCGGCAAACCTTGTTAAGGAGAACCCCGGACTCCAGATCGCCGGCTGCCACGCGGGGTCCAGCCGTCCCGAGGACGACGAGGAGACTGCATCCGTGGTGGCCGAGGCAGGTCGCGTGGATCTGATCCTCGTGGCCTACGGTGCTCGCGCGCAGGAGTACTGGCTGGCGAGGAACCAGGAGAGGCTCGGCATACCCTGCGGGATAGGCGTGGGGGGAGTGTTCAACTTCCTTTCCGGGAGGAGCAAGCGGGCGCCCCTGTGGGTCCGCCGCATCGAGATGGAGTGGTTGTACCGACTGATCACGGAGCCGTGGCGCTGGCGCCGCCAGATGGCGCTGCCGGCCTTTGCCCTTGCGGTGTCCTGGGAGTTGATCAGAGGGAGGCGGCCGGTGGCGGACGCATCGCCCGAATCCGTGGGTTGGTGGTTTGGGGGGGGGTGAGGAGGACGAGACAGGGGCATTGCGAGGGACTTCCGGCAGCTATTCGCTCGGGAGGACGGTATCGTGGGGTGTAGATGGCCTGTCAGTCGGCGTCGCGCTGGCCTTGACAGGGCCGTCCAGGCTGGAGAAGGCCGGCCAGGTGAGGCATCGGGCACGGCTATGCGGCCCCGTTGCTGAAATAGGCTCGGGGAAGGTGCAGGCATGAAGGGAGCAGGCCGATCGTCAGCTTGCGGACCAGGCAAGTAGCCGCATCCTGGCCCTCGGCGGCCCCAGCAGCTTCTCGAAGAGATCCCTTGCCACCTTCATCATCCTCTGCCCAGCGTGACTCACCAGCTTGCCCATGTGGGTGAACACCAGGAAGCGCAGCCGCTTGGGCCTGGCATGGCGCATCTCAGGGGGCAGAGCCGCAGCCTTCAGCAGCCCCTGGCCGGGACGGACCCGCACCGCCACGTACCGGTAGGCCGTTGCCGCCTTGCTCTCGACCTTCCGCGAGGGCACGTAGGCCACCTCGGCCCACTCCCTCACCTTCCCGTCGGCCTCCCTCGCCCAGTAGTGCCAATCCTCGGGAGCCAGCTTGCCGATCTCCGACCTGAGTTGAGGGCTCGCCCTTCGGGCCTTGACGCTGTGCCCGCTCGCGTCAAGTGTCGGCGCTAACGGCAAACTCCCAGCCCCGCTCGTTCCAATGGTCCAACACTCCCCACTGGTAGGCCGCCGAGTCGCTCCTCACCCTCACCCGCCACTCCCCAGCGGGCAGCGCCTCTTGGGCCCTGTCCACCAGGTTCTTGATCCCATGACCCGCCGGCACGTTCCCGTCCCTGAACTCATCGGCCAGCACCAGCCCCGTCTCCGCCCAGCCCACAACGAGCGGCTGGTAAGCCTGGTACCCCTTGTAGCACACAAGCGCCTCTCGCTTGGTCGTCTGGACCAGGTGGGCGTCCA
>Ga0209014_10001272_pt1 | contig 14861 bp, 13 predicted proteins | sample BarGraNGADG00212_FD_184491 | JGI IMG/M metagenome (GOLD analysis project Ga0209014, IMG submission 184491) | Arctic peat soil microbial communities from Barrow, Alaska - Barrow Graham LP Ref core NGADG0002-212 (SPAdes) (version 2) | ecosystem: Environmental > Terrestrial > Soil > Wetlands >...
GCGGCCCGCTCCCAGCTGAACTCGGGCACCAGCGACCTGCCGCCCTCGACCAGCCGCGCCCGCAGAGCCGCGTCGGTCACCACCTCGCGCAGCCCGTCGGCCAGGGACTGCGGGTCGCCGACACGGGTCAGGACGGCCGTCTCGTGGTCGGTGAGGTACTCGTGCAGCACCGGAATGTCGCTGGCGACCACGGGCAGGTCCGCGGTCATCGCCTCCAGCACGGCCAGCCCCCAGCCCTCCTTGACCGACGGGAAGGCCAGCGCGTCGGCGCTGCGGTAGTACACGTGCAGGGCGGCGTCGCTGACTGTGCCGGCCAGGATGACGTCACGACCCAGCTCCAGGCCGAGGTCGGGCAGCATCGCCAGGGCATCGTCGCGGTATGAGCTGTAGTCCTGGAAGGAGTGGCCTCCGATGACGACCAGGGCCGGGGCGGGGTCGAGCTCCTTGGCCAGAATCGTCATGGCCTGCAGGAGGTAGACGCTGCCCTTGCGGGGCTCGATGCCGCCGACGGCGAGGAAGATGAACCGGTCGGACAGTCCGAGCTCAAGGCGCAGCGCGTCCCTGCAGGCTGGCTCGATTGGGGGAAACCGGGTCGCGTCGACGCCGTTGTGGATCACCACCGCGGTCCTGCCATAGTCGGCGTGCAGCCGGGTGCGCCAGTCCTGGCTAACGACCACCAGCTGGTCCGGCTCGAGGATGGCTTGGCGTTGGCACTCGATCAACGCGTTCGTGGTGAAGTCGTCGACGTGATGGACCGTCCGCACCACGCGAACATCCGCCCCGGAATCGCGGACGCGGGCAGCCGCGCGGGCGGAGATGCAGTCCTGGGTGTGGAAGATGTCGACCTCGTCCGCGATGGATGCGAGCCCCTGCTCAAGCGCATCGACCGATGCGAACACCCGCTCCTCCAGTGTCGCCCGGGGTTCAGGAGCAGGCACGAGCGTGTATGGCGCACGCACGGGTCGGTAGAAGCCCTGGTCGGGGTCTCCCAGCGAGACGACGCGGACCGGCATGCCGCCCTCGACCATGGCTTCGGCCAGGGACAAGGTGTGCACGACACCTCCACGCGGTTTGGTCGAGTAGCTGACCAGAGCGACCCGGGGTGCGTCGGATGGTGAGGTCGGCGGTGTCATAGGGATCGACCCACCAGAGCGGCCTCGCCGGTGGCGACGGCGGCAGCCACCAGGGATGCCCGAGCCGCGGTCTCGGTGACGATGCACCCCGCTTGCACGAGACGGTCCCGCTGCGCCGCAAAGCCCTGCGGGTCCTGCTCGGTGCCCAGCACGTACGCCACGATCTGCGGACCGCCATCGGCCATCACCGACTCACAGACGGGAGCCAGCACGCCGGCGGGGTCAGGGTTGGCGCCGTACCCGAGGACGACATCCAGGATGATCGCCGCGACCTGCGGGTCGGCGCCGTGCTCGCGCAGCAGCTCCAACCGGGCCTCGGCGTCGATCATGGGATGCGGTCGGCCCCTGGTGTACTCCTCCTCGCCGAGGTCGAGGCACTGGTGTGCTCCCGGCGGCGTGGGCAGCCCCCAGGCCTTGTTGATCGGGGTGTTCGATCGCACCTCCCCCAGGACGCGGCCCAGGATGACCAGTGACTCATAACACAGGGTCCCACCCGAGAACAGGCCGCGGACCAGGGTTCGGCCCGGGTCCAGGCGCGCCCGTGCGGCGTCCACCGTGGGTCCGCGCGTTGCCGTGGTGTCGGGCACAGAGTGCTCCAGGACCGCGAGCGTGGCCACCACGGCGGACTCCAGCGTGTCGGCCAGGACAACCCCCGGCGGGCCGACGAAGCCGGGGTCGAGCCCGATCAGCGCTGCGACCAGCGGAGTGTCACCTGCGGTGGCCAGCACCCGGGTGGCGACGCTGGCCTCGGGCGGTTTGGAGACGAAGAGGATGACGTCGGTGTCGGGGTCGTCGCGCAGGGCCCTGATCGCCGAGAGGGCCATCCGGCCGCCGACATCCTCGGACAGGTCTCGCCCGCCGAGGCCGAGAACCTGGCTCACGCCTACGCCCCAACGGTCGAGCAGGGACATGGCTTCCTGTGCCCCGGTGCCAGCAGCAGCCACGACACCGACCCGGCCATGACTCACCACGTTGGCAAACCCCAGGCCAACTCCCCCCAGCATCGCTGTGCCGGCACCCGGTCCCATGACGAGAAGACCCTTTCCCCGCGCGTAGTCCTTGAGCCCAATCTCCTTCTCCAGCGGCACATTGTCACTGAAGAGGAGGACGTTGAGCCCCTGGGACAGTGCTTGGTATGCCGCCAGCGTCGCGTACTCACCCGGCACGGAGATCACCGCCACATTGGACTCCGGCTGTCTTTGGACGGCTTGGCGCAGCGACTTCGGCTGCGCACGGGTCCGATCGTTGTCGTGAGGTCGTGCCGAGAACACGGCGCTCTCTCCTGCGGCCAAGGCTTCCTGCGCCACGTCCTGGTTGGTCGCCCGGACGACGACGAAGAAGTCGTTCGAACCGGTGTCAGCGATGTCGGCGGGGTCGACCCCCTGCTCGCGGAGGGTCCCCATGTTGGCTGGGGTGCCCATTGCAGCGCTGGCCCAGTCCACACCGTCGATCTCGCGCATCGCCCTCATGGCCCCCAGTTGTACGACCGAGTCCACGTAGGTGTCGGGAAAGGTCTTGATCGCGAGGTTCACGCCGGGGCTCCCTCACGGTCGCGTACCGCCACGATTCGCGTGCCGACCGAGGTGTCGTTGTCGCCCTGAGAGCGTAGTGTTGCCGCAGCCAGTTCCGCGGTGGTGATGACGGCCAGCCGCCCTCCCTGCCGTAGGAATCGGGTGGCAGCGCGCACCTTCGGGCCCATGCTCCCTTCAGGGAACTGCCCGGCGGCGAGGTGACGCTCGGCCTCGGCCACGTCGATGCGACCCATCCGGCGTTGGGAGTCCGTTCCGAAGTCCAACATCACCGAATCGACACCGGTGACGAGCACGAGGGCATCGGCGCCAACCTGGTGGGCCAGCTCTGCCGCTGCGTAGTCCTTGTCGATAACCGCATCGACGCCGTCCCAGACGTCGCCTCGACGTGCGACCGGGATCCCCCCACCGCCATCGGCCACCACAACATGACCGGCGTCCAGCAGACACCGCACTGCCCGGATCTCCACGAACCCGCGGGGCCGGGGGGAGGGCACGACGCGACGGTATCCGCGGCCGCTGTCCTCGACGATGTCCCATCCGCGAGTCTTGGCCAACCGGGTGGCCTCGCTCTGGGAGAAGAACGGTCCGATCGGCTTGGTCGGGTGGTTGAACGCAGGGTCCTTCAGATCGACGATGACGTGACTGAGGATGCCCACGATGTGATGACGCCCACCGCAGGCCCGATACAGCGCGATCGCGATCAGCGACCCCAGCTGGCCCTGCGTCATGGCGCCGAGGGCGAAGAGGGGCATCTCCGGAACGGCGTCGCGGCCCCTGTCCTGCTGGATCGCGAGGTTGCCGACCTGTGGGCCGTTGCCGTGCACGATGACGACGCGCCATCCGTCGTCGATCAGCTCGCAGATGGAGCGGGCCATGGCGTCGGCGTTCGTGCGCTGCTGTTCGTAGGTGCCGGCCTCGCCCTCGGCGGTGATGGCGTTGCCGCCCAAGGCGACCACCGCGGTTCCCGTCACGGTCCCTCGATTCCTTGAGGTGATGCCGGGTCTGTGTCCAACGGCCGATCCGTTCATCATACGATGGATTCATAGACAATAGTGAACAGCGCATGCTGCCACAAGAGCACCGACCCGACACGAGGTGACCTGATGACCCACCCGGCTCCGCATACCTCCGGTATCCCGCCCGATGCGGTGGTCCGGTTCACGGCCGCAGAGGCGCGGCTGTACCCGCTGGCCATGGTCGATCCCGAGACGTACGAGCGCGCGGTCACGCTGACCGGGTCGTTGCTGAAGGACCTGCGTGCGACCTGTCCGGACATCGATGCGGTGCTGGAAGGTCGCGAGGCGCTGATGCTACTGCTGACCGAGACCACGGATGAGGCTCGCCCCAGCCTGATCGGGTTCACCCCCGAGACCCTGGTCGACGCAGCCTCGGCGCTGCGCTGCCGCGAGCTGCAGGCAGAGCTGGTCGCCGCAGCCGCCGAGGCACGGGTCGCTGCCGCTCGTGAAGCAGGGCAGGAATGGCTGGCCGACGAGCCGGACCCCGCCGCGGTGATGGCAGGCTTCTACCGCCGGATCGAGATGCATGTGCCGACCGGCGCCGTTCTCGTCAGCTCGGTCGAGGCAGGCAGCACCGGCGCCCCTGCGGCATACAAGTTGCAGCTCATCCCTGCCCCGAACGCCACCGGGCTGTCGGCGGACGAGCTGACGCAGACCTACCAGGACCGGGCTTCCTGGGCCCTCGCGACGCAGCGACGTCGGGCTGAGATGTCCTCGCACCCTTGACAGAAGCGGCCCACGAAACGTTTGCTATGGGATACAGATCGTGTCGATAAGTAAACGACTTGGGAGAGCGATGAGTGTGCGCGCGGATTCCATGGTTGATGGTGCTGTGTTCGCCTCTGACGTGGCCCGCATGGCCACGCTGGTCGCCGACCTGCAGGCCCGCGGACTGACGGTCGAGGTCCCGCTCGAGCGCAGACAGGGCGGTGCCGGCCCCACGGACTCCGGGATGCTCTGGGTGGCTGGCTTCCCCGTGACGGTTCCGACCGACAACGCGGCCGCAGCCGGCTCGCCGTACACCCTCAAGGCCGAGGACGAGGGTTATGCCATCTTTCGCGGCGATGAGCGGTTGGCCGACGCCTCGGCCCAGCGACGCCCGCGCTTCTACGACCTCAGCACCGCCGAGGGTGTCCCGTACTGGAAGATCGGCCTGCTGCACCTGGACTCCTTTGCCAGCACGGTCGTTCAGACCTGCTCCTACTGGGGCAACGAGAACCAGTGCAAGTTCTGCGGGATCGGCCTGTCCCTGGACGCAGGGCGAACGATCGTCAAGAAGACCCCGGCGCAGTTGGCCGAGGTGGCGACCGCGGCCAAGGAGCTCGATGGTGCCGTCGACGCCACCTTGACGACGGGTAGCTCCAACGGGGTCGATCGTGGCGCCCGCTACGTGGCCAAGTGCGGTCAGGCGGTTCGTGAGGCCTCTGGGTTGCCGGTGGAGGTGCAGTTCGAGCCGCCGTTCAAGCTGGACGTGATCAACGAGGTCGCGGACATGGGCATTGACTCGGTCGGCATCCACGTCGAGTCGTTCGACCCCGCGGTCCTGGCGCATGTCGCCCCGGCCAAGGCGCGCACCGGCATCGAGCGCTATTTCGAGTCGTGGGAGCGTGCCGTCTCCCTGTTCGGCGTAGGCCAGGTCTCGACCTTTGTCATCCTCGGGATGGGCGAGGACCCGGACCTCACGGTCGAGGGGTGTCGGCGCGCCGTTGACATGGGCGTGTTCCCGTTCATCGTGCCGCTCCGTCCGGTGGCGGGCAGCCTGATGGAGGACGTTCTGCCCCCCGACCCGCGCTACACCGAGAGCATCTACCGCAAGGTCGCCGGCTACATGAGCGCTCGCGGGATGGACTCCAGCGTGCCCAAGGCCGGTTGTGCCCGCTGTCAGGCCTGTTCGGGCCTCAGCTCCATAGAGTCGGCGCTCAAGGTCGGCTCGGCCCCGATCCTGCAGATCGGCAGGCGGCCCGAGCAGGTGACCAGCTCGGCGTGAGTGCAGTGAATGCCGCTGTGACTGCCTTGGTGGGGGTCGTCTGCCGGCAGGCGTGCACCGCCCGCGAGCAGGCGGACCACCACGCCATCCGGTACCAGGTGTTCGTGCAGGAGCAGGCGGTCTTCGCCGAGTCGGATCGGGACGTCCACGACGACGACGAGGCGACGATCCGGCTGGTGGGCTACTGCGACGGCGTCGCGGCCGGCAGTGTGCGCCTCTTCGAGCTCGAGCACGCGACGGGCCTGTGGCAGGGCGACCGGCTGGCGGTGCTCGCGCCGTTCCGGAGCAGTGGCCTGGGTGCGCCTCTCGTGCGCTGCGCGGTGGCCACAGCCGGAGCCCTGGGTGGCGACCAGATGGTGGCGCACGTCCAGATCGCCAACGTCGCCTTCTTCACCCGGCTGGGCTGGACGCCGGTGGGCGAGCCGGAGATGTACGTCGGCCTGCCGCACCAGCGGATGCTGATCACCTTGCCCCCGCCAGAAGAGGGTGCAGCGTTCGTACGGGCGCTGGAGCAGGGTGCCTCGAACGACTGAGGCCTAGTGCTCCAGGCCGGTGATGCCGGTGACCGTCAGGTCGAGCACCGTGGCCGCGCTGTCGCCCCTGCGCAGGGCCAGCAGGCCCGAATCGTCAATGGTGCCAACGACTGCCGCCTCCAGCTCTCGTGTGTGGAAGGCGCTCAGGACTTCCTGCGCCCGCCCGGCAGGTGCGCAGAGCAAGAAGCTGTACGCCGGGAAGCAGGTGAGCCACGCCGCCAGCGGAACGCCGTGCGGACCCGGGAGTGCGTCGAGGTCCAGGGTCACTCCGAGCCGGGACCACTCGAGCAGCATCGCCAGAGACCCGACCAGTCCGGCCATGCTCACGTCCTTGGCCGCGACGCAGGCCCCCGACCTGGCGACCTCTGCCATCACCCGGACATCCCCGGCCATATTGCTGCCGCGTTCGTCGAAGGAGCGGAAGAACGGGAAGTCCGTGCGCATCGTGCCGTCCGTGCAGCTGGCAACGACCAGCGACTGGCCTACGGCGACGTGCGTCGAGGACAGCACCGCGTAGGCCTGCCCGATCCCGAAGGCGGACAGCGCGGGCGCGCCCTCGTGGATGGTGAGGTGCCCGCCCACGAGCGGCACGTCATACAGCATCGACGCGGCATGCATGCCGCGCAGTGCTTCGCGCGCGACGTCCTTGGTGCCCACCACCGTGTCGACGATCCCGAGTGGCGTTGCGCCCATCGCGGCCAGGTCGTTGACATTGGCCAGGACTGCAGCAAATCCGGCACCGTAGGGATCGCCGGCGACGAAGGCCGGAAGCAGCGCCTCGCCGCAGGCGATGACGTGCCCGGCCGTCGTACCGTCGGCCAGGGGTATGACCGCGCCGTCGTCGCCCGGTCCGTGGACCCAGCTGCCGCCACCGATGACCTCGCTGACCAGAACGATCTCTGCCTTGGCCCGCAGTGCCGCGTGGTTGCGCAGGTGCTCGGCGAGCGCGTCGAGGTCAGGGTCGGTGTTGGTGACGGCCATGTGACACCTCGTCGGTTCCTTGTCGGAAAGTGGATGGAACGTCTATTATAGGCAACGTGATGTCACCGACGTTTCTCGACCTGCCGGTGCGGCGGCCCAAGCCAAGGCTCTCAGGACTGACCCATGTCCTGGACAAGGGTGCGAGCCTCGTCGGAACCGAGTCGGTCCTCGCGACGGCTGCGCCGCACATCGACATCTGGAAGTTCGGCTGGGGCACCGCCTACCTCGACCCGGCGCTGCCGGCCAAGCTAGCGCTGCTCGCGTCGGCGGCGGTGCGGGCCTGTGTCGGCGGGACACTGCTGGAGATCGCATGGTCCCAGGGCAAGGCCCTGGAGTGCCTCGCCTGGGCACACGATGTCGGCTTCGACTGTGTCGAAGTCTCACGGGGGGTCGCCACCATGCCCTTGGCGGACAAGCACGAGCTGATCCGGGCCGCTACCGACCGTTTCGTGGTCCTGTCCGAGGTCGGCAGCAAGGACCCCCACGAGGTTCTCACCCCCGACCAGTGGACGGCCGAGGTCGCCGGCGACCTCGAGGCTGGGGCCCAGTGGGTGATCACCGAAGGCCGCGAGAGCGGCACGGTCGGTCTCTACCGTGCCGACGGTAGCGTTCGAGAGGACCTCGTGGCGGCCGCGCTCACCGGTGGCAGCCTGGACACGGTGCTCTTCGAAGCCCCGCGCAAGGACCAACAGGTGTGGTTCATCAGGGAGTTCGGGCCCGAGGTCAACCTCGCCAACATCGCCCTGGACGATGGGTTGGCGCTGGAGACCTTGCGGCGCGGGCTGCGGGCCGACACCTGTGACGTGACCCGCGTCGTGGTGTCGGCGTGAGCGACCCGGGCGACCAGACCCGGTACAACCTGGTCCCTGGGGAGTACCGCGGCGTTGCCGTGACCGAGTTCTCCGGGGAGCTCGAACAGGCCACTCTCGCAACGCATTTCGTCGGGCTCGAGGCCTACCGGCGGACCAGGTTCATCGTCGTACGCAATGGGGACCGCACGGCCATCATCCGGGTGCACCGGGACACCGACGAACCGCTGTTCGCGCCCATCACCGCAGTCGAGCTGCTGGTGGGCCCCGAGGACTGCGTGTTCGTGGTCCGCCCCGATCTGGACACCGCAGTGCCCACCGCGTTGGGCCGCGCCGCTCTGGAGCACGCCCCGGGAAAACGCGGCGTGGTGGTCCAGGGCAGCTACGGGCACATCAGCTTCATCATCGACCCGCGCCCACTGCGGGTGACCGTCCGCGAGGTCGTGCCGCCTCATCCGGCCAAGCTGTTCGACCAGACCCGGCGGCTGCTCGACGTCGCCGAGCACCTGCCACCGATCGAGCTGGTCCTGCAGGCCGCTGACCTCACCGACCTCGCCGAGTCCAGGCCCTCGGGCAGCTACCTGCTGCCCTGTCGCGGTGGCGGCGTCACGGTCGATGGTGCGCGCACGGCATACCTGGATGAACGGCCGCCGCAGGACAACTGGACCCTCATCGGTTGCGAACGCTCCGCACAGATTCACGAGTGGTTCTACGGCGAGCGCGCCGAACAGGTCGACTTCTGCCCACGCAAGGCTGGGCCCACCGCGGGGGCGGTCCTGACCAAGTGCTGTCTGCTGGAACGCGACATCGCCGTCGAGGACGGGCAGGTCACGGTGCCGTGGGGTGCTTCGCTGGCACAGATCTCCGAGGCGTTGACGGTTCTGGCCGGGGATTGGGAGCCGACGTGGGCACCCGCCTGAGCGACTCCGAGCAGTATGCCCACCTGTGGGGGACCCCTGAGCTGACGGCGCTGTTCGACGAGCGGGCCCGGCTGCAGTCCTGGCTCGACATCCTCGTGGGGCTCGCCAGGGCCCAGGCAGGCCTGGGGATGATCCCCGCAGCGGCCGCCGAGCAGATCGCCGCCAACGCCCGAGCCGAAGCTCTCGACCTGGAGTACGTGGCCGAGCAGACGCGGCTGACCTCGCACTCGATGCTCGGACTGATCCGCGGGTTGCAGCAGATCCTGCCCGAGACTGCGGGCCGGTACGTCTATGTCGGGGCCACGGTCCAGGACGTGACGGACACCTGGTTCGCCCTGGTCATGCGCGACGTGGGGAGCGCGGTGTGGCGTGATCTGCGTGTCATCGAGGAGTCCCTGCTCGGTCTCGCCCAGACCCACAGGGACACCCTCATGGCCGGTCGCACCCATGGCCAGCCGGGCTCGCCGATCACCTTCGGGTTCAAGGTGGCCTCGTGGGCCGACGAGGTGCGCCGTCATCTCGACCGCCTGCGCGAAGGCCGCCCGCGGTGGGTGGTCGGTCAGCTCGCCGGTGCCGTCGGGGTCCTGGGTTTCTTCGAGCCGCGGGGCCTAGAGCTACGTGAGGCCTTCTGCGCCGAGCTGGGTGTCGCGGATCCGGGGATCTCGTGGCTGACCTCTCGCGATCGGATCGCCGAGTTCGCGGGGGTGCTGTCGATGATCGCCGGCACGCTGGCCCGGATCGGCAACGAGGTCTACGAGCTGCAGCGCCCCGAGATCGGCGAGCTTCGTGAGCCCACCACGCCGGGCACCGTCGGCAGCATCACCATGCCGCACAAACGTAACCCCGAGGGCAGCGAGCATCTGGACACCCTCAGCCGTCTCATTCGAGCCAATGCCGCGGTGCTGGTCGAGGGCATGGTGGTCGGCCACGAGCGCGACGGCCGCGGCTGGAAGGCCGAGTGGGTGGCGCTGCCGGAGGTCTGCTTGCTGACGGGGGTAGCGCTGCAGGTGGCACGGCGCCTGACGTCCGGGCTGGTCGTGGATGTCGAGGCGATGCACGCCAATCTCACCCGGCACGGTGACCAGCTCGCGTCCGAGCGGCTGCTCGTCGGTCTGGCCGGCCGGCTGGGCAAGCACGCCGCGCAGGAGCTGTTGCACCAGAGCCTGGAGCCGGGGGCCGGCGACGTCCGCGCAGTGATCGATGCGGTCGTGGCCGCCGGGGCCGCCACCCGGCAGGAGTGCCAGGAGTGGACCGGCGGGTCGGCGGCAGGTGCCGCGGCGGTCATGGTCGACGCCGTCGTAAGCCGTGCCCGCGCCGCGCGCCGTACGGAACCGAAGACGTGGGAGTGACGGTTCCGGGCAGCCAGGGAGACCCCGCCCCCCGGGTCTGCCTGGCCGTGCTGCCGACGCCGCTCGTGCGGGCACGCGGACTCGAGCGGGTCCTGGCCTGCGGGCCGATCTACGTCAAACGCGACGACCTCACCGGCTTCGGTGTCTCCGGCAATAAGGCGCGGCCGCTGGAATTCCTGATGGGTGACGCGCTGGCGCAGGGCGCTGACGTGCTCGTCGCGGCGGGTGCGCCGAGCTCGAACTTCTGCGCGGCTGCAGCGCTCGCGGCGCGCACCGTCGGCCTGGACTGCGACCTGCTCTTTCCCGGCCCGCCACCGACGACACCTTCGGTCAACGTCGAGCTCGCGCGCGCAGCCGGTGCCCGGCTCTGCTTCGACGTCGTAGCCACCCGCGAGGAGCTCGATGCGGCAGTGGTCGCCCATGCAGAGTCGCTGCGTTCCCACGGGCGCCAACCGTATGCCGTGCCCCGCGGCGGTGCCACTGCCGTTGGCGCCTACGGATTCGCTTGTGCTGCAAAGGAACTCGCCGAACAGGCCGAGGCCATCGGGATCACGCCCGAGGTCGTCGTCGTGCCGACGGGGTCCGGTGGCACGCAGGCTGGCCTGGTGGCCGGGCAGGTGGGTTTCGCCCTGCCGTGGCGGGTGGTCGGGGCTAGCGTGAGTCGACCTGCGGACGACATGTCGGACCTCGTCCTGAGGCTTTCCCAGGACTGCGCCGACGGCCTTGGTCTGGCCCGGCCGGCGGTGGCGGACGTCGACGTGCGTGACATGGTGGGGCCCGGGTTCGGCATCGCCTCCACCCAGGACCGTCTGAGCGCACGCCTGGCGTTGCAGCACGAAGGACTCCTGCTGGACGACTACTACGGCGCCAAGGCCATGACACTGCTGAGAGGGCTGCTCGAGACGGCATGCCCGACGCCTGTGGTCTTCTGGCACACCGGCGGGGTCAGTGCAGCCCTGACCACCCTGACCCAAGGAGCACCCAGGTGACCGTCAAGCCGAGACTGAGTGGCTTCCCCCGAGGTTCGGCCGCCCCCGAGCTCATCGACAGTGGCTTCACCCTGGAGAATGCCGACGCGCCCTTCCTGCATGAGGGGCTGAACCTCGCCGATATCGCGCATGTGCTGGACCTGTTGCGCCGCGGGCTGATTCCCGAGGCTGCCGCCAAGGACCTGCTTGTCATGCTGCTCGAGGTGCAGGCCATGCCGTGCGAGGACTTCCCCTACGACCCCGAGTTCGGCGAGCCCTACAACTCCCGCGAGCGATTCTTCGTCGAACGCCTGGGCGACGTGGCGGGGTGGCTCCATGCCGGCCGTCCCCGACGCGAAGCGGCCCGGATCGCGTTGCGGCTGTATGTCCGCCGTCAGCTGCTCGAGCTGGTTGGCGAGGTTGCTTCCTTCGCCCGGGACGCGACCGACCTGGCCAGCCGTCATGTCGACACCCTGATGCCCGACCAGACGTATCTGCAGCAGGCACAGCCGTCCACGTTCGGGCACTACACGATGTCGTTCGTCTACCCGGCGATCCGGGACGCCCGCCGGTTGCTCGAAGAGCTGGACTGGATCAACCGCAGCCCCGGTGGCGCGGGCTGCGTCAACGGCACCCGGTTGCTGGACGACCGGACGTTCATTGCAGCGGCGCTGGGCTTCGACGACGTCATCGAGCACACGCGGGACGCGATGTGGCAGATAGACGGCCTGATCCATGTGCTGGCAACAGCAGCCAGCCTGCTGTCAACCCAGAGCAAGCTGGCCGAGGACCTGGAGATCTGGTCGAGCACCGAGTTCGACTTCGTGGACCTCGACGACGGATACACCCGCTCGAGCATCCTGATGCCGCAGAAGCGCAACCCCTACTCGCTGTCCATCGTCCGGGGTGCTTCCGGGGTCCTGATCGGGCGACTGACGGGGTTCCTCGCCGTCGCCAAGAGCCCCTCTGCCCGCAGCGACAACCTGATCTTCGCGTACGGCGAGGTGCCCAGGGCGCTGGACCTGTCGATCCGCGTCACCCGGCTGATGAGTGGCGTGGTGCGCACGCTCCGGGTCAACCATGCCCGGATGGCCCAGGAGCTCGACGCCGGCTACACCCAGGCCACCGACCTCTGCGAGTTCATCGTGCAGACGTGCGGGGTGGACTACCGCAGCGCCTACGTCGTCGTCGGCAAGACCGTTCGCGAGGCCAGCCGCCTGGGTATCCCCGGCAGGCAGATCACCGGCGCGATGCTCGACGAGGTCGCCCTGGCCGAGACCGGACTCTCGTGGGGCCTGACCGGCCGTGACCTGAGCTCGGCTCTGGACCCGCGCGCGATCGTCGCCTCGCGGGTGGGGACCGGGGGCGCCGCGCCGCAGGCGGTTGTGGCCATGATCACCCAGTGTGAGCAGCTGGTCGCCGAGCTCGAGGGCGCCGTGGACAGCAGGCAACAGGACCTTGACCGGGCCGAGCAGCTCCTGCTCGCGCAAGCGCGGGCCACCGCGGGAATCGAGCAGGACCAATGAGCACCCAAACGCCCCCGAAGCTCGTCTTGCCGCAGGAGGTCTCGGTGGTGAACATGGGTCTGCCCCTGTTCGCCGACGCCGTTCGGGACCAGGCCGTCCCGGTCCAGCACGTCGACTGGAGGATCCCCGCCGGGGGTGACCTGCCGACCGTGGACGCCCTCGAGCGCCTCTTCGGCGAGCGCTCCGACGGCATCGAGGAAGCCAACGCAGAGGCCGTGCGCCGACTGGACCGCGGTGTGCCGATGCTGGTGGACATCGCCTCCGCAGGGTCGATCGTCCCCGGCATGTCCGGCCAGATGCTGCTGCACTGCGGCCCGGCCATTGCGTGGGCGGAGGTGTGCGACCCGCTTCGTCGCTCGATGCGTGCGGCGACCGTGGCAGAGGGCTGGGCGGACGACGTGGCGGAGGCCGACCGGCTCCTGGCAGCTGGCACTGTCCGGCTCGAGCCGGCATACAGGCACGACGTCGTGGTGCCGATGGCCAGCGCCACCGGACCATCCGCTCCCGTCTTCGTCGTGGACAACCGAGAGGGAGGCACTCGCGCGTTCGCCCCCATCAACCAGGGCCCAGGGGAGACAGCATGGTTCGGCCGCGAGACGCCGGCCGCGATCGAACGGCTGGTGTTCCTGCGCGACGTCGCCGGGCCGATGCTGCGCGAGGTTCTCGACCGCTCTGGCCCGATCGACGTCTTCGTGCTGGCCGCGCAGGGGGTACAGATCGGCGACGACGTGCACATGCGTACCCAGGGGACGACCAGCTTGCTGATCCGCGACCTGCTCCCGCATCTGGCGTCCTTGCCCGACGACGGGCGGGTCGAGCTGGCCCGGTTCCTGTCCGGCAACCATCTGTTCTTCCTCAACCTGGCCATGGCCGCAGCCAAGTCGGTGGCGCTGTGGGCGGAGCAGGTTGAAGGGTCCAGCATCGTGACGATGATGTGCCGCAACGGCACGTCGTATGGTGTGCGGCTGGCCGGCTCGGACCAGGTGTTCCTGGCCGCCGCGCCGCCGGTGTCCGAGGCCATGTACTACCCCGACTACGGCCCGGAGACCAGTGCGCCGGATATCGGGGACAGTGCCATCCTCGAGCTCGTGGGCCTGGGGGGGGCTGCCGCGGCGGGGTCTCCGGCGGTCGCCGGCTTCCTCGGCGGCAGCATGTCCGACGCGGTGGCGGTCACCGAGGAGATGGCCACGATCTGCGCCGGCCAGAGCACCCGGTTCAAGCTGCCCACCTGGAACAACACAGGGACGCCGCTGGGGGTTGACGCACGGTACGTGGTGGAGCTGAACACCACTCCCAAGGTCACCACCGGCATCCTGCACGCGAGCTCGGGCGTGGGGCAGATCGGAGCCGGCGTGGCAGCGGCGCCGGCCGAATGCTTCCGGGCGGCCGTGCGCGCCCTGGCCGGGGCTTAGTCGCCATGGCCGGCGCCGTGGAACAGCGGACCGTGGATGCCCGCTGGGCGGGCGGTATGAGGGCCGTCGTGCAGGCCGGCGGCCACGAGATCATCGTGGACGAGCCCGAGTCGGCCGGTGGGACCGATACCGGGCCCCAGCCCACGGATCTGTTGCTGGCCTCGATCGCCTCCTGCTTCACGCTGGCCATGGCGTACGCGGCCGACAAACGCGGCATCGAGCTGCCGGGGCTGCGAGTGCGCGTGGTGGGCACCTACGAGGGACTGAAGTTCACGCGCATCGAGCTCCTGATCGGGTCCGCGGGGCCTTCGGGCGTGCTCGAGGAGCTGATCTCCGACGCCGAGCGCGTGTGTTATGTGACCAACACCTTGCGCCAGGCGCCGGAGGTCCGGATCGAGCTGGGTTAGCAGTCGCACCGCCATGGGCGTCATCACTCCCCCGCCGCCGGGACAGCGGAGAACCGGACCGCCGAGCCCGAACCGTTGGCCGGCCGTGACCCCCGCGTCCGGCCCAGCCTCAGTCCAGTCACTGATCAGCGGACCAACCTGCCCCGCCGACCTCATCGCGGCGTTCCCGACGGCGGCCTACCTTCGGCTGTTCGGCGGCCGGGTCATAGCAGTGCTGACCCACGACGCGGTTCGGCTTCCGTGTGGGTTGGTGCTGGCCGCCACCAGCGCCGAGCAGCCGTTGACCGG
>Ga0209014_10001273_pt1 | contig 14844 bp, 11 predicted proteins | sample BarGraNGADG00212_FD_184491 | JGI IMG/M metagenome (GOLD analysis project Ga0209014, IMG submission 184491) | Arctic peat soil microbial communities from Barrow, Alaska - Barrow Graham LP Ref core NGADG0002-212 (SPAdes) (version 2) | ecosystem: Environmental > Terrestrial > Soil > Wetlands >...
GTGTGAGGACTGCAGTCGGCGCTTTGACGTCGCGGAGACGGCCGCGTGGTTGGAGAGCAGGGAGGATACTCAGGCGATGGCACACGTACCGGTCGATCCCTCAGAGCTCTTCGAGCGCGCGCTCACGGCGGCGTTCTCCGACCCCGACGACGTGGTCCGCCGGCGCGCCGCCGAGCGTCTCGGCCGGACGACGGGGCTGGGGCCGGCGGCGGTCGACGCGCTCGTCGCGGCCGCCGCCGAAGACCGCGACGAGCGCGTCCGCGCCGCCGCCCTCACCGCCCTCCAGCGCCTCGACACCCAGATCTCGCTTCCCCAATGGGTGATCGACGTCTGGTCGGCGGCGCCGGCGGAGGCGGCCCCCTATCTCGCGGGCGTCCTGGCTCGCCTCGCCGCCCGCACCGGCGGCGGCGCAGCGGCCGGCGTCACGCGCCTGACCGCCGGCGGGACGCAGGACGAGGCCGTCGTGCTCTCCGGCGAGCGAGGCGTGAGCGCCCGCGTCTCGCGCGAGCCCGACGGCTTCTGGCTGACCGTCGAGGGGCTCCCGGCGGAGGACGAGGACACCAGGCCGGTGGTCGCCGTCCCCGAGGCTCTCGACACGGAGCGGACCGCAATCGCCTGGGCCGGTGACGAAGCCGGTCTGGTCGCCGCGACCGAGCCCGTCTCGGGCGGGTCGCTGCGCGTGCGGCTGGGAGACGTCCAGGAAGGCGACGCGCCCGCAGCGGCAGCGTCGCCCGTATCCACGCCGCCCACCCTCTTCGACCAGGTCTACCTCCTCCGCCCCACAGACCGGCCCCAGAAGGCTTGACCTCCGGCCCACAGCCGACGTGTTGAGAGTATGAACGGCCTGCTCATCTCAGCTCTTGCCACCTGCGCAGCGCTCACCGGAGCGCTGCCGGCCTGGCTCACCACAGACCGTATCGTCGTACTCTGCATTCCTCTCGCCACGTGCGCCGCGATCGTCGCCATGAGCGCGCTGGACAAAGCCGCCGCACGCAGGCGGAAGGCGGCGGCGCTGGCGGCGCGACCGGCGCCGGAGTGGGCGATCTCGCTGCTCGTCGACGCGGACGAGAAGTCGGCAGTCATGCGCCCGATCGTGCAGGCCTTCGGCCCCCAGCTTCCGTCCGCGATCACCGTCAGTCTCACCGTCGCCGACGAGCTCGGCATCTCTCGCATGACGACCGAGCGGGAGTTCCTCGACCCGCAGACGAAGTCTGACTTCGTGCTGGGGACGCTCACGCTCCCCGACGGCGTCCCCATCGCAGCGGCCGCCCTCTGGGATTGGGCGGTCGTCGTCCGTGACGAGGGCCGCGCGATCGCGCGACGTCGCGGGCCGCTCAGCGCCTCCGGTCTCGTCAACGACGAGGGCGAGCTGCAGGCGCCCGACATGGAGCCGGTGCCCGACGACGCGCCGCCGCCGGCCCCGGCCCCCATCCCCGTCCGTCACCTGCGACTGACGATCGGCCTGGCCGGCGCCGCCTGCGGCGTCACCATCGGGGGCTACCTGCTGACCACGCTCACCCCCTGGCTGTGGTTCGCCGCTGTGCCGCTGTTCGCGGTGGCGAGTGTCCTGCTGGTGGCCGCCGCGTGGCTGCTCTACGCCCCGTGCCCGCTCTGCGGGCGACCCACGACCGTGATGGGGCGCAGCGGAGCGCAGCGCTGCGACGCGTGCAGCGGGCAGTTCACGCTCACGCCGCTTTGATGACCGCCGCCCGCGCGCGTCTCCGGGGTGAGAGCCACGACGCGGACGGAGGCCACCGATGACGCTCTACCTGGCTGGAGCAGCGCTGCAGAGCACCGCGGACGGCAGCGGCGCTCACTGGTCGACCACCCCCTACGGGCGCTGGCGCCTGGCCGCCGAATCGGAGGCGATGAAGCGCTTCCCCGGCTTCGACCTGCACCTGCCGGAGGACGGCGGCGATCTCACCTGGGCGGGCGTCCTGCGCAGCACCTTCAAGCGGCGCCGGCGCTACCTCGTAAAGGTGACGTACCCCGACCGCTTCCCCCACCAGGCGCCGGTCGTCAGCATCGAGCAGCCCGCCCTCGACCCGGCAGCGCCACACCTTCTCGGCTGCAATCGCCCCTGTCTCTACCGCGGCGCGAACGGCTCCCGCAACGGATACGACCCGGCGCGGACGACGGCAGCGACCCTGGTCGCCTGGACCGCGCTGTGGATCCACGCCTACGAGACCTGGAAGGCCATCGGCACGTGGCCGGGAAGCGAGGAATGAGATGACGGCGCATGCGTGGCGCTCGGACCCGGCGCGGCGCCCTCTGCCGTCGCGATCGGTCGCGCCACTGCGGTCGGTCGAGGGGCGAGACGCGGCGTCCCCGGCGACCGCCACCGTGCTGCTCCGCCCCGAGGTGCTGCGCACGATCTCGGTCGGGGTCGCGCGCGCGGGAGACGACGAGACCGGCGGGCCGTTGTTCGGCACCGTCCAGCGCACCTGGGACGGCGACAGGTACTGCTTCGTCGCCGCCCTCCTGGGCACCCTGCCGCCGGGCCCCGGTGTCGACGGCTGTCCCGGCTCGGTCGGCCTCGGCGCGCGCGGCGACGGCGAGCGCGCCGCCTCGGCGCTGCGCTGGCTGCGCGAGACGACGGGGCTCGATCTGCTGCACTGCGGCGACTGGCACCGGCACCCGTTCGGCAGTCCGCAGCCGTCCCACGGCGACCAGCGCACCGCCCGCGAGATGTGGGAGCTCACCGCGGCGGCTCTCTGGCTGACGGCGATCGCCGTCGACCACGTGACCGCCGAGCAGGACGCCGGCGCTGACGACAACGTCGTGACCCTGACGCGGCGTCAGCGTCTGGAGCAGGAGGTCCGCTTCTACCAGGAGTGCGGGCCGCGCGGGCTCGTGCCGGTGCGCGTGCGCATCGACGCCGAGACGTCGCCCAAGCTGCCGCCGCTGCCCTGGTACGTCCTCGACCCGGCGCGCTTCGCCGCCGAGTGTCGCCTGCTGCTCGCCGGCTGCTTCCGGCCGGCGCTGCAGCCGCTCCTGCCCGGCGCGCGTCCGGCGGTCATCCTGCGGCTCGAACGCGACGGCGGCGACCCTCTGACGGTCGAGACCGGCTTGCGTCATCCCTACGAGGAGCCGCTGGTGCGCGACGCCCGGGGGCACCGCATCCGGCTGCGCACGCCGTGGTCGCCGGAGCGCTTCATCGTCGACCTGCTCGGGGAGGCGGAGTAGGTGGCCGGCGCGCGGAAGCAGAAGGCCGGCGCGCCGAACGATGCGCGCCGGCAGAGGCTCGAGGGCCTCTACGACACCGATGCCCTGCGCGACAAGAGCGTCGTGGTCGTCGGCCTCGGCTCAGGTGGCTCGACGGTCGCTCTCGAGCTGGCGAAGGCCGGCGTCGCGCGCTTCACGCTGATCGATCCCGACTCACTGGAAGAGGCGAACCTGATCCGCCACGAGTGCGACGACCGCTACCTCGGCGAGAACAAGGCGGTCGCGGTGGCGGATCTCATCCGCCACCGCGACCCTGACGCCGAGATCGAGGTGCTGCAGGCCGACGTCTTCGACCTGGGCGAGCGTCTGGAGCGGCTCGTGAATGGTGCAGACCTCGTTGCGGTCTGCACCGACGCCGAGCCGCCCAAGCATCTGCTCAACGAGCTCTGCACGCTCGCCGGCACGCCGGCGGTCTACGCCGGCGTGTACGCCCGCGCCGCCGGCGGCGAGGTGATCCGCTGCGCCGGCGGTCCCGCCGACGCCTGCTACGCCTGCGTGACCTCGCTGCTCAAGGAGACGGCGCCGACGCCGGTCGACGAGTCCGAACTCGACTACGGCGCCGTCGACGCCGACGGCACGCTGCACGGCGCGCCCGGCCTGGGCCTCGACGTGCGCCTGATCGCGATCATCCACGCCAAGGTCTGCCTGGCGACGCTGGTGCCCGAGCTCGCCTTGGACGCCGACGTGGTGCTGTTCGGCAACCGGCAGATGGAGGGGCTCTTCCCGCGGCCGCTGGCCAGCGCGCTGGTGCACGTCGCCCGGCAGGAGGAGTGCATGGTGTGCCGGCCGCTGCGGGGGGAGCTGTAGATTCCGCGCCCGCCTCAGGCCCAGGCGATGATGCCTAGACCGCGGTCGGCACAGAGACGGAAGAGCTTCTGCAAGTTGCGGACCTCATCGGGACTGGGCGTGAAGTACTCGCTGAGGTCGAGCTGCTCGCCGATCGTCTCAGGATCGACCTCGGCCAGTGCGTCGGCCATCTCGGAGATCGTCTCGGGCGGGAGCCACTCCTCGTAAAGTGACACGCCGGTGACCTTCAGTACGAACATGTCGTAGACCTTGCCGCGGAAGGAGGTGATGCCGTTGCTGGACAGGATGCCGCAGAGCTCGATGCCGGACTCGATGAGGGCGCGTTCGTCCTCGGCGCAGAGCACGGTCGTGTCGGGTGAACGCGAGATGATGCTGTCGAGACCCATCGCCGGCCCTCTCGCTCGTCGTGTGCCGATGCCATGTGATGCACCGGGGCGTCGGCGATCACGTGCGCACCTGCGATTCTACAGCCGCGACGAGAAGACGGGACGGGGCTGGGTATAGCATCGGAGCGTCACAGCACCGACGTGCGACGGAGGACCATGACCAGAGCGGACCAGCGCCAGGTGCTCACAGCTTTCTCGCGCGACTACGCCCGCGAGCTGCACAACCTCCTGGCGGCCGACCTCGGCCGTTCCCCTCAATTCGTCTTCCAGCAGCTCTACAACCGGCTGCAGTGGCGCGTCATTGAGGGCGAAGCCGGCGAGCGGATCACGGCTCAGGCCGCCCGACGCACCGCGCCGGGCGGCCCCCTCTGGCTCCACCTGCGTACGCGACAGAGGGAGTCCGAAGCGCTCGTTCGCACTCTCGTCGGGCACGGGGGCGAGGTCTGGGCCTGCGCCTTCTCACCCGACGGGCGGCGGATCGTCTCGGGCAGCCGGGACAACACTCTCAAGCTCTGGAACGCCGACACGGGCCGCTGCGAGGCGACTCTCGAGGGGCACGTCGCCACGGCCGAGACCTGCGCCTTCTCACCCGACGGCCGGCGGATCGTCTCGGGTAGCATCGACCACACCGTCAAGCTCTGGGACGTCGAGACGGGCCGCTGCGAGGCGACCCTCGAAGGGCACGTCGGCACGATCACCTCCTGCGCCTTCTCACCCGACGGCCGGCGGATCGTCTCGGGCAGCTGGGACAAGACCCTCAAGCTCTGGGACGCCGGGACGGGGCGCTGCGAGGCGACCATCGAAGGGCACGGCAGCTCGGTCTTGGCCTGCGCCTTCTCACCCGACGGCCGGCGGATCGTCTCGGGCAGCCTCGACAACACCCTCAAGCTCTGGGACGTCGAGACGGGCCGCTGCGAGGCGACTCTAGAGGGGCACAGCAGCTCGGTCAGGGCGTGCGCCTTCTCCCCCGACGGGCGCAGGATCGTCTCGGGCAGCGACGACAACACCCTCAAGCTCTGGGACGCCCGCAGCGGCAGGCGCGAGGCGACTCTCGAGGGGCACAGCAGCGCGGTCAGGACGTGCGCCTTCTCCCCCGACGGGCGCAGGATCGTCTCGGGCAGCGACGACAACACCCTCAAGCTCTGGGACGCAGAGACTGGGGCCTGCGAGGCGACCCTCGAGGGGCACGGTGACAAGGTCTTCGGCTGCGACTTCTCGCCCGACGGCCGGCGGATCGTCTCGAGCAGCCTGGACAAGACCCTCAAGCTCTGGGACGCCGAGACGGGCCGCCGCGAGGCGACCATCGAGGGGCACGGCGCCAAGGTCAACACCTGCGCCTTCTCTCCCGACGGGCGCAGGATCGTCTCGGGCAGCGACGACAAGACCCTCAGGCTCTTGGAAGCAGAGACGGGGCGCTGCGAGGCGACCATCGAGGGGCACGGCAGCGAGATCTACGCATGCGCCTTCTCACCTGACGGGCACAGGATCGTCTCGGCAGGCGGCTACCCCGACAAGGTCCTCAAGCTCTGGGATGCCGGGACGGGCCGCTGCGAGGCGACTCTCGAGGGGCACGGCAACGAGGTCTGCGCCTGCGCCTTCTCACCCGACGGGCGCCGGATCGTCTCGGGCAGCATCGACAACACACTCAAGCTCTGGGACGCAGAGACGGGGCGCTGCGAGGCGACCCTCGAGGGGCACGGCGCCCAAGTCTACGCCTGCGCCTTCTCACCCGACGGGCGCCGGATCGTCTCGGCGGGCGGCTACCCCGACAACGCCCTCAAGCTCTGGGATGCCAAGACGGGCCGCTGTAGGGCGACCCTCGAGAGGCAAAGCGACCGGGTCAACGCCTGCGCCTTCTCACCCGACGGGCGCAAGATCGTCTCGGCAGCCGGCGACTACTACTCCAACGACCACCTTCTCAAGCTCTGGGACGCCGAGACAGGGCGCTGCGAGGCGACCCTCGAGGGACACGACGACTTGATCGACGGCTGCGCCTTCTCCGCCGACGCGCGACACATCGTCTCGGCGAGTCGCGACAGGACCCTGAAGCTGTGGAATGCAGGGACGGGCCGTGAGATCGCCTGCATCCCGTTGCCCTACGCACTTCACTGCGTCGCAGTCGACCCCACTCGCCCTCATCTGGCCTTCGGCGACAGCGCGGGGATCGTCTCGGTCGTGGACGTGCACGGTACGGAAGTGGGCGGCGGCGAAGGCGGCGTCCCCCCTCCCGTGCGGACCGCGACGCCGCCTGGACCGACCCGGTCGCAGCCGGATCCGAAGAAGGGTGGAGCGCGGGATGAGCGCCGGCGCTGGCGGCGGGCGCTGCCGTTTCGGCGTCGCTAGTCCCCGTCGGCCGCCTCAGGAGTCGTTCGAGGCACACTTGTTCGCGAACGCCTCCGATCGGAGCCGCGAGGCATGAGGCTCCGCCCCTTTGATATCCCCGCGACTCCGTCGTCTTTGGGATGACAGCCGAGGGAGGTGCAAGATGACCAACGATGGAACCCAGCCCAAACGCAACGGCAACGGCGGACAGCTGACCCCGCAGGAGGTCGAGCGCCTGTTCGACGGCGGGTATCGCGACATCGAGATCCTGCCCGACGGCACGCTGCGCGAGACCGTCCGCGGCGGCGGCCCCAGCGACGAAGCCGTCACGCGCACGCTCAAGACCGAGCGGACCTGGTACTGAAGCCTGGCGGGGCGGCGGCGAAGCGGCGGAGTGGTGAGGAAGCGGAGCGGCGAGCGGCCTCACCGCTCCGCCGCCGCCTTCACTGCGGCCCCACAAACGGCCTCGCGCCCGGCGCGGCCGACCATGGGTATAGCATCGTACGTGCACGGTATCGACGTGCGACGGGGGCCATGACCAGAACCGATCAGCGGCAGGTACTCGAGGCGTTCTCGCGCGACTACACGCGCGAGCTGCACAACCTCCTCGCGACCGACCTCGGCCGCTTCTCCGGCTTCGTCTTCCAGCAACTGTACAACCGCCTGCAGTGGAACGTCACCGTGGGTGAGGCCGCCGAGCGGATGGCGCGTGAGGCGGCGCGGCGCCGCACACCGGGCCGCCCTCCCTGGCTCCACCTGCGCACGCGGCAGAGGGAGTCCGAGGCGCTGATCCGCACCCTCGCCGGCCACGACGGTAAGGTCTACGACTGCGCCTTCTCACCCGATGGGCGGCGCATCGTCTCGGCCGGCGACGACAGGGCCCTCAGGCTTTGGGACGCAGAGTCGGGCCGCTGTGTAGCGACCCTCGAGGGGCACGGGCGCCAGGTCACAAGCTGCGCCTTCTCCCCCGACGGGCAGCGCATCGTCTCGGGGAGCTGGGACGAGACCCTCAGGCTCTGGGATGCGGAGACGGGGCGTTGTGAGGCGACCTTCGAAGCGTACGGCCGCTGGGGGGCGCACACCGACAGGGTGGCGGCCTGCTCCTTCTCCCCGGACGGGCGGCGTCTCGTGTCGGCCAGCTGGGACGGGACCCTGAAAGTCTGGGATGCGGAGACGGGTACGTGCGAGGCGACACTCGACGGGCAGGGCGGCTCGGTCGCGGCGTGTGCCTTCTCGCCCGACGGGCGCCAGATCGTCTCAGGATACGAGAACAACGCGCTCAGGCTGTGGGATGCGGAGACGGGCGTGTGTGCAGCGACACTCGAGGGGCACCGCGGCTCGGTCGCGGCCTGCGCGTTCTCGCCCGACGGTCGACGCATCGTCTCGGGAAGCTATGACAAGACCCTGAAGCTCTGGGACGCGGGGACGGGCGCGTGCGAGGCGACCCTGGCGGGGCACCGCAACTTGGTCATGGCCTGCGCCTTCTCCCCCGACGGGCGGCGCATCGCCTCGGCAAGCATGGACAAGGCCCTCATGCTGTGGGATGCAGGGACGGGGAAGTGCGAGGTGACCCTCGCGGGGCACGGAGACGCGGTCCTGGCCTGTGCCTTCTCCCCCGACGGGCGGCGCATCGTCTCGGGGAGCCAAGACAACACCCTGAAGCTCTGGGACGCGGGGACGGGCGTGTGCCAGACGACCATCGAGGGGCACCACAGCTACGTCAGCGCCTGCGCCTTCTCACCTGACGGGCGCCGCCTGGTCTCCGGGAGCGAGGACGGGACGCTCAGGCTGTGGGACGCCGAGACAGGGCGCTGTGAAGCCGAGCTGGAGGGGCACGGCCAATCGGTATGGGCATGCGCCTTCTCACCCGACGGGCGGCGCATCGTCTCGGGGGGCCGCGACGATGCCGTGAAGCTCTGGGACGCCGAGACGGGAAGGTGCGAGGCGACCCTGGGGGGCCACGGCGATCGCGTCAAGGCCTGCGCCTTCTCACCCGACGGGCGGCAGCTCGTCTCGGCCGACGAGGACAATGCCCTCAAGCTCTGGGACGCGGAGACGGGGCACCGTGTGGCGACCCTCGAGGGGCACGGCGGTTGGGTCAACGACTGCGCGTTCTCGCGAGACGGCCGGCGCATCGTCTCGGGGGGCTCCGACGGCACCCTCAAGCTCCTGGATGGAGAGACGGGCCGCTGCGAAGCGACCCTCGAGGCCTGGGGGGCCAAGGCCTACGCGTTCTCCCAGGACGGTCGGCGCATCGTCTCGGGGAGCAGCGACCATACCGTCAAGGTCTGGGACGCCGAGACAGGCGCCCGCGAAGCGACCCTCGAAGGGCACGACGAACCCGTGACGGCCTGTGCCTTCTCACCAGACGGGCGGATCATCGTCTCTGCCAGCGAGGACGGGACCCTCAAGCTCTGGAACGCCAAGAGAGGCGGCCCCGAGGCGAGCACCGAGGGACATGGCAGCTCGGTCTCGGCCTGCGCCTTCTCCCCCGACGGGCGGAGCCTCGTCTCGGCATGCGGCGACCACACCCTGATGCTCTGGGATGCAGAGACGGGTGTCCGCCAAGCGACCTTCGAGGGGCACGGCGCCTCGGTCGTGGCCTTCTCACCCGACGGACGGCACCTCCTCTCGAACGGCCGCAGCGAGACGCTCAAGCTCCTGGATGCAGAGACCGGCGCGTGCGTGACGACCTTCGAAGGGCACGACGACCCGGTCAGGGCCTGCGCTTTCTCGCCCGACGGGCGGCACCTCCTCTCTGCCGGCAGTGACAAGACCCTCAAGCTCTGGGACTCGGAGACGGGGGCCTGCGAAGCCACCCTTGAGGGGCACAGCGCCGCAGTCGAGGCGTGCGCCTTCTCGCCCGATGGTCGGCGCGTCGTCTCTGCCAGCTACGACCAGACCCTCAAGGTATGGGACGCAGAAACGGGCAGCTGCACGGCGACGATCGAGGGTCATGGCGGCACGATCAACGCCTGCGCCTTCTCGCCCGACGGGCGATGGCTCGTCTCGGGCAGCACGGGCCATCACGTCAAGCTCTGGGACGCGGGGACGGGGACCTGCGAAGCCACCCTCGAGGGGCACAGCGGCCTGGTCACGGCCTGCGCCTTCTCCCCCGACGGGCGGCGCCTCGTCTCCGCCGCCGGCGGTTTCGGTTCTGGCGACAACACGCTCAAGCTCTGGGACGCCGAGACGGGTGCGTGTCAGGCGACCCTCGAGGGGCATGGCAGCTGGATCAATGCCTGCGCCTTCTCACCAGACGGCCAGCGCATCGTCTCTGCGGCGGGCGACGTCGGTTCCGGCGACAACACGCTCAAGCTCTGGGACGCCGAGACGGGCGTGTGTCAGGCCACCCTCGAGGGGCATGGCCTCTCGGTCGAGGCCTGCGCGTTCTCGCCCGATGGGCGACGCCTCGTCTCGGCGAGCAACGACCACACCGTCAGGCTCTGGGACGCCGAGACGGGCAACTGTCAGGCGACCTTCAAGGGGCAGGGCGGCTCGATCGCCGCCTTCTCACCCGACGGGCGGCGCCTCGTCTCGCAAGGTCTTCGCGACACGCTCATGCTCCTGGATGCAGAGACGAGGGCACACGAGGCGACCCTCGAGGGGCACCTGGGCTCGGTCGAGGACTGTGCGTTCTCACCAGACGGGCGGCGCCTCCTCTCGGCAAGCCACGATGACACCCTCAGGCTCTGGGATGCAGAAACGAGGCGCTGCCAGGCGACCCTGAGGTCAGGCGTCGGGGTCGAGAACATCGGGCAAGAAGCCTGCGCCTTCTCACCGGACGGGCGCAGGATCGTCTCGGCGACTCAGCAGAGCAGTATCCTCAACCTCTGGGACGCCGAGACGGGTAGATGTCTGACGACTCAGCTCGCGGGCCACACCGACTGGGTCACGGCCTGCGCCTTCTCACCCGACGGTCACACGATCGTCTCGGCTAGCCGAGATCACACCCTGAGGCTCTGGGACGCAGAGACGGGCAGGTGCAGGGCGACCCTCGAGGGGCACTCCGGCCCGGTCTCGGCCTGCGCCTTCTTGCGCGACGGACGGCGCGTCGTCTCGGTGGGCTCGGACAGGAGACTCAAGCTCTGGGATGCGGAGACAGGCCGCGAAGTGCTCGGCATGCCGACGGTCTACACCCTCGGTTGCGTCGCCGTTCATCCCGGTCGCCCCCGACTGGCCTTCGGCGACAGCGCCGGCATCGTCTCAGTCGTCGACCTGCACGAAATGGCGGGGGCGGAGGGCGCCGGACCAGCCGCCCCGGAACCGGCACGATCCGCGATCCCGCAAGATCGAGCGCACCCCACGACCCGGGAAGACGGCCAAGTGACGAGTGAGACGCCGGCTCCGGCACCTCAGCCCCGACACGACCAGCCTGTAGCGGATGCCGTCCCTCCCCAGGGTGCCGACCGCGATGAGATCGAGTCTGCACCGCAGACTCCCGAGTGGTCCCATGGCCCCGGCATGACGGTCGTCGTCGTGGTCATCGCCGCCGCATGCGCCGCCGGCGGCTACTTCTTGACCACGGTCTCCGCCTGGCTCTGGCTGGTCGCCGTGCCGCTCTTCCTCGTGTCTCTGCTCCTTCTCCTGGACGCGCTGGTCATGCGCTTCATTGAATGCCCGTACTGCTCCGAGACGACCAGCGTCATCAGGAGTCGCTCGGGGACCCACAGGTGCAGCTCGTGCAAACGCGAATTCACGTTGCCGCTCACATGAGCAGCCCATTGCAGCGACGCCGCGTGAGCCTCCGCTGGAGGACGTCATGATCAGAACCGATCAGCGGCAGGTACTCGAGGGGTTCTCGCGCGGCTTCACCCGCGAGCTGCATAACCTCCTCGCGGCCGACCTCGGACGCTCCCCCAGTTCGTCTTCCAGCAGCTCTACAACCGCCTGCAGTGGCGCGTCACTGAGGGCAAGGCGGCCGCGCAGATGACGTCTGAAGCGGCCCGGCGCTGCGCACCCGGCGGCCCGCCCTGGCTGCATCTGCGCACGCGTCAGCGAGAGTCCGAGGCGCTGATCCGCACCCTGGCCGGCCACGGCACGTCGGTATTCGCCTGCGCCTTCTCGCCCGACGGCCGCCGCATCGCCTCGGCCGGCGGCGATCGCGCCGTGAAGCTCTGGGACGCCGAGACGGGAAGGTGCGTGGCGACTCTCGAGGGGCACCGTGACTCGGTCACGGACTGCGTCTTCTCACCCGACGGGCGGCGCCTCGTCTCGGGGAGTCGCGACGAGACCCTCAAGCTCTGGGATGTCGAGACGGGCGCCTGCGGGGCGACGCTCGAGGGTCACAGTGAAGCGGTCCTCGCCTGCGCCTTCTCACCCGACGGGCAGCGCCTCGCATCGGCGGCTGCTGGGTGGTGGCCAGCGCCGTCAACGCCGAAGGTCGCCCCCGTGCGGAGGCTCGGCACCTAGAGGCGAAGGTCCCGGCTGGGCGTCCCCTCGAGGTAGAGCGCTATGGCGGTGGACGTGGTGCTGGCGGTACGGCCGCACGAGCAGGCCCACTCGTACCTCTCAGGCCCGGGAATCGGTCCGGGGCGAGGTACCTCTCCGGGGTTGATTGAGAACTCGTAGCCGCGTCCTTGCTGGACCGGCCAGAGATGCGGCTCGATCACCCACCTCTCAGGTTCCAGGGCGGGGCCCCCGCCGGGCGCGGCGGCCACACCCCCGCCGAAGTGATACAACCCCAGGGATTTCCCGCAGCCGCGGCACCACATGCGGACCTCGGGCGGCCGTTCCCAGTCCTGATTACGACGATTGCGACGACGAAACAGTCTTCCCATCAGCCTCACCATGGACGGAGTATGGACGGAGTATAGATGAGGTGCAATTGAGGTGCGATTCCTTCCGCGGTACACCCCTCCCTCACCAGGGAGGACGCGTGTGCCGTCCGTTTCGCCACGGCCCCGGCTCGCCTCCCAGGCCAGCTCACGGGCCGGCTGGTCCGCCACCCGGAGCCCGCGACCGGCGATATCCTCGGCGACAACTGCGAGCGGTCGCGGTTGCCCGCAGCACGCGGCCGGATCCGCATTTCAGCGGCCACGGTTCATGCGTCGGGTGGGGCCTCGGGCAGGACGTCCCGGAGCCAACCGCCCTGCGCCTCTATGCATTCCCGGCGGATCGTCTTCTTCCTCTCGAGCAAGTAGACAGCTTCCGGGGTCTTCTCTATGTCCTCCTCGACCCACTGCACTCTTCGGCCCACCGCGGTCCCCACCAGGAACATGGACAGGGCAGTGACCTCGGGGTCGAAGCTGTGCGCGACGTCGTGGGCGAGATCGAGCAGGGCGGTCACCTCGTCCGCCGTGAGAGGCTCCTCGTCGAGCCTCTCTGCAAGTCGATCGATCCAGTTCTCCATGGACGTCCTCCAGGCGCTGGTTCCGACGAACCCTAGTATCGGTCGGCGGCGCTGTACCGCGGCGCCCGAACGATTGCTCGGACCACCCGCCCCATGAACATCGAGGCGGGTGCTGCGCCGCGGTTGAGGCCAAGGAAGGAAGGTGCTGGCCGCCACAGGTCTTCTCGAGACGCATCTAGCGCGGGCCGGTCCCCATGGGGGTCTACGGGGGTTCCTAGGCTCAACGACCTTCCTGTAGCTGGCTTGGGTACAGCGAAGGCGGCTCGAGCGGCCCTGTGCACGTCAGGTCGACCACGAGGCTCTCCTGTGTGGTGTCCGAGACTCCCGGTTCGTCGGGGGGAGTAAAGACGTCGCTGATGGTCCGCCGTGGTCATCGATTACGCCCAAACCAGCCCCGGCGCCGTCGCGGGAGCGGCCGGAGCACGAACGGGTTGATGCGCAAACGGGTGCCGCAGGCGGGGCGGGGGCAGGTGGTCTCGGTGCCCAGGCGGTCGCGCTCGACCGGAAAGGCCTCGCCGCAGGCGGGGCAGCGCACCGACAGTTCGTCACCGCGGGCAGCCGCGGTGACCACGAGCGGCCCAAGGTCGATGCCGAAGAGGTGGGCGAGATGCACACCCCCACCATTGTCGCCGCAGGCCACCATCGGGGTGAAGGGGTGGAATGCCACGGCGGTTGCACTCCCAGGCAGGGCGAGGGTGGCCCGTTCGGTGCCGGCGGCGGCGTCCCAAATCCTGAGCGTGCGGTCGTCGCTGGTGGAGACGATCCAAGTACCGTCCGGGCTCACCGCACAAGCGCTCACGCCGCTGGTGTGGCCGCTGAGGGTTCGCAGTTCGGTGCCGGTGGCGGCGTTCCACACCTTGAGGGTCTTGTCCGAGCTGGCGGAGACGATCCAGGTGCCGTCCGGACCCACCGCACAGGCGCTCACGCCGCTGGTGTGGCCGCTGAGGGTTCGCAGTTCGGTGCCCGTGGTGGCGTCCCACACCTTGAGGGTCTTGTCCGAGCTGGCGGAGACGATCCAGGTGCCGTCCGGACCCACCGCACAGGCGCTCACGGAGTCGGTGTGGCCGCTGAGGGTTCGCAGTTCGGTGCCCGTGGTGGCGTCCCACACCTTGAGGGTCTTGTCAGAGCTGGCGGAGACGATCCAGGTACCGTCCGGACTCACCGCACAAGCGGTCACGCCGCGGGTGTGGCCGGTGAGGGTGGCCCGTTCGCTGCCGCTGGCGACGTCCCAGATCCTGAGGTTGTAGGCATAGTTGTGGGAAGCGACGATCCAGGTGCCGTCGGGGCTGACCGCGCAACCGTTCTTCTCACCGATGTTTGAGAGGCAACCCCATTCGATGCCGGTGGTGGCGTCCCAGATTCTGAGCGTGTAGTCGTCGCTAGTGGAGACGATCCAGGTGCCGTCCGGGCTCACTGCACACGCGCGCAGAATGTCAGTGTGGCCGCGGCGCCTGACGAACCCGTTCTCGCTGCCATTTCTGCTCATCGGCCAGCCGGCCCACCGAATTTCCTGATCGCCGGTGCGGGCGGCCCGTTCGGTGGCGGTGGGGGCGCCCCAGATTTTGAGGGTGCCGTCGGCGCTGGCGGAGACGATCCAGGTGCCGTCCGCGCTTACCGCACAAGCGTTCACGACGCTGGTGTGGCCGGTGAGGGTGATCGAGGAGAAGCGGCTGCCCGCGTCCCAGATCTTGAGGGTGTGGTCGTCGCTGGCGGAGACGATCCAGGTGCCGTCCGGGCTTACCGCACAACCCT
>Ga0209014_10001275_pt1 | contig 14819 bp, 15 predicted proteins | sample BarGraNGADG00212_FD_184491 | JGI IMG/M metagenome (GOLD analysis project Ga0209014, IMG submission 184491) | Arctic peat soil microbial communities from Barrow, Alaska - Barrow Graham LP Ref core NGADG0002-212 (SPAdes) (version 2) | ecosystem: Environmental > Terrestrial > Soil > Wetlands >...
GAACAAGACCAGACCAATTTCGATCAGCGCATCGGTGTGGAGTTGAGAGACAGACTCGGCGAATTCGTTGGCGATGATGCTGGCCATGCTGTAACCGGCCGACAACAAGGAGATGCCTCCCTGGATACTGTTGCCGATGACCATGGTGACGGCCATGGTCTCTCCCAGGGCACGTCCGAGTCCCAGGATGACCGCACCGAGCAGCCCGGAGCGACCGTAAGGGATGAGCACCTGCCAGATGGTTTCCCACTCGGTGGCACCCAGTGCTTTGGCTGCCTCACGCTGGGATGGGGGAATCGCCAGGAAGACATCGCGGGACACGGCCGCGATGGTGGGGACGATCATTATGGTCAGGATCAGGCTGGCCGCCAGGCGGGAGGCTCCGCTGGCAGGGATGGGCCCGGTAAAAAGCGCACCCGCCAAAGGCACCCGTCCAAGCGTGTCTGCCAGGAAGTTCCCAATGGGCGCCACCACCTTTGGTAAAAATACAAAAATACCCCACAGACCATATACCACGCTGGGGATGGCTGCCAGCAGTTCCACCAGCCAGGTCAGCGGGGTGCGCAGCCAGGGCGGGCAGAGTTCGGCCAGGAAGATGGCAATCCCAATCCCGATCGGCAGGGCAAAAAGAATGGCGAATAAAGATGTTTCCAGGGTGCCGTAAAGGAACGGCCAGGCCTGGAAGAGATTATTGACCGGATCCCAGTTTGGGTTGGCGGTTGGCGCGAGGAAAGACAGGCCAAATGCATCTCGACTGCCCGAGGATTTTACCCAAAGCATCCCGCCGATGACCAGCATGAGAACAATAACGACACTTGAAAAGAGAATGAGCAACCCCTGCCAGGGGCGGTCACCGTGGTGCAATGCCCGCTGGATACGGACCCGCCAATCTTTTTCAGAAAGGGATTTAAGTTGCTTTAACATTAAGTTATCTCATTTTCTATGCAAATGCCACGGCCTGCTGGCTGCGGAGGAAATTCAAAGGGCACCATCCAAAAGTCATTCTTTGAGCACATAATAAATATTGCAACCGGTGGAGGGCCTTATTACGGAAGCCCTCCACTTAAGAGGGGAAAATATTGAGGTTTACGGCATCAAAACAGGCTGTCCGTTGCAAGTGACCTGGGCAAGCTTGGCAAGCACGTTTGTGCGCACAACATCCGGCAGAACCGAGTAGCCGAGTTTGGTGGCTGCCGTCTGCGCGCCCGCATCAGTCTGGGCCCACTTCAGGAACTCCAATATTTTCTGCGCCTTGACACAATCGATCATTGTAGACGTGTGCAGGATGATATAGGTGTACCCGGTGATCGGCCAGGCGCCATCGCTGGTGCCATCCACAATTGTGGCGGTCAACTGGGGGGTGAAGGAGTTGGCAAACTCAGTCATGGCAGCCTCCACGCTGGCGCCGTTGGCGGTGATGGTTTTGCCCGCCTTGTTCACCATTTGTGCATATGTCATGCTGTTCGAGATGGCGTAAGCAAGTTCAACATAACCGATGGAATTGGGCGTATTGATCACCGCCGCAGCCACGCCCGCGTTGCCCTTGCCACCCAGTCCATTACCGGGCCACTGTACGGATTGTGCGCCGCCGGCAGTCCAATCAGGGCTGAAAGAGGTGAGTGCCTTGGTGAAGATCTCGGTGGTACCGGAACCATCCGAGCGATGGACGGTGGTGATGGCAGTTTCCGGCAGGAAATTCGCAAGGCCGGGGTTGAGCGAGACGATCTCGGGGTCGTTCCATTTCGTCACCTTGCCGTCATAGATATCCACCAGGGATTGGCGGTCAAGGATGAGCTTGGGCAGGCTGACGGCAGCTGCACCGGCTACAGGGGTGGGGACCGCCTGGAAGGCGATGTTATAAACCGGTACCACTGCACCTGCCAGCATGGGATACATCTGCAAGTCAACCCCCTGGGTGTACTGGTCGGCGTTCAGGAGTGAATCGGAACCGGCGAAATCGACCGTATTGTTGAGGATGGCTGTCTTGCCGGCCCCGGAGCCTACTCCGTTGTAGTTGATGACCACGGACGGATCAACGTATTGGTAGGCGTAAGTCCACTGTGAATATACGGGCAACGGAAAGGTTGCCCCGGCGCCGGTGACCTGGACGGATCCCGCCGGGAGTGGCGTGGAAGCGCCTGCCCCGGTTTGGGATTGTGGTGTGACAGCAGAGCCGCAGGCGCTAAGGATAATTCCGGTGGCCAAAAGGATGGACGTAACGATAATCATTTTCCTTGACATTTGATTCTCCTTTGTTTTCATGTTCAAATTCTAGCAAAGGATGTTTAAGGCCCATCAAACAAGCGGTTAACGTTTGGTTAAAGTTTCGAAATAAAAAAGCCCTGCCACGGGATGTGTGACAGGGCTGGGGATGATTTATTTTTAACCGGCAACCGGGATGGTAAAAAAGAATATACTGCCCCTTCCCTCCACGCTTTCTGCCCAAATTTTGCCCCCATGCGCCTCCACAATATGGCGGGCGATCGACAGCCCGAGCCCAGTCCCACCGCTGGAACGGGCACGGTCAGCCTTATAAAAACGCTCGAAGATGCGTTCAAGGTCATCGCCGGGGATGCCAACTCCACTATCCTTCACGGAGAAACGGACGAAACCTGCCTCTGCCCGCGCGGACAGGACCACCTCCCCACCCGGGCTGGTGAACTTGACTGCGTTATGGATAAGGTTGACCAACACCTGTTCAAGTCTGGGAGAGTCTGCGCACACCTCGGTTTCGTCCTGCCCGCTTTCGAGGCGCAGGTTCAGCCCGGCGCGTTCGGCCTGCGCCCGCATCCGTTCTACCGCCGTGTGCAAAAGGTCATATGCCGGGACAGGTTTGAACTCCATTGGCAGTTGACCTGACTCGATGCGAGTCAATTCCAGCAACTCGCCCGCCATCTGGGTCATGGCATCCACCTCGGTCTCTATACTTTCCAGGAAATGGGTTGCAGCCTTGGGGTCCTCCATGGCTCCCCCTCGCAGGGTTTCGGTAAGCGCCTTAAGCGAGGCTAGCGGAGTTCGCAGTTCGTGAGAAAGGTTTGACACAAAGTCCCGCCGCACCGTTTCCAGTTTGCGCACGCGGGTGAGGTCCTGGACAAGCAGCAAGCTGCCGCCGGTATCCTGGTCGGGGATGGCTACCAGTTGCAGGAACAGGTGCCGGTTGGGGAGTTCCACCGACTCGTTTTGCAATTCGCGGCCCTGTTGGCAGCGGCGCCAGGCTTCAACCAATTGGTAATGTCGGAGTACTTCCGCCACTGTCCGCCCGGTTGGTTCGGGACTCTCGAATAATCTAGCCGCGGCCGGATTGGAATACTGGATACGCCCGTCCGCGTTGGCAATCAAGACCCCGTCGGTCATCCGTTCCAGGACGGCCGCCAGCCGGGCACGCTCGGTCTCGACCTTTAAGGTACGTTCCCGTTCCGACCCCGCCAACAACATGATGGCATTCGAGAGTTCCTCCAGGCCCGGTTCATCCTTCGGCAGGTCGGTCACCGGCCGGTCCCCCTCGGCGATCTTGCGGATAGTACCTGTAAATCGTCCCAGTTTGCCGTGCAAATGGGCAAGGCGCCAGGCCACCTCTCCCAGCGCTATGAGCAATATCACAATGACGACAGGCAGGAACCAGGTCATATCATGTATTGTTTAAAAAACGGTAGGAAATATGCACAGAAAGTCCGGTCAATACCCAGTTGACCGCCAATAGCCCGGCACCGCCGACCAGGATCAGGACCCAGATCATGGTCCGGGTGACCTCGAAACCGAGACCGAGCATTCCGCGCAGATCACCCGGGGTGGATGGACTGATCAGGGCGACAGTGGCAGAGGCAGCGCAAACCAGGACCATCAGCGCGGTGGTCAGGATGCATGTCCGCAGCGAAGCCCGGCGGATCCGGACTCCATCCACCGGCTCGTGTGCCAGTTTCCCGCCAACGACGAACCCGGCTGGGATCGCCAGGGCGGCATTGAAGAGCGGTACCCCCATGAAAAAGCCAAAGGTGCCCACGGAATAGAACAGCAGGACTGCCAGCCAGAAAACAGTGCCAAGCCTGTAGGCACGCGTGATCATTCTTTTTAAGATAAATATATCCGCCAGGATACCAAGCGCGAGTCCGCTGAGGGCACTATAAGGGACCCATTCCCCTGGCAGAAAGGCGTATGAGCTCCACCAGAATCCGAGCAGACCGGCCAGCGGAGCCAGTGGAGCGAGAATAAGACCGAGAGCGAAGTGTTCGATTTTGGTTTTCATAAAAACGATATGATCCCTGGGATGCTTTCAAGCACTTTCTCTTTCCATCAACTTATTTACCGGAAGTGGATACCCACTCTGTAAATCCCACTACCCTTCGAAACGGTAGCCCCCGCCGCGCACGGTAACGATGCGGACCGGAGCGGCCGGGTAAGCTTCGATCTTTTGCCGCAGCCAGCGAACATGTACATCCACCGTGCGGCTGTTGCCTGTATAGTCCCAGCCCCAGACGCGCTCAAGGAGAAACTCACGCGATAGCATCTGGCGTTTGTGCTGGGCGAAAAACAAAAGCAAATCATATTCCTGCGGCTTGAGCGCCAACACCTGTGCATCCAACAGGACCTCGCGTCGGGATTGGTTGATAACCAGGTTGCCGAAAACAAGTGTTTCCTGAGGGGAAAGAGACTCTCCGGACTGAATCTTTGCCTGATCATCTCGAACGAGTTGGGCGCGTCGCAACTGCGCCTTGACACGTGCCAGCAGTTCGCGCATCGAAAAGGGCTTGGTCAGGTAATCGTCGGCGCCCACCTCCAGCCCGACGACCCGGTCGATTTCTTCGTCGCGGGCGGTCAGCATGAGGATGGGAACGATCATCTCGCGCCTCAGGAGCTTGGTGACTTCGAAGCCGTCCAGTTCGGGGAGCATGATATCCAGGACGATCAGATCCGGCTTCAAGCGGCGGGCTGTTTCCAGGGCGGATCGTCCATCCCCGGCAGTCTCCACCGTATAACCTTGTTTTTTGAGGTTATAGACCAGTGTTTCCTGCAAAGAAGGTTCGTCTTCGACAACAAGGATAATTTCTGCCATGATCAATACCTATGGGCGAAATCTACGTGTTCCTACCCAAACCGTCCTTCGACGTAATCTTCAGTGCGCTTCTCTTTTGGGTGGGTAAAGATTTCTTTGCCTTCGGCAGCCTCCACCAGTTCACCCTGCAGGAAGAAAGCAGCAAAATCAGCCGTTCGGGCAGCCTGCTGCACTGAATGCGGTACCAGGATAATGGTGTAATTCTTCTTGAGTTCCTGCAAGGCAGCTTCGACTTTGCCGGTCGAAATCGGGTCCAGACCTGATGTGGGTTCGTCGAGCAGAATCACTTCCGGTTGGTTGGCCAGGACGCGTGCCAGGCACAGGCGCTGCTGCTGCCCGCCGGAGAGAGCCACAGCCGCGTCTTCCAGGCGGTCTTTTACCTCCTCCCAAAGGGCGGCCAGTTTCAGGCTGCGTTCCACTGCTTCTTCCAATTTGGATTTGTGTTTCTCGCCTGCCAGTTCCAACCCATAAGTGAGATTCTGGCGGATGGACATCGGCAAAACTACCGGGCGGGCAAAGACCATCCCGACGCGGCGGCGCAAGGCAATAACGTCCGTTTTTGGGTCAAGGATATTTTCGCCGTCCAGCAGGATTTTCCCTGTTATTGCTTGCACCTCGGTCAGATCGTTCAGGCGATTGAGGCAGCGCAGCAGGGATGATTTACCTCCACCGGCAGGTCCGAAGAGAACAGTGATGTTATTTGCAGGGATGTCCAGATTAATATCGCGCAGGGATTCGGTCCCATCGGAATATTGCAATGACAAATTCTGAACGATTATTTTAATGGCTGCCATAACTAAATTACCATTGTCTTTTTGCCCTGGCGCGGGACCGGATGAATGTTGCAATCAGGTTCATGCCCAATACGAAAACGATAAGCACTAGGGCTGTACCATATTGGATCTGGATCGGCATTTCGGGAACTTGAGTGGAAATGACAAACAAGTGATAGGGCAGGGCCATGGTGGCATCGAGTGGCGAACCGGGTAGTCGCGGCAGGAAGAAAGCCGCCCCGGTGAACAGGATCGGCGCGGTCTCCCCGGCGGCGCGCTCCAGGCCAAGGATGACCCCGGTCATAATTCCGGGCAGCGCTTGCGGAAGAATGATCTTCCGAATGGTCTGCCAGCGCGTGCCGCCCAGTGAAATACTTACCGTCCGGAAGGATTGCGGCACAGCCCGCAGGGCTTCCTCGGCCGCGCTGATGATGACCGGCAGGGTCATGATCGAGAGAGTTAGCGATGCAGACAGGATGCTGGTGCCAAATTTCAGGAAGAGCACGAACAAGCCGAGACCAAACAGTCCATAGACTACTGAGGGGATGCCAGCCAGGTTGATGATGGCAATCCGGATGAGACGCGTCACCCAGTTCTCTTTGGCGTATTCCGCAAGATAAATTGCAGCGGCAATCCCAAGCGGAACCGATAAGACAGCAGTCCCCAGCGTGAGATAGAATGTCCCGACGATGGCAGGCAGGATGCCTCCGGCGCGCATTCCATTGCTCGGCATGGTAGTCAGAAACTCCCACGAGATGGCGGGAGCACCTTTGGCAATGATGTAACCGAACAACCCGATGATCGGGACGACGGTCAGGATGGCTGCCAGCGCGATGAGCGAAATACCCATGCGCTGGACAAGGAAGCGGTCTGCCTTGAAGCGGCGTTTCATGACAGCACCCTTTCAGCACGTTTCCGGGATTTAAATATCACCGACGAAGCGGTGATATTCACCGCCAGCGAAATGAGGAACAATATTAAGCCGATGAGAAACAAAACGTGATAATGGCTGCTGCCGTTGGCGACCTCACCCATTTCAGCGGCAATGGTTGCTGTCATGGTGCGGACGGGGGAGAGAATGGAAGTCAATTTAATCGCCATCACCGGTGCGTTGCCGGTGACCATCATCACTGCCATCGTCTCGCCGATCGTGCGGCCCACACCCAGCATGAGCGCAGTCAATACGCCGGAACGGGCTGCAGGAAGAGTCACCCGCCAGATGGTTTGCCATTTGGTGGCACCCAGGGCCAGTGCTCCCTCGCGGTAACCTTGCGGGACAGAGTCCAGGGCATCCTCAGCGATTGAGACGGTGGTTGGGATGGCAATCGCACCCAGGAGCAGCGCTCCAGCCAGAGCGGTCAGACCGGTGGGCAGATTTAGAAAGACTCGCAGGAACGGCGAGAGCAGCAGAATCCCAAGGAAGCCGAGCACCACCGATGGTATTCCACCCAATAACTCCACCAGCGGTTTGAGGATTTCACGCATCCAGCGTGGGGCAATTTCAGCGAGAAAGACGGCTGTCCCTATTCCAAATGGAATGGCGATCAGCATGGCCCCAACCGTCACAACCAGTGATCCAGTCAGCAGCGGCAGGATGCCAAAGTGGTTTTCAATGGGATACCAGCGCGTGGTAAACAGATCGCCGAGTTTAACCTCGAGCAGGGCCGGGAGGCCCTGGCGCAGCAGGAAAAAGAAGATAAGGATGACAAAAACAACCGCCGAATAACCACAGGTTTTTACAATTGCTGTCACGAAGGTTTCACGCCAATTGGGGGATTTATCCATTTTTCTCCGCTGGCAAATGTCTGATTGGCTACTTTATCGGCACGAAACCCAGATCGGCGACGATTTTCTGTGCCTCTGGCGAAAGGATCCAATTGATGTAATCTTTAATCGCGCCGGTCGGCTGCCCATTGGTGTACATGTACAGGTCCCGGGACACCGGGTAGGAATTGTTGTTGACCGTGGTAATAGATGGGATAACGTACGCCCCACCGGCATCGACGGCAACGGCGATCACGCTGTTCATCAAGTCAGGCGGAATGTAACCAAGACCATCGTATCCGATGGCGTTGGGATTCTGGCGCACCTCGTTGATGATACCTTCCGAGGAGGGCAGCAGCAGGGTGTCGGTCGAAAACAGGGTGGTATTCTTCGGGTCACCCAGGCGGATAACCGTTTGCAGGAAATAAACATGGGTACCGGAGTTGGTCTCGCGCGAGAGCCGCACGATGGGCCGGTCATCGCCGCCAACGCCTGTCCAGTTGTTGATCTTACCGCTGTAGATATCAGATATTTGCTGAAGGGTCAAACGTCGCACCGGGTTCTGCGGGTTAACGACGACGGCAATGGCGTCCCGCGAGATCACAACCTGGACCGGATTGACCCCGTTTGCTTTTGCTTGTTTTATTTCATCGGCAGTAATGGCACGTGAGGCATTCGCAATGTCCACCGTCCCGTTGATGAGGGCTGCAATCCCGGTTCCAGACCCGCCCCCGGTTACCGATATGCTAATGTCTGGATGCTCGGTCTGGTATCGCTCAGCCCAGGCAAGAGCCAGGTTGACGATCGTGTCGGAGCCTTTATTTTGGATGTAGGCTGAAGTCCTGGCTGAAGGGGTTGTCTGACCTGGGCTTCCTCCGCAAGCGGAACAAATTAATAATGATACAAGCAATATGAGAGGGACAGCTTTCATTGCCCAGATTATAAATTATAACAGGGTGCTCCAGCAGGCGGAATCGTGTAAAATTGACACGTGACCCAAACCCCCGTGTTTGCAATCTCCAACCTGGATTTCTTTTACGGCACAAAATTAGCTCTTTCCAAGATCAATATGGACATCCTGCCGCGCAAAGTCACTGCATTGATTGGGCCCTCGGGATGTGGCAAATCAACCTTCCTGCGCTGCCTGAACCGGATGAATGACACCATCCCAGGGACACGCCTGGAGGGTGATATTCTGCTGGATGGCAAGAATATCTACGCCCCAGATTACAATGTGGCCGAACTGCGCCGTCAGGTCGGGATGGTGTTCCAGAAACCGAACCCGTTCCCGCAGTCGGTATATGATAATGTGGCGTTCGGCCCGCGCGTGCTGGGGTTGGTCCAGGATAAATCCAATTTGGATGATCTTGTGGAACAGAGCCTTAAAGATGCCGTCCTGTGGGACGAAGTCAAGGGGGATTTGCGAGCCAATGCCTTGGGCTTTTCGCTCGGACAACAGCAGCGGATTTGCATTGCACGCGTACTGGCTGTCAAGCCGGACGTGATCCTGTTCGACGAATCCACCTCAGCTCTTGATCCCATCGCCACAGGTGGTATCGAAGACTTGATCTCTGAACTCAAGAAAAATTATACAATTGTCATCGTTACTCACAACATGCAGCAGGCCGGGCGCGTGTCAGACTATACCGGTCTCTTCTGGCTGGGAGAACTGGTCGAGTTTGGACCGACCGAAAAGATCTTTACCCGCCCCGAAAAGGAACTGACCGACGCGTATCTGACCGGAAAAATGGGATGAGTTTGTTTCCCTGAGGCCTGTGGCGACCGCATGAGTTGGGGGGATGGAAAGAGGGCACACTGGTTTTTTATTTAATGCTTCGATCAGGACTTGGGGAAGACACCCGAACGATTATGGAATTATTAAAGGGGGACATTCCTGACTTCTCATCAAGCACTAAAGCACAGGGGTTAAACTTGGTCAGATCGACCGGTAAAATTGCCCTATGGATGCAACCCGAACGACTAACGTAAGAATGGGGGTGCGGATCGAGGTGATCACCATCCTTTGGATGGTGGTGGAGATGGCTGTCTCCATCGGGGCAGGCATCGCCGCCAGGAGCGTGCTCTTAACCGCCTTTGGCGTGGACAGCCTGATCGAGCTGGTCAGCGGATCGATCCTGCTTTGGCGGCTTTCCACCGAGAACAGGGGCGGGGACCTGGGAAGCGTAAAGAGGGCGGAACGCCGGGCGGCCTGGGTGGTGGCAGCCAGCCTGAGCCTGTTGTGCGCTTACGTGCTGATCTCATCCGTTTACCTGCTGCTCATCCATGCCAAACCGGAGAGTTCCCTGGTCGGGATTGCCATCTCATTGGCAGCCCTATTGGTCATGCCGTGGCTGGCTGTGTCCAAGCGCCGGATTTCGAAGCGGATCAACAGCGCCGCCCTGGCGGGAGACGCAGCCAATTCATTGACCTGCGCGTACATGGCTGCAACCGTGCTGGCAGGCCTGCTCTTAAATGCCGTGTTTGGATTATGGTGGGTGGAGTATGTTGCCGCGCTGGGTTTCCTGGCCTGGCTGGTAAAGGAAACCCTGGAAGTGTTTGCGGAAGCCCGTGAAGGAACCCGGGAAAACTAGCTGGGCGGAAAACTCAAAATGCACGGACGGGACATCTGAATGAAACCGCCGCCAGTCTGCAAAGACAATGGCGGCGGAATTGTTTAACTTTATCCGGGAGGGAAAATATTATCAGGTGTTAGAGGTCCCGCTTCAGGAAAACCCGGACGGTCAAAGCTAATACAACCAAAAGGTAAACCACTGCATAAGCGACCATGAACAGGCTGGGAACCGAAGTGGCTCCAAAGGGGGAAATCCCCAGCAGCCCCGAAAGGGGCGACTGCATTTCGTAGGCCGCCCTGCGCCAGAGGGATTCGCTCGGAATGATCAGGCTCGTGACAATGCCGACCTTAACGGCCGTCTGGCTGTTGAGCACTGCGCCAATTTGCTCGATCCAGCCGCCGATGAAAGAAAGGCCGTACAGTCCAAAAACCACCCCCCCGGTGGCCAGTGCAGAGAACCGGCTGGAGAACAACATCGCCACGGTCATCACCAGCAGGCTTTCCAGGTAGATCAGCACCAGCCCGGCGAACAGGTGCGGCGCCGTATACCCGGACTGCAGCAGGATGCTCAGTACAGTCCCGCCCTCCATGAGCAGCAGGTACAGTCCCAGTAGCCCCGCAAACCCCAGCCATTTTCCGAACACCACGTCTGAACGCCGGATGGGCTTGGTGACAATAACCTGGATGGTGCCCGAGTTGATCTCGCCCGCCATCGTGTCCGCACCCAGCAGGGCTGCCATGGCGATCGCCAGGAACGTGACCGCATACAACCCTGCCAGGAACAGGCCGCTGGACCGTTCGGCATCAACGATATTTTGAATCCCTGTGCTGCTCGTACCCGTGATCGCGGCGATGGAACTCGTATTGATCATGTGGAAGCCGATCGTAAAAACAGCCAGGAAACACAGCCCAAGCAGCAGGCCGGTCAGCACGATGCGCCGGCGGATCGCCTGCACGAAGGTCATGCGGGCCAGGATGAAGATGGCGCTCACAGCCCACCCTCCTTCCCGACTGTCTCGATGAACAGCTCTTCCAGTGAAACGTGCTTGGGGGAAATCTCGTAAACAGCCGCTCCGTGTTCCACGAGATAGCGGTTGATCTCCGGCAGGGCAGCTTCGTTTTGGATGACCATGGTCAGGGAGTCTCCTTCGAGGCGGACCTCCCGCGCCCAGGTCGAGAGTCCGGAAATGGACTCCGGGTTGACTCCCTTGACGCGCAAGACTGCATTGATCTGACCGGTATTCAGGGAAGCCAGCTCCAGCAGGCGGATCACCTCCCCGTGGCTGATGAATGCAACCCGGTCGCAGGTGACCTCGATCTCGCTGAGCAGGTGCGAGTTCAGGAAGACACAGGTGCCCTGGGCGCGCAGTTCATGGATGATGTCGCGCACCAGGATCCGGCCGACCGGGTCAAGGCCCGAGGTGGGTTCATCCAGGAAAACGAGGGCCGGTTGGTTGAGCAGCGCCTGGGCCAGGCCGATACGCTGCAGCATCCCCTTTGAGAAGGTGGAAAGGTGCTTGTCGCGGAAGCCGTCCAGCCCCACCCGCTCGAGCAATTCGTCGATGCGGGCGGTTAATTGAGGTTGCCGCATTCCAAAGAGTTGACCGTGCAGCAGCAGAAACTCGCGGGCGGTCAACCAGTCCTGGAAGCGGAAGTGTTCGGGTAAAAAACCAATCCGGGCGCGCGTTCTGCGGTCACCAAGCGGGGCTCCCAGCAGGGAAGCCGCCCCGGAGGTGGGCTTGATCAACCCAACCAGCATCTTGATCGAGGTGGTCTTGCCGGCCCCGTTCGGACCCAGGAATCCAAACACCTCACCCTGCTGGATTTGCAGGGTGAGGCATTTTACTGCGGCGTTGTCGCCGAATTCTTTCCTTAATTCGTTTGTTTCAATCGCAGGGACAGGCGGCATACAGCTCCGTTATGGGAGGGAATTCGCCATCTGGATGGCTTGCTGGGAGTTTGTGCCCAGGCTGCTGATGGCGTAGATGATACCATTCTTGACCCATAGCAGGGCATACTGCGGCGCGTCATCGGCCGGGCGCTGGATGAGCGTCCCGGTCACGCCGTCGACCGTCACCTGGTCATAGGTGGCCGCATTCTTGGGGAGCGGGATCACCAGGGTGGAGGTCCAATCGATCGTTTGGGTGAAAGCCGCGGCCTGGTCGCTGGTCATGCCCGTGAATTCCAAGCCAATCTGGGCGAGTTGGGCGATGTTCAAGTCTGCCGGAGCTGACACGGTGGGGGTTGGGATTTCCGCCAGGATGACGCAGTCGGGATAACGCCGCCCGGCAGAGCCGCCCGAGTTGAGGCCGGCGCCCGTATCTGGGGCAGCCGGGTCGGGGCAGGTACCGAAGGCAACGCTGACGCTGGCCGGGATGTTCACCGAAACATCCGCCCCGTTGATCGAAGCGGGCAGGACAAGGTCGGACCGGCCGGATTCGTTCAGCAGTGCCTGGGCCTTGGCTACGTCCACTTTGAGCGTGAAGGCAGCCGCATTTTCAACGCTGAGGCGCGAGGGGGTCATCCCCTGCGGAACGCGCACGGTAAAGCCGGCCAATTGGCTGGCCTGGGCGGCGTCGGTGGCAGTGACCGGAGTGCCGGGTTCCTGCTGGGTGGTGACCGAGCTCGCGATCAGGTCGCTGACCTGTTTTCCGAGGGTATCATTCCCGGTCAGTGATTGGATACCGGTAAAGTCGACGGGGACCACCACCACCTGCTGGACGCGGAAGAGGTTCAAGACCTGGTCTGCGAAGGCGCGCGCCTGGGGGAAGGAAAACACGACCGCCAGGATAACCACGATCGCCAGCCCAACCCGCAGGGCGGTGGAAGCAAACAATTTTCTAAACATGGAAATCTCCTTTCGGGAATCGTTACGTTGATGGAAACGGACCAGGGCTGACCTTGCATCCGGGCCGGATTGTCCGGCTGGCGAGCCCAGGAAGGCAAGTCCCCGGGCAGCCTGCTGTGTCTCTGCCATGAGCCGGGACTGCCGCCTCCGGCAGTCGGGACAATTTTCAAGGTGCTGCATGCCGTCCCTGTCCAGTTCCAGGTCGAGAGCGGCGCGCAATTGTCCTTCGTTCAAATGCTTGTTCATTTTTCCTCCTCGTTAAGGGCGAGGTAGACTTTTTCGAATTCACGCTCGGCTCGCAGCAGGAGCGGACCAATGGAGGCAGGGGAAAGTTCCAGGGTATTGGCAATGTCCTTGTAGCTCATTCCCGAATAGCGCAGTGCCAGCAACTGTGCCCGGCGGGGATTTATCTTCGCCAGTGCCAGGCGGGTGAGGCGGTGATCTTCTTTGCTTTCAAGGATCTGGGGCGGGCGGGTTTCCTGGGCATCTGCAAGGGCGCCTTTCCCGGCTGCCATTTCATAATGTTCGCGGTGCTTGTAACTTCGTATGGAGCGCAGCGCCAGGTTGGTCGCCACCCGGTACAACCAGCCGCCCGGGTTGTATCCCTCACCACTCTTTGGCGGCTGCCGGTAAAACCGGAAGAAGGTCTCGAGGGCCAGGTCTTCCGCCTCGGCCGGGTCTCCGGTCATGCGCACGAGCAACCGGTAGATCGAACTCCAGTGCTCGAGGAAAAGGTCCTCGAATGCCTGGGGGAGAGGGAAGCCTCGTCGGGTCCGGTCCGGGAATCGACCGCACCTGCCTTGCGGGCCTTCATCGCCTGGATTGCTCTTTCCTGGGAGAAAATTTCATCCATCGGTCCTGGGTGTCTTTCCTGATATTAAAACCCCTGCCGATGGATAAATGAGACAGCTTCATGTCGATGAGCATACCACGGATGACTGCTGTTCAGAGCGAGATCACTTTACCCGCCCGGGTCTGAGTTTCGAGAATATCCGCCAATCCCCCAACAATTCCCACTTTAACTTTATCAGTCAGTCCGTAAAAGGTTAGGCAGGTCGAGCAAATGATCAGGCGCACCCCGCGCTGCTCCAGCCGGGACAGTTGTTCCAGGTGGGGAGACCCTTCCACAACCAGCCTGACGCCCTCCGTATAGAAACAAATCGCATTGGGGTATGAGCCATTCTTCAGCAGCAGATTCAGGTAGGGGTCGAGCAGCTTGTGCTGCAGGGTGGCATCGGCGGAACCCATGCCCTCACGGGTCAGCATGATGACGGTATCTGAAAGAGAGGATTCGCTAGACATGGCTGGATTTCCTGGTTGGTAAAAGTATATTAATTGCCCATGTTCCCTTCCCCATTATAAATGAATTGGGTGGTCTGGTCGTCCGCTGTCACTGAAACCAGCCGGTTCTTTCTCTTTCCGATATTCTGCGTCGAGGCGCATTCTTTCCGGTTCTAGTAGGGGCGCAGCATGCTGCGCCCAAGCCTTTACCCTCCCTCTTGACAAACCAGAACATATATTCTATTATTGAGCCGGGATCCATTCCCTAAAATGTCCTCCTGTCTTTCTGTACTTTAAAAACAATATGGCCTCTATTCGTTCCTCGAAAATTAATAAATTTGCACTCGAATTTGCATACTTGGCTTCAAGATCTGGTGAGCTTATTCGTTTTGGGTTCGTTTTGAGGAACGAATTCGCCAGCCTGGTATATGTATATGAAGAGACAACGAGATGTTTTCGTTCCTCGTTTGTTCCTCAGTATCAAAGCGCGGGCGTTGTCCCCTATGGGGAGGCGGCAATCCCCCCAACCAA
>Ga0209014_10001276_pt1 | contig 14804 bp, 14 predicted proteins | sample BarGraNGADG00212_FD_184491 | JGI IMG/M metagenome (GOLD analysis project Ga0209014, IMG submission 184491) | Arctic peat soil microbial communities from Barrow, Alaska - Barrow Graham LP Ref core NGADG0002-212 (SPAdes) (version 2) | ecosystem: Environmental > Terrestrial > Soil > Wetlands >...
CTCATCGCTCCCCACGACCACGTACAGCGCCCCATAGGCCGCGGCGTCCATGAAGAACCGGATGTGGCCCGAGTGCAGCCAGTCGAAGCAGCCGGTGACCACGACCCGCGGCGCACCAGGCGGCGGTGGGGAGGGATCGGCGACGGGGAACCCGGCGAGGGCAGCGGGGAGTATTCCGTGGCACGGCACGCCGTGCTCGCGGGCGGCGTTGCGGGCTGCGGTGTCCGCGGCCTCGGCGCGCACGACCAGCGTCGTCCGTTGCGCAGCCAGCCCCGGCATCTCGAGGGCCACGGGCCGGTCGACGATCGCGGCGCTTGTCACCCAGCAGAGCGACTCCGCGAGGAAGAGCCGCTCCGCGGCGGGGAAGAGCGGCCGGGAGCCGGTGAGCTGCTCGACCAGTCGGTCCGACGGGACGCGGACGTGGAGGGGTCCGTGGCGAGCCGCCTCCTGGAGGAAGCGCACGTCCGCGGATCGGAGGTTGTCCAGGCTGGACTCCACGACCACCGGCGTGCCGTGCGATCCGGCATCCGCCGGGTTACCGTTCACGGCGCGCGCCGTCACGAGGTTCGCACCGCGATCCGGAATGAACCGGCCGGGGCCTCCTCGGATGCGACGACCAGGTAGCCGCCGCCGCAGCCCGAGTACATCGCCCCGGGATGCTCGGCCGCGAAGGCCGCGAGCAGGCCGCGAAGGTCCATCGTGATCGTGGGATGCTCGAAGACCTGGGGCAGGATGGCGTCCCATGCCCGCGAGCACTCGTTGAGGGATTCGCCCAGGGCGCGCACGTCCATGGCCACGATCGCGTCGTAGCAGGCACGGCCGCTCGCCCCGAGACGGGCGATCCACGCGGGGTCGAGGCGCTTCACCCCGAGGGGGCCGTAGCCGATCGGCCGCTGCCCCACGGGGACCAGGTGGATGACCCGCTCCAGCCAGGCGGCCACCGCCGGGTCGCAGGTCGTCTCGACATGGGCGGGGAACCAGCCACCGTCGACCGACGCGTCGTAGTCGAGGCGGCTCACGCCCGGGTAGATGAGCCCGCACATGTCCTGGGACCCTGACGGCTCCAGCTTGTCGGCGTTCTCCACCGCGTACAGCTCGCGGACGAGGCTGGCCGGCGACCGGTCCGCCGGCAGGGTGTCGCCCCACAGCGCCTGGGCGGCCACCCGCGTCCCGGTCGCCATCCCGCAGCGGTCCATGAACCGGACCGTCGGCTGCAGCGAGACCACGACCATCGACCCCGGTGGCTCCGGGTTGCGCGACGAGACGAACGGCTGGTCGATCCAGCCGCCCGCCATCTGCAGCCGGTACGGCAGGCTCCCGATGACCTGGCGGACGCTCGACATCGCCGGGGCGGGTGGCGAGGATGTCGTCGCCAGACCGGTCACGCGGTCAGCCCTCGACGACGCGCCGGCCGGCCTTGCGGGCGGCGTACTGGTCGGCGATCCAGGCGTAGGTCGCGGCCATCCCGTCCCGGAGGGGCGTGTTCGGCTCCCAGCCCAGGACCTGCTGGATGAAGGTGTTGTCGCTGTTCCGGCCGGCGACGCCCTTGGGTGCGCCCAGGTCATACGAGCGCTCGAGCGTCACGCCCGCGATCTCCTCGACGATCGAGACCAGCTCGTTGATCGAGACCAGCTCACTCGAGCCGAGGTTGATCGGCGTGGCGATCAGGTCGGGGCTGTGCATGATCCGGTCGATCCCGTGCAGGCAGTCGTCGATGTAGCAGAACGAGCGCGTCTGGGTCCCGTCGCCCCAGATCTGGATCCGCATGTCGCCGCTGTCCAGCGCTTCCAGGACCTTGCGACACATGGCCGCCGGTGCCTTCTCACGGCCTCCGAACCAGGTGCCGTTGGGACCGTAGATGTTGTGGAAGCGAGCGATGTGGGTCTCGAGGCCGCGCTCCGCCCAGTACTCCTGGCAGAACATCTCGGAGATCAGCTTCTCCCAGCCGTAGCCGCGCTCGGCCATCGCCGGGTAGGCGTCGGACTCCTTGAGCGCGATGACCTCGGGCGTCTTCTGGAGGTCCGTGTTGTAGGCGCAGGCCGAGGAGGAGAAGAAGTAGCGCCCGACACCTGCCCGGTAGGACGCCTCGGTCAGGTGCGTGTTGACGAGGATGCTGCGCAGGCACTCGACGCGGAAGCGCTCGATGAAGCCCATGCCGCCCATGTCGGCCGCGAGGTTGTAGACCTCGGTGGCGCCCTTGACAGCGTCGATCGCGTTCTGCTCGTGGCTGAGGTCCATCGAGATCGACTCGACGCCCGGGACGCGCAGGTACCAGTCGGGAAGGGGCTTGCGGTCGATGGCGCGGATCCGGATGTACCCCTGCTCGTGGAAGTAGCGGGTCAGTGAGCCGGCGATGAACCCGCCGGCACCCGCGATGACGATCAGGTCGTCCTTGGCCAGGCCGCGCTCGACGTCCGTGCCGGGGACCACGTCGGTGAATTCGATCGCCATCGCTGGTCATCTCTCCCTTGGTTCGGCGGCTTCCGACGTCCGACTTGACGGGCATCGAGTGCTTGATATCGTTACCAACAAGCGTACCCTACCACTTGACCAATCCCTTGTCAGCCCCGAAACCGTGCTGGTCCCGGCACAAACCCGGCTCGCGGATCTGCAAGCCCAGCTCGTGATGAGCCCGGGCGGGCCTGCATCCTCGACGCCGCACGGGATTGCAAGAGGGGCAGTCACTCGATGAGCCAGGCCGCGATGTCGGATGCGGACGGGACCCGTCCGGTGCTCATGACTCGGCCGTCGATGATGAGCCCGGGCGTGTTCATGACGCCCCGGCTCGCGATCTCGGCGTAGTCCGTGACATGCCGGACCTCGGCCGCCACGCCGGTCATGGCGACGGCCTCGTTGGCGGCCGCCTCGACGCGCTTGCAGTTGCTGCAGCCCGGGCCGAGGACCTCGATGAGCTTCATGAGCGAACCTCCTGGAGGGTTGGAGAGGCTGTCAGCCCCGGCCGACTATCACGACCGCGGTCAGGTCAGCCAGTTGAAGAGGTAGCCGATGACGATGATCCCTGCAGCGACGACCGCGACGAACGTGGTGAGCAGGCGCGGCTTCATGACCTTGCGCAGGATCACCATCTCGGGGAACGAGAGCGCCGTGATGGCCATCATGAAGGCGAGCGCGGAGCCCACCGGCAGGCCCTTGCCAAGCAGCGCCTCGATGATCGGGATCGTGCCGGCGGCGTTGCCGTAGAGCGGGACGCCGAGCGCCACGAGGGCCGGGACCGCCAGGGGGTTGTCCGGGCCGCCGATCTTGACGACGAGCTCGGTCGGCACGTAGCCGTGGATGAGGGCGCCGACCGCGATGCCACCGACGACCCACGGCCAGATGCGCCCGATGATGTCGACGGTCGAGCGCCAGGCGTCCCGGACGCGGTCACTCATGGTCGGCCGGAAGTCGACGGCCACACTGCCGGCCCGGACCTTCCAGACGTAGTCCTCGACGTACCGCTCCATGCCCAGCCGCCCGATGACCAGCCCGGCCGCGATCGCGACCGTGAGCCCCGCGAGCACGTAGGCGATCGTCAGCTCGGGGCCGACGAGGCCCCACAGCAGGACGATCGCGACCTCGTTGACCATGGGGGAGGCCACCAGGAACGCGAACGTCACCCCCAGCGGGACGCCGGCCTCGACGAACCCGATGAACAGCGGGACCGCGGAGCACGAGCAGAACGGCGTGATGATCCCGAACGCCGCGGCCGCGACCGTTCCGATCACCGCGTTCCGGCCGGCCAGCGCACTGCGCACCTTCTCGGGGGCCACGAACGACCGCAGGAACGAGACGAGGGTGACGATCCCGGTCAGCAGCAGCATGACCTTGGGCACGTCGTAGAGGAAGAACGCGACCGCCTGGCCGAACTGGGACGTCGGATCCAGCCCAAGGACCTCGAAGGTGAGCCACAGCGAGAGCGGCAGGTTGATGAACCAGGCGACGAGCCACAGGACCGTCCCGCCCAGAACCGTCAGCCACAGGGGCACGTGCGCGCGGCGGACGGCGAGGGTGGTCATCGAAGGACGTCGGCCAGCGCCGCGAGGGCAGTCGCTACCGCGGCCTCGTCGCGCTCGTAATAGAGGAACCGGGCGTTGGCGTCGTGCCGGGTCGCGCGCACGAGACCGGCATCGCGCAGCTTCGCGAGATGGTTGCTCACGTTGTTCTCTCGCGCACCCAGTGCGGCAGCCATCTCGCACACGCAGACGGGACCGTCGGCGAGCATCCGCAGGATGGTGGCACGGCTCGCGTCGGACAGGAGAGCGGCGACCGCGACGGCGTCGGTGACGTCGGGCGCCCGCATGTCGAGCCGCGGTTCGCACGCGGCCGGCAGCGGCGTGGTCATGCGACACCTCCGGCGACGACCGGCAGCGGCTGGACCCCGAACATGCGCGGGGCGAGCTTCATCGCGGACCAGACGAAGAACAGCATCACCGGCACCTCGATGAGCGGCCCGACGACGGTGGCCAGCGCGACGGTGGGGCTGAACGCGGTGATCGCGATCGCGATCGCGATCTCGAAGTCGCGCCCGGTCGCGTTGAACGCGACGGCAACCGCATCCCGGTACGGGAAGTGCATCCGCCAGCCCACCAGGAGGACCGTGAAGAACATGAAGGAGAAGAACAGCGTCATCGGGATGGCCATCTCGAGCACGATCCGGGGCTGCTGGAGGATGAGGTCGCCCTTGAGCGCGAACATGATGATCAGGGTGAACAGGAGGCCCAGGATCGACACCGCGTTGAGGGCCGGCTTGAGGGCTTCCATGCCGGCCTCGCCCTTGCGCCGGACCACCAGGATCCGGGTGAGCACGCCCGCCACCAGCGGCAGGCCCAGGTACAGGACGACGCTCTGGGCGACGACCATCGTGTCGAACTCCACGCTCCCGATCAGCAGGTTCGCGTAGACCGGGATCAGGAGCATCTGGATGACCGAGTTGAGCGCCACGAACACGAGCGCCATGGGCGTGTTCCCCTTGGCGAGGAACGTGAAGATGATGACCATCGCGATGCACGGGGCGAGGCCGTAGAGGATCAGCCCGGTGCGCAGCTCCGGGTCGGCCACGAAGATGTTGGCCAGGGCGAACATCACGAACGGCGCGATCAGGTAGTTGAAGAACAGCACGACGCCGAGCTGCCTGGGCGACCGGAACGCGATCCCCACCTCGCCCAGGCGGACGTTCGTCATCGCCGGGTACATCATCGCGAACAGTCCGATCGGCACCCCGAGGCTGATCAGCGCGGGCACGGAGGGCTGGAACGTCCCGGCCGCGATGGACTTGATGGCGTCGATCGGCGGGGTGAGCGCGAAGTCCGAGATGGAGAGGGCGTTCCCGATGAGGATGCCGACCGCCATGCTGAACAGGACGAGGAAGGGCAGGAGGCGGAAGTCCTCCAGCTTGAGCAGCAGACGGCTCATCGCGCTGGGACCGGATCGCGGCGCATCGATCGACTCCAATGGCAGTTGGGGAACACGCATCAGTGCACCGTGAACATCTCATCACCTACTGAGATGTCCAAGGGGCCGGCCGTCACAAAACCGAGACCGACCGGCCTGTCCGCCAGGGATCCGAGGACGAGGTCGCCTCGCCGACCGCCCGGCTATTCGGCGATCGCCGGACCGGCCTCCGGGGCAACGCTCCGTACCGTGACGGCCCCGACAGCGATCACGACGACGATCGCCCCGACCCACTGGACGGGCGCGAGCCGGTCGCCCAGCAGGGTGGCGGCCGCGACCCCGAACACCGGGATCAGATAGAAGGACATCGCAGCGATCGACGCCGGGCGGGTACGCCGGTTCGCCCGTTCGCCTGCCAGCCCGGCGCCCGCACCACGCTCAGGTGCTCTGGCCCACCGTCGCATCGCACCAGGCTTCCAGGACGCGGGCGGCGGCGTCCGCGGTCGCGAGGACGGGGATCCCCTCCGCCTCGAGCCGGTCGACGAACGGGGCGTAGAGCGGGCCGGCATCGACCACGAAGACCCACGGCTTGGCCGTCCCGTGCCAGAGGCGGATCAGGCCGGCGGCCACCGCGTCCGGGCGGGCGAGGTCCTCCTCGTGGACCGGCCCCGGCGGCAGCGTGTCCAGGGTGTCCGTCATCGGGACGAGGCTCACGATCCCCACGTCCACCTCGTCCGCGTCGAGGATCGTCCGGACCACGGACTCCGTGATGGCCGCGTTCGCGATCGGCGTGAGGTCCAGCGGGTTGTGGACGTCCACCACGGACACGATGCCTGTCGGGCCGAGAATCGCCCCGAGCTGCTCCTCCGTCTGTTCGCCGAACCGGACCAGCTCCAGCGTGCCCGCGTGGTCCGCGATGGTGACGCACTCCGAACCCGCGTTGCTCGTGGCGCCCAGCCGGCGCCCGTGGGCGGGCCGCCCGTCAAGGAGGGCGAACGCCCGCACCAGGTCGTCGAAGGCGGCGGGCGTGTCGGCGATCGTCACGCCCGCCGCGCGCGCGAGCTCGCGGCCGACGGTCACGTCACCCGCGATCGCGGCCGTGTGGCTCGCCGAGGCGCTCGCTCCCGCCGCGGTGCGGCCGGCGCGATAGAGGATCACCTGGCGGCCCGTCGCCGTGATCCTGGCGGCAGCCTGCACGAACCGGAGGCCGTCGAGCCGCGTGAACCCCTCCAGGTAGACCCCGAAGACGCGGATCTCCGGGTCGTCGGCGAGATGCGCCAGGAAGTCGCCGACCGTGAGGTCCATCTGGTTGCCGACCGTCACGACGTACCGCGGATCGAGCGCCCCCAGCCGCGACAGGCGCGTGATCGCGAAGGCGCCGCTGCCGGTGACCAGGGCGACCGGCGCGGGCCTGGTCCCCGGAGGCAGCTTCCAGCGGGGGATGAACAGGGTGTCGTAGCGCCCTGGACGCGAGCGGATCCCGAGGCAGTTGCCGCCGTTGATGACCGGCCCGCCATCCTCGTGCGTACGGGCGCCGGCCAGCGCGTCGCGCATCCGCGTCGCGAGCGCGTCGCCACCGCTCTTCTCCTCCAGGCCGCCCGGGATCACGATCATCGACTCGGCGCGGTCCCCCTCGATCAGCTCCGCCACGAACGCCGGTGTCGCGGCGGCCGGCAGGACGATGACGAACAGGTCCACCTTCTCGGGCAGCGAGGCGATATCCGGGACGCAGCGGACCCCGTCGATCCGGTCCGTCCCCGGCTTCACGACGGTGATGCGCTCCGGGTCGAAGCCTTCGTTCAGGATGTTGCGCAGGATCACGCGCCCGGGGTTGCTGCCACTCGAGACCCCGACGATCCCGATCGACCGTGGCTCGAGCAGCCGGGCGACCTTGTGCAGCGGTCGGGGAGCTCGCGCCGGACGCGGCCCGTCACCCAGCGAGACCAGGACGTCCAGGGCGACGAGGCCGTGGGCAGTGACAGCGGCCGGGTTGATCTCGATCTCGAGCAGCACGTCCGGGGCCAGCGAGACGAGGCCCAGGAGGCGCTCGACGGTCTCGGTCACCCGGTCGAGCGCCAGGCGCGGTGGCTGCCCGCGCTGTGACGTCGTCGCGAGGCGCACGGCCGTCGCGCGGGACAGGGTGGCTCCGAGGCCGTCGCGGGGTGCGAGCACAGGGGAGACGATCGCGATCTCGCGGCCCGGCCGGAGGTCCGCGGAGAGCGCCTCGGTGACGATCCCGCCGGCCCCGACGCTCACCACGGGCCCGAAGTCGTCCGTCCAGCGCAGCGAGAGGAGAAGCTCGCCGCCCGGACCTGCGTCGTGGCTCACGAACTCGGCGATCGTGAAGCCCTCCACGGCATCGCCCAGGCGCATCCGCATGGCTTCGATGGCCGCCACCACCGCGGCCGGATCCCTGGGGACGATGGCAACGCCGCCGGCCTCGGTCTTGTGGACGATGTTCCCGGAAACCACCTTCACGACGACCCGGTCCCCCGGGAGGTCCGCGAGGACGGCTGCGAGGACGCGGTCGTCCGCCGGCCCGGTATCGGCGAGGTAGTGCCATCGCGGGACCGCGATCCCGGCCTCCGCCAGGAGTGCCAGGCCCTCAGGTTCGAGGAGCATCGTCCGGCCGGCGGCGCGGGCCCGCTCGAGGATCGCGCGGATCGCCCGGATCGCCGCGGGGCCGGCGGACGCGTCGTCGGTGGTCGTCACCGCCACAGGGTGCGCCCGACGCACGATCGCGCGCAAGGTGCATGCGCCTGGCTCTTCGGGCCGTAGAGTGCGCGGATGAGCGCCGCGCCGAACCACGAGCCCATCACTCCCGCCCAGGCCGGCTTCGCGATGCCGCCCGAATGGGCACCCCACGCCGCCACCCTCATGGCCTGGCCCTGCAGGGCAGAGCTGTGGGGCGACATGCTGGCCGACGCCAAGGAGGACTACGCGGCCGTCATCCGGGCCATCGGCGCCTTCGAGCCCGTCCTCGTCGCCTGCCTGCCCGGCCGGTCGTCCGAGATCCGCGACGCCTGCGGCGGTACGGCGTCGGGGGTCGAGGTGCTGGAGGTCCCGATCGACGACTCCTGGACCCGTGACAACGGTCCGATCTTCGTCCGCAACGGCGGTGGCGAGGTGGCGGCGGTCAAGTTCGGCTTCAACGCCTGGGGGGATCGCTGGCATCCGCACGCGGACGACGCCCGCCTGCCGGAGCGGATCGCGGAGCACCTGGGCATGCGGCTGTTCGAGGCGCCGATGATCCTCGAGGGAGGGTCGATCACGGTGGACGGGGAGGGGACCGTCCTCACCACGGAGCAGTGCCTGCTCAACCCGAACCGCAACCCGGGTATGCCGCGCGAGACCGTGGAGCGCCACCTGCGCGATTACCTGGGCGTGTCGGCCGTGATCTGGCTGCCGTTTGGCCACGAGACCGACACCGGTCCCGAGGGCACCGACGGCCACGTCGACGGCATCGCGACGTACCTTGCGCCGGGGCGCGTGCTCCTCGACGTGCGCGAGGATCCGGCCTCGCCCGAGCACGCGAGCAGCCACGCCAACCTGGCTGCGCTCGGGGCCGCGCGCGATGCACGAGGGCGCGCCATCGCGATCACGGTGTTCGACCCGGGCCCGGGCGTGCTGGTGCCGTACGCCAACCACTACGTCGTGAACGGCGCGGTCATCGTCCCGCTGGGCGCGGGCGGGCCAGGCGTAGCGGCGTCCGGCGCGGTCGCCGCCCGGGCGGCCGCCGAGGCCGACGAGCGCGCGCTGGCGTTCCTGGCGACGGTCTACCCCGACCGTGAGGTGATCGGGGTGCCCGGCGGGGTCCTGGACGCGGGTGGTGGCGGTCCGCATTGCATTACCCAGCAGATCCCCGCGGGACCCGCGGCTCCGCGCTGAGGTCCCTCGTCGAGCGCAGCCCATCCTCGACGTGTCCCCAGCCCGATGCGGAAGGCCTGGCGTGCGTGGGGATCCCGAACGGAAACGTGACGACGGGACCAAACGTCTCACAGACGCTCGGAGCACCACGCACTCGCTCGGAGCACGACGCACTCGGCGAACGGCCGACAGCGCAACCCGGCACCCGTAACCGCCAGGCATGCGGGCAGGCCAATCCCGGGCCTCGGACGGGAGGGGCGAACTTGAACGCATCGATCCGGTCCACCCGGGTTGGGCACGTGGCGCCCGCCACCTGGAGCCAGCCGGAAGGGGGCGAGCAGGTCAGCGACTTCCTCATCTCGACAGATGGCCGGACCTGGCGCTCGGACGGCCTGCCGCTCCAGATGAAGGACTGGCAGAACATGACGTTCCTGCCGGTCGCGGGCGGGCTGGTCGTGATGGGCGGAGATCCGGGGACGATGATTCGGGGAATGGTTGTCGCCGCGGTCGCCCCCGGGCCGACGGACGCCCCTGGGCCCACGCCCGCGCCCGCCGGCTCTCCCGATCAGACGGTCGCGCCTGCCCAGCCCGCCGAGCTCCCGCCGCCGACGCCGGCCTGCCCGGCCCCGGCGGTCGCGGCCCGCGTCCCGGACGTGACGGTCGCGGCACCCGCGGGCGCGCCGGTCCCGGCGACCAGGGGCTCGTCGACACTGATGACCTGCTCCACCACCGGCACGGAGGACGCTGTTCCAGCCGATCCCCTCGAGGTGGTCGCCGCGCACCCGGGCGACCACCTCACCCTCGCCCTGCCGGTGGGCTGGGGCTTTCTCCGCTGGGAGGGTTCGGACCGCCGCGTTGCCGGCGAGGGCGCCAACGCGTGGCCGCCGGTCGACGTGGCGGGCCTGCCGCCGCGGATCGAGGTCCCGGTGCCGGACCGGCAGGGCCACCGATCGCCGCCTACAGCCTGTGGATCGCCAGCGCGGACGGCCGAACCGTTGGGCAGATCGAGATCCTCGTTCGCGTCAGCGTCAGCTGAGTGCGGCAGCGCACACGGATGAAGTGTTGGCTATTCGTGCGTACATCGACGCATTTCACTTCATGAAACAGCCTGCCTGCCGAGGCCGACGGTAACTAGTCGGCGGCTAAGTGATCTTAGGCGCGACGCCCGCGGACCCTCCGCCGCGTCCCTCGAAAGCGCTCGGCCCTTGCGCTTCGGGCGGACCTGGCCGACTGTGGTGGCCACGACACACGAAGGAGGCTCCAAGTGGAGTGGGTCACTCGCGAGCACCCGCACACCGATCGGATCGCTTGTCCCTGGCTGATTCGCCGGTTCATCGACAAGGAGGCGGTCATCACCTACGTCCCGCGCGACGAGGTCCTGCGCTACGCCGTGCGCACCGGGGCCATCAGCTTCGACGCCCCCGGCGCCCGCTACAGGCACCGCGACGGCCTATGCTCGTTCGAGGTGATCGCGGAGGACTACGACCTGCTCGGTGATGCCGCGCTCGCCCTCGTCGCGAAGGTCGTGCATGGTGCAGATGTGAGCGCGGACGCGGACATCACGCCGCAGAGCCGCGGGCTCGAAGCGATCGCGCGCGGGTTCATGGACCTCGGCTTGTCCGACCAGGAGCAGCTCGCGCTCGAATTCCCAGTCTATGACGCCCTTTACGCGTGGGCGAAGCGACAGATCCCTGCCTGAGTGCGGCAGCAAGGTGTGACGTACTGTGCCCAATTCGTGCGGGAAACTGCCGGTTTGGCCTGACAAGCTGGCCTGTCCACCGAGGCGTACAGCGGCCCATCGCACGACTGGTCGATCAAGCGCCGATACCGACATCACGACGGCGACGCCAGCACACTGCCGCAGCCGTCGACGTCCAGTCCGCGGACGAACGTCCAAGTCATGGGGCACCCCACGCCGGGGCTCCTACGGATGGCATGAGTACTCGTCCCGCCGGTACAGCATGTAGCCGACCATCACGACCATCATCGCCGCGTGGTACGTGGAAGCCAGCACCGCCGCGGCGATGAGCCCGAGCCCCGCCGCTGCGGCGAGCGCGGCCGCGGGCGCGGCCATCACGGCCGACATCTCGACGACCGCCCGCCGGCGGTGGCCGCGGTAGGCCATCCAGAGGGCCATCGGCAGCGTCATCTCCACGGCCATCACGAGCATCGTCACACCGGGCGCCGCCGAGCGGAGGTCCGGGTGGTACCCCAAGGCGCCCGCGAGCACGGCCGTCGGGTAGGAGAGCACGTGCATGCCCAGCATCATGGCGATCATCATCTCGACGAGGTGCCCGGCCCACTGCTCCCAGGGCGACGACCGGGCCCCCTCGATCGGGAGCTCGGGGACGATGCCGTGCACGGCCGCAGTCACCCCGGCCGGATCGTGCGCGTTCCCAGGCACAAGTTGCTCCTTCCCGTCCGCGCCAACGCCGACGCAAGCCGCCCCGCCCGGGCGGCTACATCGACGCGGTGAAGCCGACCGCGAGGAACGTCTCGGGGTCGTCTCCGAATTCGAGGAAGCAGCCCTTGCCGCAGAACACGTACTCACGGCCCTCGTAGTTGCGCGCGAGCCCCTTGGCGCGGGCCTCGGCCCCGTCCACGGTCATGCCGCAGACAGGATCCTCGTTGGGGGCGACGGTACGGTGCTCGGCCATGTCAATCTCCTTGCTCGATGGTTGGTGTCAGCTGGCAAGCCTGACCGCCGGCGACCTCGCAGATCCCAGTTCAGGATGCGGACGGGGCGGTGGCCGGACGCGGCAGGGACCCCGTCGCCGTCTCCCGGACCTCGAACCGGCGCAGGCGCAGGGCGTTCGACACGACGGTCACCGACGAGAGCGCCATCGCGGCGGCGGCGAAGATCGGGTCGAGCAGCATCCCGTTGATCGGGTAGAGCAGGCCCATCGCGATCGGGATCAGGATCACGTTGTAGCCGAACGCCCAGAACAGGTTCTGGCGGATGTTCCGCATCGTGGCGCGGGACAGCGCGATCGCAGTCACCAGGCCGCGCAGGTCGCCCGACATGAGCGTCACCCCGGCGGACTCCATCGCGACATCGGTCCCGGTGCCCATCGCGATGCCCACGTCGGCCGAGGCCAGGGCCGGCGCGTCGTTGACGCCGTCGCCCACCATGGCCACGATCTTGCCCTCGGCCTGGAGGGCCTTGACCGCCGCCGCCTTGCCGTCGGGACGGACGTCCGCGACGACGCGGTCGATCCCCACGGAGCGGCCGATGGCCTCGGCGGTGCGGCGGTTGTCGCCGGTGAGCATGGCCACCGTGATGCCCAGGCGCCGCAGCTCGGCGACGGCCTCGGCGGACCCCGCCTTGAGCGTGTCGGCGATGGCGATGACGCCCGCGGCCCGGCCGTCGATCGCGGCGAACACGGGGGTCTTCCCGTCCGCCGCGAGCGCATCGGCTGCCGGGACCAGTGCAGCCACGTCGATGCCCTCGGCCTCGAGGAAGCCCGGTCGCCCGACCAGCACGCGGCGCCCTGCGACCGTTGCCGCGACCCCGCCCCCCGCGGTGGCGAGGAAGTCCGTCGCGTCACCCAGGGCCAGCCCGCGCGTGTCCGTGGCCTCGCGCACGATCGCATCGGCGAGCGGGTGCTCGGAGCCGCGCTCCGCCGCCGCGACCAGGGCGAGAAGCTCGTTCTCGTCGGGGGCTCCCGCGGCCCGCACGATGTCGGTGACCCGGGGCTTGCCCTCGGTGAGGGTGCCGGTCTTGTCGAGGACGACGGCCTTCACCGAGCCGAGCCGCTCGAGCGCCTCGGCGTTGCGGAACAGGATCCCGTTCTCGGCGCCCTTGCCGGTGCCGACCATGATCGAGGTGGGGGTGGCCAGGCCCAGCGCGCAGGGGCAGGCGATGATCAGGACCGCGACCGTGTTGAGCAGGGCGAGGTTGAACGCGGGCTCGGGCCCGAAGGCGAACCAGACGACGAACGTGAACGCGGCAAGACCGAGCACCATCGGCACGAAATAGCCGGTCACGACGTCGGCAAGGCGCTGGATCGGGGCCCGCGAGCCCTGGGCCTCGGAGACCAGGCGGATGATCCTGGCGAGCACCGTGTCCGCGCCGACGCGCGTGGCCCGGAAGGTCAGGGTGCCCGTCGTGTTGAGCGTGCCGCCGACCACGAGGTCATCCGCCCGCTTGGCGACGGGAAGGCTCTCGCCGGTGATCATGCTCTCGTCCACGCCCGAGGCGCCTTCGGTCACGACGCCGTCCACGGCGACGGTCTCGCCGGGGCGGACGCGGACCAGGTCGCCGACCCGCACGTCGCCGATCGCGACGTCCAGCTCGACGCCGTCCCGCAGGACGCGAGCCGTCCGCGGCGCGAGGCTGATCAGCCGGCGGATCGCGTCCGAGGTGTGGCTGCGGGCCCGGGCCTCGAGGAACCGGCCCAGCAGGATGAGCGTGATGATCGCGGCCGACGTGTCGAAGTACATCGGCAGGGCCTCGCCGTTCATGCCCAGCCCCGCGGCGATGAAGAACGCCGGGAAGAAGATCGTGGCCACGCTGTACCCGTACGCCGCCGACGTGCCGACCGCGATCAGGGTGTTCATGTCGGTCGCCTTGTGGCGCAGGGCCTTGATGGCGCCGACGTAGAAGATCGAGCCGGCCCAGAACTGGACGGGCGTCGCGAGTGCGAGCTGGAACCACGGGTTCACGAGGAACGCCGGCAGCCAGGGCGCGATGGTCATCTTCGCGAGGCCCAGGATCAGCGGGAACGTGAGGATCGCGGAGACCAGGAGGCGGCGCCGGAGGTTCGCGGCGTGGCGGGCGGCAGCCTCGTCCCGCTCGGCCTTCGCCTCCGCGGCCTCCGCCACGTTGAGCTCGTGGTCCGCCGAGGTCACCTGCTCGATCCTGGCGACATAGCCCGCCGCATCGACGGCGGCCACCAGGTCGGCGACCGTGAGCGTGGTCCCGTCGTACCGGACCGTCGCGGACTCGGAGGCGAGGTTGACGTTCGCCTCCTCGACGCCCTCGACCTTGTTGAGGAAGCGGGTGATCCGGTTGACGCACGACGCGCAGGTCATGCCCTCGACGGGGAAGGACACGATCTCGATGTGGGGGAGGGCAGGTGTGGTCATGGTTGGCTCCGGGATACTCCTATGGAGTATATTCGCACGTGGCGTCAAGTGGGCTGGGTGCGAGGTGGGATGGGTCAGCCCCCGCTGCTTGTGAGGCCGGTGGAGGGGTCCACGATCGTGATCGAGCCCCAGTACATCCCCATGGAGCAACTGTAATCGAGCTTGCCCGCCTTGAGGGCCGGGAGGTCGATGACGTTGCCGTCGCCCGGCTCCAGGTACTTCTGGAGCCCGAGGTCGGGCACGACGATGAAGATCGAGCACGTCTCGGACGACCGGGACTCGACGGTCCATCGGGTGGGAATGCCCGCGAGGATCGTGGCGTCCGCGGGGCCGTAGCCGTTGGCGTCCTGGTAGGTGCGCAGCTCCTGCACGGCGGGCAGGGTCGGCTTGGGCGTCGCCGCGTCAGCCGCCTGGCCTGCGGCTGGGCTGGCGGACGGTGCGGCGGCTGCCCCCGCTGC
>Ga0209014_10001277_pt1 | contig 14803 bp, 15 predicted proteins | sample BarGraNGADG00212_FD_184491 | JGI IMG/M metagenome (GOLD analysis project Ga0209014, IMG submission 184491) | Arctic peat soil microbial communities from Barrow, Alaska - Barrow Graham LP Ref core NGADG0002-212 (SPAdes) (version 2) | ecosystem: Environmental > Terrestrial > Soil > Wetlands >...
TCACGCAGCCTGACTGCAATCGCATCGCGACCAAGTTGAACCGCCGACCGCGCAAGCGCCTCGGCTACCGAACCCCGGAGGAGTGCTATGTCCCGTGACACTCAGTGTTGCACTACAAACTTGACCTCAGGGTGCCCGCCGCGTCCACTCGGCACGTGGTTGCGGATGTACGGCAGTGGGTACGACGCGCGCGTGTTCTCGGTGATGCTCTGGTTCTCGAACTCCACCTTCCGGTCGCTGGGCGAGAGCACGACGTTCTCGAGGATCGTGCCGAACATCTGCGTCGTCTGGTAGATGTCGGGCTCGCCCTCCGCCGAGAGGTTGATGACCTTGGCGTAGCATCCGCCCTCGAAATTGAACGTGCCATCGCTGCTCCAGCCGTGCTCGTCGTCGCCAATGAGCCCGCGTTCGGGGTCGGCCGACAGCGTCGTCTTGCCGGTGCCGGAGAGGCCGAAGAAAAGTGCCGTGTCGCCCGCCTTGCCGACGTTGGCCGAGCAGTGCATGGAGAGCACACCGGCCCTGGGGAGCAGGTAGTTCATCACCGTGAACATGGCCTTCTTGAGCTCCCCCGCGTAGCGCGTGCCGCCAATGAGGATGATGCGCGACGCGAGGTTGAGCACGATGAAGGTGCCGGTGCGCGTGCCGTGCCGTGCCGGGTCGGCCTGGAACTCCGGAGCGTGGTAGACTGTGAAGTTCGGCGCGAAGCCGGCAAGGTCCTCGGAGCCCGGGCGAATGAACATGTTGCGGACGAATGCCGCGTGCCACGCATTGGGGAGGACGTAGCGGACGCTCAGGCGGTAGTTGGAGTCGGCCCCGCAATAGAGGTCCTGCACGAAGAGGTCGGGGAGCGCGTTCAGGTACGTCTTCACGTCGCCGAGGAGCGACGCAAAGTGTTCGGGCGCGAGGGGCTGGTTGACCTTGCCCCAGTCCACGTCACCCTCGGTCCCCGGCTCCCGGACGACGAACTTGTCATTGGGTGAGCGTCCGGTGTGCGGCGTCGTGACGGCGACGAACGGACCCATGTCGGCCAGGCGGCCTTCGCCGCGGCGGGTCGCCGCCTCGATGAGTTCGGGGGCAACGAGGTTCCAGTGCACCGTGCCGGCCGGGTCAAGATCCTGGCCGGCAAGACTGCGAGCGCCGCCTTCGCGTGCAGCGTCGACTACGCGGAGTGGCGTGTCAGGCATTGCAGAACCTCAGTCAGTTGGAAGCACGGGGCACCGGCCCGCATCCTGGATCAGCGGACGCGTTCCTGCGCGTCGATGACGGCGACGGCCGCCATGTTGACGATTTCCTGCGTATCCGCCCCCTGCTCCAGCACGTGCACGGGGTGGTTCATGCCGACGAGGATTGGCCCGATGGCCGTAGCGCCACCAAGTCGTGCCAGCAGCTTGTAGGCGATGTTGCCGGCGCTCAGGTTCGGGAAGATGAGCACGTTCGCCGCCTGCTTGAGCGTGCAGAAGGGATAGCGCAGGGCGAGCGTCGCTTCGTCGAACGCGGTGTCGGCCTGCATCTCGCCGTCCACGACGAGCGACGCATCCTTGGTCCGGAGCAGGCGCACCGCCTCGGCCACCTTGGCCGCTTCGGGGTGCTTGACCGAGCCGAAGTTGGAGAATGACAGCATGGCGACGCGTGGCTCGAGGCCGAACGTGCGCACGAGACGCGCCGCCGACTGGCCGATGCTCGCCAACTGCTCTGACGTGGGATCGATGTTGACCGTCGTGTCGCCAAAGAAGACCACCCGGTTGTCGAGCACCAGCATGTACAGGCCGGCGACGAGGCCGATTTTGGGATCGGCACCCACGACCTCGAGGGCCGGGCGAATGGTCTCGGGATAGTGCTTGTTGAGGCCGGCGACCACCGCATCGGCGTCGCCGCTGGCCACCATCTGGCAGCCGAAGTAGATGCCACGCGTCATCAGCGACTGCGCCTCGGAGCGCGACAACCCCTTGCGCTGGCGCCGCAGCCAGAAGGCCTCGGCGTACCGGTCGCGGTCGGGCGACGTGTTGGGATCGATGATCGTGATCCCGTTGAGCTCGAGGCCCAGTGCCTGGAGCGCATCATTCATCTGCGCGGAGCGACCGATCAGGATGGGAAGGGCCGTGCCCTCCTCAGCGAGGATGTGCGCCGCGCGAATGACCTTCGGGTCCTCGCCCTCGGGAAAGACGACCCGCTTCGGATCGCGGTGCGCCCGCATGGCGAGGCCACGCATCATGCCGCGCGCCTGCCCCTGGCGTCCCTCGAGCTGTTCGCGGTAGGAGTCGAGGTCGATGAAGTCGTTGGCCACGCCGCCGGCTACTGCGGCCCACGCCACGGCCGGCGCCACCCGCAGCAGGACCCGCGGGTCGAACGGGAACGGAATCAGGTATTCCGGGCCGAACTGCACCCTGGACAGTCCGTAGAGCGCTGCCAGCGACTCGGGGACGCTCTCCTTCGCCAGGTCGGCAAGCGCCCTGGTGGCGGCCATCTTCATCCCTTCGGTGATCTGGGTGGCACGCACGTCGAGCGCGCCGCGGAAGATGAACGGGAAGCAGAGGACGTTGTTGATCTGGTTGGGGTAGTCGCTGCGTCCAGTGGCCGTGATGGCGTCGGGAACCGCGGCGCGCACCTCGTGCGGCAGGATCTCGGGTACCGGGTTGGCGAGCGCGAAGACGATCGGCTTCGCGCGCATCGTCCTCACCATATCGCCCGTCACCGCGCCGGCGGCCGAGAGGCCGACGAAGACATCCGCTCCAACCATCGCCTCGGCGAGCGTGCGCATGCCCGTGGCGTGCGCGAACTTCTCCTTGTGCGACTCCATCTTGCCGTCGCGTCCGGCGTAGATGACGCCCTTGCGATCACAAAGCGTGATGTTCTCGCGCCGCACGCCAAGCCGCACGTAATGCTCGGCCGTGGAGATTGCGGCCGCACCGGCGCCGCTGAAGACGACCTTGATGTCCTCCAGCTTCTTGCCGACGATTTCGCAGGCGTTGAGCAGGGCGGCACCCGAAATGATGGCCGTGCCGTGCTGGTCGTCATGGAAGACCGGGATCTTCATGGTCGCCTTGAGCCGCTCCTCGATGTAGAAGCACTCCGGCGCCTTGATGTCCTCGAGGTTGATGCCACCCACCGTGGGCTCGAGCAACTGGCAGAACCTGATGACGTCCTCGGGATCCTCGGAATCGACTTCGAGGTCGAAAACGTCGATGTCGGCGAACTGCTTGAAGAGGTTGCCCTTTCCCTCCATCACCGGCTTGCCGGCCAGGGCCCCGATGTTGCCGAGGCCGAGCACGGCCGTGCCGTTCGAGACGACCGCCACGAGGTTGCCGCGTGCCGTGTACTTGTAGGAATCTTCGGGGGTCGCCTGGATCTCGAGGCACGGCACGGCGACGCCGGGGGAGTAGGCGAGCGAAAGGTCGCGCGAGTTGTTGAGCGGTTTCGTCGGGACGACGGCAATCTTTCCTGGGCGGCCGCGGGAATGATACTCGAGCGCGTCTTCGCGTTTCATTATGGGTTTGTTGGGAAAAGTTGGAGGCGAGAAGATACTAGAAAACGTGACGAGCGGCCGGAACGTTTGCCGAATACAGACCGAAAAACCCGGCTATAGCCGCAGTTCGACCTTCTGCCGTACCATCCACCGCAGTGTCGTGATGTCGCGCATGCTCGGGGTGCTCGCCGAGGGCGATGCGTACATGACGTCGAGGGGCGCGGGACTGTGGCCACCAATGCCTATCGCATGGCCGAGTTCGTGCGTCACGAGTGCCGCCAAAGGGTTGGCCGCGCTCGTGGCGTCGGGGTTGATGCTGATGTCCACCTTGACGCGTCCCGTCGCACCGCCGGCCAGCGGGAGTGTCAGCGCGCTGTCGGAGGCCGGGCAGAAGAAGGTGACGCCGCTGGCAAAGGCCGGCGGCTCGGCGCATCCGGCGAGTCCCACCATGCGCGGCGCGGAACTGACGTGAATGATGACGTCGGCGTCAGCCGCCGACGTCGTCGCGCGAAACGAGAACTCGCTGCCGCCGAGCGCCTGCTTCCACGCTGTCATGGCGGCCGCCGTGACGGCGCCGAGATTGGTGCCGCTTGGCACCGCCGTCGGATCGGTGTAGACCGCGATGGTCTGGCGGGTTGGCCAGCGGTACAGCACGCCCCACAACTGCGTGGGGTCGTAGGCCGGCGCATCCACGCGGGGAGCCGCCGCCTCGGAACAGGCGACGACGAGCAGCAGCGCGACGGCGGAGGGTCGTGAGAAACCCACGCCCCTACTTGCCTCCGGAAAAGCCCCGCAGCTTGCGCAGCATCCGCCGGTCATTCGTGATCATGTCGTCGCCCTTGGGGGTCTCGAGGACCTTGGGGACAGCGGCAAACCGCTGGTCCGTCATGATCCGCCGGAATGCCCCCTCGCCGATGGCCCCCATCCCGATCAACTCGTGGCGATCCTTCCTTGAGCCGAGATGAAACTTGGAGTCGTTGAGGTGCAGCAGTCGCAGCCGGTGAAAGCCCAGCACGTCGTCGAAGCGCGTCATCACGCCGTCGAAGTCGTTGGCCAGGTCGTACCCGGCCGCATAGACGTGCGCGGTGTCGAAGCAGACGCCGACGCGTTCCTGCAGCGCGGCGGGGAGACGGCCGAGCAATTCGGCCATCTCCTCGAAGGTCGAGCCGATGACGGTGCCCTGGCCGGCGGTGAGTTCCATCAGCAGCCGCGTGGGGCCCGCCACGCGCTCGAGCACCTCGGCAATGGCGTCGGCATTGCGCGCAATGCCACTGGCGCGCTCGTTCATGAAGTTGCCGGGATGCGACACCACGACGTCGAGGCCCAGCGCATTGCTCCGTCGCATCTCGAACTCGAACGACGCGATGGACTTGGCGCGCAGTGCCACGTCGGGCGACGCCAGGTTGATGAGATAACTGTCGTGCGCCGCGGAAAAGCCGACCGGGGTGGCGGCGAGTGCCGTCTTGAAGGACCGGAGCTCGGCATCGCCCAGCAGGCGCTCCTTCCACTGGCTGGGCTGCTTGGTGAAGATCTGTAGGGCGATGGCGCCAATGTCGACGGCGCGCGACGGGGCATTGGCCACGCCGCCTGCGGTCGAGACATGCGCGCCGAGAGGCGCGCCGACATAGATCATGTCGTAGGGGGTCCTGCCGGCGCTCTCGGGAATCACGCCGGCCTTTGGCATCTTCACCGCGAAACTGTTGGCTGGCCATGCCTCAGGCAGTATTGCCGGCCCTGCAGCGGAGACCGTGCCTGGTCTGGCCGGTTTCGCCGGTTTCGCTGGTTTCGCTGGTTTCGCCGGTTTCGCCGGTTTCGCCGGTTTCGCTGGTCGCGCCGGTTTGGCAGGTTTGGCCGGCTTGGCCGGTTTGGCCGGTTTCGTCGATCTTCCTGGTTTGGTCGGCTTGGTCGTCGCCGGCTTCCTCGCCGCGCCCTTGCCGGGCTTGGTCGTCGCCTTCACGGCCGGCTTTCGTGGGCCCGGACCCACCGGGGCAGATTTCCTCGCTGCCGCTTTCTCCGGGACCTTATGCTTCGCCGCCATTGTCGTGCCTCTGTGTTCGATCGACGTGCATCTATCAACTATCGACTCTCAACTATCGACTATGCGCTATTCAAATTCGTCGTCCCTCCCACGCAACCGCTTTCCGCACCGCGGGCAGTGCAGCAGATCGCCGCTTTCGTGCAATGCATACGCGTACGTGCGGCCGCAGCCGCAGGCGTCCTCGAGCGTCTCCGATCCGCAGGCGATGCAGTAGACATCGTCCGCTTCGTAGGCGCGGAAGCGCCCACATACGATGCAACGCTTCGCGGTCAGCGGCGCTGGCGTAGCCATTCGAGCGGATCCACCGCGCGCCCCTTGGGGCGCATTTCGAAATGTAAGTGGGCGTCGAGGTCTGGGTCGGTTCTGCCGACCGTTCCCAGCACTTGCCCCTTCTGGACGGCCTGCCCTTTTCGCACGTCGAGGCGGGCCAGCGAGCCGTAGACGGAGAAGTCGCCGTCGCCGTGGCTCACGATCACCGTGGGCCCGTACGTGCCGAACGACTCGGCGAGCACGACGCTTCCCGCGGAGACGGCCCTCACGGAAGTGCCCGCCGGCGCGCCGATACCGATGCCATTCCAGCGGGTCGTCGCGTTGTTGCTGTTGATGACGCGACCAAAGCGATACAGGATGGTGCCTTCCACCGGCCAGTCGAGCCGGCCAAGGTCGCTCGTCCTGATGGAACTGGCCGCCGCCGAGGTGTTTGGGCGCGCGGCGACGGCGCGACGGCGCTCGGCCTCGAACGTGACCAGCAGGTCGGCCAGCCGCTTCTCATCCCGCTGGATCTGTTGCAGGCGCTGTCCCGTCTGCCGGGCGGTCTGCTGGGCGCGCGCCAGCGACCGGCCGCGTGCGTCATCGAGCTCGCGCAGCCGGCGCTCCTCCTCGGACTTCTGCTCGCGGCTCATCTCCATCTCGCCGCGAAGGCGCACAAGCTGGGTGCGCGTACCCACGATCTGGTCGTTCAGCAACTCCACGCGACGCACGAGCGCGCGGTCGCGCTGCGCCACGAGATGCAGGTACTTGTAGCGGGCCACCAGGGCACCAAACGACTGCGCCGACAGCAGCGCCTCGAGCGAGTAGAGCGGGCCGCGCTTGTAGATCTCGCGCACGCGGCGCTGCAGCATGGCACGCTTGATGACCAGTTCGTCCTGGGCGACCACCAGGCTGACCGTGGCGTCGTCCACCTCACCGCCGAGCGCACCGATCTGGCCGTCCAGCGAACGCACGACCCGCGCCGTGGCGTCGGCCCGCCGCTCGATGTTGGTGCGTTCCTCGCCGAGGTCGTGCACGGTGCCCTGCAGTTGCTGCATGCGCTGCTCCAGGCGCTGGCGTTCGGCGCGCACCCGGTCGAGCTCGTCACGCTGGGCTTTCGTGCGCTCCGCGGCGGACTGCGGGGCCGGCGCAGGCGGCGGAGGCGCCTGCGCCGCGATGGCAGTTGGCAGTTGGCAGACGGCGGTGAGCGACAGCGCAAGGGCGAGCGCAGCATCGCGAAGCGCTACCGCCAACTGCCAACGGCCCACCGCCAACGGAGAATCGCCCACCGCCATCCGAGTCATACGCGCTTCAGGTGCCTTCCGACGCTGAGCGCCGAGCCGACCAGCCCGATGCTCGCACCGGCAAGTACGCCCACCGCGCCCATCCATTGGTCGAAGAACGCGGCCTGCACGACGAAGCGGTTGATGACGATCAGCGCCGTCCAGGCGAGCAGCAGCGCGAAGAGTCCGCCAAGCGTCCCCTTGAGGAAGCCCTCGATGAGGAACGGGGCGCGAATGAAGCCGTCAGTCGCCCCCACCAGTCGCATGATGGCGATCTCGCGCTCGCGGGCCAGCACCGCCATGCGGATGGTCGAGCCGATGATAATCACGGCCACGATGGCAAAGGTGAGTCCGAGGCTGGCCCCGGCGAGCGTGGCGACGTTGCGCAGGCGGTACAGCTTTTCCACCCACTCCTCGCCAAAGCGAATGTCGTCCACGAAGTCGTAGACCTCGATGCGCTTGGCGATGGCTTTGACCGTGGCGGGATCCCGGAACCCGGGCTTCAGGCGCAGCTCGATGGACGCCGGGAGGATCCCCTCCTCGAAGACGTCGCTGAACTCGCCCAGTTCCCGGCGCGCCCGGTCGAGCGCCTGCGCCTGCGTGACGAGCCGTACCGAGGCTGCCTCGGGGAAGGCGGCGATGTCCCCCATCGCGGCTCCGGTGGCTTCCGCCCCTGTCCCGTCGGCGATGAAGGCGCGGATCTCCACGCGGTCTTCCACCTCGCGGAGCGCGTTCCGGATGTTCAGGGCCACCAGTCCGAACAGCCCGAAGGCGAACAGCGAGAATGCGATGGTGGTGACCGACAGCGCACTCAGCATCGGCGCCCGGCGGAAGGCGAGCAGGGCCTCGCGAAGGGCGAGTCTCATAGTTCGTCCTCCACCGCCGGCAAGGCGCCCGACGGGCGCATCCCGCCGTCGGCGGCCGTGTCGAACACGATCTGTCCGCGCGTGATCTCGATGGTGCGGCACTCGGACCGCCGCACGAGGTCGAGATCGTGCGTGGCCATCAGCACGGCGGTGCCGTTGGCGTTGATGTCACGGAACAGCTGGAAAATGCCGCGCGTGGCGCGCTCATCGAGGTTACCGGTGGGCTCATCGGCCACCAGGGCCACCGGATCGTTGGCCAGCGCACGGGCGATGGCGACGCGCTGCTGCTCGCCGCCGGAGAGCTCGCGCGGCAACGCCGTGGCCTTGGCGGCGAGCCCAACCTGCGAGAGCAGGCGCGACACGCGCCCGGGAATCTGCACGGATGGCGTGCCGGTGACCTCGAGCGCAAAGGCGACGTTGGCCTCCACCGACCGGTCCTCGAGCAACCGGAAGTCCTGGAAGATGATACCGAGCCGCCGGCGCAGCTTGGGCACGTCGGTCGGCCGGTACGTGGCCGAACTGGTGCCCCACACCTTCACTTCGCCCTTGGTTGGCAGTTCCTCGAAGAAGCAGAGCTTGAGGATCGTGCTCTTCCCGGCGCCGCTGGGACCGGTGATGAACACGAACTCTCCCTTGTTGACCTGGAACGACACGTCGTGCAGGGCAACGCCGGACCGGGCGAACGTCTTGTGAACGTGCGAGAAGCGGATCATCAGTGATTAACGAAGGGCCTGATCGAGGTCGGCAATGATGTCATCGACGTCCTCGAGTCCCACACTCAACCGGATGAAGCCATCGGGGATGCCGATGCGCGCGCGTTCGTCGGCCGTCATGCGGGCGTGCGACGAGAAGCGCGGCTCGCTGACGAGCGTGTCGACGCCGCCGAGGCTGGCCGCATACCGCGCCAGCTTGAGCCGCTTGGCAAAACGGTCGGCTGCCTTGGAGCCCCCGCTCAGCTCGAACGCCAGCATGCCGCCATAGCCGTCCAGCTGGTCCACCGCGATGTCGTGATCGGGATGGCTCGCGAGGCCGGGGTAATGGCAGCGGCGAACGTCCTTGCGCGCCTCGAGCCACTCGGCGATCTGCATGGCGCTCTCGTTCTGCCGCTTCACGCGCACGTCGAGCGTCTTGAGGCCGCGCTCCAGCAGCCAGCAGGCGAAGGGGTCGGGCGTCTGCCCCCAGACGATCTCCTTCTGCCGCACTTCCTCGATGTACGGCGCCGTGCCGCAGACGATGCCCCCGAGGATGTCGTGGTGGCCGTTGAGGAACTTCGTCGCCGAGTGGATGACGACATCCGCGCCGTGCTCGAGCGGCCGGAAGTTCACCGGGCTGGCAAAGGTCGAGTCGACGACGAGGGCGACGCCGAGGTCCTTGGTGAGCAGCGAGACGCCGCGCATGTCGAGCACGCGGCACGTCGGGTTGACCGGCGACTCGATGAAGATGGCACGCGTCTCCTTGCGCAGGCGGCGGCGCCAGGCGCGCGGCTCGAACGGATCGACCAGCGTGACGGCGATCCCCATCTGGGTGAACTCCTCGGTGAGCAACCGGTGCGTGCCGCCATAGATGAACTGGCTGGCCAGCAGGTGGTCCCCCGGGCGGAGCAGGGCGAGCAGGCCACACGCCGTGGCGCCCATTCCGCTCGACAGCATCAGCGCAGCTTCGGCACCCTCGAGCAGGGCGATGCGCTTCTGGATGCGATCGGCGTTCGGCGTGTTGCCGTAGCGCGTATACATCAGGTTGTCGTCGCCGCCTGGCTCCTGCACGTAGTTCACCGACTGCACGAGTGGCGACACCACCGGGTCGCCGGCGGCGTGCGAGCCCTCTCCACCGTGAATGGCGAGCGTGGCGAGGGCGTGGGGGCGTGAGGTCTTGCGGGTAATGGCCATGGGTCAGACCGGCTTGGGATTCAGCAGCGGACGTTCGGCGTCCACGCGTACGAGTCGAACGATTTCCGTGGTTGCGAGGCCGGCGACGTCACGCACCACCACGCCGCCGCGGGGCAACGCGTCGTCGATGGCCACCGGCGCCAAGTCGTGCCGGCGCGGGCCGTAGATCCAGACGAGGTCGCCGGCGGCGACGCCGCGCATCTGCGCGTCGTCCGACCGCAGCCAGAGGGCCGGTCCGCGGTCCGCTTCGCCACGCCGCGAACCGACGAAGCCCACCACCTGCAGGGGCGGATTGAATTGGCTCTTCATTGCACGGTGTCAGCCGCGACGAGCGCCAGATACCCCCCGCTGCCGCGACGCACCAGCCGGCGACGTGACAGGGCATCCAGCACCTCGGCCACGAAGTCTTCGCCAAACCCGAACTCGTCGGCCAGCTCCGCCGGCGCGGCGCAGCCGTGCAGGCGCACCATCTCCCACGCGCGACGCTCCGCCGTGCTCACCGCGCCGATCAGGTGCGGGATGCCGTCCTCACAGACGGCCACGAGCGCGAGCCCGTGGTTGGAGAGCACCGACTCCACGAGTTCGAGGTGGTCATCTGCGATGCCGCGGAACACCACATAGCCGCCGCGCGTCGGATCCTCGGTCTCGAGGAGGACAAGGAGCTTGGCCACCACCTCGTCGGCACACGAGTAGTCCATCATGCCGATGCGCGAAAAGTCGAGCGACGTGATGCCCCCCTCGCGAATTGCCGCCAGCTCACGCTCGATCTGGTGGCGCACCGCCATCCCCGTGGGACGGGTGAGCAGGTTGCCGTAGGTCTGGTTCACGGCGCTGCGAAGCACCGCGCACACATCGATGGTGTGTCGTACCATGGTCACCGGTCGACCTTTTCCGGAATGATGATCAGCAGTTGCGTCCCGGGCATCGGGGCCAGCCGGTCCCTCCGGGCGACGTCGTCATCCCACTCGGGCACTTCGGCCACACGCGCGGTCCCGCTGCGCACCATGAGCTTGCCTTGCCACTTGCGCAGGTAGCCGCGAATGCCCTTGAAGCCCTGGCCGCGCCCCGGGTCCGGAAAACGGCTCGTGCCCTGGATGACCGCCGTTTCGAGCGCCTGGCCGTCGTCCCACCGATCGGTGAGGGGGCGGCGGTTGCCGCTCTCCAGCGACTGGCGAATGCCGACGCCCGCGTCGCACACGGCGATCTGCACGACGTGGCGGCCCATCCGCTTGCGGTAGTTGTAATTCTGCACGGCCACCCAGCCGCCGCGACCGGCGTGCTCCACGATGTTCTGGCACGCCTCCGACAGCGACATGGCGAACCCCATCACGGCGCGCGACTCGAGGTGCAGGTTCTGCGTGATGATCGCCGCCGCCTTCGTCTGGATACGCTCGACCACCGTGTGCACGTCGTCACTGCGCGAGACCGGGGTGACCTCGAGCAGGGTGCCCGACTCTCCGGCGGAACGGGCAGCGGGCACGCTGCCGTGGAGCTCGAACAGTTCCTCGGCATACCGGAAGAAGTTGGCGCGCGACCAGTACGAGGCCGTGTCCTCCTTCTCCGGCGCGCGGAACACCGGCTTCACGGCCAGCGTCTGCGCCAGGGCCAGCAGTGCGGTCAGGCCGTACGGCGAGGACCACGTGGTGTAGCGCGCGTCGAACAGGACCTTTTCGTCAGGCGGCAGCGGCGCCAGCTGATCGAGCACCTGCTCGAAACTCTGGTCGTCAAGCGACTGCGGGACGGTGATGACGGCGGTCACGAAGGACTCAGTTCTCCACGGAGGAAGTGCGCGAGCCCGGTGGCTCCGCGGTGCTCGACGTTCCGCGCGGCGGCATCGAGTGCCACACGCAACGCATCCGTGATTATATCACCCGCGAGCAGCCGTGAGTAATAGGTTGCGCCGAACACGTCCCCGCATCCGGTGGGGTCCCCCTTGACGTGAGCGTGCCCGGCATCCGGCGCCAGCAGCGCCGTGCGCAGCGCGCCTCTTGACACCGACAGCGAGGATGCTCCGGAAACCCGGTCGCCAAGCCGCTCGAACGAGGGCTGCGCGAAGTAAACGGCTCCCCGCGCGCCGAGCGTGACCACCAGCGACTGCACGCCGTTGGCCAACGCCGTGGCGGCCAGCGCGAAGCCGTCGGGCGCCATCATCGAGAGCTCCTCCTCGTTCACCTGCAGCAGGTCGAAGCAGCGACACCACTCTTCCACGCGGGGGAGCGGGTGCGGGGTGCGGAGTCCGGAGGGTTGGACCGCCAGAACGAGCGAATGCAGGTCGCAGTAGATGGGGCCGCGAAAATGCTGGCGCAGGAGCGTCGCCGTCTCGAGGTCGAGTTCAAACCCGGAGATGAGGTTCACGTACAGCGCGTCGAGGCCGGCCAGCAGGGGCTGCAGCCCCACCCACGCCCAGCCGGGCACCCCGCCCGTGAGCACCTCGCTGCGCCGCGCGTCGTCGAGGTAGCGCAGTTCCACCCGGTTGTTGGGGTAGGGCACCGATACCGCCGCGGCGTCGGGTGCCATGTGGCGCAATGTCGCCAGGAACTCCCGCGCCTCGCGCGCCAGGTCGTCGCCGACCTTGACGATCGGCACGATCTCCCAGTCGTCGGGAAGCGCGGCGTCGAAGCCGGCCAGCGCGTACGTGATGCCGCCCCACTCCCGCACGGGGGCGGTGCGCACGTCGCGCCCGAAGATGACGTCCCAGACGAAGGTGCCGAGGACACCGACCCGACGTTTCCTCACGCCACCGGATGCTCGGCGAGGAACGCCGCCACCGCGCCCACCATGCCGGCGCTGCCCTGCAGCTTGCCTGGCACGATGCGACAGACATCGACCGCCGGCTTGAAGGCGCGGCGCCGCACCTCGGCGCGCAGCGGCACGAACAGCGAGTCCCCGGCCTGGGCCACGCCGCCGGCGAGCACCACGACGTCGGGATTGAAGATGTTCAGGATGTTGGCGACGCCGGCGCCGAGCAGGCGTGCCGTTTCCCGCACCACCTCGCCGGCCACGGCATCGCCATCTTCCGACGCGCGGTAAACGGTGGCGGCCGTGAGCGCAGCCAGGTTGCCGCCGCACATTTCCGTGAGCACCGACTGCTCGCCGCCGGCGAGGGCTTCCCGGGCGCGCTCGGCGATGGCCGGCCCCGAGGCGTAGGCCTCCAGGCAGCCATAGTTGCCACAGTTGCAGCGCCGTCCGGTGCTGTTGATCGTCATGTGGCCTATCTCTCCCGCTACGTCGCTTGCGCCGTGGTACAGCTTGCCGTCGATGATCAGTCCGCCGCCGATGCCGGTGCCGAGCGTGAAGCCCACCACGTTGCGCGCGCCCTTGGCGGCTCCCAGCCACCACTCGCCCAGCGTGGCACAGTTGGCGTCGTTGTCGAGCGTCGCCGCCAGGCCGACCTTCTCGCCGACGCGGTCGCGCAACGGAAAGTTGGTCCACCCCAGGTTCGGGGTGATGATCACCAGCCCGCGCTCGCGATCGATGGGGCCGGGCGACCCGATGCCCACGCCGGCGAACTGTGCCCGCGTGGCCCCCGTCTCGCGACAGGTCGTGGCGATGGTGGTCTCCACCATCTCGCAGATGCGGTCGACCACGGCGTCGGCGCCCAGCGCCGCGTGGGTCGGCAGCGAGTGTACGGCCAGCTCGCAGCTGCCATCGGCGGGCATGGCGCCAACGACGATGTTCGTGCCGCCGAGATCGACGCCGACGATGAATGTGGAGGAGGCTGGCATCAGGATGTGGTGATGGGTACAAGCAAATTGCGCAGGCGCGTCATCACCCGCGAGGGTTCGAGGGAGCGCATGCACAGAAAATGCCCCAGCGGGCACGTCATCGGACCGTGCGGGTGGCAGGGGCGGCAGGCGAGTTGTTCGAGGCCGATCGACTCGGATCGCGGTGCGAGCGGCCCGAATCCGAAGCCCGGGACGGTCGGGCCGAAGAGCGTCAGGGTCGGCGTGCCAACCCCCGACGCAAGGTGGGTGGGCGCCGAGTCGTTGGCCACCAGGGCGGCGCAGCGACCGATGAGTTCGGCGCTCGCCAGCAACGACAGGCGCCCGGTGGCGTCCAGCACGCGCCCCGGAGGGCCCGGGGGGCCAGGGGGGCCCGGGGCAGCGGCGATGATGGCTTGGGCAAGTGCCGTGTCGTCGGCACTGCCGATCACCACGAAGCGTACCTCTGCAAGCCCCGCCGCCAAGGCGGCGAAGTGCGGCCAGCGCTTGGTGCCCCAGATGCTGCCCGGGGCCAGGCCGACGAGCGGGCCCCCGCAGGCGAAATCGCCGAGCAGGGCATCCACGGCCGTCCGCTCATCGGCGCCAGGGTACAGGCGAGGGCGCAGGACGTCGGCCGCCGGCGCCGGCGCCGGCGCGTCGTCGCCGGCGGCGAGGCGCCACAGCCGCTCCGCGTGGTGGGCGTCGCGGCGATAGTGAATGCGCTCCGTGTAGAGTATCCGTCCGGCGGACGTGTCGAAGCCCACACGGCGCGCGATGCCGGCGGCGCGCGCCAGCACGGCGCTGCGCAGCGAGCCCTGGGCGAGGTACGCCGCCTCGTAGCGTTCGCCGCGCAGGCGGCGCGCCAGGCGGCGCAACCCGCCGATGCCGGCGTCCGTCCCGCGCTTGTCGTAGACGATCAGCGAACGCACCGCCGGATGGCCGCGCAGGATCGTGGCGCCAACGGGAGTGACCACCACGTCCACCGGACCGCGCGAGGCCAACTCGGCGATGAGCGGCGTCGTGAGGACCGTGTCGCCGAGGAAGGACGTCTGAATGACGAGGGCAGGCATGACCGAAGCTAGGTGCTAGGGGCTAGGGGCTAGACGGAGAAAGGGGCGTCCTCCGGAACATACCGTGGCCGCCCCTCTAGCACCTAGCACCTAGCACCTAGCACCTAGCACCTAGTCCACCTGCAGCACCGCCAGGAACGCTTCCTGCGGAATTTCCACCGAGCCCACGTTCTTCATGCGCTTCTTCCCTTCCTTCTGCTTCTCGAGGAGCTTGCGCTTGCGGCTGATGTCGCCGCCGTAGCACTTG
>Ga0209014_10001278_pt1 | contig 14787 bp, 13 predicted proteins | sample BarGraNGADG00212_FD_184491 | JGI IMG/M metagenome (GOLD analysis project Ga0209014, IMG submission 184491) | Arctic peat soil microbial communities from Barrow, Alaska - Barrow Graham LP Ref core NGADG0002-212 (SPAdes) (version 2) | ecosystem: Environmental > Terrestrial > Soil > Wetlands >...
ATCGACAATGTCGCCGGGCGCGCCACCAACCCCTATGGCGCGATCCTGGCCGGCGCCGTCGTCCTTGCCGCTCCCGCTGTGGCCCTCTTCGTGGCCTTCCAGCGTCACTTCACCGCGTCTGAGCTCGGCTCCGGCGTGAAAGGTTGATTCACTTGTCCATAAAGACCACCGTCCCGTACTCCCTGACCCGTTTGGGCGTCGTGATGACACCCCAGCCCGGCAACCCGCTTGAAGCCATGGGGGTGCTCAACCCCGGCAGTGGGCATACGCCCGACGGACGGCTCTACCTGTTACCGCGCGTCGTCGCGGACGGGAATGTCTCGCGCGTCGGTTTCGCCGAAGTTCTCCTGCACGACGGGGTTCCGGTCGGCGTCGAGCGGCAGGGCATCGTCCTGGCCCCGGACGAGGGTTGGGAACGCGGCGCCGACAACGCAGGAGTCGAGGATCCACGGGTCACCTGGGTGCCGAGCCTGGGCGTGCACGTCATGACGTATGTCGCGTTCGGGCCGCTCGGCCCGCGGCTGGCTCTGGCCGTATCCGACGACCTGAAGAAGTGGCGGCGCCTCGGCCCCGTGCAGTTCACCTACCAGCCGGACCTTGACACCGACCTGTGTATGTTCCCCAACAAGGACGCGGTGTTCTTCCCTGAGCCGGTGCCCGACCCCGACGGCCGGATGTCCTACGCGATGCTCCACCGGCCCATGTGGGATCTCGGCTGGCTGCGACCCGGTGAGATCGAGCATCTGCCGGCCGGTGTCACCGACCCACGTCCCGGCATCTGGATCTCCTATGTCCCGGTCGAGCGGGCTCTTGCGGACATACGCACGCTGACCAGACCTGAGAACCACCGGCTGGTCGCCATGCCCGAGTACGCCTTTGAGCACCTCAAGATCGGCGCCGGACCGCCCCCGATCCGCGTGGACGAGGGCTGGCTACTGATCCATCACGGCGTGATCGGCCACGTCCCCGACGGGTTTGACCCGACCACCCAGCAGGTCGAGTACGCCGCGGGCGCGATGCTGCTCGACCCCGACGACCCCTCGAAGGTGATCGCCCGCACCGACAAACCGATCCTTGCCCCCGAGACAGCAGACGAACGCGAAGGCATCGTCTCCAACGTCGTCTTCCCGACAGCCATCGAGTCAATCGACGGCGTGCACTATGTGTTCTACGGCATGGCCGACGCCAAGATCGGCGTGGCCCGGCTGGAGCACACTGCCCCATCCGCGAACCCGTGAACACAGAACCTGTGAGGACAAAAGTGAACCAGCCATCTCGAGACAGCGAAGTGCGCCCAGCAGAACACGTGGACAAGCCCTGGGGCCACGAGGAGATCTTCGCGCTCGTCGAGGGCTCCTATATCGGCAAACTCCTCTTCGTGAACGCCGGCGAGTCACTCTCGCTTCAGTACCACCACGCGAAGGACGAGACCATCGCCCTGGTCTCGGGTCAGGTCGAGATCGACCTCGGCGACTCGGCTGACACGCTGCGCGTGGTGAGCCTGTCTCCCGGAGACTCCGTACACGTGGTCCCGGGCATGCTGCACCGCCTGCGCGCCGTCGAGGACTCCGTCCTCGTGGAGGCCTCGACCGCAGACCCGGGTTGGCGCGAGGATGTCGTCCGGCTCGAGGACCGGTACGGCCGCTTGGGAACCACGGCGCCATGACGCGCAGCCAAAGCTGACGGCAGGTTCAACCACAACGCCGGTGCCGAGTCGACCATCCACGGCCTGCTCTCAATGCTGGCCCTGGACGCGAACCCGATGTCGCAGCAATCGCCCGCACGCCGGTGGTCAGCCAGCGCATCGGCTCGACAACGGTGCAGGCGGAGGCCTGACAGCTCGCCGGATCTGCTTCGGTCGTCATACTTGCCTCGACGTGGACCGGTGAGTCGCAGTACGGCGACAGCGGATACGTCGGCTCGTCAGCCTGACCATCCCGGACGGCCCGTCCCGGCTGGTGCTTCCGGTCGTTGACCTGCAACCCGGCAGCACTGCAGTCACGACGTTCTGCTCGGGATCTCGGGTGCTCGGCGTCGTCCGCTGCGGTGACATCGGTGCCCAAAGCGTCTCTTCCGCACCTGGTGCGTTGCTCCCGGTGACTCTGCAGTCCGCGCTGCCAGCGGGCGCCGCGATCATCACCGCCACCACCACGGCGAGCGGGAACGACACCGCCCGCCTGGACGCGGTGATGATCGAGCCACTCGTGTCCCGATACGTGCTGGGCGACGGCGGCCACGGGAGTGCGCTCCTGCGCGGCGCGTCTCGCATCACCGAGAACACCACAGTCGCGTCGCCGGGCAAGGGCGCAGCCGTGATTGACGCCCACAACGGCTCCGGTCATCTGGCGGGTAAGGAAGCGTCGAACGCCATGACGGTGCCTGTGGCCGTTCAGGCTGACGGCTTCACGATCGTGCGGCGCTAAACCTGGATCAAGCTCGCCGTCTGGTGGGCCCGCGCACCTACAGGGCGCGGGGCCATCCCGGTCGTGTAGCACTGATGGCGATACGTCCAAGGTCGATGACACACCAGTGTTTAAGCGCACGTCCCAGAACGCCATCAGCAAGATGCAGGCGGGACGATGCGGCAACGATGGCAGTCGCCGGCCACACCCCGGACAGAGTCGGGACCCCCAGACGGCCAGTCCGAACGAAGCGTCGTCGTGAGCCACGGCCTGACCCTGCTCGCCTAACTGATGATGATCGACCCGCGACCGATGGTGCCACTGCCGGACGCGAGTATCTCCGCCGTGGCGGTGCACCCCGAACCCCGGCGGCCACCGCTGGGTGCTCCCCGTCGCTCTTGACCCAGCCTTCCACGGCGCGCCCAACCTGCGGGCGCCCCACCAACGCCCGCGCGGGCGATCTGGTCGACCCGGCCTGACAACCCGGCATGACGGATCCCGGATATATCGACTCGATATATCCGGGTGTAGAGTGCTTCTCACGTACTCGCATCGCGTCCTGGCATACGGCCCGGCCGAGCAAGACGCACCCACGCACGCAGAGCCCGGAGGGGAGAAGAATGAGTCGACGTTCCGCCCTGCTGGAGCTGGCCATCCTCGGCCTGCTAAACGAGTCTCCTCTGCATGGCTACGAGCTGCGTAAGCGTCTCAACGCGGTCCTGGGCGCGTTCCGGGTTTTGTCCTACGGCACCCTGTACCCGTGCCTGCGTGAGCTTGTCACCCGCGGTTGGATCGCCGAGGACGCCGCGGCCAAGACCCTGCCGGGATCGCTCAACGGCACTACCGGCTCAGGCAGCCGCCGGGCACGGATCGTCTATGAGCTCACCGACGATGGCCTGGCGCAGTTCCAGTCGATGCTGTCCCAGTCCGGGCCGGCGGCCTGGGAGGACGACACCTTCAACGTCCACTTCTCCTTCTTCGCCCGCACCCAGTCCGATGTGCGCCTGCACATTCTCGAAGGCCGCCGCAGCCGGCTGGAGGAGCGGCTGGACTCCTTTCGGTCAGCAGCAGCCCAGCGCCGGGAACGGCTCGACCTCTACACCACCGAGCTGCAGCGCCACGGTCTGGAGTCCGCCGAACGTGAGGTTCGCTGGCTCTCCGAGCTGATCGAGACCGAGCGTTCGACAGCCCCCACCACAGCCCCTACGACCACTACGACGGCCGACACCCCGCCGCCGAACCTTAAGACCACCTAGTTTTCCGTCCTACCAGCTGCCTCATGCAGCACAACTACAAGGGAGAACCCCAAATGGGATCCGTGCGCGTCGCCATCGTTGGCGTGGGAAACTGCGCCAGCTCGCTGGTTCAAGGAGTCGAGTACTACAAGGATGCTGACCCGAACGCCACCGTTCCTGGTCTGATGCACGTCAAGTTCGGGCAGTACCACGTCAGCGACGTCCAGTTCGTCGCTGCTTTCGACGTGGATGCCAAGAAGGTCGGCTTCGATCTGTCCGAGGCCATCAACGCCTCCGAGAACAACACCATCAAGATCGCCGATGTGCCGCCCACCGGCGTCACTGTCCAGCGCGGGGTCACCAACGACGGTCTGGGCAAGTACTACCGGCTGACCATCGAGGAGTCCGACGCTGAGCCTGTGGACATCGTCCAGGCCCTTAAGGACGCCAAGGTTGATGTGCTCGTGTCGTACATGCCCGTCGGCTCCGAGGTTGCTGACAAGTACTACGCGCAGTGCGCCATCGATGCGAACGTCGCGTTCGTCAACGCCCTGCCGGTCTTCATCGCCTCCGACCCCGTCTGGGCCAAGAAATTCGAGGACGCTGGCGTGCCGGTCATCGGCGACGACATCAAGTCCCAGGTCGGCGCGACCATCACCCACCGCGTCATGGCCAAACTGTTCGAAGACCGCGGCGTCGTGCTCGACCGCACCTACCAGCTGAACGTCGGCGGCAACATGGACTTCAAGAACATGCTCGAGCGCGACCGTCTGGAGTCGAAGAAGATCTCAAAGACCCAGTCCGTCACCTCCAACCTGACCCACGACCTGGGTGAGCGCAACGTCCACATCGGCCCGAGCGACTACATCCAGTGGCTCGACGACCGCAAGTGGGCCTACGTGCGTCTCGAGGGTCGCGCGTTCGGCAACGTGCCGCTGAACCTTGAGTACAAGCTCGAGGTCTGGGACTCCCCCAACTCGGCCGGCATCATCATCGACTGCATCCGCGCGGCTAAGATCGCCAAGGACCGTGGCATCGGTGGCGCCTTGATCTCCGCCTCGTCGTACCTGATGAAGTCCCCGCCGGTGCAGCGTCCCGACGACGTCGGCCGGGCCAAGCTGGAGGCCTACATCGCAGGTGACGAAGAGCGCTGATCTTCCACGGCGTATGACGAGGGCCCGGCACTTCGCGCCGGGCCCTCGCACGTGTTGATGGGCCCACGAGCCTGGTGATGTCGCAGCAAATCGACCCATCCGGGCTGCGAAGTCACGGCGTCTTAGCGATACCGCGGCATGTCTGCACGAGGGGCAAACTGGCAGGGCGATTCTAGGCAGCCCCGGCGAGCCCGTGCACAGATCTAGCTTCTTCAGGAGGCCGTGTTCGACTCGGGCTGTTCCGCCCACCAGGCCCGCAGTGCCTCCACCGCGGCCTCTCGACCGATGAGACCCTGGTCCATCCGGACGGATAACAGGTGCTTGTATGCCCGGCCTAGTACCGGTCCCGGGGAGATTCCGAGGATGTCGGCGATCTCGTTGCCGTCCAGCTCGGGACGAACCGCATCGAGCTGCTCCTGCTCCAGCAGAGCAGCAATACGGGTTTCGAGGTCGTCATAGATGCGCGAGAGGTTGCGAGCCTTGTGCACGTTGCGCGTCGTGCAGTCCGACCGGGTCAGGCGGTGCAGTCGAGGAAGCAGAGGCCCTGCGTCGGTGATATAGCGGCGCACGGCCGAGTCGGTCCACTCCCCATCGCCATAGCCATGGAACCGCAGGTGCAACTCGACGAGGCGCGATACGGACTTGATGGTGTCTTTGTCAAAACGCATCGCCTTCATCCGGCGTGCGGTCATCTTGGCGCCGACCACCTCATGATGATGGAAGCTCACGCCACCAACGCCGTTGTCGTCCTCGAAACGCCGCGTTACGGGCTTGCCGATGTCATGCAGCAGCGCGGCCAGACGCAGGACCAGGTCAGGTCCGGGCACGGATGAGGCCGGACCATCCGAAGGGCCTTCCATGGCGATGGCCTGCTCGAGCACGATCAGTGAGTGCTCGTAGACGTCCTTGTGTCGGTGGTGCTCGTCCACCTCAAGCTTGAGCGCCGGCAGCTCAGGCAGGACGCACGCAGCCAGCCCGGTCTCGACGAACAGCGCCAGCCCCCGACGTGGGGCAGAGCCCATGATGAGCTTGACGAACTCCTCGCGGACCCGCTCAGCGGACACGATCTCCAGCGTCGAGGCCATCTCGGTCATCGCCGCAACAACTTCCGGCGCTGCCGTGAACCCCAACTGGGACACGAAACGCGCGGCTCGCATCATCCGCAGAGGGTCGTCCCCAAAAGACACCTCGGGTTCGGCGGGCGTGCACAGGATCCGACGCTCCAGATCGGCAATTCCGTCATAAGGGTCCACGAACTCCAGTGAGGGAAGTCGCATCGCCATGGCGTTGATCGTGAAGTCACGCCGAGCCAGATCGTCCAGCAAGTTGTCGCCGAAGGCCACTGCGGGCTTTCGGCTGATGTGGTCGTAGGCATCCGCGCGATAGGTGGTCACCTCGATGACATGACTGCCCTTGCGGGCACCGATCGTGCCGAAGGCGCGGCCCACATCCCAATAGGCGTCCGCCCAGCCGGCCAGGATCGCCTCGGTCTGATCCGGTCCGGCCGACGTGGTCAGGTCCAGGTCTGGGGATACCCGACCCAGGAAGGCGTCGCGCACCGGCCCGCCCACCAGGGCGATCTCGTGGCCGGCCTCGACGAACCGGGTGCCCAGGTCGCTCAGCAGCGGCAGAACCGGAGCCAACCGACGCACGGCCTCACGAAGGAGGGCATTGGTCGGATCGGAGGCAGCCACAAGAGCCAAGCGTAGGTGACGGCGACACGCACTGCGCCGTTGCAGTCCATCGACGAGCCCGAACAGGGTCAGCGCGTGGGCTGGCTACAGTGATGTAATGACCTCCTGCCCGCCGCAGCCGACCCAGCTGCCACACCGGCCGCCGGAGGTTGAGGAGATCTCCGCGGGAGGGGTCATCATCGACGTTGACGACGGGGTCGCACGCATCGCTGTCATCGCCCGTCGCAACCGCGCGGGCCGGGTCGAATGGTGCCTGCCCAAGGGGCATATCGAAAGCGACGAGACCCTGGAACAGACAGCCGTGCGCGAAGTGGCCGAAGAGACCGGGATCGTCGGCCGCGTGCTGGCCTCACTGGGCACCATCGACTACTGGTTCTCCGCCTCTGGCACGCATGTTCACAAGATCGTCCACCACTTCCTCCTCGAAGCCACCGGCGGGGAGCTGAGTATCGAGGGCGATCCTGATGCCGAGGCGATCGACGTGGCCTGGTTCCCGCTCGGTGAGGTTCAGTCACACCTCACCTTCCCCAACGAACGGCGGATAGCCCATGACGCATGGGAGCGCCTATCGGGCGCGTCGTGACTGGCAGGATGATCCCCGGGCGGGTACGCCGACGAGCCACCTCATCGACCTTGCTGACGATGTCACTGCTGACGATGTCACTGCTGACGATCTTCGCGCCGGTGCCCGCAGCCACCGCAGCCACCGTGCAGACCGCCCTTGCCGCAGAGACCCCCGTCGAGGTCCTGACGCCATCACTGAGCGTTTCGCTCACGAGCATCACGCCGACCGTCGCGGTCCCCAAGGCTCCGATCAGGATCTCCGGTAGCGTCCGCAACTCCAGCGGCGGAACGCTGACCTCACCGGTGGCACGCGCACTGGTCGGACAACGCCCTTTGGACAGTCGCCAGGCGGTATCCGCCTGGGCCACCCCCACCGGGGAGCAACCCCTGGATGAAGTGGCACAGAAATCACTGGGCAAGACCCTTGCCCAGGGCGCCGTCGCCGTGTTCACCCTGACCGTCCCCGCCGACGCAATCAGCCACAATCGGCCCTTTGCCGTCCTCCCGCTGAGTATCGAAGTGGACGGGACAACGTCGGCCGCGACACAGACATCCGGTGACGTGAAGACTTATCTGCCCACACTCGGCGCGATCAAGGCTTTCGTGCCATTGTCCATAGGCTGGCTCGTGCCGCTCACCCTCGATCCGAACCCTGCGCTTCAGGGGATAGCCAGCCCGGCCCGGACCCAGGCGTGGACCAAAGCCATCGGGCCGGGCTCACGTCTGGACAAGCTGATCCAGGGCACCGAAAACGCGGATGTCACCTGGGCGATCGATCCTGCAATTCTGGGCCCGAGCCAGACGCCCCTGACGGTGGACTCTTCAGCGACCCAGTCACCGCCGACCTCGGGCGGCTCGCCGCCATCCACGCAGGGGAGCACCGCGAATCCGGATCCGGTGACCGGGTTGACCACTGCGCTCGCGCAGCGACTCAAGGCAGCCGCGCCTCGCCATACCATCTGGTCTCTTCCGTATGCCGACCCAGACCTCGCCGCCTTACTTCCCCTCATGTCAGGGAATCAAGGCCTGAGTGCACTCATCAGCCACCCCTCCACCCTGGACGTCGCCGTGGGCCCGGCACGCTCTGACATCGCGTGGCCGGTCACTGGGACGCTGACCCTGCGGGCCCAGGCGCAGCTGCGGAGCGCGTTCGCATCTCCAGGGCTGACGGCCGCGGTAACCTCCGCCTCAACCCTGACCACCCGTGGCGGTCCCACGGCCGACGCGAGCAGCAAGGCCAGCAGCGGGCTGCCGTTGCTGGCCTACGACGAGTCCCTGAGCAGGACCGTCGCCCAGACCTCATCGAAGGCAAACGGCCCCATCACCATCCAGCGATTCTTGGCCGACTCCATGGCCCTGCTGGGCGAACGACCGGGCACCGCCAACCGATCGGTGCTGGTCGCCGAGCCCAGGACGTTCGCCGGTGACCCCGCCGTGCTCCGATCCCTCTTCGCAGCCGTCGCCAAGGCTCCTTGGCTGGTCTCGGCGAGCACCGGCCAGCTTCTTGCAGCAAGCAAGAAGCTGGCCCCAGAGGTCCACAGCGTGCGCCGGAGCGGGTCGGCGACCACTTCCCCTGCGCCGACAGCCAAGCCGACCGCTCCGGATCCGCTGAGCCCCGGCACCTCCCCGTTGAGGTCAGAGCAGCTTGCGGCGATGCCCGGCACGCTTTCTACCATTGCCGGCCTCGCCAGCATCTTGGGCGACGGACCCCTCTTCACGTCGACCTGGACCGACGCCCAGGTTCAAGAGTTGTCCGCACGCTGGCGTGACCACCCAGAGGGACTCACCGTGATCGACGCTGCCACGAAGTCGGCAATCGCTACGGTCAGTAACGGTGTGAAGGTGGCGCCAAGCTCGGTGAACTTCTTCGCCGACCGAGGTGTCATGCAGGTGACCGTGGTCAACGATCTCGCTGTCCCGATTCACGATGTGCATCTGAGCCTGAACCCGGCCCAACCGCGTCTCAGGATCGAGCAGCAGCCCGCGCCACTGAAGATCGGCGCGAATTCCCGCGCGAACGTCCGTGTGGAGGTCACCTCCATCGCGGCCGGGCTGGTCAACGTCGACGCCGTGCTGACCACAGGAAACGGCACCGCACTGGGACAGGACGCAAAATTGCCCGTGCGTGTGCAACCCCCTGCCACCTGGATCTACTGGGTTCTGGGCGGCCTGGCCGGTATCGTCCTCGTGCTCGGCACCCAACGATCACTACGTCGCGGGTCCACCCGCGCCTCTCGGCCCGACGCGCAGGAGCCTCCAATCAATGACTGAGTCCGTCAACAATGACTCGCCCACCCCGGCGGTCTCACCTATCCGACCCGGCTCGCCTTTTGCGCCCGGCTCACCGGATGCGCCCACCTCGCCTGTTGTGCCAGCCGCCCCCGAGATAAGCCTGGCTCGCTCCACAGCGGGCATGGCATCTGGCATCATCGCCTCACGTGTTCTGGGGATGGTGCGAGCCTCGCTGCAGCTCGCGGTCGTCGGCACCTCGGTGACCGGGGACGCCTGGGACGTGGCCAACACGTTGCCCAACGTCATCTACCTGCTACTTGCCGGTGGTGTCATCAACGCAGTCCTGGTCCCCCAGATCACGCGCGCCGCCAGCCACGCCGACGGTGGGCGCGACTACGTGGACCGTCTGCTTACCATCGCGATCACCGGCATCGCGGTCATTACCGTGATCTTCACTCTGGGCGCCGGGCTTTTGGTACGTCTGTACAGCTCCGGGTGGCATCTGGACGTGCGGACGCTCAGCACAGCTTTTGCGCTGATCTGTATGCCGCAGATCTTCTTCTATGGTCTCTACGTGCTCCTGGGCAACGTGCTCAACGCCCGTAACCACTTCGCGGCCTACATGTGGTCACCGGTCCTAGCCAACATCGTAGCGATCGGCGGGATGGCTTTCTTCCTGGCGGAGTACCCACATCAGGCTGGCGTCATCAGCTGGACCTCTCCGATGATCTGGGTACTCGCAGGGAGCGCCACCGCGGGAATCGCTGCCCAGGCGCTCGTGCTGGTCGTGCCGCTGTGGCGATCCGGCTTCCGGTACACACCACGCTGGGGCTTTCGCGGAGTCGGCCTGCGGACGGCATCAAGAGTGGCCATGTGGACCTTCGCCGCGCTTGGTGTCTCATCGGCAGGTTTCATCATCACGTCCAAGGTCACGACCTACGCCGGGCAGGCGGGGGTCGCGGCGGGCCTGGACGTCCCCGGCAAGATCTCCTACAGCAACGCCTTCATCCTCTTCATGCTCCCGCACTCGCTGGTGACCGTCTCGCTGGTCACGGCCCTGTTCACGCGGATGTCCAAGGCGGCGGCCGCGGGCAGGCTCAACGAGGTCCGTGCCGATGTCGACAGAGGCATGCGACTGACCGCGGTAGCCACGGTCCCGGCAACGGTGGGCGCCTTCGCCCTGGGCTTCGCCGCAACGGCCACTCTCTATCTGTTCAACACGCCGGCAAGTACCCGGGGTATTGCCGTGATCATGATGGCCATGATGGCCGGGCTGGTGCCATTCGGCATCCTGTTCCTGCTCCAGCGGGCGTTCTACGCGTTCGAGGACGCCAAGACCCCGTTCAAGCTGACCGTCGTGGTCACCGTCATCGCTACGCTCGCCAACCTCGCGAGTCTGTTGCTTCCGCTGCGCTGGATCGTGGTGGGGGTGGGCGCCGGGCAGGCTCTCAGCAACTTCGTCGGCCTGGCCATCGGACTGGTCCTTGTCCGGCGCCGCCTCAACGGGCTGCCGCTGAGTGAGGTGACCCGCACCTACGTTCGGCTAGCTGCCGCGTCCCTGGTTGCCGGGGCCGGGGCCCTGATCGTGCAGCTTGGTCTTGGGCAGGTCTTCGAGGGGAAGATGCTCAGTCTTGCTAGTTTGGCCGCCGGAGGTCTGGTCTTCGCCGCAATCTACGTGGTTGTCGCGCGCAGGCTGCACGTTCGGGAGATCGATGACCTGGTAGGGCCCGTTCTGGCGCGCCTGCGAAGAGCCCTTCCTAAACGCTGACTGCAACCTAGTATGAAGACTCAGAAGCCAGGTATTGCCGCGATGGATACGGACACAGACAGGAGCCGGGGTGCAAGGCGTAGGTCCAGGAACGGTCCTCGGGGAACGCTATTCCCTGCGGCACCGCCTATCAGAGAGTCGGGGCGTCGAACACTGGTCCGCCCATGACGCCACGCTCAGACGCGAGGTCGCGCTAATCCTCGTCGGTGCCGAACATCCCAACAAGGCGGGCGTCCTGGACGCTGCCCGGCGGGCGGCTGGGGTTGAGGACGCCAGGCTGGTACGGATTCTCGACGTTGGAACCCAGAACGACAACTCATTCATCGTCCAGGAGGCGCTGAACGGGTCGGAGTCGTTGGCCACAGTGCTACTCCAGGGGCCACTGCCCGCAGAAGAGGCCCGCCGCGTCGCCGGTGAGACGGCCAAAGGCCTGGAAGCCGCAGGCGTACGTGGCCTTCACCATCTGCGGCTGACTCCCCACCACGTCTTGATCGCCCCGGACGGCGCGATAAGGGTCAGCGGAGTAGCAATCGCCGCAGCTATCGAAGGGCCCGATGAGCAGGGGCTGGACTCGGAAGCCGCATTGCGCCGAGACGCCGTCTGCCTTGTCGCGATCGTCTATGCCGGGCTGACAACTCGGTGGCCGCTGGAGGAAGAGGTCGCCGGTCTCGAGCCCGCACCGCGCATGGTCGAAGGTGTTGTTGCGCCGTCCGAGATGGTTGCCGGCATCCCGGATGATCTCGATGATCTATGTCGTATGACACTCAACAAGTCCGCCGGTCCGCTGACACCCGGGGTCGTCGCCAACCGCATCGCCCCCTGGCCGCGTGAGCGCGTCCAACGCGCCGGGGTTGACCCCACCGTCGTCCTGCGCCTGCCCAGCTCAGGGGACCTGCCTGCGCGTGGTGCAGTCGTCGCGGTTGGCGCAGAGCCGACGATTGCCATCTCAGCCCACGACGTCGCAACCCAGGACCCGTCCAGTGGCCCAACCCAGTTTGTTACGCCGCCGGAGCCTTTCAGGCCAGGGCCAAGAGAGTCTGCCTCCCATTCGGAGGGCGTGGGATCGACGGCAGCCCCCGCGACGTTCGGGGACAAGACGGCCTCAGCAGGTGCGACCACCACCAAAGCGCTCGGAACTGCCCTTTCAAGTGCGGATGCTGCCGCGAGCGTGCTCACTGGCAAGCTGGGCACCTTCGCCAGGGGCGCGGGTCAGAAGAGCGCCTCCGGCGCCGCCAGCCAAGAAAGTGAGCGACCGAAGCTCGCGGTGGGCCTTTCGGACAGATTTGAGGATCTCGGACCACCCGTGCCACTGCTGCCCGCCTCGACAGCGCTGCCTCCAAGCCGTGGCCAGTCCAAGATCGTCGTGCTGGTAGTCGCCGCATTCGTGGCGGTGGCGCTGTTCTTTGGCTACCGAGGCATGCTCGGCATGAATGGCCCAAGCCTGAGCACGGTACAAGGCACCGCGAGTGCACCAGCAGTCAAAGCGCCTGCCTCGCCCGCGCCGCAGGCCTCAGGCACGGCGGCTGGACCGATCGCCATCCTGTCGGCCACCGGTTTCGACCCCCAGGGCGACCAGAAAGAGAACAACTCTCAAGCCGCCAAGGTCTACGACGGGAACCCCACGACCACCTGGACCTCCGAGCTCTACACCACGCCTCAGTTCGGCAATCTGAAGAAGGGCGTAGGGCTGCTACTGGACCTCGGGCAGCCGACATCGATCCACCAGGTCACCATCGACCTCGCGAACGGACCATTGGACGTCACCGCGTATGCAGCGACAGGTCCCAGCCTCCAGGGTGCCACCGTGATCGGTACAGCCAGCGCGGCGAGCGGGCGGATCCAGCTCAAGGCCGCCAAAACCATGCCGGAGTCGCAGTTCGTCATCGTCTGGTTCACCTCCTTGGCCCCGTACGGCGGTCAGTTCGGCGCCTCCGTCCAGGAGATCGCACTCAACTGAGTGCGACGTGATGTCGCGCCTGGAGGACCTGCGCGAACTACCAGACCGAGAGCTGCTCTCGGCGCATTGCACTGGCGACCCCGACGCCTTCGGTGAGCTCTTTCGGCGCCACCGTGATCAGATGTGGGCTTTGGCCCTGCGGACCACCCACGACGCGGAGCTGGCCGCCGATGCCGTACAGGAGGCGTTCATCTCAGCCTTCCGGGGCGCCGACTCGTTTCGGGGCGAAGCCGCAGTCACGACGTGGCTTCACCGGATCGTGGTCAACTCCTGCCTGGACCGACTGCGCCGGATCAAGCCCGTCGTGCATCTGCCCGACGCCGACATGAGTGTCCTGGCTGATACCCACGACCACCATCACAGCGTCGACGTCAGGCTCGACATCCGAGCGGCTCTGGAGCAACTGCCAGAGGGTCAGCGAATGGCACTGATCCTGGTCGACATGCACGGGCTCAAGATCGCAGAGGCGGCCAGTATCCTGAATGTCGCCGAGGGCACCGTGAAGTCCCGATGTGCGCGCGGGAGAGCCGCCATGGCGCCACTGTTGGGGCTGGCTCCGGCCTCGGAAACGTCCATCGCCCCCGCTCGGAAGGAACCAAACGCATCCCCCTGACGTCATACCCACATCGGCTCATACCGTCCTGATACCCACATCGGCTCATACCGTCCTGACAGTCGGCGACACGCCTATGAGGCTGCACAGTCACCACCGACCAACTCACGATCCAGCATCGAGGTGAACACCCTGATCAAGCCCCGCATCCCCTTGGGTTCAGAGCCATCCCGCGACGATGACCCCACGGGTGTTCGCGCCCTGCTGTCCTCACTGCCGGAGCCCGACCCCATGCCGGCGCACCTGGTCGAGCGGATCAACGCAAGCCTGGCCGCCGAGCAGGCCCTGCGCGCAGCCCAGGCGTCGAGTGCCTCAGTGGCCCCGTTGCTCACCCGCGCGCGACCTCGCCCCGCACGGCTTATGTTTGCGATCGTCGGCGCGGCAGCCGCCGTTGTTCTTGCCGTCGTTATCGGCAACAACATGTTCTCTGTACGCCACAGCGCCTCGATCAGTGGCAGTGCTGCGGCCGCCAGCACTTCGAGCGGCCCACCGGCAGCCGATGGAGCGCAGCCCCCCGCTGCCGCCAAGGCCCCGGCTTTGGCCGGCCACGGCACGACACCATCGCTGGTTCAGATCGGTCAGTCAGGGATCCGATACACCCGTGCAGACTTCGTGGCACAGGTACGGACCCTTCGCAGCACCCCATTCGAGCCGATAACCGGCGAGTCATCCAGCATCGGACCGGCAGGCACAACTATTGGACTCATAGAGTGCCTGAGCGCGATCGGCGCCACTAAGGCGCAGGTGGTCCGGGCCGATGTTGGGTTCTACCAGGGCCAACCGGCGGTGATCATCGTGGCCACCACGAACGGCATAGCCACGGCGTACGCCGTGGGTCGCCAGTGCTCACAAAAAGACGCGGCAGAATTGCGCCCGGCTACCCCGCTGTCCTAAGTGAGCAGTGTGCCGGCGCTGTTGGCCGAGAGCCGCGGGCCGTGATCCGCGCGGAACAATCCAGCCGTAGGATCGGTTGAGAGCAGACAGTATCCACTCGATGTGCGCACCCGCCATTCGAGAGACTTGCAAGCGTGAGCTACGAAGGAAAATGGAGATGAGCCATGAGCTCCGAGGTTCGTGACGTCATCATCATCGGCTCCGGCCCTGCGGGCTATACGGCCGCGGTGTACGCGGCCCGCGCCAACCTGCAGCCGGTCGTGTTCGAGGGCGC
>Ga0209014_10001280_pt1 | contig 14780 bp, 12 predicted proteins | sample BarGraNGADG00212_FD_184491 | JGI IMG/M metagenome (GOLD analysis project Ga0209014, IMG submission 184491) | Arctic peat soil microbial communities from Barrow, Alaska - Barrow Graham LP Ref core NGADG0002-212 (SPAdes) (version 2) | ecosystem: Environmental > Terrestrial > Soil > Wetlands >...
CGCGCGCGGAAGCGGCGGGCCGCCGGGCGTGCGCTTGATCGCGAGATCGGCGGGGAGCCTGCCGACGGTCGAGACCAGGGCTCGTCCGGTGGCCGGATCCAGGGCGACACCGTACACGCCGGGCCGGCCGTCGAACTTCGAGCTCGCGACCACGCGGTTGTCGCGCCACGCGAGTCGATATGTCGCACCCGGAACGGCGACCCAGAGTTCTCCGGGCACTTTGCCGAACTTCACGCCGCCGACGCGGCCGTCGAATATGCTCTGCACGCCGGCCGGGGTCACGCGCTGGTCGGTGGCGATGATGCCGGGATCGGGAACTTCGCGCACGGGTTTCTTGGGCGGCTGTTGGGCGGCCTGTACCAAGAGGAAGAAAGGGAAGAGCATGGAAGCGAAGTAGCGAGAGGGGAGTGGCGAGGGCAGAGGCGAGGGGCGAGACCAGCGGGGAGTGGCGAGGGTGAGTGGGGAGTGGGAAGAAACGAGGGACAAGCGGGGAGTTCAGTGGCGAGAGAAGTGGCGAGAGATGAGACCTGCTCAGAAGTGGGGAGATCTCCCAACTTCTCATATCTCAGTTAGCCGGTCGCCCGTCTCCCCCTCAAACTCGCTCCTCATCTCTCGTTTCGCCCCACTCCCCACTCACCCTCGCCACTCCCCGCTGGTCTCGCCCCTCGCCACTGTCATTCAAACTCGTCGCTCGCCCCTGGTCTCGCCACTCGCCTCTCGTCACGAACGTGTCGCTTCTATATGACACGGCGCCGCTTCCTTCTATTCTTCGCTGCATGAAGCGCACGACGGCCTGCCTCGTAGTTCATCCTCGGTCGGGAAAAAACCTCGCGAGGGTGCCGGACGTGGTGTCGGTGCTCACGGCCGCCGGCTGGACGACGGACGTGGTCGTCAAAGAATCCAAGGGGCTGACGATGGAACTCGCCGCGCGGGCGGCGGAGGCGGGATACGATTTCGTCATTGCATACGGCGGCGATGGAACGGTGAATCACGTGCTCAACGGCGTGCTCGCGTTCGCAGGCAAGCGCCGCGCGGCCGTCGGCGTGATCCCCGGCGGCACCTCGAATGTGTGGGCGTCGGAGATCGGAATTCCGGCGGATCCGGTGCGCGCCGCGCAGACGCTGGTCGAGAGCGAGGTGCGCTCCGTGGACGTCGGGCACGTCGGTGTCGAATCGCTGACGCTCGGCGAGCGGTCGAGCGAAATCGATCAAGGAGCCGTGTCGGCCTCGGGCGCGCGACGCCACTTCCTGTTGATGGCCGGACTGGGAGTCGATGCCACGCTGATGGCACGCACGCCGAGGAGGCTGAAACACAAGCTCGGCATCACGGCGGTGGTGCTGACCGGGCTGAGGCAGCTGAGCGCGCTTCGAACGTATCCGGTCGAGATCCGGTCGGGCGACGCACGCTCGCTCGTCTGGGAAGGGCGGGCGCTTCAACTGGTGGTGGGCAACACGCGTTCGTACGGCAAGGTGGCGCGCATGACTCCCGATGCGCTCCTCGACAGCGGCGAACTCGATCTCGCGGTCATCACCGCGCGCAGCCGCCTCAGCGCGCTCGTGCAGGTGATCGCCCTCATGCTGCGCGGCAAACCGGGGCACGCGCACTCCGTGGCATCGCGCAGCGCGCATTTCCGCATCAGCGCCCCGGCCACGGTGGACCTGCAGCTCGATGGAAGCGCCGTGAAGCTCAAGACGTACCTCACGGCGCCGGCGCTCGACGCGCTTGCGCGCGCCGGCGATCCCGAGCGCGTGATGGTCAACTATCTGTTCGACGCGGTGCCGGCCGCGCTGCGCATCGCGGTGCCGCGCGACTACCGCGGGCCGCTGTTCGGGCACGATTGACCCGCAGCGCGTCGACGTAGCGCCACGGCAGGGCAGCACCGGTAGATTGTTCGCATGAGAGTGATTGAAATAGCCGTCGCGGGCGGACCGGATGTATTGCGTGTTGGCAATCGGCCGAAGCCGGTGGCGGGTGCCGGAGAAGTACTCATCGCGGTCGCAGCCGCGGGCGTGAACCGGCCTGATGTGATGCAGCGGAAAGGGATGTATCCGCCGCCGCCAGGGGCTTCAGATATTCCCGGGCTCGAGATCGCCGGAACGGTGGTCGCGATCGGTGAAGGCGTTGTGTCACTCGCAGTCGGAAACGAGGTCTGCGCGCTCGTCACTGGTGGCGGGTATGCCGAGTTCTGCATCGCACCGGAAGTCCAGTGTCTCCCGGTGCCGCGGGGACTGACCATGATCGAAGCGGCGTCGCTCCCCGAGAACTACTTCACGGTGTGGACCAATGTCTTCGACCGCGGCCGGCTCGCGCGAGGGGAGTCGTTGCTCGTGCAGGGCGGTTCCAGCGGAATCGGCGTGTCGGCCATACAGATTGCGCACGCGCTGGGGAGCCGCGTCTTCGCGACCGCGGGATCACCGGCGAAATGCACCGCGTGCGAACGCCTCGGCGCCGAGCGCGCGATCAACTATCGCGAGGAAGATTTCGTCGAAGTCACGAAGTCCGCCACCGGCGGGCACGGCGTGGATGTGATCCTCGACATGATCGGCGGCGAGTATGTGCCGCGTGAAATTGCCGCGCTCGCCGAGGAAGGGCGCCTCGTGCTGATCTCGACGATGGGCGGCGCGAAAGCCGAGATCGACCTGCGCGCCGTCATGGGCAGGCGTCTCTCCATCACCGGCTCCACGCTCAGGGCGCGATCGTCGGAGTTCAAGGGCGGTATCGCGCGCTCATTGCGCGCGAACGTCTGGCCGCTTCTCGAGAGCGGATCCGTGAAGCCCGTCGTGCACGCGACCTTCCCGCTCGAGCGCGCGAGCGAAGCGCACCGCCTGATGGAGTCGAGCGAACACATTGGCAAGATCGTGCTCACCCTCTAACACCGTGAACCTGGATCGCACATGACCGGCAATCGTCCCCTGGCACTCGTCACCGGCGCATCGAGCGGAATCGGCGCCGACCTCGCGCGCGAACTCGCGCGCCATGGACACGATCTCGTGCTGAGCGCGCGGCGCGTGGAGCCGATGCGCGCGCTCGCCGAGGAACTGAAGGCACTCGGCGCGACGAGCACCGTGATCGCCGCCGACCTCAGCAAGCCGGGTGCGGCGGCCACGCTCGTGCAAGCGATCGAGTCGCGAGGGCTGGTGCTCGATGTCCTCATCAACAACGCCGGACTCGGTGCGGGCGGGCCGTTTCACGACTCCGACCCGCTTCGCGTATCCGAAATGCTGTATGTGAACATCGTGGCGCTCACGGAACTCACGCGGGCGCTGCTGCCGGGCATGGTTCAGCGCCGGCGGGGCCGCGTCATGTTCGTCGCCTCGACGGCCGGATTCCAGCCGGGGCCGTCGATGGCAGTCTATAGCGCGAGCAAGGCGTTCGTGCTGAGCCTGGGCGAGGCGATCAGCTATGAACTGCGCGGCACCGGGGTGACGCTCACGACCCTCTGTCCCGGTGCCACGCACACGGAGTTCGCCGAGGTGGCGAAGACCGGAACCTCCGTGCTTTTCGACAGCCCGTTGGCCTCAGTCATGTCGTCCGCGGAGGTCGCGCGCCAGGGGTATCGCGCGCTTGCCGCCGGGAAACGCCTGCACATCACCGGGTTCATCAACAAGGTGGTTGCGGCGTCGGGACGATTCTCGCCGCACGCCATCTCGCTGCCGGTGACGTCGGCCATCTTGAAGCCGGGGAAGTAACAGGGATATATAGAAGAGCGTTATTCGTCCGCCATCGGGAGCAAGTCCATGTCCGGGAAGAATCCGTCGCGCCGCGAGTTCGTCGAGACCGCAGCGAAGTCCGCGCTCGCCGCGGCGTTCGTCCCCGCCGGCTTTCCGATGATCGTTCCGCGCCACGTCCTGGGCGGCCCCGGATTCCAGGCACCGAGCGACACGCTGAACATCGCGATCGTCGGATTCGGCGGGATGGGTTCGGGAAACGCCGAAGTGCTCGCGCAGGCCGAGAACCTCGTCGCGGTCTGCGACGTCGATCTCCTGTTCTCGGACAAGAACGTTACCGAGAAGGCAAAAAAGCGCGACGGCACGCCCCGGCCGGAGGGCTTGAAACTGCGCGAGCAGTTCGACAAGGCCGCGAAGTACCGCGACTTCCGCGAGATGCTCGACAAGCAGAAGGACATCGACGCAGTGCTCGTCGCGACGCCCGATCACAATCACGCGGTGGTCGCGAAGGCCGCGATGCAGCTCGGGAAGCATGTCTACGTGCAGAAGCCGCTGACGACGACCGTGCACGAGGCCCGGACGCTCGCTCGGCTGGCACGCGAGAATCCGAAGCTCGTCACGCAGATGGGGAACCAGGGTCACTCGATGGAAGGGACGCGCAGCGTCGTCGAGTGGATTCAGGCCGGAGTAATCGGCCCCGTTCGCGAAGTGCATGTGTGGACGAACCGCCCGATCTGGCCGCAGGGCGTCTCGCGACCGATCGCGCCGGCGCAGATTCCGCCGGGACAGTCGCTCGCGAACGGCTGGAATTCGCGGAACATCAACAACGCGGCCGCGGCCGCGATGTCGGCGGGCGGCACGCCCATGCCGGAGGGGATGCGCTGGGATCTCTACCTCGGCGGCACTGCAGAGGATGTCCCATATCATCCGGTCTATCACCCATTCAATTGGCGCGGGTGGACCGATTTCGGAGTGGGAGCGCTCGGCGACATGGGGGCGCACCTGATCGACCAGCCGTACTGGGCGCTCGGTCTCACGCAGCCGATCAGCATCGAAACGACGTCGACGCCGTGGGGAACGACGCCGATTCCGGCTGCGCAGCCCGGCGGACCGATGCGCAGCAAGCCTGTGTGTTATCCGCAGGCGATGATCGTGCATTACGAGTTTGCAGCTCGTGGCAAGCAGCCGCCCGTGAAGATGAGCTGGTACGACGGCGGGCTTCAGCCCCCGCGCCCGGACCTTCTTCCGGACAGCGTGGACTTGCTGCGCGAAGGCGGAGTGATCTTCGTTGGCGACAAGGGCATCCTGTTGCAGGAGACGTACGGAAACAATCCGCGTATCTGGCCCGAGTCGCTGATGGAAAAGGCGAAGGCGGTCCCGAAAACGCTACCGCGGATCGCCGTGTCGCACGAGTTCAACTGGGTCGCGGCCTGCAAGGGACAGGGTGTCGCGAGTTCGCCATTCGAGTACGCGGCCGGACTGACGGAAACCATGCTGCTCGGTATCGTGGCGCTGCGCGCGGGTCAGAGGAAGAAGATTTTGTACGATGCCGCGGCCTCGAACGTCACGAACGTGCCGACGGTGAATCAGTTCCTCACGCGCGAGTACCGGAGCGGCTGGGAGGTTTGAGGAAGGCGCGTCGAGCGCGCGGTCAGCGATTGTCCAGTTCGCGGTACCACGCCGTGAACGCCCGTTCGAAGAACACCTTGTTGAAGAGCGTCCATTCGCCGAGCGAAGCGGGCAGCGCGTAACCAGCGCCCGCTTCGGCGGCCGTCTGGCCCTTCTCGTGTGCCCGCCGCGTCGCGTTCTCGACCTCGTCGATCATCGCGATGTAGCGGTCGAATTCGGCCTCTTTCGCGAGCGCGCCGTGGCCGGGCACATACATCGTCTTGTTCCGGCGCCGAAGCGCACGTGCCGAGCGTGAGAGCTGAGTCGGGATGGCGTCAACGTAGTTCGGGAACATCGCGTTCCACACGAGATCGCCGCAGAACACCACGCTCGGGTTTTCGACCTCGAGCGACACGTCGCTCGCGGTGTGTCCGCTGCGCGGCACCACGCGAACGACGTGACCGCCGAGATCGATGACGGTGGGTTCGGTACCGTTGAAGAACGTCACGTCCTTCAGCGCGTCGGTGCGGGCCGGGTCGGCCGGCAGGTTTCGCTCGAGCACGAGCCCGCGCGTGACCTCGGTGGTGCGAACCGTGACTCTCGTATCCGGACGTTCGTAGCCCGCCACGCCGTTCGCATGATCCGCGTGGTAGTGCGTCAGTGCCACGTGCGTCGGCCACCGCCCCGTGAGCTCGCGCGCACGCGTCGCGAGCCACTCGGCCCCGGCGGGCATGTTGAATCCCTCGATCGCCAGCACGCCGCTCCGTCCCGCGATGATGCCGCCGTTCGAGAGCGTCGTCCGGTCGCCCGTGAGCGGCGTGGAAATCAGCGCCCAGATTCCGTCGGATACTTTCTCGAGATTTCCGAACGGCTCACGCGCGACGACCGGGCCAAGCGGCGCGTTTGCCCACAGCGCGCGCAGGGCCGGCGGCGCTGCGAAGGCGGCCAGCGCGATGTGCGCCGCACACGACGACGACTTCGCGAGGAACTCGCGGCGACTGAGCTCGTTCATTGCTCCCTCGGCATGAGTCGGCGGTGTTCTCGAATGTACGGGACGAGACCGCCGTGTTCGAGAATGTCGAGTATGACGCCGGAGATCGACGGGCCGGACAGCGTCAGCTCTTTCGTGTAGTTCGCCACCGAGAGTTCCGCTCCGTCGAGCTGAACGGAGAGCCGGTCGTCTTCCTCGAAGCGGCTCGTGTCGCACTGCACGGGAATCAATCCGTTGTTGATCGCGTTTCGGTAGAACGTGCGCGAGTAGCTCTGCGCGATCACGGCCCTGATGCCCGCGGCGAGGATCACCGTCACGGCCACTTCCATCGCGGAGCCACACCCGAAGTTCTCTCCGGCAACGATCATGTCTCCCTCCCGCACCGAGGCCGCAAACGCGGGGTCGAGCGTTTCGAGCAGCCACCGCTTCAAGACCTGCTCGTCGATCGTGTCGCGCTTTCGCGCGGACGTGATGATGTAGTCCGTGTTCACGTTGTCGCCGAATCGGCGGGCGCGTCCTTCGAGCCGGATCATCGTGCGGCGCGCTCCGCCCGCGGATCGGTGATCTTCCCGGTGGCGGCCGACGCGCCGCACGCGGCCGGCGAGGCGAGGTAAATCGACGCGTTCGCGTTTCCCATGCGAGCCTTGAAGTTCCGGTTCGCGGTGGAGAGCACGTTCATCCCGTCGCCGGGAATCACGCCGCTCGTGCCGCAGCAGGCGCCGCAGCCGACCGTCGTGACCGTCGCGCCGAGGGCTTCGAACCTCGCGAGCGTTCCGTCATCGCGAATGGCGTCCGCCACCTCGCGGGACGCGGGTGTCACCACGAGCTGGACGCCGGGCGCCAACTGGCCGCCCGCACGATCCAGCGCAGCGAGCGCCTCGTGAAAATCGCGAACACGGCCGCCGGTGCAGGTGCCGAGAAAGACCATGTGCACGGGTGTGCCGGCCGCCTGCTCGATCGGCACGACGTTGTCGGGAGCGTGCGGAAGGGCCACGCGCGGCGAGAGGCGCGAGAGATCGAGCGTCACCTCACGGGCGTAGACGGCGTGAATGTCCGCCGTGACCGGCGATGCGAGTCCGACTTTGCGTCCTGTGAGGTACGCGTTCGTGGCGTTGTCCGACGGGAAGATCGACGCCTTCGCGTCCATCTCGGCGCCGAGGTTGCAGATCACCATCCGCTCCTCGAGCGTGAACGCGCCGAGCGCGGAGCCGTGGAACTCCAGCGCCTTGTAGTTCGCACCAGCCGGACCGATCGCGTTCACGAGCGCGAGCCCGACGTCCTTCGGGCTCAGAAACGCCGTGCGCGTTCCGGTGAGCGTTATCTTGATGGATTCCGGCACGCGTATCCAGACCTGGCCCGTGATCATCGCCGCCGCAAGATCCGACGAGCCCACGCCGGTGGCGAAGAGGTTCAGCGCGCCGGCAGTCGCCGTGTGGCTGTCGGCGCCGATGACCAGCGAACCGGGCAGCGCGCCTCCGCGCTCGGCGAGCAGCTGGAAGCTGATCCCCTCGCCGACGTCGCAGAGCTCGGCGCCGTGGCGCGTGGCGAACGCCCGCAGGCGATCGTGGAACGCCGCGGTCTTCGCCGATGCCGGCGGAGCGTAGTGATCGAACGCGAAGAGCACGCGCGAGGGATCGAAGAGCCGCTCGCCGCCCATCTTCTCGAAATAGTCGATCGCCATCGGGCCTGACGCGTCGGTGCCCAGCACGCGATCGACCGTGCATATCGCGATCTCACCGGCGTGCACCTCGCGCCCGGCCTTTGCCGACAGGATCTTCTCGCTGATCGTCCTCGCGCTCACGTTGCCTGCCCGCTCTGCGACATCCACGCATCGCTTTCGCTCCGCGATATCCACGCGTCGCGCTCGCTCCGCGAAGTCGTCGCCGGGATTTCGCTGCGCGAAATCCAAGCCGCGCCGACCAGGTTCGCGAGCGTGTTCACCATCGAACGGACCATGTCGAGCGGCCGGTCCACCGCGACCACCAACGCGATTGCCGCCTCCGAGTGCGCGCCCAGGCCGATGGCGTTCAGCACGATGAGCGTGGTCACGAGCGAGCTGCCGGGCACGCCCGCCCCCGAGAACGCGGCCACGGTCGAGACGAGCACGATCGTGAGCAGCGTCCCGGGCCCGAGCGCGATGCCGTACAGATTCGCGATGAACACCGCCGTCACCGCCTTGTACACGGCCGCACCATTCTTGTTGAGCGTCACGCCGGTGGGCAGCACGAAGCTCGCGACCTCGTTCGAGATGCCGAGCCGGTCGCGCGCCGCCTCGATGCTCACGGGGAGTGCGACGCTCGACGAGGCCGTCGAGAATGCGAGCATGAGCACGTCGCCGGTCTTCCGCAGGAAATCCATTACGCCGAGCTTCGCGCCGAGCCGCAGCGCGGGGAGCAGCGTGATGGCCACGTGGGCAATGGTCGCAGCGAGCACCACGGCGCAGTAGAGCGCGAGACTTCGCAGCAGGTCCAGCCCCGACTTCGCCACGGTCGCCGCGATCAGCACGAACACCGCGGCCGGTGCGAGCTTCATCAGCCAGCGTATCACCACCATCGAGAGTTCGTTGACGCCGTCGAAGAAGCTCACGACCGCGCGCTTCCCGTCGCCGTGCACGGCGGTCGCCGCCGCGCCGAAGATGCAGACGGCGACGATCAGTGGCAGCAACTCGCCTTGCGCCGCCGCCGCGAACGGATTCGACGGTATCATCGCGAGCAGCGATTGCGTGAGTGTCGGCGCCACGACCTGCGCGGCCGCGCTGCCGTGCTGCTCGAACTGCGTCGTCAGCGAGTCGCGCGTCGCCGCGTCGAGGCCCTCGCCCAGGCGCGCCGCGAGCGCGGCGCCCAGCCCGATCGTCGCGGCGATCAGCGTCGATCCGAGAAACCACGCCAGCGTCTTGCCCCCGATGCGGCCGAGCCGCCGCACGTCCCCCAGCGACGCGACACCGACGAAGAGGCTCGCCACGATCAGCGGCACGATGGTCATCGTGAGCAGGCGGATGAACATGATGCCGAGCGGTTCGACCATCAGCACCACCATTCGCACCATGCGCTGCAGCGCGCCCAGATCGGGGATCCGCGCGACGATGCCGACGAGCACTCCGGCGACGAGACCGGCGAGAATCTTCGTCTGCAGCTTCACCGCGTGACCCGAAGCTCCGCGAGCGTCTCGGCGAGCGCTGTCAGCGTGCGCTCGACATCGGCGAGCCGGATGTCACCCATGTGCCCGATGCGGAACGACGAGTCCTTGTACTTGCCGAGCCCGCCCGCGGTGAGCACGCCGCGCACGCGCATCCCGTTGCGCAGGTCCTTGGGCGAAACGCCGGCGGGTGCGGCGATTGCGGTGAGCGTGGTGGAGTATGCGCCGAGCTCGGGGCACTGCAGCGAGAGGCCAAGTTCCGACGCCCCGCGGCGCGCGCGCGCAGCCATCTGTGCGTGCCGCTGGTACACCCGCTCGAGACCCTCCTCGTGCATGAGGCGCAGCGCCTCGGCGACCTGCAGCACGATGTGCACCGGCGGCGTTCCCGGAGTTTCAGGGCACTCCTTCAGGATCTCCGCGCGAATCGCCGTAAAGTCCCAGTAGTTGCGCGGCAACTTCGCTCGCGCCGCGGCGGCCCAGGCGCGCTCGCTGAGAGCGGCGAACGAAAGCCCGGGGCTCGACATCAGGCATTTCTGGCTGGCGGTCGCGGCGAAGTCCACGCCCCATGAATCGAACGAGAACGGCATGCCGCCGATCGACGAGACGCCGTCCACCAGCACGAGTGCGCCCGGCCGGATCATGTGCACGGTTCGCGACACGGTGGCCACGTCGTTGCTCACGCCGGTGGACGTGTCGGAGTAGGTGAGCGCGACCGCGCTCACCCGCGGGTGCGCCTCCAGGGCGCGCGCGACTTCCATCACGTCCACCTGGCGCGTCCAGTCGGTGCAAATGCGATGCACGGTGATCCCGTACGATTCGGCGAACCCGGCCCACATCTCGCCGAACTTGCCGTTGCAGCACACGGCAATCTCGTCGCCCGGCGAGAAGAAGTTGCAGATCGCGGCCTCGAGCGCCCCTCTGCCGGTCGTGTGAACGGGAAGAATCGGTTCGCTTGTGCCGAACACGGGATTGAGAAGTTCGACGGCGGTCGCGAGTTCCGCCGAGAACTCGCGAGTGCGATGATGGATCATCGGCCGTGCGCCTGCGCGCAGGACACGATCGGGCACGCGCGTGGGGCCCGGCGTCATGAGCAGCAGCGGCGCCGCGCCGTTGGAGATCACTCGATCACGCCTTTCTTGCGGAGTGTCTCATCGATCTCCGCCTTGAAAATCTTGCCGGCGCCGATCTCGGCAATGCGCTTCTTCTCGCGATCCATGAGCTGCAAAACGAGCTCCACAATCTCGGCGGCCATCGCTCGCGGCACGACCGCTATTCCGTCGGCGTCGCCCACGATGATGTCGCCGGGCGAAACGACCGTGCCGCCGCAGCTGATCGGCACGTTGATCTCGCCCGGACCGTCCTTGTCGCAGCTGCCGGGACACACGGTGCGGGAGAACGCGGGCATGCCAAGGCGCGTGACCCCCTCGACGTCTCGAATCGCGCCATCCACCACGATGCCGCCGAGTTTGGCCGCGGTGGCGGTGTGACACATCATTTCGCCGAAGACCGCGCTGGTCGTGTTGCCGCAGGTGCTGACGACGACGATGTCACCGGGAGTGGCGACCTGCAGTGCCTTGTGCACCATCAGGTTGTCCGCGGGGCGGCACTGCACCGTGACCGCGAGGCCGCAGAGCGCGAGGCCGCTCCGCGAGCGGATGCCGGGATCCATGAAGCCGAACCGGCCCATCGCGTCGGCGACGTTCGAGCTGGCGAGGCCACGGTAGCGTTCGAGCAGCCCGGCGCTGATGCGGGGCGGGGCGGGGAGCACCCGGAAACCGGGCGAGCCGGCGTGCGGCATCGAGGGCTTTCTCCTGAGTGAAAACGAATCCAGAGTTTGGAGAAAGCTATGTGTCGAATGTCGCGCCGGATACGGGGTTCCGTCGGCGCGGCCTACTCTCCGCGTGGCTCAGTTCACCGTGATGGTACCGGTCATCCCCGCATGAATGGTGCAGCGGTAAGGGTAGCTTCCTGCCGTCGGGAACGTGTGCAGGAGAATGTGGCCGGGAGTCAGCGAAGCGTTAATCGAGGTCCCGTCATTCGTGGTGACGGTATGTGAGATGTTGCCGTTGTTCTGCCAGCACACCGACTGCCCGTGCGCAATAGTGGCGGCGCTGGGTGAGAACACCAAGCCGTCGGTGGCTCCGATGTTGGCGCTGGCTCCGCTGCTGCCGCAGGAGTTGGCGGTCGTGACGCCCGTCGGGCTCGAGCAGGCATAAATGCTCGCGGCGCCGAGGGCCATGAGTAGCGCAAACCGCATGGCGGTAACCTCCCCAAGACGATGATGCGGAACGTCGTGACAGCGGCATGCCGCGAATGGACGTGATGCCGCTGAGTCCGGTGACTCCTGCCAACGACAATGTTCACCGCGTTGGATCTTCGAGGCAATCGCTCAAAGGGAGTCGCATCATCCCTGCACCCGTCGCCCGTCGCTGTATGTGAGCCCATCAACCCCGTTTCGGCACTCCCGCCCGCGCCGGCTCCGGAAATGCATACCCGCGCACCCCGTGCGGCCGATAAGGCTTTTCCAGTGCAGCGCACTCCTCAGCCGAGAGCGTGAGGCTCAGCGACTTCATCGCGGTATCGAGATGTTCCATTTTCGTGGCGCCGACGATGGGCGCCGCGACGCCGGGCCTTCCCATCAGCCATGCGAGCGCGATCTCGGCCATGGACACTCCGCGCGCCTTCGCGAGCTTCTCCACGGCATCGACGACGTTCCAATCGTCGGGGCTGTCGTAGAGCTGCTCCGTGTATTTGTCGCTGTCGGCGCGCGCGGTGCCCGCATCGGCGATCTTCGCCGATGTCGGCCGCGGCCGCGCGAGCAGGCCGCGCCCGAGCGGGCTCCACGGCACGAGCCCAATCCCCTCGTTCAGGCAGAGCGGAATCATCTCGCGCTCTTCTTCGCGATAGATGAGGTTGTAGTGATTCTGCATGCCGACGAATCGCGCCCATCCGTTCCGTTCCGACGTCGAGAGCGCCTGCGCCATTCGCCATGCTGGGCCGGAACTCGCGCCGAGGTAGCGCACCTTTCCCCAATGCACGAGATCGTTGAGCGCCTCGAGCGTCTCGTCGATCGGTGCTTTGTCGTCGAAGCGATGGATCCAGTAGAGATCGATCACGTCGACGCCGAGCCGCTTGAGGCTCGCCTCGCACGCCTGCACGACGTGTTTACGCGACAGGCCGCCCATGTTGGGGCCGGAAGTCATGGGGAAGTTGAGCTTCGTCGCGAGGACGATCTCTTCGCGGTTCGCGTATTCGCGGATCGCGCGACCGGTGACCTCCTCGCTCGCGCCGAGCGAGTACATGTCGGCGGTGTCGAAGAAGTTGATGCCGGCTTCGACGGCTTTGCGGAAGAAGGGCTTCGCGGCGGGCTCGTCGAGCACCCACGGGCGCCATTTGGAACTGCCGAAGCTCATGCACCCGAGGGCGAGGCGCGAGACGGTGAGGCCGGTGCTCCCTAGCTGTGTGTATTCCATGGAGGGATATTAGTACCGGATTCATCGTTCCGCCCCCTCCGGAGATCTCGCATGCGTCGATCCCCCGCCGTCGCACGACTCGCGCTGTTCCTGGTCCTCCTCGCGCCCGTCGCGAGCGCTGCAGCCCAGGCGCTCAAGGTTCTCAACCTGCCCGACTACGGACGGTGGAACCGCATCACGTCGACGGCGCTCTCGCCCGATGGAAAATGGATGAGCTACGCCTACCAGCCCAACGAGGGCGACGCCACGCTGTACGTGAAGCAGCTCGACGGTGACAAGGTCTTCACGATCCCGATCGGGTCGGCACCGGCCGCCGCCGCTGCGGACGGCGGCGGTGGTGGTGGACGCGGCGGCGCAGGAGGCGGCGTGCAGTTCTCCGATGACTCGCGGTTCGTCGGTTACTACGTGAACCCGCCCGAGGCGGCGGGTGGTCGCGGAGGACGCGCCGGTGGGGGCGGGGGCCGCGGCGGCGCGCCGCAGGCCGGTGCTCCGGCGGCTCCCGCGCGAGCGATGCGACGATTCGAACTTCTCGACCTCACCAACGGCGAGAAGTTCGCCGTGCCGAACGGCGCGTCGTTCAAGTTTGCGAAAGGGTCCGCATGGCTCGCGGTGCGACTCAGCAAGGCGCCGGCTGATACGGCGTTCAAGGGCGCGGACCTCGTGCTGCGGGATCTCAAGGCCGCGACGACGCGAAACATCGGCAACGTCAACCTTTACGACTTCGACGACAGCGACCGCCTGCTCGCGTACACGGTGGACGCCGCGGGACACCTCGGCAACGGCGTGTACCTCATGAACATGGCGGGCGGAGATACGCGTGAACTGAACAGTTCCGCGCTGGAGTACGACCAGCTCGCGTGGAGCGACGAAGGCGGCAACCTGCTGGTGCTGCGCGGGGAGAAGTCTCGGGAGATGAAGCAGCGCGACAACGCGCTGCTCGCGTGGACCAACGCTGGGTCGCCAAACGCAAAGACCCTTACGCTCGATCCGTCGAAAGACACGTCGTTCCCAAAAGGGATGGTGCTGAGCGAGTACACCGCGCCGCGCTGGAGCAAGGACGGCTCGCGAATCTTCCTCGGCATCAAGGAGCAGGAACCGGAACTCGCGGCGGCGGACTCGTCGAAAGCGAACGTCGACGTCTGGCACTGGAAGGATCCCGAACCGCAGACGGTGCAGATCGTGCGGCTGCAGCAGGAGCGGAGAGCGACGCTGCCCGCCGTCTACCTCGTTTCATCGCAGAAGCTGGTGAGGCTCGGCGACGACGACATGCGTGCGGCCACGCCGACCGCGAACGGCAGGTGGGCGATCGGCCGGAACGACGTGGCCTACCGCGGCCAGGTCGAATGGGGCGCGAACCGCGCCGACATGTATCGCGTGAACACGGAGACCGGCGAACGCACCCTCATCGAGAAGACGCTCTCGCGCACGATGGGCACGTCGCCCGACAGCAAGTGGTTCCTGTACTTGAAGGACAAGAAGGTCCGGGCCTTCAATCTCGACAATGCAACGGTCGTCGACCTGAACGCGGGACCCGGCAAGAACTTCTTGAACGAGGATGACGACCATCCGTACGAGATTCCGGTGTGGGGCGTGGGCGGCTGGGCGAAGGACGGCAACTCGGTTCTCCTCTACGACAAGTTCGACGTGTGGCAGCTCTCGCTCGCGGGCGCGAAGCCGGTGAATCTCACGGCCGGCGTGGGCAAGGCGCAGCAGATTCAGTTCCGCGTCGTGCGGCTCGGCGCCGGCGGCGGGCGCGGCGGGCGCGGCGGTGGCGGGGGGCGCGGTGGCGCCGCCGCGACCGAAGAGGAAGGCATCGATCTCGCGAAGCCCGTGCTCCTCTCGGCGTACGGCGACCGCACGAAGAAGAGCGGCTACTGGCAGGTGACGGCGGGGCAGGAGCCCAAG
>Ga0209014_10001281_pt1 | contig 14777 bp, 9 predicted proteins | sample BarGraNGADG00212_FD_184491 | JGI IMG/M metagenome (GOLD analysis project Ga0209014, IMG submission 184491) | Arctic peat soil microbial communities from Barrow, Alaska - Barrow Graham LP Ref core NGADG0002-212 (SPAdes) (version 2) | ecosystem: Environmental > Terrestrial > Soil > Wetlands > Peat...
CCCGCACCCAGGACAATCGGATCGGCCTTCACCACCTCATCATCGGTCCCCGGCTCGCCCGGCCCGATGTCCAGCACCTCGTCGTCCGGCACGTCCTCGGCGACGCCGAGCGCGTTGAAGCGGCGACGGTGCTCCGGCTCGGCCGGCGGCGCGGGCTGCTCGTAGACGAGCTGCACGCGCAGGAAGCGCTCGGTGAACGTGTGATGGATGTCGCCCATCAGGTCGACGAACATCGTGTACGCTTCCTGCTTGTACTCGAGCAGCGGATCCTTCTGCCCCCACGCACGGTAGCCGATGGAGTTGCGCAACTGGTCGAGGTCGTACAGGTGGTCCTTCCACTTCTCGTCCAGGACGTTGAGCATCACGAGCGCCAGCACCTGGCCGCCGTGGTCGGCCAGCTGGTCGAGCTTGGCGTGGAACGCGGCCGTTCCGGCCGCGGCGCCCTGGGCCCGCGCGTCGGCCACCGTCTGCGGACGCGTCCCGTCGGGCTCGAAGCACGGCACCGTCAGCAGGTAGTGCATCAGGAGGTCCTGCCCCATGAGCTCGAGGTCCCAGTCGAGCGAACTCTCGAACGCGATGAGCATCATCTCGATGCGCTTGCCGACTGCCTGCTCCACCATCTTGATGGCTTCGCCCTTCAGCTCCTCGCCGCCCTCCAGCGCGAACGCGCGGAGGTTGTAGATCACCTCGCGCTGCTGGTTCATGACATCGTCATAATCCAGCAGCCGCTTGCGACTCTGGAAGTTCTGCAGCTCGACGCGCTTCTGGGCCTGCTCGATGGAGCGCGTGATGAGCGGATGCGTGAGCATCTCGCCTTCCTGCGCGCCCAGCCGGTCCATGAGGCGGGCAATCCGGTCCGACCCGAACAGCCGCATCAGGTCGTCCTCGAGCGACAGGAAGAACTGCGACGCCCCGGGGTCGCCCTGGCGGCCCGCGCGGCCGCGCAACTGGCGGTCGATACGGCGCGACTCGTGGCGCTCGGAGCCGACGATGTGCAGGCCGCCGCACTCCATCACGTCGATCTCCTTGCCGTCGGGGTCCTTGATCCGCGACGGCTTGGACGGCAGCACTCCCGCGCCAAGCTTGATGTCGGTGCCGCGGCCGGCCATGTTGGTCGCAATCGTCACGCTGCCGAACTGCCCGGCGAGTGCGATGATCTCCGCCTCGCGCTGGTGGTACTTGGCGTTCAGCACCTGCTGCTTGAGGCCGGCGCGGGTGAACATGCGGGACAGGGTTTCCGACGCCTCCACCGAGGTGGTGCCGACGAGCACCGGGAAGCCGAGCCCGTTCAGGCGCTGCGTCTCCTCGACGATGGCGTTGTACTTCTCGCGCCGGGTCTTGAACACCAGGTCATGGCGGTCGTCCCGGATGATCGGCTGGTTCGTGGGGATGACGGCCACTTCGAGGCCGTAGATCTGGAAGAACTCCGTCTCCTCGGTCTCGGCGGTGCCGGTCATGCCCGCCAGCTTCTCGTACATGCGGAAGTAGTTCTGGATGGTGATGGTGGCGAGCGTCTGCGTCTCGCCCTTCACCTGCACCCCTTCCTTGGCCTCCACCGCCTGGTGCAGCCCCTCGCTCCAGCGGCGCCCGGGCATCGTGCGGCCCGTGAACTCGTCGACGATCAGCACCTGCCCTTCCTGCACGACGTAGTTCACGTCCTTTTCGTAGAGCGAATGGGCGCGGAGCAGCTGATGGATGATGTTCAGCTTCTCGCTCTTCAGCGCGTACTGGCCCTCGATGACGCGCCGCGCCTCGAGCTTCTCGGCCGCCGTCATCTCGGGGTGCCGCTCGATGCGGTGCACCTCGGTGGAGATGTCGGGCAGCACGAACTGCTCGTGATCGGCCGGGCTCATGAAGTCGATGCCGCGGTCGGTGAGGTGCACCGTGTGGCCGCGCTCGTCGAGCACGAAGAGCAGGTCTTCCTCGAGGTCACGGAACTGCTGCTTGGACGCCGGCACCTTGCGGTCGGCAATAACCTCGAGCTCCTGCTTCTGCACGAGCATCTTGACGCCCTGCTCCTGCAGCGCCTTCAGCAGGCGCTTGTTCTTCGGATTGCCGAGCTGCGCCTGGTAGAACGCCAGCGCCGCCGCGGCCTGGTCACCCGCCGCGAACGCCTTCTCGCCACGCGCCACGAGGTCGTTGGCCTTCTCCGTCTGTCCACGCACCAGGCGCGACACGGCAGCGTTGAACTCGGCGTACGCCCCGTCGCTCTCGTTCCCCACCGGACCCGAGATGATGAGCGGGGTCCGCGCCTCGTCGATGAGCACCGAGTCGACCTCGTCGACGATGGCGTAGACGTGCGGACGCTGCACGCGCTGGTCGAGCGAGACGACCATGTTGTCGCGCAGGTAGTCGAAGCCGAACTCGTTGTTCGTGCCGTAGGTCACGTCCGCGTTGTAGGCGTCGTGGCGCTCGAGCGAGCCCGGCTCGGTGTCGTCGAGGCAGGCGACCGAGAGCCCGAGCCAGGCGAACAGGTGCCCCATCCACTGCGAGTCGCGGCGGGCCAGGTACGAGTTGACCGTCACCAGGTGCGCGCCGCGCCCGGGGAGGGCATTCAGGTACATCGGCAGCGTGGCCACGAGCGTCTTGCCCTCGCCGGTCGCCATCTCGGCAATCTTGCCCAGGTGCAGCTGGATGCCGCCCATGAGCTGCACCTCGTAGTGGACCATGTTCCACTCGAGATCGTGGCCAGTGACCAGCGCCTTGCTCCCGAGCAGGCGGCGTGCGGCCTCGCGCACCGTGGCGAAGGCCTCGGGGAGCAGTTCGTCGAGCGCGTCCCGGAGCATGTTCCGGAAGTCGGCCTCGAGCCCACCCTTGCCGTCGGCGCCGGAGAGCTGGTTGTCGATGGCCTCCCGGTCGGCGGCGTCGGCCGCCGTGCGCTTCTGCTCCTTGAGCGCGGCGATCTGCGCGCTGAGCGACGCCGAACGCTCGGCAATGATGGCCCGGAACTTCGCGGTCTGCGCGCGCAGCTCCTCCTCGCTCACCGACGACAGGCGCGCGCCGTGCACCTCGATCTCGGCGAGGATCGGCCGAATTCGCTTCAGTTCCCGTTCATGCCGCGAGCCGAAGATGGTGCCCAGCAACTTTTTGAACATGCAGTCCCCTTTATCGGTACAAGCCGTGCGCCGCGATGTAGGCCGCGACGGCGTCCGGCACGAATCCCCGGATGGAACGACCCACACGCACCCGCTCGCGGATCTCGGTGGCCGAGATATCGACACGCCGCGTCGCCACTGTCCGCGCGCCGGCGGGGAGCATCAGGCCATCCCCGCCTCGCGTGAGCACGACAATCTCAGCCATCGCCCGGATGCCCTCGGGATCCCGCCACTTCGGCAGCGAGGCCGCCGCGTCCGCTCCAAGAAGCAGGAACAATGTCGCGCCGGGCTGCCGCTCCCGGAACGCCCGAACCGTGTCAATCGTAAAAGATAACCCGCCGCGCTCCACTTCCAGCGCTTCGACGGAAAAACGGGGGTCCAATGCCGCGGCCAGCCGGGTCATCGCCAGGCGATGCTCCGCGTCAGCCGACGGCACGCCGGCCTTCAGCGGCTGCGTGGCCGCCGGGACCCAGATGAGCTGGTCGAGCGCCAGTGCCTCGGCGGCGTCCATGGCCGCGAGCACATGGCCGAGGTGGGGCGGGTCAAACGTGCCGCCGAAAAGGCCGAGCTTCACGCGCTACGGCGCCTTCTTGGCCGGCACCGCCGTTGAATCCGTCGGCACGCCGTTGCAGGCCAGCATCGCTTCCTTGTCGGCGGGATAGAGCACGCGCAGCGTGGCGCAGACTTCCTTGGCGTCTTCCTTGTAGTTCATCACCGGCGAGCGGAACGCCGTGACCATCCGGATCATGGACTGCCGGGCACGGTCGGTGTTCGGATAGTTCTTGATGATGTCGCGGTAGTAGATGATGGCCGAGTCATACGCCTTGCGCCGGAAATAGGAGTTTCCGGTGTCGAAGTCCTTGGTCGCGAACCACTCGTCGAGGCGCTTCAGCTCGTCGTCCGCCTGCTTCCTGAGCTTGGAGTCGGGGTACAGGGCCACCAGCATGCGGTACTGCACCTGGGCGAGCTGGCCGTACTGCGGATCGAGCGCCGGACGGCGCCAGAGGCGAGAATAACTGCGCCCCGACTCGAACAGCGCGTCGTCGGCCAGCGAATCGTCGCCGAAGCTCTCGGCGAGCTTGCTGTACTCCTGCGCCGCCAGCAGGTGCTCGGAACGTCCCGTATGGGCGCGAGCCAGGTAGAAATGGGCGAGCGGCAACAACGTATCGCGGCTCGAGAGGTCGAGGGTCAATTTCTCGAAGCCCGTGACGGCGTCGTCCCATTTCTTCTTCTGCAACCGTTCGAGCGACGCCTGAAAGAGCTTCTCGCTGGTCGAGAACTTCTGGGGCTTGAATGCCGGGGCGCACGCCGCGAGCGCGGCGAGCAGGATGACGGAAAGGCGGGTGCGGAAGGTCACGTCGGAGTGATACCCGAATGGGGAGCGGTTCGTTGCGTTCAACTGACGCGGGGCGCCATGCGCGGCGACCCGAGGAGGGTGCGGAAGTAATCGATCGTGCGCTGCACGCCGGTGCGGACATCGACCTGCGGCTCCCAGCCGAGCATCGCCCTGGCCCGGCTGATGTCCGGGTTGCGCACCTTCGGGTCGTCCTGGGGAAGCGGCTCGTGGACGATGGGTACCGAAGCGCCGGTGAGTTCGACGACGATCTCGGCGAGCTGCTTCACCGTGTACTCCACCGGATTGCCGATGTTGCACGGCATGGCGTCGCCCTTCATGAACAGCTGGTACAGTCCCTCCACCTCGTCGTCCACGAAGCAGAACGAGCGCGTCTGCGATCCATCGCCGTAGATGGTGATCGGCTCGCCGTTCAGCGCCTGCACGATGAAGTTGGACACCACGCGCCCGTCACGCGGCCGCATGCGCGGGCCGTACGTGTTGAAGATGCGGACGATGCGCGTGTCGACGCCGTGCGTGCGGTGGTAGGCCATGGTGAGGGCCTCGGCGAACCGCTTGGCTTCGTCATAGACGCCGCGCGGGCCGATGGGGTTCACGTTGCCCCAGTACGACTCGACCTGCGGGTGCACCATCGGGTCGCCGTAAACCTCGCTGGTGGACGCCAGGAAGAAGCGCGCCCCCTTGGCCTTGGCGAGGCCGAGCGAGTTGTGCGTGCCGAGTGACCCGACCTTCAGCGTCTGGATGGGGAGCTCGAGATAGTCGATGGGGCTGGCCGGCGAGGCAAAATGGAGCACGCCGTCGAGCGCTCCGGCGACGTAGGTGTATTCCGAAATATTGTGGCGCAGGAACGAGAAGCGGCCGTTCCCCACCAGGTGCGCGATGTTGTCCGGGTGCCCGGTGATGAAGTTGTCGAGCCCCACCACCTCGTGACCGTCACGCAGGAAGCGGTCGCAGAGGTTCGAACCCAGAAAACCGGCGGCGCCGGTGATCAGCACCCTCATGCGCGCTCCCGCCCGATCGACCGATAGGTGAATCCGAGCTTCGCCATCTTGGCCTGGTCGTAGAGGTTGCGGCCGTCGATCACGATGGGCTGCCGCAGCGCGGCGCGCATGCGCGGGAAATCGGGGAAACGGTACTCGTTCCAGTCGGTGACGACGACGAGCGCGTCCGCGCCCTCGAGCGCGGCGTACCCCGTGTCGGCAAGGCTGATCGTGTCGCCGAGGCGGCGCCTGGCCTCGGGCATCGCCGCGGGGTCATGGGCGCACACCGTGCCGCCGCCCTTCAGCACCTGGTCGATGAGCACCAGCGCGGGCGATGCACGCATGTCGTCAGTGTTCGCCTTGAACGCGAGCCCCCAGACGGCGACGTGCTTGCCGGCCAGTGACCCGAGCGCCGCGGCGAGCTTGGTGCCGACGACCTTCTTCTGGCGGGCGTTGGCTTCCTCGACCGCCTCGAGCACGAGGAGCGGCGCGCTGACGCCGTGCGCGGTGCGCAAGAGGGCCTGCACATCCTTGGGGAAGCACGAACCCCCGTAGCCCGGCCCGGGAAACAGGAAGGACGGCCCGATGCGACCGTCACTGCCGATGCCCTTGCGCACGAGATCGACATTGGCGCCGACCTTCTCGCAGAGGCCGGCGATCTCGTTCATGAACGAGATGCGCGTGGCCAGCATCGCGTTGGCGGCGTACTTGGTCATCTCGGCCGACGGGATGTCCATGAAGATGATGGGCTTGCCGGTGCGCACGAACGGCGCATAGAGCTCCGCCATCACCGACCGCGCGAAATCAGTCTCGGCGCCAAGCACGACGCGATCGGGCTTGAGGAAATCGTCGATGGCCGCGCCTTCCTTGAGGAACTCGGGGTTGGAGCAGACGTGGAACGGGAACTTTGCGTGCGCCGAGACCGCCGTGCGCACCTTGTCGGCGGTGCCCACCGGCACGGTCGACTTGGTGACGACCACCAGCTCGCGCGTCATGTGCCGGCCGATGGCGTCGGCCACCGCGATCACGTGCTTGAGGTCGGCCGAGCCGTCCTCGTCGGGGGGCGTGCCCACGGCGATGAAGACGACGTCCGCCGACCCGATGGCCGCGGCCATGTCGGTGGTGAAGCGCAGGCGTCCCGCGGCCTGGTTGCGTTCCACGAGCGTGTCCAGCCCGGGTTCGAAGATGGGCAGGACGTTCTGCTTGAGCCCGTCAATCTTGGCCTGGTCGATGTCGGCGCAGGTGACGCTGCTTCCCGTCTCGGCAAAGCAGGCGCCGGCGACAAGGCCGACGTATCCCGAACCCACCACGGTGATGTTCATATCGACAGCAGACGATGGTTGATAGTTGATGGACGATAGACGTACGGCATGGGGCTACCTGGCGTGCGCGACAGGGGCCTTCAGGCGCGGCGCGTCGGGGGTGAGCGACACGATGCGCGCCTTGCCCGGCTCGAGCTTCGCCGTCGCGTGGCGCGTGTCGACCACGAGTGACGCGAGGTTCACCACCCGCTGGTAATCCACGGCCTTGTGGTTGGTGACGATCACCACGACGTCGGCGGCCACCAGCGTCTCGTCGGTGAGCGGCACGCCGGTCACCTCAATGCCGTCCTCGCGGAAGCGCGGCACGTGCGGGTCGTGGTACTCCACGTGTGCGCCCTGCACTTCGAGCAGCCGGATGACGTCGAGCGCCGGACTCTCGCGCATGTCGTCGATGTCGTTCTTGTAGGCCACGCCGAGCACGAGCACGCGCGAGCCATTCACTGACTTCTTCACGTCATTGAGCGCGCGGGCCACCTTCTCCACCACGTACGCCGGCATGGCGCTGTTGATCTCACTCGCCAGGTCGATGAAGCGCGTCTTGTAGTTCAGCGTGCGCATCTTCCACGCCAGGTAGTGCGGATCGAGCGGGATGCAGTGCCCACCGATGCCCGGGCCCGGGGTGAACTTCATGAACCCGAAGGGCTTGGTGGCCGCTGCCTCGATGACCTCCCACACGTCCACGCCGAGCCGGTCGCAGACGATGGCCATCTCGTTGACGAGGCCGATGTTCACCGACCGGAACGTGTTCTCGAGCAGCTTCACCAGCTCCGCCGCCTCGGGCGACGACACGGGCACCGTGCGGTCGATGCAGGCCGAGTAGAAGCGCGACGCCATGTCGGTGCACTCGGCGGTGATGCCGCCCACCACCTTGGGCGTGTTCTTCGTGTTGTACACCGGGTTGCCCGGGTCCACGCGTTCGGGGGAGAACGCCAGGAAGGCGTCCTCGCCGATGGTCAGCCCCCGCGCCTCCAGGCGCGGCATCATCAGCTCGCGCGTGGTGCCCGGATACGTCGTGCTCTCCAGCACCACCAGCATGCCGGGGTGCGCCTGCCGCGCCACGGTATCCGACGCAGCGAGCACGTAGGTCATGTCCGGATCGCGCGTCTTGGCGAGCGGCGTCGGCACCGCAATGGACACCGTGTCAGTCTCCCCCAGCCGGGCCTCGTCCGTGGTGGCGGCGAAGAGCCCGGACTTCACGTGCCGGGCTACCTGTGCGGCCGGTACGTCCTGGATGTGCGACTCGCCACGCATGAGGAGGTCGACCACCCGCTGCTGCACGTCATAGCCGATGACGTGGAACCCGGCTTCGCACAGTTCCATGGCGAGGGGAAGTCCCACGTAACCGAGCCCGACCACGGCGCAGACCGCCTGGCGAGACTCGATGCGCTGCTGCAGGCGATCGCGGATGCTCGTCATCATCGAAGAGGATGGCTTGGGGAAAGGTTACTTGCCGTAGAATCCGCGCACGGCCGACACGACTTCGTCGAGCTGCGCCTGCGTCAGTTCCGGATAGATCGGGATGGAGATCACTTCCGCCGTCGCCTTCTCCGCTTCGGGGCACTGTCCCGCCTTGAAGCCCAGGTACGCAAAGCAGGGCTGCAGGTGCAGCGCAAGCGGGTAGTACACCGAGTGGCCGATGCCCTTGGCGGCGAGGTGCGCCCGGAAGTCATCGCGGCGCGGCACGCGCAGCGTGTATTGGTTGAAGATCGACTCGCTGGCCGGCTCCACGTACGGCGTCACGATGTCCGAAACGTCGGCGAACGCGGAATTGTAGAAGGCGGCGTTGGCGCGGCGCTTGGCGCTCCACTTTGCCAGGTGCGGCAGCTTGGCGAGCAGGACGGCTGCCTGCAGCGCGTCGAGGCGCGAGTTGTAGCCGACGACCTCGTGGAAGTAGGTCTTCGTGCTCCCGTGAGTGCGCAGGCGCATCAGCTCGTTGAACAGCCCCTCGTCCTGCGTCACCACGGCACCGCCGTCCCCGTACCCGCCCAGGTTCTTGGACGGGAAGAACGAGAACGTGCCGATGGTCGCCGTCTCGCCCGCCATGCGCCAGGTGCCGTCAATCTTGCGGCGCGCGCCGATGCTCTGCGCGGCGTCCTCGATGATGGGAACACCCTTGGCGAGCTTCGCCACCTCCTCGACCGCGGCCACCTGGCCGAACAGGTCGACGGGGACGATTGCCTTGGTCTTCGACGTCACCGCCGCGGCCGCGGCCGCGGGGTTGATGTTGAACGTCCGGGGGTCGATGTCCACGAATACCGGCCGAGCGCCGACGTTGTGAATGGCCCCCGCGGTGGCAAAGAACGTGAACGGCGAGGTGATGACCTCGGCGCCCGCCACCGCGCCGACGGCGCGATAGGCGATGAGCAATGCGTCGGTGCCATTGGCGCACCCGACGGCAAACTTGGTGTTTGAGAGCTTGGCGATCTCGGCTTCGAGCTCGGCCACCGGCTTGCCGAGGATGAACGCCTGGTCGTCAACGACCTTCAGGAGCGAGGCAACGACCTCGTCGCGGATGGTCGCATGCTGGGCGCGCAGGTCGAGAAGAGGAACGGTCATGGCGGGTATGATGGGCTGAGGGGAGAGGCTGATCCCCTTAATAGTTGTGGTAACCGGATAAAGTTACCGCGTTGATGGCGTCTGCGGGAGCCTCTTCCGGTGCGCCAAGTCGGGCCCGGGCGCTCTCTCACGGAGACCCCCGTTAGCGCCCGGCCCTCAGCGGGAAAGGCACTTCCCGGCCCGTCTTGGCCGACTCGTAGATGCCGAGGATCAGCTCCAGCGACTTCCGCCCGGAGCGCCCGTCGGTGTCGGCCGTCGCCTCGCCGCGCAGCACCGCGAGCACATTGCGGTAGTACCCCTCATGCCCGAGGCCGTAGACGGTCGGCGGGTTCGTGCTGGCCGCCTCGATGAGCTTGTCGTCGTCGTCGTAGGTGGCGAACTGCCAGTGCTCCACCTTGTTGACGGCGGTGCCGCCGATCTTCACCGTGCCGGTCTCCCCGATGAGGGTGATCGACCCCTCGAGGTTGCGCGGGTAGGTGAGCATCGTGACCTCGAGCACGCCGAGCGCGCCGTTGCGGAACTTCAGCACGGCCGCGCCCGAGTCCTCGGCTTCGATGCGCCGGGCCAGCGTGGCGGTCTTCGCCATCACGCTTTCCACCGGCCCCACCAGCCACTGGATCAGGTCCACGTAGTGCGACGCCTGGTTCATGAAGGCGCCGCCGTCGAATTCCCACGTCCCGCGCCACGGCGCCTGGTCGTAGTACGACTGCGGACGCGCCCAGCGCACGGTGGCGTTGGCCATGTAAATGCGGCCGAAGCGGCCCCGGTCGATGGCCCGCCGCACCAGCTGGACCGCGGGGTTCAGCCGGTTCTGTTTCACCACGAACAGCTGCACGCCGGCATCGTCACAGGCTTGCACCAGCGCGTCGGCCGCGGCGAGCGAAATGCCCATCGGCTTTTCGGAGATCACGTGCTTCCCCGCCTGCGCCGCCCTGATGCCATGGGCCGGGTGCAATCCGGACGGCGTGGCAACGGTCACCACGTCGCACTCGGACTGCGACAGCATGTCGTCGTACGACGTGAACCACGGCACGCCCCACAGATCGCCTGCCTCGCGGGCCCGGTCCTCGACCTCGTCGCACACCGCGCTCAGCACCAGCCCGTCGATGCGCCCGATGGCCTCGAAATGATGCTTCGAGATGCGGCCGCAGCCGATGAGGGCGATCCGCAGTTCGCGCGCGCTCACGACGCACCCTCACTGCCGGGGGACACCTTCTCGCCGCGACGCGTGTACTCCCGGCCGCAGTCGGGGCAAACCAGCCGCATCAGCTCGTCCCGCAGCTTGACGCCACACTCGCACATCCACCCCGACCGGCGCGCCGGCACGCCGGTCATCAGCGCGTACTCGGGCACGTCCTTCGTCACGACCGCGCCGGCGCCGATGAAGCAGAAACGGCCCAGCGTGGTGCCGCACACGATGGTGGCGTTGGCGCCAATCGACGCCCCGCGCTGTACCAGCGTCTGCCGGTACTCGTCCTTGCGTGACACGGCGCTGCGCGGGTTGATGACGTTGGTGAAGACCATCGACGGCCCGCAAAAGACATCATCCTCCAGCACCACGCCCTCGTAGATGGACACGTTGTTCTGGATCTTGACGTTGTTGCCGATGCGCGTGCCGGGCATCACGACGACGTTCTGGCCGAGCGAGCAGCGCTCGCCGATGACCGCGCCGGGCATGACGTGGCAGAAATGCCACACCTTGGTGCCGTCGCCGATGGTGGCGCCGACATCGACGAACGCGGAAGGGTGAACGAAGGCCTTAGACATGGGAAGTAATCTCGGGTGTGCGCGGCGCGAGCGCCACAATGCGGCACCGCGCGCCCAGCAGGGCCACCCCTGCCGCGAGCGGCGCAAAGTCGCCGGCCTCCCCCGGGGCCACCAGCACCGCCGCGTGCAGCACGACGAGTTGACGGCACGCGTTGGCCGTGGCGTTCTGCGTGGCGATGCGCGCATTGTGCGGCACGGCCTCGACGGCAATCACCTGTCCTTCGGGCCCCACGATGCCGGCCAGCATCAACGCCACGACGCCCTGATGCGCCCCGAGATCGAAGACCCGGGCCCCAGGGCCGAGCCGGCCTCGGCGCTGCAATAATGTGATTTCCGTGCCGGCGCCCCGTCCTGGTCATACCAACCTTGGGCAAGCGGATCGGCAATTCGAATGATCAGCGGCAGACCGCCATAACTGTGTCGCACGTCATAGGCGGAGTATCGCGCGACCGTCAGCCGTCGCATAAGGCGCCGCACGGACTCGGCGACGCCGTCCGGCAGAAGCACCGAGGCGAGGCGGCGTGGCGTGCTCAGCGGATGTCCCCCTGCCACTCCTGCACGCTCCGCACCGTCTGTGCCTGGCCACGCAGCGACAGGATGGCGTCACAGGCCGCGCGCGCCGCCGACATCGTCGTGGTGTACGGCACGCGCTGCGTGATGGCCGCCTGCCGCAGCGAGTAGTCATCCTTCTGCGACCGCTTGCCGAGCGGCGTGTTGATGAGCAACTGCACGTCGCCGTTCACCAGCAGGTCGATGCCGTGCGGCCGCCCCTCGCTCACCTTCTTCACTGGCTCGCAGGGCACCCCGAGGTCGCGCAGGTACTTGGCCGTCCCCGTCGTCGCCACCAGCCCGAAGCCCATCGCGTGGAAGCGCCGCGCGAGGTCGGCGCACGTGGGCTTGTCGTGGTCGTTGACGGTCAGCATCACCGTGCCCGCGAGCGGCAGGCCATTGCCGGCCGCCAGCTGCGCCTTGGCGAAGGCAGCCCCGAACGAATCGGCAATGCCCATCACCTCGCCCGTCGAGCGCATCTCGGGGCCGAGGATGGGGTCGAATTCGCGGAACTTGGCGAACGGAAAGACCGCTTCCTTCACCGCCACATACGGCGCGATGATCTCCTCGGTGTAGCCGATGTCGGCCAGCTTCTCGCCGAGCATGACGCGCGCGGCCAGCGACGCCAGCGGCACGCCGATGGTCTTGGACACGAACGGGATGGTCCGGCTGGCCCGCGGGTTGACCTCCAGCACGTAGACCGTGCCGTCCTTCACCGCGAACTGCACGTTGATCAGCCCCACGACTCCCAGCGCCCGGGCAAACGCCACGGTGTGGGCGCGCATCTGGTTCGCGTCCTTCTCCGTGATGAGGTAGGGCGGCAGCACGCAGGCCGAGTCGCCCGAGTGGATGCCCGCGTCCTCGATGTGCTGCATGACGCCACCGATCACCACCGTCTCGCCGTCGCAAAGCGCGTCGACGTCGGCCTCGAAGGCGTCCTCGAGGAACCGGTCGATGAGCACCGGACGGTCCTCCGACACCCGCACCGCGCGCTGGAAGTAGTCGCGCAGCGACGTCTCGTCGTAGACGATCTCCATGGCGCGACCGCCGAGCACGTAGCTCGGGCGCACCAGCGTCGGGTAGCCGATGCGGGTGGCGATCTCCACCGCGCCCTCGACGCTCGTCGCCGTACCGTTGGGCGGCTGGGCGACGTTCAGGCGGCGGGCAATCTCGTCGAAACGGCGGCGGTCCTCGGCTTCGTCGATGGCGTCGGGGGAGGTGCCGAGAATGTTCACGCCCGCCGCCTCGAGACCCCGCGTGAGCTTCAGCGGCGTCTGGCCGCCGAGCTGCACGATGACACCGATCGGCTGCTCGCGATGGACGATCTCGAGCACGTGCTCGAGGGTCAGCGGCTCGAAGTACAGCTTGTCGCTGGTGTCGTAGTCGGTGGAGACCGTTTCGGGGTTCGAGTTGATCATGATCGTCTCGTACCCCTGCTCGCGCAGCGCCATCACGGCCCGCACGCAGCAATAGTCGAACTCCACGCCCTGGCCGATGCGATTCGGACCCGAGCCCAGGATGATCACCGACTTGCGCCCCGTGCGCGGCGCCTCGTCTTCCTCGTCCCAGGTGCTGTACAGGTACGGCGTGGTCGACGGGAACTCGCCGGCGCACGTGTCGACCATCTTGTACACCGGGCGAAGGCCGGCCGCCCACCGCTGAGCGCGCACCTGCGCCTCGGTCTGGCCGCGCAGGCGCGCCAGCTGCAGGTCGCTGAATCCCATCCGCTTCATCCGGCGCAGCACGCCGGTGCCGACCGACGGCAGCGCGGCATACTCGCGCTCGGCGTCCACCAGTTCCTGCATCTGCGCCAGGAACCACGGGTCGACGAACGTCAGGTCGAAAATCTCGGCGTGCGTCATGCCGGCCTGCAGCGCGCGCTTGATCTGGTAGATGCGCTCGGGGGTGGGCGTTTGCAGGGCGGCGCGCAGCGTCTCGGGCGCCTCGTCCGTCAGCCGGTCGTCGATGAGCCGGCTGCCGACGTCCCACCCGTCGCGCCCCGCCTCGAGCGCACGCAGCCCCTTCTGGAACGCCTCCTTGAACGTGCGGCCGATGGCCATGGACTCGCCCACCGACTTCATCTGCGTGGTGAGTTCCGCGTTGGCCCCCGCGAACTTCTCGAAGGCGAAGCGCGGGCACTTCACGACCACATAGTCGAGCACCGGCTCAAAGCTGGCCGGCGTCGTCCTGGTGATGTCGTTGGCGAGCTCGTCGAGCCGATAACCGACCGCCAGCTTGGTGCCGATCTTGGCGATGGCAAAGCCCGTAGCCTTCGACGCCAGCGCCGACGACCGTGACACGCGCGGGTTCATCTCGATGACGACGAGGTCGCCGTTGGCGGGGTTCAGCGCGAACTGGATGTTGCAGCCGCCAGCATCGACGCCGATCTCGCGGATCACCTTGACCGCGGCATCGCGCATCTCCTGGTATTCGCGGTCGGTGAGCGTCATCGCCGGGGCCACGGTGATGGAGTCGCCGGTGTGCACGCCCATGGGGTCGAGATTCTCGATGGAGCAGATGATGACCACGTTGTCCGCGTGGTCGCGCATCACCTCGAGCTCGAACTCTTTCCAGCCGATCAGCGAGCGCTCCACCAGCACCTGCGAGATGGGCGACTCCGACAGTCCGCGCTTGACGACGGCCTCGAATTCGTCGCGGTTGTAGGCCACGCCGCCGCCCGAGCCGCCCAGCGTGAACGCCGGACGGATGATGGACGGGAAACCCGTGAACTCCACGATCTCGAGCGCCTCGTCCAGCGTGGTGGCGATCTTTCCCTGCGGGCACTTGAGCCCAATCCGCTCCATCGCCTCGCCGAAGAGCTTCCGATCCTCGGCCACGGCGATGGCCCGCGCGTTGGCGCCGATCAGTTCCACGCCATACCGGGCAAGCACCCCGTTCTCGTGCAGTGACATCGCGACGTTGAGCGCCGTCTGCCCACCCATCGTCGGCAGCAGCGCGTCGGGGCGCTCGCGTGCGATGATGAGCTCCACGAACTCCGGCGTCACCGGCTCGATGTAGGTGCGGTCGGCGAGTTCCGGGTCGGTCATGATCGTCGCCGGATTCGAGTTGACGAGAATGACCTCGTACCCTTCCTCGCGCAGCGCCTTGGCCGCCTGCGTGCCCGAATAGTCGAATTCAGCGCCCTGCCCGATGA
>Ga0209014_10001286_pt1 | contig 14739 bp, 10 predicted proteins | sample BarGraNGADG00212_FD_184491 | JGI IMG/M metagenome (GOLD analysis project Ga0209014, IMG submission 184491) | Arctic peat soil microbial communities from Barrow, Alaska - Barrow Graham LP Ref core NGADG0002-212 (SPAdes) (version 2) | ecosystem: Environmental > Terrestrial > Soil > Wetlands >...
GAAGAGCAGGATGGCCAGGAAAATGCCCGTCGCCGAGGCGGCGATGAGGTCGATCTGGGCCACGGCCACCACGGTGATGATGACGGCAAAGTCGATGCGGGTCGACCGGCGCATCGCCAGGCGGAAGACGCTGCGGTCGAACATCCGCCAGGCGACGACGAGCAGGATGCCGGCGAGCGCGCCAATGGGCACCCAGGCGATCAATCCGCCCAGCACGAGGAAGGAGAGCAGCACGAAGACGCCCTCGGCAATGCCCGACAGCGTGCCGCGTCCACCGCTGGTGACGTTCACCAGCGTCGCTCCCATGGTCCCGGCACCGGCCATGCCACCCACGAAGAACGACGCCAGGTTGGCGGTGCCCTGGCCGATCAGCTCGCGGTTGGAGTTGTGGCGGCGGCGCACGAGTGCGTCGAGCACGACGCCGGTCTTGAGCGTGTCGATGGAAAGCAGCACGGCAAGCGTGAGTGCCGAACTGAACACCAGGGCGATGTCGGCTGGGCTGATGTGCAACACGGACGATGCGCGCGTGCCCACCGCGCCGAGAAACGAACCGGATGTCACGATGGGGCCAATGACCAGCCGGTTGCCGGCCAGGGAGAGCAGCGTACCGTCGAAGAACGCGAGCGAAAAATAGGTGGCGACTCCGGCGACCAGTCCTATGATGGCCGCAGGAATCCTGGTCGTGAGCCTTGGAGCCAGCAGCATTGCGGCGATCGTCACCAGCCCGACGGAGATGCCGGTCCAGTTCCACAGGCCGGGAGATTCGAACCCCTCGAGGAGGTGAACCTGTTTGGGCAGCCCGAGCAGCTTCGGCAACTGGCCGAGCGCAATGATCACCGCGACGCCCGAGAGATAACCGCTGACGACCTGGTAGGGAATGAACTTGATGAGGCGGCCAACGCGCGCGAAACCGAAGACCAGCTGGAAGAGCGACGCCAGCAGCGCGGTGAGCCCGAGCAGGGCTACGATGCGGTCGGGCGCGATTCCGCCGCGCTTTACCAACTCGGCGGCGAGGGCCGAGAGAATGGCTGCAGCCGGCGCGCAGGGGGCCGTGATGAAGCCGCCGTTCCTCCCGACGAGTGGTGCGACGATGCCGAGCGTGGCGGCGCCGAGAATGCCAGCGAGCGCGCCCGCGCCGGCCTGGTCAGGAGAGATGGCGCTGTAGACAAGTACGCCGAACGCGATGGACGAGGGGAGCGCGACCAGCATCGCCGCCAGCCCGCCCCAGAGGTCTCCGGCGCGGGTCCCCGCGCCGGCTGCCGAACCTGTAACCGTTGTCATGCTCCCCTCGTGTTTCGCCGCCTACCATCTTCGCATCAAATGGCAGGCGGGGCGAGGGGCTCGCGGCCGAACTGAAGTGGTACCGGTGCTACTTCTTCGCCCCGGCCGTTTCCACCTCATCAGCCAGCCTCGAAGCGCCGTACACCTTGCGCAGTGCCTCGACGATTCCCTTGGTGTGCACGGCCACCGAGCGCGCCACTTCGTCAGTGAAGATGAACCGGTTCGGCAGGCTCTCGATGTTGCCGTCGAAGATCAACCCCACCACCTCACCGGCACGATTGATTACCGGACTGCCGGAGTTGCCGCCGATGATGTCAGCCGTGAGCACGAAGTCCATCGGTGTCGTCATGTCGACCGTGCCGCGCGCGGCTTCCCACCTCGCGGGAAGCTTGAATGGCGGCTTGTTGTCGAACTCGGCGCTGCGCGCGTACAGGCCGTAGAAGCTCGTCTTGTACGGTGCGATGGTGCCGTTGTACGGGAAGCCCGCCACCAGACCGTCGCTGATGCGCAGCGTGAACGTGGCGTCCGGCGGCATGATCTCGCCGTACGCGGCGTAGATGGCCTGTCCCACCAGCTCGACGTTGGCGCTGATGGTGGTATTGAGCTTCATCGCGCGCATCGCGTGCCTGGTGGCCAGCGGATTCACCTTGCGGGCCAGCACGATCAGCGGGTCGGTGCTCGCCAGCACGGCGGCGGCGCCGCCATCGAGTAGTGCCTTGCGTGTCTCGACCGAACCCAGCTTGGTGCCGTTCACCAGGGCTTCGGCGGCCACCTCGGGGCTGCGGCCGCCGAGTGCGGCGGCAAGGAACGGATCGTTGGCAGGGAGGGCCTTCTGCGCCAGCGTGAACTGCATTGCCAGCAACCGCTTCTCGGTTTCGGCGTCGATGGGAATGTTCTGTGCCAGCTGGGCCTTCAGGCGGTTCATGCCCTGCGTGCGGTACTGCGGCAAGCGCAGCGAGTCAGCCAGCTTCTCCTGTTCCGGGATGCGCACGAGACCGGCAGCCAGGTTCAGCAAATTGGAGCCTCCGCCGAAGCCCTGGAACTGCTGCAGCACGGCGAAGCCGCCGAGTTCCTTTTGCGCCTTGGAAATGCTGTCCCATGCCTTGCCATACCTGACGGCCAGGTCGGGCTTGGTCGTGATGCGCGCGCGGAAATCCTTCTCGAACGCCGCCTTGCGTGCCATGATCGTGCGGTCAATAAGGCCGGCGTTGTAGCCGATCACTGCTTTCTGGGAATTCTCGAGGCCGAAGATCGTGTTCTCGTAGCGGCGCTTGTTCGTCTCGCTCTGCGCCGCGAGTTCCTTGTAGAGCCCGATCTGCGCCTTGTAGCTGGCCAGCGTTGCCGGGTACTGCACGTCACGCAGGTACTCCATCTGGGCCATCGTGAGCAACCGGCCCGTGCTCCCGGGGTTTCCGGGAACGAAGGTGAGCTCCCCTTCCTTGGCGCCGTTGGAGTTCCAGCGGAGGTAGTGCTGGGTCTTCATCGGCTGGCCGTTGTCATAGACGCGCAGCAGCGTGAGGTCGAGGTCGAAGCGCGGGTACGTGAAGTTGTCCGGGTCGCCGCCGAAGAAGGAGGTTGCTTCTTCCGGCGCCATCACCAGGCGGACGTCATTGTACCTCTTGTAGCGATACAGCGAGTACTTGCCCCCCTGATAGAACGTGACCACCTGGCAATTCAGGCCGGTCGCCGACTGGCAGGACGTCTGTATGTCGCTGATGGCCTTGTCCCGTTGTTCCACCTGGGTGGCCGTGACTTTCGCCGTGACGGCCGACCGCACCTTGGCCGTCACGTCTTCCATGGAGATGAGTTGGTCGGCGTACGAGCCGGCGCACTTCTTCTCGTCCGCGGTGTTCGCCGAGACGAAGCCGGCTTCCTGGTAACTAGTGTCCTTGGGCGACACGGCGGTGATGCAGGAACGGGCGCAGTGGTGATTGGTCATCACGAGGCCATTGTCCGAGACGAACGAAGCGGAGCACCCCGGAATGCGCACGCTGGAAAGCTGCACGTGCTCCAGCCATTCCTTGCTGGGTTCGAAGCCGTACTGCCCCTTCCAATACGCGAGCGGTGGTGCGTCGAAGGTCCACATCGTGCCGAATTCCTTGATCCAGCCTCCGGGTCCGGTCTGGACCGTCGTGGGGGCCGCGGTCACGCGGGGTGGCGCCTTGGGCACCGCAACCTGGCCTGGGAGTTGGAACGCTGGGAGCAGGAAAAGGACGAGGCTCAGGCCGACAAACCGAATGCTGCCGAAGAGGCGAGGCATGGGACAGGATATCTCGGATTCAAGGGTCAGAACTTCACCACAACAACGGACTCCGGAAGCTTACGGCGATTCACACGATGCGCCTATGGCGTGGCAACCTGACAAAATGTAAGGAATTTCCTGCCGCTCTCTCCCGGGTCACGGCCTTCATCCCGAACCGCACGTAAGGCGGGCGTGGTGATCAGGTACTGGCGGCCTTCAGACGCGGCCCGTCGGCGATGAATCGGCGGGTCCTGGACAGCCACGCCGCATTCCAGGCGTTTGCCACGAGCACCCCGGCGAGCAGCCAGTATGCCGCGCCAATCCAGATGAACGCGGCAAAGCTCGCGGCGCCCGTGATGACGCCATATACCAACTGGTCGCGTTCCCGTGGCGGCGAAGTTGGCGGGTCGGTGAGCATGAAGAACGCAAAGTAGAGCGCCGCGTGCAGGTCCGGCGCGCGGTACAGCTCGGCGACGTGCGCCGGGTTTCCCATAAACGCAACGGCCGTGACGAGTGTGTAGTAGCTGCCGAGGAAAGCCAGCACGAGCGGCGCCTTCTTCACCTTCCGCGTGATGAATGCGCCCGTCGCCGCGAGCACGACGAGGGCGAAGGGCGTCACCTCGGGAAGGGCGCCCCACCAGCTCTGCCCGGTGTCGAATAGGTAAAAGGTCGCCACCAGGCCGAGAGCCGCCGGGTTGAACACGTTCGCGTTGCGCATGCGGAAGGCATACTTGCTGGCGATGCCGACGGCGGCGGTGACGGCGGTCACGTACCACGGTTCATGCGGACTCAGCACAGCGGCAATGATGAGCCCCGTGAGCAGCGCACCATCGGGAAACTCCCATCGATGGTGCCGCAGGCGGAGAAGCGGCGCGTCGATCAGCATTGCGGTCCCGATTGCGCCAAGCAGCCCCGGGGCAACGAGGACGAACCCCGCCCCGGCTGCCGCCAATCCCGTGAGTACTGCTAGCACGAGGATCAGGAGTCCCTTCGGAGTGCGGAAGAAACGCCCGGCCGTCAAGGACATGTTCCGCTCAACGGGGCGCGCCGAGGTGCTCCGTCCGCATGCCCCGCGTCGCGAACCGCTCCAGCGTCGGCGTGAACAGCAGTCCCTCGACGCCTTCGTGTTCCAGAAGATCCACGCCTCCGGTGGCTCCCAGCACAAAGGCAGCCGTCGAGAGCGCGTCGGCCGCCATGGCGGTCGGGGCGACCACGGTGGCGCTGGCGAGCGCGGCGGCCGTCTCACCGATCCGGGCATCGAGGATGTGATGAATGCCCGGGTCCGTCTTTTGCCGCCGCTCATAGTCGCCCGACGTGCAGACTGCTGCGTCGGACACGCGCAGCGTGTCGATCAGCGTGTTCTTGTGGCGCGGGTGGCGGATGCCGACTTTCCACGGTTCACCCCGTGCGTTACCGCCGCCGAGGTACAGGTCGCCACCAGCATCGATGGCGAAGTTCCTGAACGGCTGCAGTTCGCGCGCGGCCATGTCGATCGCCATTCCCTTGGCGACGGCGCCCAGGTCGAGCACGAGCGGGCGCAGCAGCGTGATGGTGCGCCGGTCCGGGTCCAGAACGACGTCCCGGTAGCTGGCAACACCGTCGCCCGCAATGTCCACGTGCATGGCACGGCCGCTGCGAAACTCACGGCTGAATCCCCGCAATTCCATGCGATGTCCAACCGTGGGATCAAAGGCGCCGTCGGTCACCTCGGCGACGCTCAGCGCAAACTGCACCGCCTCGAACAACAGCGCGCTCACCGGCACGAATTCACCAACGTGCTCGGAAAGCTGGGTGAGCTCGCTGCCGGGAAGGAAGCGACTGCACATGGCCGTCATCTGCTCGAACCACCCCACGGCACGCTCGACGGCTGCGGCCCGCTCGACCCTCTCGTCCTTGGTCCCGCCGTGGCCGATGACCTGGAAGGTCACCACAGTTCCCATGAGGGATGAGGTATGCACGAACGAATTGCTCATTTTGCCTGTTTCAACGCTTCGACGACGGCGTAATAGAATGCGTCCGAACTCTGTGTGGCCCCGGAAATGACGTCGGTCTCGGGGCTCTGACGTGACACGACCTGGCCGGGGAGCATGGAGATCCAGGAGCATGAGTAACGGGTGAGACACTGCGAGACCGTGGCGGCGTAGATGCGTCCGTCGCGGATTTCGACGGAGGCCTGGATGTCGCCGTGCCGCGACGAACCCCAGCCAAAGTAGACGCCGTCGCGGTATGGACCACGATCTGCCGCGGCAGTTTGCGCCGTGCTGTCGGTGGGCTGGGTAGTGCTTGTCGTGCCACTGGTGTCGGTTGCCGACACCAGTGCGGAGGTCACTGACGTCTTGGTTGACTTCTTGGCCGGCTTGGTGGCGGCGACCGAGGCAGTTGCGGACGGCTGCTGTCCGGCCGCGCTGGATCCGGTCGATGCTTGCGACGCGACCCCGAACGACTGCTGGCTGACTGGTGCCGTCTTCCGCACCTGCGACGTGGCCGCATGCGCAACGGCGGCCATCAATGCGGCGCTTGGGTGCCGTCCGGCACCCTCATCGGCAAAGCGCATCGCCGCCGACCGCGTGCGCAGGTAGCCTGCGGCAAAGACCGTGAGGACGGCGGCTGATCCCAGCGCGACGAGGCTGTGTTTGCGCTTCTTGCTCACGAGGGGGCCAGGAAGAAATTTCGCGACTTAGCGGGTCGTGACACGATAACAGCCACGCACACCCAAAGGGTACGCGTGGCTGTGGCGAACCGCTGAGCGCCCGGTGCGCCGGCGTTCGACCGGCACGCTGCGCGCGCCGGAATCCCGCTATCGGGCCTGTCCCATCGCCTCCTTCACCCGCGAGGGCGTCATCGGCAACCGCGTCACCCGAGCACCCGTGGCGTCGAACACCGCGTTGGCGATCACTGCGCCCATGGAGACGATCGCCGGCTCGCCACCGCCCTGCGCCGGCAGGTCGGGCGAGTCGAGGATCTGCGTTTCGAGCTTCGGCATCCACGAGAACTTGGGCAGGCCATAGCTGCCGAAGTTCTTGTCGATCACCTCGCCGTTCTTGAACCGCACCTCCTCGGCCAGCGTGTAGCCGAGCCCCATCATGACGCATCCTTCCATCTGCTGCGTGGCGCCTTCGGGGTTGACCACCACTCCCATATCCTGCACGCAAACCACGCGCAGTACCTTGATGGCGCCGGTCGCCGCATCGACTCTGACCTCGGCCATGTTCGCCACGTACGTCCCTGCATCCTCACCGATCGCGACACCGAAGCCGCGCTTGCTCGGCCCCGGCTTGGCTGTCCAGCCAAACTGCTTGGCGCACGCCTCGAGCACGCGCCGCATGCGCGCATCCTTGAGATTCAGGAGGCGGAACTCCACCGGATCCATCCCGGCCTTCGCGGCCAGGGTGTCGATGTGCGATTCGCGCGCCCAGACGTTGGCGTTCGCGCCCGGCGCGCGCCACGGCCCCACGGCGAACGGATGCATGCTTTCCTGGTTGCCGCTCCAGCTCCCCTTGGTCACCGTCCGGTGGTTCGGCACGTCATAGAACATACCCGCCCCGCGGCCGCCGGCGCCGATGATCTCGTTGTCCCACATCACGATGTGCTTCGCGGCGTCGAGGCCGGCGCGAATGCTGATGACAGCCGCCGGGTCGAACGTGTCGAAGAAGAACTCCTCCTCGCGGCTCCATGCCACGCGCACTGGCTTGCCGGCGGCCACGGCGAGCCGCGCCGCCTCGATGCCCTGCTGGTTGGCGCTCTTGCCGCCGAAGCCGCCACCAACGAACGGTGTGATCACTCGCACCTTCTCTGGCGCCAGCTTGAGGGCACGCGCCACCTGCGTCTGCAGCGGGAACGGCGTTTGCGTGCCCGCCCATACGGTTACCTTGCCGTCCGGGGCGACCGCCGCCACGGCCGTGTGCGTCTCCATCGGCGCGTGCGCCACGTAGCCCTTCAGGTATTTCGCGACGACCATCTGGGCAGCGCTTCTTTCGCCCGCAGCGACATCCCCAGCCGTCGCACCCGGCCGCTTTTCGACCGCTGCCTGCTCGAGATGGGCGAAGATGGTGTCCTGGTCGAGCGTGTTTGACGAGGGAGTGAACGTCGTCTTCACGAGCCGGAGCGCCTTGTCGGCCTCGTCGCGGTGCGCGTGCAGCACGGCCACCAGGTCGCCGTCTTTCACGATGCGCACGCCCGGCAACTTCTCGGCGGCGCTGGTATCGATGGACGTGATCGTTGCCCCGTGCGCCGGCGGCCGCACGATGCGCGCGTGCAGCGCCTCGGGCGGCGCAATGTCGCCGGCAAACTTCGCCTTGCCGGTGACCTTTTCGAGCGCGTCGCGTCGCGGATACGACTTCCCGATGATCGTGTACTCGCTGACCTTGTCGAGTGCAGCCTGCCCTTCGAGGCGGCGCTCGATCTTCTTGCCACCGGCCAGCTCGCCATAGGACGCCTTCTTGCTTGCGTCCGTCCTGCTGACCACGACACCATCCTTCACGGTCAGCTCGGCCACGGGCACGCCGAGCTTCTCGCTCGCCATCTGCACGAGCACGGCGCGCGCCTCGGCGGCGGCGGCGTGAAGAACCGGACCGAGCCGCCAGACGCTCAGCGAGCCGAACGTGCCGTTATCGAACGGGCAGAGGTCGGTGTCGCCCATCACGCAGTCGACCATGTCGAGCGGGACGTTGAGCTCCTCGGCGACGATCTGCGGCAGCCCCGTGATGATCCCCTGCCCCATCTCGATCTTGCCCACGAACAGCGTCACGCGCCCGTTGCCGCCGATGTGCAGGAAGGCGTTGAAGTCGGGTGGCGTGCGCTGCTGCTCCGCGAAGTTCCATACGGGGCGGAACGTCCCCTCCGGCGGCTTCACCGCGAACACCACCATCAGCCCGGTGCTCGTCAGCCGCAGGAAGTCGCGGCGGTCGATCGTTTCGACGAATCCCCATCCTTCGGGGACGATCATTTCATCTGGTGGGCGGGTCATTTCTTGCCTCCGGCCATCTTCCCGGCCGCCGACTCGATGGCTGCGACGACTCGCTTGTGCGCGCCGCAGCGGCACAGGTGCCGCTCCATCCCCTGAAGGATCTGGTCGCGCGTCGGCTTGGGGTTGGCCGCCAGCAGCGCGGTGGCGCCAATGACCATGCCGCTCGTGCAGAAGCCGCACTGGAAGCCGACATGCTCGACGAACGATTCCTGCACCGTGCTCAACTTGCCGCCTACGGCGAGTCCTTCCACGGTCACCACGTTCTTGCCCGCCACGCGGCTCATCGGCGTGACGCACGAACGGACCTCCTTGCCATCGACCAGCACCGTGCAGGCGCCGCAGAACGAGGCGCCGCAGCCGAACTTGGTGCCGGTCATGCCGAGGTCGTCGCGCAGGACCCACAGGAGGTTCCGGTCCTCGTCAAGCGTCACTGTGCGTGCGGCGCCGTTGAGGGTGAACGCAATTGGTTTCATCACGAAATGCTCCGCCAAGATGAGGAGTCGGGGGGCGGTCGACATTCCAGCCACATTGATTCTGTAGCTCTACGATTGGAAGTGCCAGTCGTTGAGGGGCATCCCGAAACCCGTCCCGGCAAGCCGCCCCACCGAGGTTGGCCACGATGCGTGCCTTCGCCCAGATTTGGAGGGTCACGGGCACAACCAATCGCCCCGCACCGCTGCAGAGGGACTCATGAAGCACCGCTTCGCCCTGCTTGCCATGCTCTCGACGTTGGCACTCCACGCCGCCGACGCCCAGGGCGCGCACGCCACATACGCTCGTGCTGACACGCTGCGCGGTTCCTACACCACGCCGCAGCGCATCTGGTGGGACGTCACGTTCTACGACTTGCACGTGGCGGTAAGCCCGGCGGACAGCTCGATACGCGGGTATAACGGCATCACCTACCGCGTGCTCATGCCGGCCAAGGAAATGCAGATCGACCTGATGGTCCCACTGGAAGTCGACAGCATGGTGCAGGATGGCAAGGCCGTAAGCTACCGTCGTGAAGGCAACGCCTTCTTTGCCTCGCCTTCGGCACCGCAACGCGCCGGCGCCAGCAAGACGATCGCCGTTTACTACCACGGAAAGCCACAGCCCGCCAAGCGCCCGCCATGGGACGGCGGGTTCTCGTGGAAGACCGACAGCCTTGGGGCTCAGTGGATTGTCACCACCGACCAGGGCATGGGCGCCAGCGTTTGGTGGCCCAACAAGGACACGCAGGCCGACGAACCCGACAGCATGCGCGTGGCCATTACGGTGCCCGAGCCGCTGGCCGACGTGGGAAACGGGCGCCTGCGCACGATCCGGCACAACGGCGACGGCACGGCGACCTACGAGTGGTTCGCCACCAACCCGATCAACAACTACGCCATCGCCCTCGCCATCGGGGAATACGACCACTGGTCCGAGCTCTACCACGGCGAGTGGGGCACCCTGACCATGGATTTCTGGCCGCTTGCCTATCATGTGGATGCGGCCAAGCGGCAGTGGGTACAGGCCCGTCCCATGCTGCAGTGCTTCGAGCACTGGTTCGGCCCGTACCCGTGGTACGAGGACGGCTACAAGCTGATCGAGGTCTCCAACAACGGCATGGAGCACCAGAGCGCCGTCGCGTACGGCAACGGCTTCGCCAACGGCTACCGGGGGCGCGAATCGTCAGGCACCGGACTCGGCATGAAATGGGATTTCATCATCGTGCATGAGAGCGCCCACGAGTGGTTCGGCAACAACATCACAACGAAGGACCTTGCCGACATGTGGGTGCACGAGAGCTTCGCCAACTATGCCGAGGGACTCTATACCGAGTGCCTCTTTGGCAAGCAGGCCGGCGCGGACTACATCGTGGGCAACCGCCGCGGCATTCGGAATGACCGTCCGATCATCGGGGCGGCGTACGGCGTGAACGCCCAAGGTTCGGGCGATATGTATCCCAAGGGCGGCGAGATGCTGCACACCATCCGCCAGATCGTGAACGACGACGAGAAGTGGCGCGGCATTCTGCGCGGTCTCAACAAGACCTTCTGGCACCAGACCGTCATGGGGAGCCAGATCCAGGATTACATCAGCAAGGGCGCCGGCACCGACCTGTCGAAGGTGTTCGAGCAGTACCTGACCACGACGAAGATCCCCGTGCTCGAGTACGCCGTGAGCGACGGCGTGGCGAAGTTCCGCTGGGCGAATGCGGTGCCGGGGTTCAACATGCCGCTCAAGGTGCGCCTCGCCGGGGACGGCTACGATTGGGTGCACCCGACCGAACAGTGGCAGACGGCCCGATTCTCGCTGCCTTCCGCCGCCGATTTCAAGATCGACGTGAACTTCTACGTCGAGGGCAAGAACGTCGGCACGTCACCCGCGCCCTGAATGACACGAACGCCGGCCAGTTCATCTGGTCGGCGTTCGGGAGGGGGGCGGCGGCGTGAGCCTGTCACGCTCGTCGATGCGCGGTATGAAGGTATGAACCGCCGCGCACGGTGTTGCTGTCCGTCACATGCTGGTGTCGACGAAGGTCACCGATGCGGTCCCGTCCTGCGCAACGATCACGTACTGCTCCGGGGCCATGTCAGTGGTGAGCGTGACCGTCGCCAGGCCATTGGCATCCGTCATCGTCGAGGTTCCGCTCAGGACGCCACCACCCTGGTCGATCCAGGCCACCGTGGAGTTCGACACCGCGTTGCCGTACTGGTCCACGGCCTTCACGACGAGTTGCGCCGAGACGCCTTCGCCGAGCACGTCCTGATCACCGGCGACTTCAACCAGCTGGGCGACGGGTCCGGCAAGCGCCGTGCCGACGATGTACGTCGAGACGGTCGTGCCGACGCTCGCCTGCAGCGAATCGGCGCCCGCGATGGTGCCGAATTGCCAAGCGATGGAGGTCTTGCCATTCGAGTCCGTCGTCGTGGCGGCCTCGGACGCGATCCCTCCATTGAATGCCGTCCACGAAACCGTCACGCCGCTTACGGGCGCTCCGGTTGCATCCAGCACCTGGACGCTCACGCCACCCGGAATGCCAGTGGCAACCGGGGCCACGAGATTCGCGGCGAGCGTCGTGCTGATGATGCTCGCGGCGACGGGTGCGGCCGGGGCGGCGGGCGTGTTCTTGCTGCAGGCGGAGAGGCCGGACGTCACGGTCCAGGCAACGAGCGCCAAGCGGGTGGCAATGCGGGATCCTGTGGTGAGCATTGGGGGGCTCCTGAAAAGAGAATGTTGGACGCGGCAAGTCACGTCTTCCTCCAGTCGACGTCGGCTAATGGCGAATTGTTAGGGTGTGTTTCGGGGTACAATTGCGATGGATCTTTACCATCCAGCAGGTGTATAAGAAAAAATTCGTTTGCCTAACGGCGCAGCTCACAACCGCGGACTGCCCGTCCGGCACGCGGCCGACGCTGCGTCAGGCCCGAATGCAAATGCGGGCGCCCGGGGGCGCCCGCATTTGCACTACCGGAACCGGGGGACGCTAGTTCTTGATATCAATAGTGACTTTCGCGTTCTCGACGATGATCGCGTAACTGTAGCCGGAGCCGAAATCCTGGTTCGTGCGCACGGTTCCCTTGATGGTGACCGTCATGCCCACCGCGGCCTCATCCAGGGTGGTCACGGTGATGTCATTCGTGCCCTTGGCGGCGTCGCCGCTGCCGTCCCGCAGGTGCAGCCAGTTCTTTCCCATGACGCCGCCGTTGAACTTCACGACCTTGCCACGGATGCTGATGGTCTTCCCCTCGAGGCTGGTCTTCTGCGCCCAGGATTCGGCAACGGTGTGCGCGTCCGCGCCCGTGGCTTTCTCCACTTTGCCGACTTCGACCGGTGCCGACGGCTGCGCGACGCCCGCATGGGGGTTGGCGCCGGGTGCGCCGGGGGCGCCGGGAGCGTCAGCCGCAGTCGCCGCGGGAGTCAGCGTCCCGAAATAGACCTCTTTGAACGAGCGCTTGAGCGTCTTGGATTCGAAGTTGGTCATCAACATCGGCCCGAACACCGTCACCTCGGCGCCGTTCTCGATCTTGGCCTCAGGGACGGCAGCCCAGACGTCGCCCTTCGTCGTGGCGATGCGGAGGTAGAGATAGGGCGAAGCATCCAGGTGCTCGAGCACCTTGCCGGTAAGCAGATCACTGGCAGCCGGGGCGGCGGCCGGCACCTGGCCAAGGGGGACCTTGGCGGGCTCGGGGGTCTTGGAACCGCACCCAACGACCGCCGTCGCGAGGAGCAGAAGGGAAAGGACGCGACGCATATGAGAAACTCCTGAATGTGGACAAGGGAAAACCGCGACCGAGCCAATGCGGACGGCTCACTGGAAGAATAGCGGGGGACAACAGGCGGGCACTACTGCAAAGCGGTTGTTGCTCTCGTGTAGAGGTCCGGGGATGCGGCGGGGATGCGGCGGGGATCGGCCGTGGCGGCCCTACCGATCCGCCGTCACACTCCTTCGACGCGAACGCACCATGGTGAAGGTCAGCGACACCACGAGCAATACGGTGCCCAGCACAAGGAACGAGCCGATGCGGTAGGCGGGCGAAAGCTGGAAGATCCCGATGACGATCACGTAGAGCGCCGTGAGCAGCAGTGTCAGGTGACCCATCCAGCGGTACTTCGGACTGTGCACAATGAGGTTCATCAGGTAGTACGCCACGGCCACGCTGACCCACGACACGGTGACGAAAGCGCGTGGTACCAGGTGGTACAGCGAATACGGGAAGACGACGAAGGCGCTGGCGAGGTACGCGTCACGCATCAGCTCGGTCTTGAGCTCCAGGCGTTCCTGCTGCCAGCGAAGAATGCGGGCCGTGAGCAGCGCCACGACGCCGAATCCTATGCTGATGCCGCTCTCGTTCCTCGCAACGGCCGTGTACGCGATGACGATGGCGAGATAGATGAAGAAGTTGCCGACGACGATCAACTTGGAGCGGAACCAGAGCGCGGTGGCCACGACGAGCAGGCTCTCGGCGGAAAGCCAGATGAACAGGTTCGGAACTGGGATCAGCTTGCCGAGGGCGACGCTGAGCGCCAGGTAGCCCGTCATCGCGTAGAAGAACGTCGCGATCCTGCTTGCCTCGTTCCGCCAGAACGCCAGGGCAAGGGCCAGGAAGAGGACCGCGGCGAGAAGGTGCGACGGGCCAAACAGGGCCGGTGCCGCGCCCATCGTCGCCAGCAGGAACAACCCGTAACCGCCGCCGCAATTGAACAGCACCGCGATTACCGTCGGCGGATCTTCCTCCGACCGATCGCGCCGCAGGAACGAGCCCAGTGCGATGATCAGCACGTACGCCAGCACAAACAGGGGTCCGGCCGGGGGTTTTGCGACGATCTCGAGTGGCCGTCCCGACCAGGGGCGATTGATCAGCCAGACGAAGTGCGCCAGGTAGCCTGCCGGGATCACAACCGGCAGCAGCCACGGCCAGCCGTGGTTGACGACGGCATACGCCGCCAGCGCAAGCAACAACGCGATGCCCACGAACACGAAGTACGGCGCGCCGACAGCGATGGTCGTGATCAGGCCGGTGCACAGCGCGAGCCCGAGCAGCCAGACGGACTTCCTGCGCACCGCCACCGCCAGGTTTGCCGAGACCACGCCGACCAGCAGCAGGCGCCCGGCGACGGAGTTGATGTCCAGCACCTGCGTCGCGCCGAAGAAGAAGAGCCGCAGCGTCGAGAAGTACAGCAGGGCCATTCCGGCACCGCGAAAATAGCCGGCCACCAGCTCGAACGATGTGCGCCATCGGTCGGCGAGAAGCAGCAGGATTGCCGCCACGGTGAACCCGGCGAGCGATGGTACAAACGGAGGCAGTCCAGCCAGTGGAAGCAGCAGCGCGAAGCCGACGCCGCACGTGAGGACGAGAATGCCGACGCTCGCGAGCCAATTCTGTCCCACGACAAACTCGAGGTCTCCCTCGACTGGCTCGGCGCCGGTCGGCGGCTCGTCATGCGCTTCGGCCGCGTGCAGCGCACTTCCCGCATCAGCCGATTCTCGAGGTGCTGGCGCGGCAACCGGCTTGAGCGGCGCCAACGCCAAGTGCTCCTCGACGCGTGCAAGGCGTTGCTCGAGGCGCTGCAGGGTCTCGGCCAGCGCACGGTCGTGCAGCGGCGCATGAGTTTCACCCATGTCGACTCTGGCGCCGGCGGGCAGAGGATGTCCCTTCGTTAACGGCTAGCGCTTGTCATGCCCACTGGGCACCGGCGCACTCGGCGCCGACGGCGAGTCCGGCGCGGTCGACCGCTTCTGCGAGCGCGTCGCGGACTACCGGGCGACCGTGAAACGAGT
>Ga0209014_10001289_pt1 | contig 14722 bp, 16 predicted proteins | sample BarGraNGADG00212_FD_184491 | JGI IMG/M metagenome (GOLD analysis project Ga0209014, IMG submission 184491) | Arctic peat soil microbial communities from Barrow, Alaska - Barrow Graham LP Ref core NGADG0002-212 (SPAdes) (version 2) | ecosystem: Environmental > Terrestrial > Soil > Wetlands >...
CCGGTTGTGCGAGCTGCACCAGCGCCAGGAGCACCAGGCCCCGGAACAGCCATGGGTTCCGGCGCCGCGCACCCGGGAACCCCAGGAGCAGTCCCGCCGGCAGCGCCAGCAGCGCCACCTCGCCGAGGGTGCGCACCACCAGCAGCGCGTCCTTGTCCAGGGAGTCGAACGCGCTGAACTCGGTGAGCGGCCGCAGCTCGATCACCGCCCAGGTGACAGCCAGCAACGTGAACACCCAGCCGACGGGCCCGAGGCGCTGCGCGGCGCTCAGCGGCCGGCGGGCCTGTGTCTCCGCCGTGGTCAGGAAGCGGCGATGCGCGACGTGGGTCATCGTCCCACTTCGCGTGCGGCTCAGCGGCCTCCGGCGAAGGCGTGCGCCTCGGCCGAGAGCCGCGCCACCTCGTCGTCGGAGAGGACCAGGTCGGCGGCCGCGGCGTTCGACTCCAGCTGCTCGATCGTGCGGGCGCCCGGGATCGCGATCGTGTTCGGGTGCGCCAGCACCCAGGCCAGGGCGACCTGCGTCGGCGCGGCGTCGTGGGCCGCGGCGATCTCGCGTACGGCCGCGGCGAGCGCCTCGAACCCGGTCATCCGCCGGGCGGACCGCATGGTGCGGCGGAAGCCGCGGACCTGCGCCCAGTCCCGCTCCACGTTCATGAGCCCCTGCGCCAGCGGCGAGTAGGCGACGACGAGACGGTCGTTCTCTGCCGCGTACCGCACCAGGTCGTGCGCCGGCGCTGGACTGGCCAGGCTGAAGCGCACCTGGTTCGCGATCACCGGTGCCCGCAGCGCGCGCTCCGCATCCCGCCACTGGGCGACGGAGTAGTTGCTCACAGCCACGCGGCGCACGAGCCCCTCGGCGAGCAGCGGCCGGAGCGACTGCATGACGCGACGCGGCGAGACGAACGGGTTCGGCCAGTGGGCGTAGTAGAGGTCCAGGGATTCCGCCTGCAGGCGACCCAGGCTGCCCAAAGCCTGCCGGGCGACGATCCGCTCGGCGGGAGCGATGGGCATGAACTTGGTGGCGACGGTCAGGCCGGCGAGTTCCGGCTCGGGGAGACCTGCGAGGGTCTCGCCGATGATCCGCTCCGAGCGGCCGAAGCCATACATCTCGGCCGTGTCGATCATCGTGATGCCGAGCTCCAGCGCCCGGCGGATCAGCGCCGGCGCGGTCTTCCGTGCGTACGTGTCGCCGTAGCCCCACTCGCGGCTACCGAACTGCCAGGTGCCAAGGCCGATCCGCGAGGTCCGGAGGCCGTCGATCTCGATGGTGCGCATGGGCGCCAGTCTAGGCGCGTTGGGGTTCGGGGGCCGAGGCGCGGGTGCGAGCGGCTCGGGGCGGGCCCCGGGTTGGGCGCGGCGGCTCGGGCGGGGCGCGGCGGCCCCGGGTTGGGCGCGGCGGCCCCGGGTTCCTGCCACCTACCAGTGAGGCTGGTGCAAGGTCACCATCGGACCGGGATCCCTGTCACGTACCAGCATGGCTGGTGCTAGTCCGGGTCCGGGCGCCGGATCGGGTCGGTAGGGCGACCATCGCCCGCAGGTTCGTGCTCAGCGGCCGGTCAGCGGGTCGCTGTGACCCGTCTCGGCGTGTCAGAACCTTGCGATGCACCAGCCCAACTGGTAGATGACAGAAAATCGCGCGGACGCCGGGCCATGTCCCGGAACGGGTGGAAGCCAGCCGCGGGCAGCCCGCCCGCCGCGGGACCACGAACACCCGTGACGCACAGCTGTCACGGGGCCGAAGCAGACTTCACTCATGAGCTGGTTCAAGCGCAAGCCCACCCCCACGGCCGCCGTGCGGCAACCGCACGCCTATCCCCGCCCCGATGACAGCCTGGTGGCCCTCGCGTTCGTGTGCACCACCTGCGGCCGCACGAACCTGCCGGAGACCGGCGACTGGGATCCGCCCATATGCCAGGAGTGCGACGCCGCGATCAACGAGGACGCTATCCGCGAGGAGGTGGAGAGCGACGACGGCCATGGCGACGGCTGGTGACCCGGGCACGTACTGACCTGCCCACGCAATCGACGACGCCCGCCGGATCGTTGTCATCCTGCGTGCGGCACGCCGCAACGAGAGCACCCGCCGGCAGGGATAGCCGGCTCCGTTCCCGAGGCCTAGGCGTCAACCACCGCGCGAACCTCCACGTCCCGGCCGAGTTCGATCGTCCGGTGCGGGCGGAGCGCCACATCGCGGTGACAGGTCAGGTAGATGACCTGGCGCCCGGCCGCGACCTCCTCGATGGTCCGGGCGACGCGCTGCGCGCGGTCCGGGTCGAAGTTGACGAGCACGTCGTCCATCACCAGCGGGAGCGGCTCCTGCTGGGTGGCCAGGTGCTCCACCAGGGCGATCCGCATCGCGAGGTAGAGCTGCTCCGCCGTCCCGCGCGAGAGGCCGGTCAGCGGTACGCGCTTGCCGTCGGTCGCACCGACCACGGCGTCGAGGCCGGACTCCGAGAGCCGGTCGAAGCCCGTGTACTCGCCGGCGGTCCAGTCGACGAACAGCGACTCCGCCCGGGCGAGCACGGCCGGACGGTGCTTGGCCTCGTACGAGCGGCGCGTCGTCCGCAGCAGCTCCGTGGCGGTCCGGAGCACGAGCCACCGCCGGGCGTCCTCGACCAGGGCTCCGCGCTCATCGGCGAGAGATTGCCGCACGGCCGACGTGTCCGCCTCCTGGGACAGGCGCCGGACCTGCTCGCCCAGGCTCCCCTCCTCCGCCAGCAGCGCGTCCCGATCCTCACCCAGCCGGCGAACCTCCTCGGTGACGTCCGCTCGCTGGCGTTCCAGCTCGTCCGGATCGGCCGTGCGCAGCGCGTCCTCCACCGCCGGCCGCCGGTCCTCCGGGACCAGCGCCGCGAATGCCTCCTCGGCCTGGCGCAGCGTCGCCTGGGCCCGCGACCTGGCCAGCGTGCGCTGGTGGCGGGCGGCCAGCATCACCGCATCGATAGCCCCGACGCCGGCGAGGAAGGCCGACTGCCCGGCCCGGGCGGAGGCCAGCGCTTCGGTCGTCGAACGCTCCGCGGTGCCGGCCGCGTCACGACGGCGCGCCAGGTCCTCGCGGGCGCGGAACGCCGTGCGGGCGCTGGCCAGCTCCTGGCGCAGCCGCTCCACCACGACCTCGGCTTCGCCGGTCTCGACGCCCAGGTCCCCGGCCAGTCGCGCCACGCCCTCCGCCCAGGTGCGGCGCTCCTGGTCCGTGACCCCCAGGCCGTGGTCGAGCGCCGCGAAAACCTCCAGGCCGGCATGGGCGGTGGCGAGCCGGGCCACGAGGTCCATCGCCCCGTCCCGGTCCAGGGCTTCCGGCAGGCCTAGGCCCGTGAGGAACGCCGTCCATCGAGCCTGGCCGGCCTCGACCTCGGCCTGCGCGGCGCGATCGGCATCGGCAGCCGCCGAGGCGCCCGTCTCGGCGGCGGCGACGTCGGCAGCCAGGCGTGTGAGATCCCGCTCGAGGCCTCGCCGTGACTCGGCCGCCAGCCGGATCCGGGCCGCCTCCGCGCGGAGCGGTTCGACACCATCCGATCGCGGCGGCATGGTGAGACCCAACCCGGCCCAGCGGGCCGCCAGCTCCACCTCCAGCGCCCGAAGGTCGCCCGCCATGAGGTGCTCAGACGGCGTCGCGGGCACCACCGGAACGGCTGGAACCGCGGCCGAGCGCACGCGGCGTGCGACCACGAAGCCGGCGCCGACGACAGCGACCAGGCCGAGGACGACGACGAGGATCCCGATGGCCGGCGAGACCGCGATGGCGAGCACGGCTCCGAGCGCGAGCGCCGCGCTGCCGCCGCCGATGACCACCCGCCGCTCGATTGAGGATCGAGAGGCAGGCGATGCAGACGAGGCCGACGCGGTAGCCGGGACCGTCGCGGTCGCCGCGGGCTCGGCCGGGATCACGGCCGGGTTCGCGGCCTCGATCGCGGCCCGCATCAACGAGGCCCGCGTCAGGTCGTCCAGCAGGCCCCTGGCCTGCCGGTCCAGCTCGTCGGCGGCCGCCGTATCGACCGCAGGAGCGGATGCGAGCGACACCTCCAGCGCCGCCACCCGGCCCTGCACCCGCGCGAGGTCCGCTGCGGCGGTCCGGGCCCGCTCCGCCGGTGCAGCCGTCTCTCGGTCCGGCACGTCCAGGTCGTCCCGGGCATGGGCGAGCACGCTCGCCCGCAGCTGCGCCGGGTCCGCCGCGGCCAGCCGCGCCTCGTCCCAGCCCGCCTCCGCAAGCACCGCGTCGATCGAGCTCCGCACGGCCACGCGCTGCCGACGACGTTCATCGATGTCCGCCCGGCGCGACTGCCACGTCGCGGCCGCCGTCACCGCGGCGTCGATCTCCGCCGCACGGTCCAGCACGTCGGCGCGGTACGACGCCGCGGCCAACTCGGTGTCCAGCGCTTCCCGGGTTGCGCGCGCCACATCCGCCGCCCCGGTGGCGATGAACACCGCCTGGCCCAGGGCCGCCTCCCGCGCGAGATCGTCGGCGGTCACCGGCGCCTCGTCCGGCAGCGTCGCCAGCTCCGCCCGAGCCTCGGACGCCTTCCGCCACGGCGCCCGCGCGTCCCGGAGCCGCTCCAGGTCCCGGCGCCGCCCGTCGAGCGCAGCGATCCGCCGGTCCAGCGCCGCCCGCCCGGTCCCGGCCGTCTCCAGCCGCCGGCGCAGCTCGCCGTACTCCTTGGGCAGGTTGCGCGCCCGGAGGCTTCCCTCCAGCCGCTCGATCTCCACCAGCCGCCGGTTCACCGCCGGCAGGGCGCCGCGGCTCTTCCAGAGCGCGTCCATCTCGCCGCCGATGACCCGCTCCACCTTCAGCACGTCCCCGATCACCCCGATCGAGGCGCCGTAGATCCGGTCCGCGACCTCCGCCTTGGTGAGGCGGCCCACGTCGTGCAGCTCGTCCTGGCCGAAGGCGAACACGCTCTCGAACACGTGCTTCGTCACGCCGCCGGTGACCAGGGCCAGGCGCTGCTCGTCGGTGCCGCCGGGCAGGCCCTCCACGGTCACCGAGAGCCGCTGGCCGGCGCCCGTGACCGGGTCCCCGTGGCGCGTGATCTCGAACCGGCGGCCGTCGGCCAGGGTGCCGCTGATGAGCCCGCCCCGCCTGCCGCCGCGGACCAGCGGGAAGTGGTCCTTGACGAAGCCGAACAGGATCGCGTGGAGGAACTGGTGGACGGTGGTCTTGCCGGTGCCGTTCGCGCCGCGGACGAGCGTAAGGCCGGGGCCGAGGAGGATGTCCGCGTTCTCAGCGCGTCCGAAGCCGTCGAGGTGGAGCCGGTCGATGCGCACTGCGTCAGGCCCCGGTGGACCGGAGGCGGTCGAGGACGAGCGTCCGCGCCTCCTGCAGGGCATCGACCAGGTCGGCCGGGTCCCGGGCCCCGGCCGGGTCCGGGGTGGCCGCCCGATCCATGCCAGCGCCGAGCGTCCTGCGCACCCGATCGTCGGCGTACAGCTCGCGGGAGAGCGCGGACAGGTCAAGGGCCTCGCGGATCGCGCCGCCTTCCGCCGCGGCGCCACCAGCCGACGCCCCCGATGCCGCCGCCGCGGCCGTCGCCTCCACGAGGGCGTCGAGCTCCGCGATGAAGTCGGCCCCGCGCGCGTAGGCCGTCTCCTGGTCGCTCCGGGTCTCGTCCCGGATCGCATCCAGCCACGCGAAGGGATCCGTCTCGATCGGGTTCTCGGCACGCAGGGCCCCCAGGAGGTCCGCCACCACCCCGGGCATCCGGAGCTCGTCGTGGAGTGGCGTGAACCCGCGCAGGTCGATGCGCACGACGATGCTCCGCCCGTCCGCCGCCTTGACCCGCGCCGCGAGCTCCTTCCGGATCGCCGCCAGAAGGTCGCTCATCGTCGCCAGCGCCGAGCAGTCCATCGAGGCCACCACCCAGCGGACCACGTCCGTGTCCACGAACACGGCGTGCGGCACGCCGTCCGTGTCCACCTCCACCATCGCCACGCCCCGCGGGTCAATCTCGCCTGGGTCGCGGCCCTGCGGGTTGCCCGGGTAGACGACGCAGGGCCCGGCTGCCCGGACCACGCGCCGGGCGTGGATGTGGCCCAGCGCCCAGTAGTCCATGCCGGACGCGACGAGGACCTCCTCGGTCGTGGGGGCGTACCGCTCGTGGCGGTCCGTCAGGCCGATGGTGCCGTGGAGCAAGCCGATCGAAAAGGGTGCGTCCGGCGCCCGGCAGAAGCCGGCGGCGAGGTCCCGGGTCTCGACCTTGCGCGCGTAGCTGATGCCGTACACACGGGCGATCTCCTGCCCGTCCCGCACGATCGGATGCTCCCCGACGGCGTCGCCACCGAAGCGGTGCGCGAGCGCAGGCCACTCCACCGTTGCCTCCCAGCCCGAGAGCGGATCGTGATTGCCCGTGACCACCGTCGTCGGGATCCCCTCGGCCGCCAGGCGCGCGAGGCCGTCCGCGAAGGCGAGCTGGCCGCGAAGCGTCCGCGTCTCGGCCTCGAAGACGTCACCCGCCACGACCACGAAGTCCACGCGCCGCTCGATGGCCAGCGAGACGATCCGGTCCCAGGCCCGCAGGGTTGCAACGCGGAGGCGCTCCGAGATCGCCGGCGGCGCGGCGCTCGTCAGCCCGGCGAAGGGCGTGTCGAGGTGCAGGTCACCGGTGTGCAGGAAGGAGAAGGTCCTGGGCATGCGTCCTCGAGGATCGCGTGGGTGCTCGAGCGGCCCATCCGTGGAACGCCGGACGGCGCCCATCGAGGATACGGCCCCATCGAGGATACGGCGCCCACCGGGGCTGACGCCGGCCGGATCCGCGCGTCACTCCCCCCTGGGCACCGCGACGGCAAGGGCGAACGGCAGGACCGGCCCGGACCCGTGCTCGCGGAGCAGCGCCCCGGCCACCGTCAGCGTCCAGCGCGAGTCCACGATGTCGTCCACCAGCAGGACCGGCCCGGACCTCACCCCGGATGCGACAATGGTCAGGCGCCGACGCGCGTTGGCGGCCTGCTGCGCGCTGTTCGCCATCTGCGCCTGCGCCGGCCCTCCGGCGGAAGACGCCACACAGGGCACGAACGGCAGCGCCAGCGCCGATGCCAGGCGCTCCGCGAAGGCCTCGATGAGCCCCGGGCGGGACGCCGACGGCACGCACGTCACCCATTCGGGCGCCGGGCTCGGGCGCCACCGGCCACGGATGACCTCCGTTGCGGCCCCCACCAGGTGGTCCTCGAAGCCGCCCGCGCCCGCGAAACCGCCCGCGCCCACCGCGCCCGCCGCCCCCTCCGTCGAGCGCCCTCGCGCAACGTCCCTCCCCCACCCCGGATCACCGAGCATGCACAGCGCGCGCCCCATCTCGTTCGGCTTCGGGATCCGCGTCGCGTCCGGCCACTGGCGCCGCGGCTCGATCCCACGCACGTCCCGCCGCAGGAACGCGATCGCCTCCTGCACCAGTCCCGGATCGACGGAGCGCGGCCAGCGCACCCCGCCGTCGTTCGCGCAGTGCCCGCACGGCGCCGTCGAGGGATCGTTGAGCAGCCGGCCCAGGAACTCCATCCGGCAGCCCGTCGTGTCCACGTAGGCCTGCATCGACGCGAGCTCGCGCCGCCGCGCCTCGAGGACCGCCGCCACCCATGCCTCGTCCTGCTCCCACGGCCTCGCCGTCCGGACGAACCGGCCGCGCTCGCGCGAGACCGCGCCGTCCACCTCCAGCAGCTTGAGCGCCTTCTCGATCTGCCCGTACGGCAGGTTCACCTGCGCCTGGAGGCCGCGGATCGTCGCCGATCCCACCTTCTCCAGCGCCGCCAGGATGTCCTTCATCCGCGCCGCGGGCGGGAAGGCCGTGGCCATGAAGTACTCCGCGATGGCGTCGTCCTCGCGCCCCGAGAGCAGGATCCCGTAGGCCCGCTCCACGGCCCGGCCGGCACGGCCCACCTGCTGGTAGTAGGCGATCGGCGAGGGCGGCCGCTGGTAGTGGACGACGAACCCGAGGTCCGGCTTGTCGAACCCCATCCCGAGCGCCACCGTGGCGACCAGCGCCTTGAGCCGGTTCGCGAGGAGGTCGCCTTCGAGGGCCTCGCGCTCCTCCGGAGCGATATCGGCGCTGTACGGGCGGGCGTCGATCCCGCGGCCCTGCAGCCAGCCGGAGACCCGCTGGGTGTCCGCGACCGTCAGGCAGTAGACGATCCCGGCCCCCGGCATCCCCGGCAGGTGCTCCGCCAGCCAGGCGAGGCGCTCGGCCTGGTCCCGCAGCGGGATCGCGTCGAGGTGGAGCGTGTCGCGGGCGAGCGGCCCGCGGATCAGGGCGACATCGTCACCCAGCTGCTTCGCGACGTCCTCGACCACCCGGTCGTTGGCGGTGGCGGTGGTGCCCAGGACCGGGACCGCGGTCCCCAGCGCAGGCAGCAGCCGCCCGATCCGGCGGTAGTCCGGGACGAACTCGTGGCCCCAGTCGCTGATGCAGTGCGCCTCGTCCACGACGAACATGCCGATGGTTCGCTGGATCGTCGGCAGCAGCCGGCCCGCGAAGTCCTCGTTCGCGAACCGCTGCGCGGAGACGAAAAGGACGTCGATGCGGTCGGCGGCGAGGTCGGCTTCGATCGCCGCCCAGTCGTCGCGGTTGGCGGAGTTGATCGTCACGGCGCGAAGGCCCAGCCGGTCCGCCGCGTCGATCTGGTTCCGCATGAGGCTGAGCAGCGGGCTGACGATGAGCGTTGGGCCGTGGCCCTGGTCCCGCCTCACGCGGGTGGCGATCCAGTAGACGAGGCTCTTGCCCCACCCGGTGCGCTGCACGACGAGCGTGCGGGAGCCGTCCCGGACCACGGCCTCGATGGCCTCGCGCTGGCCCTCGCGGAAGGTCGCGGCCGGGCCGAGCATGGTTTCGAGGTGGACCTGGAGCGCGTCCGCGGGGGCAATCGTCATGCGGGGAGTATGCGGGGCAACCGCCGGCAACCCACCGTTACAACTTCAGCACCGGGACGCGGCCCTCGGAACCGGAAGCCGCGAGAAGCGCGTGGATGTCGTCGGGGTCGCCGGTGAGGATCGCGGAACCGGGTACCGCGAGTGCCTCGAGCACGACCACCGCGTCCGTGTCACTGTCGACCCTCGCGCGCGCCTTCAGGCCGGCCACCTGGTGCGCGATCGCCGGAGTGAGCGGGATCTCCGCGTCGAGGGCAGCGAGCACCTGGTTGAGGCGCGCGGATGAGCGGGCGTGCTCGAGCGCTTCCATGACGGCCAGCACGGGCACTACGACCGCATACCCGCGCCGGACGGCCGCCGCCAGGTGCCCTCGCGCCCGGGGATCACCTCGCTCGAGCGCGATGAGGGCCCCGGTGTCCAGGACGAGCCGCGGCGTCAGCGGGGCCGGGTCGCGGCGTCCCACTCGGCCTCCACGGCCGACCCGATCTCGGGCGGCACCGGCCCGTGCTCGGCATCCATCGCCGCGAGCAGGTCCAGGACCCTGAGCGTCTGCAGGCGCTGCGCCACGGCATCGTTCACGAACCTTGAGAACCCGCGTTCCCCTGCCCGCTCGAGCGCCTCCCGGCCGACCGCCTCCTCGAAGGCGACCGACTTCTTCAATACCGCCATGCTCTGTCACTCCAGGGAATTCCTACCAGCGGTAGGAATGCTACGGGCGACGTGGGTGGCGGTCAAGGGTGCTCCTACGACCGCTCCGGGTGTTTCAGGGCAGGGGCAAGCGGCGTGAAACGCGAGGCGAAGAGCCCGGGCCGCCTACCATCATGCCAGCAACCCAGCAAGCTGTATCATCACTTCATGAAGGTGACGTTTGACCTGGATCCCGACCTTTACCGCTCGCTCAAGGTGGAGGCCGCCCGCGCGGACCGCAGCGTCCGGGATGTCGCGACTGACGCCATCACGGCCTGGCTGGAGCGCCGGGAGGAGGACGAGGATCGCGCCTCTGCCGCCGAGGCCCTCGAGGAGTACCGGCGAGACGGTGGAACCTCGGCTGCACGGTTCTTCGAGCACCTGGCGGCCGAGGCGCGCGCGGAGTACGGGTCAGACACCTGATGCCCGGCGCCTCCTACCGCGTGGACATCTCGCCAGCGGCGGCCCGCCAATTGAGGCGGCTCCCGCCGGGTGACGCGGGCCGGCTACGCGGCCCCATCCTCGCGCTTGCCCTCGAACCGCGGCCCCCAGGGGCCGTGCGCCTCGTCAACACCGAGTGGTGGCGCCTCCGTGTCGGGGACCTGCGGCTCATCTACGCCATCGACGACGCCGGGCGGGTGGTCGTGATCCTCCGCGCTGCTCGCCGCAACGAGGGAACCTACCGGAGCCGGTAGGCGGTAGGCGGAGCCGAACCGGCCGCCACCCGGTCTATCGGGCGTCGAGCGGCTCGGAGTCGTCGATCCCAACGGCCAGCCCGGTGCGGCGCCACGCCCCGGAGGTGATGACAAGCCCGTCGTCGTCCACGGTCAGGTCGGCCTCGATCGACCCGCTCGCACGGCGATAGGTGAACTCGTCGAGGCGCGTGTACGTCTGCGCCACCTTCTCGACCGCGAGACCCGGGTTCCGGATCCACGCGACGTTGACCGTCGCCGAGGCCCCGATCGGCAGCCGCAGCCGGCGGACCGGCAGCGTCAGCGTGGACGGGCTGAAGCCCAGGTCGATGTCGGTGCAGCCCCTGAGCTCGCGCAGCGCCGCGCCATCGCCTGTCCAGCCGCCCTTCGTGTCGCGAACCAGCGTGAGCGCGTGCTGCCCGAACCCCCTCTGCTCGCGGACATGGGCCGCCGTGGTCAACCCGGCCGCGTCCGTGAGCACCCGGTACTCGATCCGCAGGGGGATTCCGGCGTCAGCACCGAGCACCGTACCCACGAGGCTCAGCCCGCTGTCGCGGACCAGCATCGCGCAGACCTCGTCCGTCGGGGTCTCATCGACGCGCTGCCAGGAGACGCGGCGGCTCGTCATCGGACCTCCTGATGGTCGAGTGGAGCGGGCATCAACTGCACGCGACGATCCTGACAGATGTCGAGCTGCTCGGGCGTCGTTACGAACCTGCTGCCGCGAGCAGTCCCGCCACGCCGACGTCCTCGTCGAGGTCCGGCCAGTGGAGGGCTCGGCCATCCTCGATCATCCGGAGGTTGGTCCGGGCTGCCACGGAGCCAGCGAGAAGGCGCGGGAACCAGGCGATCGGGACGCGCACCTCGCGGCCGTCCATGAGCGACACGATCAGCGTCGTGCCGCGCACGCGGGCGGCGCGGGCCCGCGGGCCGCGTGTCGACCCCGAGGGCCCACCGGTGCGGGTGACCACCGGGACGTGGTCCACCGGGTATCGCTCGGCATACGGGTTGGGCACGGCGCCTCGGAAGTCGTACTCCGGCTCGATGTCGGGATCAGCGACGGGCTTCTTCGTGCTCATGGCGCTCAAACGGCGTTGCTCGCCGCGTGCTGATGATGCGGATGCGCCCTCGATCGACGAAGACGACCACGAGCAGTCTACCGAGGCCCGACAACCCCACGAGCAACTGGCGACTCTCGCCGTCGATCATGGGCTCGGCCATGAGCCGCGGGCACAGCGGCGGCCGTCGTCGGCGCGAGACGCTGGTGCCGGCGGCGTATCCTGCCACGACATCCGCGCCGGCCAGGCGCGCCTGCACGATCGCCGCCACAGCGAAGGGGACCTGTCGAATGTCCATCCATCGTCAGCTGGCGGGGTCCGTGGCCACCTGCCTCCTCGTCGTTGCCTGCTCCAGCTCGGCAACCCCCACGCCTCTCGTCGCCCCGTCCGCGGCCCCGCCGAGCGTCGCCGCCGTCGCGTCGGCAGGCGCCTCCGCGGCACCCTCGGCCAGTCCGACCGCCGCGGCCACGGCCACCCCATCCCCGACTCCCACCCCATCCCCGACTCCCACGCCCGTCCCGACTCCCACGCCTCAGCCCACGCCGGTCTCGATGGCCCTCGACGCCCACGTCTGGTGGGGCGGCTACGCCATCGACGTCAGCGGTGCGACGTACGACCCCATGCAGCGGAAGCTGTTCATCACGGCGACGTTCCTCAACACGAGCACGAGCTCGAACAACGTGAGTTCGCTCGGCAGGTGGATGAACGTGGTATGGAACGGCACCTACCTCCAGGGCTTCATGCCCAACGGAGCAGTGCCGGCGGGAGGCACGGTCAAGGGAGAGATCCAGTTCGGACCGCCGGCCGGTTTCGCGCCACAGACGGCCGTCCTCACGTTCGGCCAGCCGACCGAGCACCAGGCGACCGTGCCCTTGAACGGCGACGCCGCCACTTCCGAACAACCGGTCACCTTTCCGGTCAGCGGCAAGGTCAAGATGGGCACGTACGTCGCATTCACCGTCAGTTCCGGGATCCTCATCCCGGCGTCCTGCGCGGGCAGCCCGAGCCAGATGAGCTACGGCCCGTTAGAGGCAGGCGAGATGTCCATCGTCCTGGGCGGCGTCGCGACCAACTCCGAGTCAAGCGGCAGCGCGTTCATCGACAAGGCCTATCTCAACCTGCCGGATGGCACCACCTCCGCCGCCAACCCAGCCATGTATGTCTCCGTGACAGGCAAGGGCGCGGTGAGGAACGCCAGCATGTGCTTCAGCGTGCCCGCGCCGGCGAGCGGCGCCTACAAGCTCACCATGCACGAACTGCGCTCGAAGAAGAGCGGGGCGATCACCTTCCAGGTCCCGTGACAGGGGCGTACTCCCGTGACAGGGGCGGATCACCACACCATCCGGTCCGATCGCGGTGCGTGGTCGTCGTCGTTGGTGCCCACCTGATATGGCGGTGGAACGCGTCAGGGCGCGCTACGCGAGGCCCGCGCCCTCGGCCGCGATGAGGCCCGCCATCAGGTCCAGCTCCGGCTCGTAGATGTGCGCCGTCTTCGTGTGGAGCACCAGCCCCCCGGCCCGCAGCCCCACGCGGTGGGCGATCTCCTGCTGGAGCGAGGCGAGCTCGACCAGGTTGCCGTACGCCTTCTTGCCGAAGTCGAGCGAGTGGGCGTACACGATCATCTCGAGCGCGCCGTCCGGTGCCCAGGCGTCGATCAGGCTGACGCACGGCACGTAGGTCTCGTCCGTGGGCGGCTGGAACGTGGTGATCGTCGCGTCGCGGGCACCTGGGTCCGCCCGGAGCCGGTCCACGAGCCAGGCAACCTGGTCGCGCCCGGTGTGGGACCAGTCGCGAAGACGGGTCGCGTAGGAGTCGGCGCCGCCCAGCTCCCGAACCCGCGCGGGCTCCCTGAAGTTGGCCCGCATCCACGCCAGCCAGGCCGGGTCACCGTGCCGGGCGATGACCGGATCATCCGGGTCGGCGGACGCGACGGCGAGCGTCAGGCGCGGCAGCTCGCGCGTCGGCAGGGGCCCCCAGCGGGCAGGCACGCCGACGGCAAGGATGCGCGCCGCGACCCGGACCCAGGCCTCGCCGATCGTCGCGGCGTCGATGAGGGTTGTGCCGGGCGCCACGGGTGTCGTCATGCGCGTCATGGTGCCACGGCCCCGGACGGGCGGAACTGGCGGCGCGGGATGACCTCGTCGATTGGGCACCGAGTCGCGGAAGTCGTATTCCGGCTCGATATCCGGATCAGCGACCGGCTTCTTCGCGCTCATGGCGCTCAAACGGCGTTGCTCGCCGCGCGCTGATGATTCGGATCCGCCCTCGATCGACGAAGACGACAACCAGCAGTCTACGCAGGTGCGTTCCTCAGGGCCTCGAAAACGCGGTGGGCCGTCCCGAACAGAAAGCCCGCGTAGGCCGAACCGGGGCGAAGGTGCCTGATGTTCTCGCTCACGATATACCGGACCTGATCTGCGTCCGTGATGTCGATCGCGTCGACGAAGACCGCCTCCGCGACCCGCACAAGGATGATGTCGTCGATGTCGTGCTCCATCAGGCGGTGGTCGTCGCGTTCGGGTACCGGCGTGACCCAGCGGGCTGCATCGAAGATCGGTCCGTAGGTATCCCGGGCGGTCTCGGTCGACCAGCCGAGGTGCCGCTCGAGCTGCTCGAGGACCTCCTCGCGAAGCTCGTCGCACATGACGACCTGCGTGATGGCTGGCGCGATGGCGAGCAGCTGGGTCGCCGAACCGGATCGCGTTCGCGACAGCGCGTCCTTGACGAACACGCTCGTGTCGATGATCAGGATCGGGCGAGGTCCGCCCACCTCATCGGCCTCGTTGCGGGGCGTTGAGGATCGCCTCGATCTGCGATCGAGAGAGGTCCGGCAGAACAGGGCGAGGCCGGCTCAGCGCGTGCGAGCTGGCCAGCACCGATCGCGGGATCCGGCGCGTGCCAGCCGGCGTGCGATCGCAAGGAAGCCAGCCGCGGTCGGCCCAGTTGCGGATCGTCTGCTGGGTGACGTCGAAGGCTGTCGCGATCTCGGCGATCGACGCATATCGCGGCTCGGGCGCCATCTCACGCTCGGCGGCGTTGTCCAGCAGTCGGACGATGATGCTCGCTGCGTCCGGCGCGGCCTGACGGATCGACGGGAGCGCGGCGGTGATCGTGGCCTGCTCTTCGGCGGTGAGCAGCGGTGCAGCGGCTGTCTTCATGCACGAACCTCCGGTGCCTGACGGTTCCGGCAGTGTCGCTCCTGGATCTCAACAATGTCAACGGGGTCTGCCGGACCGGTGGCCGACAGGCCGAACCCGACGCCTTCAGGCGAAGACGCGGAAGTGACGCTCGTCCAGCAGGCGGGCCACGTCTTCCCGATGCGGCACCCGGTCCAGTTCGATGCCCAGGCTCACGTCCAGGAACTCGACGCCGATGGCGGTGCCGTCAACCGCGAAGTCAACGTTGACGCGGTCCGAGAGCTGGTCCGTGCGATCGACATC
>Ga0209014_10001292_pt1 | contig 14705 bp, 12 predicted proteins | sample BarGraNGADG00212_FD_184491 | JGI IMG/M metagenome (GOLD analysis project Ga0209014, IMG submission 184491) | Arctic peat soil microbial communities from Barrow, Alaska - Barrow Graham LP Ref core NGADG0002-212 (SPAdes) (version 2) | ecosystem: Environmental > Terrestrial > Soil > Wetlands >...
GGAAGCATCGAGGTGCAGAGCGTCCTGCCGTTGGCGCCGATCGGCGCACCGCAATTGCCGGATCTCGTCCAACCGGAGCTGACGCTCAGCGACGCGCTGGACGAGTACGAGAAGCTGCTGATCACGCGCGCGCTTTCGGCGGCCAAGGGAGTGGTAGCCAATGCCGCTCGCCGGTTGCGCACCGATCGCCCCAACCTGTATCGCCGCATGCGACGACTCGGGCTCCAGGTCGATGTCGTCGAGTAACGAAAGTTCACGAGGCATGACAATGACACGCATCCGGCAACTGGTGGTGATGCTCCTTGGCACCCTGGCGGTGGCGGGCCGCGCATGGGGCCAGCAGCGCGACAGCCGCGGAGGTTCGGCGCTCGCGGCCGCCGTGGCGACGTACAATGGCGAGCGCACCACGCACGTGAGCGGCGTACTCGAGGTCCCGGCTCAACGGACCATCGAGGGCGACGTGGCGGTGCTCAATGGTCCGATCACGGTGGCCGGCAGGATCACGGGATCGCTGGTGGCCATCAATGCGGACGTGCGACTCGCGAAGGGCGCGTCGATCGGCCATGACCTCATCGTGGTGGGCGGCACCATCACCGGACGCGAGGAGGCGTCGGTGGGCGGCGAGGTGATGCAGCAGGCGGAGCTGCTTCGCTATCACGTGACGGACCAGCGGTTGGTGCCCGATGACGAACCGGCGTACCAGGACTCGTGGTGGATGCGCCGGTCGCGCCGCCGACCCGTGCGCCAGGATGATCGTTCGTGGAGGGACCTGACCTTCACCAGCGCGCATACGTACAACCGAGTAGAAGGCCTCCCGATTTTGGCGGGACCGCGCATTCACCAGGTGACCGGCTGGGGGCGGTTTACCCTCGACGCATTCGGCATCGTGCGCACGGCGGGTCCGGTGCAGTGGAACCGGGGAACGCTGGGACACGACGTCACGAGCGAAATCCAACTGGGACGCACGCTGGGCGTGGGAATTGGCGGCCGCTTGTTCGACATCGTGGAGGGTGTCGAGAACTGGCAGATGGGTGACGGCGAGGTGGGGCTGGGCGCCGTCGTGCTGCATCGCGACTACCGCGATTACTACGGCCGGCATGGCGGGCTGGGCTTTGCCACGCTCCACGCGGGACGCGATGCCGATCTCACGCTGTCCCTGGGCAACGAACGATGGGACAGCGCGAGCACACGTGACCCCGTTTCCCTGTTCCATGGCAGCGACTCGTGGCGCCCGAATCCCGCGATGGACGAGGGGACGATGCACCTCACCGGTGCACGGCTCCGCGTGGACACGCGGCGTCGCGAAAGCTCGCCGTGGGGCGGCTGGTACCTGTTCGCAGAATGGGAGCGCGGCACGGGGACGCTCACCCGCGACCCGGGCCTGCTGACCGTGATGCCGCAACCTGAGGAGGTGCAGTACACGCGCGGTTTCGTCGACGCGCGACGCTACAACCGGCTGGCACCTGACGCTTCGCTGAACCTGCGGTTTGTCGCGGGCGGGTGGCTGTCCGGCGACCAGTTGCCCATGCAGCGGCGGCTCTCCGTGAGTGGCCCCGGCACGCTGCCGGGCTACGATTTTCGCCGCGCGTGGCGCATGGACCCCGACGTGCTGACCTGCGGCGGAACCGGGCTGCCCGGCGCACCGGCACTCTGCGATCGCGTCATGCTGTTCCAAGCGGAGTTCCGCGGCAGCTTCGGCATTGGCTGGGCGCGTGACGACGGACGCGACGATTGGTGGCGACCTGGGCTCAACCGGCGCGCCTCGTGGGTGCTGTTCGCCGACGCCGGGCGTGGCTGGAAAGTCGGCGTGCCAAGTGGTGCGATGACCTACTCGAAGAACGCACTGCCCGAACTCTCGACATTTCGCGCGGACATCGGGACCGGCCTCGACTTCGGCTCGATCGGGGTCTACGTGGCGAAGGCGACGACGACAGCGCGCGAACCCATGAACGTGTTCTTCCGGGTGCAGCAGCGCTTCTGATGCGGCTGATCCGTCGTCGCTTCCAGCTGGCCCTCGTCGTGCTGCTCGGCACGGCGGGGACGGTGGCGTGGGCGCAACCGCGCCCGGCGCTGTCGATCACCATGCCGGCCCGCGAGCAGGTGACAAAGGTTGGACCGGCGGTGGCGGCATCGCACATGCTGGCCGGCAGCAAGCTGCAGGAACTCCTGTCGAGCGGATTCCCCGCCCGCCTGCACTTCGTGGTGGAGCTGTGGAGCGTCGGCGGATGGGCCAACGAACTGGAACGCGTCACCGAGTGGGACGTGGTGGTGCGACGGATTGCGCTGGAAGACGTATATGAGGTCACGCAGATCGCCGGCGACCACGTCTATTCACTGGGCAAGTTCGCCCTGCTCAGCGATGCGGAGGCGGCGGTGGGCCGCCCGGTGCGGGCATCGATCGTCGCCTCCCCCGGCCGCAAGCGGTTCTACTACCAGGCGACACTGGCGGTGGAGACGCTGGCGCTGAGCGACCTGGACGAAGTGGAGCGCTGGCTGCGTGGCGAGTTTCGGCCAGCGGTGCAAGGGCGGCGAAACCCCGGCACCGCGCTCAGCCGCGGCATCAAGACGCTCGCGTCGCGGCTGCTGGGAGGCGAACGACGGGAATACGAGGAGCGCACGGCGGTGTTCGGAACTCTGGACGATAGTCGATAGTCGATAGACGATGGACCTCGAGTTTGGCGACGGGAAACGCGAAGGGCGGACTCGGGTTGAGTCCGCCCTCATCGCTGTCGCACCCTGGCGTCTAGGCCCTGACTTCCGTCATCACCGTCTTCTCCACCTCGTGCAGCATCGCCGCGCCGTAGAACATGCGAATGTACTTGCTCTGCGTTGGCGTGAGCTTGCGCACCGCCCACGAGAGGTGCACGAAGTGCGGCTCGACCGGTATGCGCAGCAGGCGCATGCCGATCTCCGCGGGAAGCCGGTTGGCCTTCTTCGTGTTGCACGTGCTGCACGCGGCAACCACGTTGGTCCACGTGTTGCCCCCGCCGCGCGACAACGGCAGGACGTGGTCACGGGTGAGCGACTCGCGGGGCTTGAGCATTGCCGAAACGCGACCACAGTACTGGCAGCGGTAGTGGTCGCGGGCGAAGAGGAACGTGTTGGTGACGTGGCGGCGGAAGCGCCGGGGCACGTGCACGTACTTGGTGAGGCGGATGACGACCGGATGCGGAAAACGCTGGTTGGCGGAGCGCACGGAGCGCGCGCCGTCGGCTTCGACGATCTCAGCCTTGCCGTCGATGACGAGCCGCAACGCCCGGCGCAGCGGCACGAGCGTCAGCGGTTCGAACGACGAGTTGAGAGCGAGACAACCGACGAGCACGGAGTCCTCCGATCAGGCAATGCGCGGCAACCGCACCTTCATCCCTTCGCGGCAACCGGGCTGGGAACCGGGGTCAGCCAGCCGTGGTCGTCGGCCAGTCGTCCGGTGGCAATACCAAGAAAGCGTTCCTGAATGCGCTGGGTGATGGGCCCGCGGTGCCCGGCCCCGATGGTGATCCGGTCGATGGCGCGGATGGGGGTCAGTTCGGCCGCGGTGCCGCAGAAGAACACCTCGTCCGCCACATAGAGCATCTCGCGCGGAATCGGCGACTCGCGCACCTCGATGCCGAGGTCTCCGGCCAACTGGATGACCGAGTCGCGGGTGATGCCATGGAGAATGCCGGCCCCGATGCCCGGCGTGTACAGCACGCCTTCGCGCACGAGAAACAGGTTTTCGCCGCTACCCTCGGAAACCTGGCCGTTGACATCGAGCATGATGCCCTCGATGTAGTCATCGACCTTGGCTTCCATCTTGGTAAGCTGGGAACTCAGGTAGTTGCCGCCGGCCTTGGCCATCGTCGGGAACGTACTCCCCGCCGCCCGACGCCAGCTGGAGATGCGCACGTCCACACCGTGCTCGAGCGCCTCGGCGCCCAGGTAACGGCCCCAGATCCAGCAGATGATGAACGTTTCGACCGGAGCGTTGCCGGGGTGAACGCCCATCTGCTGGCCGGTGCGCGCGACGAGCGGCCGGATGTAGCACTCCTTCAGGCCGTTGGCGGCAATCGTATCGAGCACCGCCTCGCACAGCTCGTCGACCGAATACCTGAGGTCCATGCGGTAGATCTTCGCCGAGTCGGCAAGTCGCCGCATGTGCTCGCGCAGGCGGAAGACTGCGCCGCCGGCGGGGGTTTCGTAGCAGCGGATGCCCTCAAAGACGGATGATCCGTAATGCACGACGTGGCTCATGACGTGGATCGTGGCGTCCTGGAAATCCACGAGGACGCCATCACGCCAGATCTTGTTCGTCGCGCCGTTGGCGATGGGCTGGTGAGACAAGAAGCCTGTGCTCCCGAAGGGTCAATGAATTCTAGTCGATGGGGTCGCGATGGCGCCACCGCGCCAGCGCCTCGGCGCCATCGTGCACGCGCGCGGCCAGTGACGCATCGTCGTGCAGGACGACGCCATCGCGCACGCGAAGCTGACCGGCCACGACGACACGGCGCGTCACCGCCGTCTCGGTGTTGACCACGGTCGCGGCGACGTCCTGCGCGCGGCTGACGGCAGCCTCGACGGCGAAGGCGGCCAGATCGGCTTGATAACCTGGGGTCAGCACGCCAACGACATCGCCCAGGCCGATGGCCCGCGCACCGCCGCGGGTGGCGAGGTCGAGCAGCTGCAACGGCGGCAGCGCCGCCGAATGCCGGGTGCGTGCATGCTGCTGCCGAGCGGCCAGTCGCCCCTCGCCCAGGATATCCATGCGCGTGTTGCTGGCCATCGAGTCGGAGCCCAGGCCGACGTCGAGTCCCGACTGGAGCATCTCGACGAGCGGCGCGACGCCGTGCGCAAGCCACGCGTTGCTCGCCGGGCAGTGTGCCACGCCGCAGCGGTGGCGCACCATGGCCGCAATATCGGCGGCGTCGGCGCGCACGGCGTGGATGAGCAGCGGCCGCACGGCCAGCACACCGCAGCGTTCGAGCAGCGCGATCGGTGACCGCCCGCGGGGCGCGACGGGGATGCCGCGCGACCGCAGGAAGTCGGCGAACGGCCCCTCCCCTCGCTCCACCAGCAGCGACTCGTCCTCGCCCTCGGCGATGTGCACCGCCACCGGCAGTCGTTCGTCGGCGGCATACGCCGCCACCGCCGCAAAGAGCGCGTCGCAGACGCTGTACGGCGCGTGCGGCGAGACGCCGACGCGCACCAGTGGCGTCTCGCGTGCACGCATGGCGTCGACGTTGGCGCGCAGCCCCGCCAGCGAATCGACAACCTGCGCCGGATCGGGCCCAAAGGCCTCGCGATAGGCAATGCCGCGCGCGCCCAGCTCCAGCAGCGCGTCGAACGGCGCCGAGGAGTTGCCGGTGTCGGCAAAGGTGGTGATACCGACCCGCAGGCCTTCGACCACGCCGAGGCGGGCGCTGTCGAGCAAGGCAGCCTCGCCGAGCACGTCACGGCGTGCGCGGGTGAGCGTGCGCACCCAGGGGAAGAACGCAAGCCCGGCGAGGAAACCGCGCATGACCGTGAGCTCGAGATGCGTGTGCGCGTTCACGAGGCCCGGCATCAGCACCGCGTTGCCGAGGTCGTCGTTGTCACCGCCAACCGGCGCGGCGGCGCGCGGCCCCACCCACGCAATCCGGTCACCCTCGACGACCACCGTGCCGTCCTCGATGGGCTCCGACGCGATGGGGAGCACCCAGCGAGCGTGATAGCGGGTGCGCAGGGCGGTCACGGCTTGCGCGGGGGCGTCGTGTGCGCCGGGCGCTTGTCCTTCACGGGCTCGGGCGACGGCCCCGCCGCGCGCGGCGGGCACTCGGCGATCGGAGCCGTACCGGCGATGAACCACTCGTAATAGGCGTCCTTGGCCGGGCAGCCCGGATTGGCGAGCAACCCCGTGACGGCATCGATCTGCCGCGACACGAGCGAGGACGGACGCGGCCAGTCGGGCGGCGCGGGCTTGCGCTGATACGCTTCGATCATGAACTGGGCCCAGGCTGGCGCGGCGAGCCGTCCGCCCTGCGCATTGGGCATGATCTTCTGCGGCTTGTCGAAGCCCATCCAGACGCCGGCGACGAGATCGGCCGTGTAGCCAATGAACCAGACGTCAGTGTAGTCGTTGGTGGTCCCGGTCTTGCCGCCCGCCGGCAGGTTGAAGCCCGTGTTGGCCACGGCACCAGCGGCGCTTCCGCGGGTCAGGACATCCTTCATCATGTCGACCATGAGCCAGGCTTCTTCCGGCGTGAGCACCTGTTCACGCGAGATTTCCGGTTTCCACAACTCCTTCCCCTGCGCGTCCTCGACCCGGAGGATGCCGACGGGCTCGACGCGCCACCCGAGGTTGGCGAAAGTGGAGTACGCGGCGACCAGCTGCAGCGGATAGACGTCGGCCGAGCCGATGTGGATGGACGGGTACTCCGGAATGGGCGTGGTGATGCCGAACTTCCGCGCCATATCGACCACGCTCTGCTCGCCAAGCTCCATGCCCAGGCGAATGGCCGGCATGTTGCGCGACTGGTAGAGCGCACGGCGCATGATCATGGGTCCCTCGAACTTGAGGTCGTAGTTCTTGGGCTGCCACGTGTCGCCGGCCGCCTGGGGGATTTCCACCGGCGCGTCGTCGAGGATGTAGGCGGGGGAACGCCCGCTCTGGATGGCAGTGGCGTACACGATGGGCTTGAAGGTCGAGCCCGGCTGGCGCAGGGCCTGGGTGGCGCGATTGAACTTGGAGTCGTCGAAATCGCGCCCGCCAACCATGGCGCGCACGGCGCCGCTGCGCGGGTCCATCACGATGAACGCGCCCTGCAGGTACTGCGTCACGGTTCCCGGCACCGGATCGTCGGCCGCCGCCGCCATGAGTTGCTCGTAGGTGGGATGCGGGAAGACCCCGGCCACGCCACCCTCGATGGCCTTGAGCTGCCGTTCGAGTGCACGCTCCGCGGCCCCCTGCAGCTCGAGGTCGAGCGAGGTGTAGACGCGCATTCCTTCCTCGTAGATGCGCTCGCCGAATTTGGCCTCGAGCTGCTGGCGTACCCACTCCACGTAGTACGGCGCGACCTCCCCCGAAACGCCGCCCCCGTGCGCCAGGCGCAGCGGATAGGCCTTGGCCAACGAAGCATCGGCATCGCTGATGGCACCAGCGCGTCGCATCAGCTCCAGGATGGTGTTGCGGCGCTGGACGGCGCGCTCGGGAAAGCGGCGCGGGTCATAACGCCCGGGCGCCTTGGGCAGCGCGGCGATGGTGGCCGCCTCGGCGAGGTTGATGTCGCGCACCGACTTGCCGAAGTAGCGCTGACTGGCCGTCTCGACGCCGTAGGCGCCGCTCCCCAGGTAGATCTGGTTGAGGTAGAGTTCGAGAATGTGGTCCTTGCTGTACTTCGACTCGATGGCCCGCGCGATCTTGGCTTCACGCAGCTTGCGGACGATGGTCTTCTCGCGCGACAACTGCCGCGGATAGACGTTGCGCGCCAACTGCATGGTGATGGTCGAGAATCCCTGGGAGAATCCGCCGCGCCGCAGGTTGCTGAGGCCGGCGCGCAGCACGCCGACGAGATCGATGCCGCTGTGCTGGTAGAACCGCTTGTCCTCCGTGATGATGAAGGCTTCCCGCAGGACCTTCGGGATCTGGTCGATGGGCACGAGCGTGCGGCGTTCGAGGCCCATTTCGGCCACGAACCGGCCGTCAGCGGCGAAGAGCTTGGACGTCTGGCGCGGGCGGTACTTGTCGAGCCCGCTGATGGACGGGCACTCGTTGCCACGGCAGACGAGGAACCATCCGAGCGTGACGAGACCCACGGACACCGTGGCGACGACGGCGCCGGCGATGAGGGCGTAGCGGAGCGGCTTGCGCATTACGCGGGAATCTATGGGGGCGGAAGAAGGCGTGTCAGAGATGCCATCTGCTAGATACTAGGTGCTGGGTGCTAGGTGCTAGGTGCTAGGAAACGACGTCACCCACCTAGCACCTAGCACCTAGCGCCTAGCACCTAGTTCCTGTCCTCTGCCGCCTGTAGCTTTTGCTCATGCCTCGCCTCCTCGTCACCGGCTCCTCGGGCCTCATCGGCTCTGAAATGGTCGCCCACTTCGCCGGCCTGGGCTGGGAGGTGGACGGCGTCGACAGCAACCAGCGCGCGGTCTTCTTCGGTCCCGGCGGCGATACGCGCTGGATGCAGCAGCGGCTCGCCGAGACCTACCGAAACTTTCGCCACCACGAGGTCGACGTGCGCGATCGCAGCGGACTCGAGGCGCTGGTGCGCGAACGCCGCCCCGACGCCATCGTGCACACCGCGGCGCAGCCCAGCCACGACCGGGCGGCGGCCATTCCGTTCGACGACTTCGACACCAACGCGGTCGGCACGCTGAACCTGCTCGAAGCCGCCCGCCGGCACTCGCCGGATGCACCTTTCGTGCACTTCAGCACGAACAAGGTGTACGGTGACGCGCCCAACGAGTTGCGGCTCACCGAACTCCCCACCCGCTGGGACTATTCCGACCCCGAGTACGCGCACGGGATCGCCGAGCACTTCCGCATCGACCAGTCGACGCATTCGCTGTTCGGCGCGTCGAAGCTGGCGGCCGACGTCCTCGTGCAGGAGTACGGGCGCTACTTCGGCATGAAGACGTGCGCGTTGCGCGGCGGCTGCCTGACGGGGCCGAGCCATGCAGGCGTGGAACTGCACGGCTTCCTGAGCTACCTCGTGAAGGTGAACGTCGAGGAGCGCCTGTACCGCGTCTATGGCTACAAGGGCAAGCAGGTGCGCGACAACATCCACTCGCGCGACGTGGCGCGGTTCGCCGAGGCGTTCATTGCCGCGCCTCGCGTGGGCGAGGTGTACAACCTCGGCGGGGGCAAGGGAAACGCCTGTTCGATCCTCGAGGCGTTCCAGATGGTGAGCGATCGCACGGGCAAGCCGATGCAGTACGAGTACGACGAGAAGAACCGCATCGGCGACCACATCTGCTACTACAGCGACCTGCGGAAGATGATGGCGCATTACCCGGACTGGGCGATCACCATTCCGCTGGCCACGATCTTCGACGAGATCGTGGAGGCCTGGCAGCAGCGCCTCAGGTGAACAGGGTGCTGCCGCGCGTCCTGCTGGTCACCGACGCGGACCTGACCGCGGAGAGCCGTGGCGCGGGGCGCACGCTCGTGAACCTGTTCTCGCGGTATCCAGCCGGCGCTCTGCTGGCCATCAGCGGCAGCGCGCGGGCGTCATACGTGATGGAGGGCGGACATCGCGTGCTGGCTGCCGCGCCGGGCCTCCCGGGACGGCTGGTGAGTCCACTCCGCGGCGTGGTTGGCGACGTCGATGCGCTGTGGGCACGATGGAAGCCCCTCGCCGATCACGCTGCCGTCGCCGCGTTCGCCCCGCAGCTCGTCCTCGGCATGGCGGTGGGTCCGGTGGGTGTCGCCCTGACCGGGCGCTTCCAGTCGACGGCTCCGCTCGTGACGTACTTCATGGACGACTGGCTCGCGCAGATCCCGAGCGTACCGTTCGCGTTCAACACGCGCCTCCGCGCGCGGGCGCTGCTGCGGAAATCGAAAGGATGGCTCGCGATCTCTTCGTACCTGCTGGAATCGATGCGCACCTTCACGGGCACCGATCGCCCCGCGCTGGTGGTGCACAACGCGGTGCCACTCGGCGACGGCGAGCCCGCCGCGCTCGCGGCGCCGCGCACGGGGCGATTTCGGGTTGCCTACGCCGGGTCGGTGTGGCCGATGCACTGGGATGCGGTGGCGGCGGTGGCGGCGAGCGTCGCGCGAGCGCGCGCCACGGGAAGCGACATCGAGTTTGTGCTGTTCACCGACCGGTACTTCTGGGGGCGCCACGAGAACGACTGGCGGCAGTGGGGGGTCGTGGACGGCGGCCTGATACCCTACGCCGGGCTCGGCGCCGCGTTGGGCGGCTGCGACCTGCTGGTGGTGTCGTCGTCGTTCGACGACGCGCAGGCGCACATGTCGAGGTCGTCGGTGCAGACCAAGGTGACCGACTACATGGCGGCGGGCCGTCCGATCCTTGGCTGCGGACCGCACGACGCGGCGTCCAACCGCTTCCTTCGTGAGCACGGGTGCGCGCATTTCGCCGAGGATCCCTTGCCCGTGGCGATGGATGCCGCGCTCCGGGCCTGTGTGGACGCCCGAGCCGACGGGCCGTCCATGGCGCGCCGGGCGTACCAGGTGGTGCGGCGCGAGCATGAGATTAGGGCGGTAACGGCGCAGCTGTACGAGTTTCTGCGGCGGATGGCCGATGAAGCGACGGGTGGGAATCGACTATCTTCTCTTCCATGATCGACTTCCTCTCCGAACTCAAGTGGCGCGGCCTGCTGTACCAGCAGACCGAGGGCGCCGAGGCACATTTGTCGGCGGGCCCGGTGGCCGGTTACTGCGGTTTCGACCCCACCGCAGATTCGCTGCACGTCGGCAACCTCGTGGCCATCATGGGGCTCGTGCACCTGCAGCAAGCCGGCCACCGCCCGGTGGCGCTCGTCGGCGGCGGCACGGGGATGATCGGTGACCCGAGCGGCAAGGCGAACGAACGCCAGCTGCTGACGGTCGAGGAGATCGATGCCAACACGGCCAGCATCCGCGCGCAACTGGAGCGGTTCCTCGACTTTTCCGGGGAGTACGCGGCCCGCATGGTGGACAACGGCGAGTGGCTGCGCGAGCTCAAGGCCATCGAGTTCATGCGTGATGTCGGCAAGCACTTCACGGTCAACCTGATGATGCAGAAGGACTCGGTGAAGTCGCGCCTGGACATCGGGATCTCGTACACCGAGTTCTCGTACATGCTGCTGCAGGCGTACGACTTCCTCGAGCTGAACCGCCGCTACGGCGTGACGCTGCAGGTCGGCGGCAGCGACCAGTGGGGCAACATCACAGCCGGCACCGAACTGATTCGTCGCACGCTGCAGAAGGAGGCGCACGGGGTGACGCTGCCGCTGGTGACGACGGCCGGCGGCTCGAAGTTCGGCAAGTCGGAAGCCGGCGCGGTCTGGCTCGACGCATCGCGGACGTCGCCCTACCAGTTTTACCAGTTCTGGGTGAATGCCGACGACGACGACGCGGTAAAGTACCTCAGGATGTTCACGCTGCTCGGACGCGACGAGATAGACGTGTTGACGGCGGCGCTGGCCGCCGCCCCGCACGAGCGCGCGGCGCAACGGCGCCTTGCGGCCGACGTGACGGCCAGGGTCCACGGCGCGACAGCGGCCGGCCTCGCCGAGCAGGTGTCGCGGGTGATCTTCGACAAGCGCGTCAATGCCCGTGAGCTGTCGGTCGAGGTCTTCGAAACGCTCGCCGCGGAACTGCCGCACGTCCTGACGCGACGCACCGACAGCGGCGTGAACATCGTCGAGGCGCTGGAGCAGGCCTTTGCGCTCTCCCGGACCGCGGCGCGAAAGCTCATCCAGCAGGGAGCCGTGCACGTGAACGGCCACAAGCTGGCCGCCGAGGCACAAACCGTGGATGCCGTGGACGCCGTGCACGGGCGGTGGTTCCTGCTGCGCAAGGGCGGGCGCGACGTCGCGGTGGTGGAACTGGCCTAGGTGAGTTGGGCTTGGCGGAGAGTACAGCCCGCCGAGCCCCCTTCAAAGTTGTTGCGGCTCTTCGTGTACTTCGTGCTCCTCCGGTCTCCGTGAGAGACCTCACCTGACCCCGAGCAGCGCTCTCCTCTGCTTCGCCGGCAGGTACTTGGCTCCCTCGCGCAGCGTCAGCCCCGCCACGTCCGCTCGATGCGCGCGCAGGAAGGCAGCGACTGCGGCCGGGTTCTGCTTGCTCACCTCGCGCAGCACCCAGCCGATCGCCTTGCGGATGAAGAACTCGCGCTCGCCGAGCATGGGCACGGCGAGCACGGCGAACACGCTGAAGGGCACGTCGCCGCGCTTCACGGCGGGCGAGACGGTGAGCAGGGCGGCGCGGCGAATCCAGAAGTCCCCATCGGTCGCCCAGCGCGGCAGCCATTGCCGCAGCCTCCGCTCCCGCAGCAGCGTGAGCGCCAGCACCTTCATGCTGATCCAGTCGACGTAGGCCCATGTGCGCGACTCGCGCAGCATCCGCTCGAGCAGCGGAAGGTCGCGCGATATCAGCCCGACGTTCATCGTGGCGCGAGCGCGGCCAAGGCGACGTCGAGGTCGCCGGTGGTGTTGTACAGGTGCGGCGACAGGCGGATTCCCCCTTCGCGCACGCTGTGCGACACTCCGGCGGCCTCAAGCCGCGCGCTCGCCGCCTGGAGGTCATCGACGGCGATGCTCATCACGCCGGCGCGGCGCGCATGCTTTCTCGGCGTGATGAGCCGCACGTCGCGGCGCCCCTCGCACCAGGCCACGACGTAGTCGGCGAGCGACGCCACATGCGCCGCAACGGCCGCCGGCCCAAGTTCGAGGAAGAGGCCGAGCGACGCGCCCATCGCCTTCAGGTCGTGCATCGGCGCCGTAAAGACCTCGAACTTGCGCGCATCGGGGTAGTACGTGAGGTCGTAATTGAGGAATCGCGTGAAGTCGGCCGACGCCGGCAGCGACAGCCATCCCACCGTCGGGGGATCGAGATCGGCGATCAACTCGTGCCGCACGTAGGCAAACCCGGTGCCCCATGGCGAGAGCAGCCACTTTTGCGTGCCGCTCGCCAGGATGTCGATGTGGCACGCCTTGACGTCGAGCACGGCGGCTCCGAGTCCCTGAATGGCATCCACCACGAACCAGATGCCCCGCTCGCGACAGGCACGCCCGAGGCGCGCCAGGTCGAGCCTGGCACCGGAGGCAAAGCTCACCCAGCTCACCGTGAGCGCGCGCACGCGCGGACCATCGAGCGCGGCGAGGATCGCGTCCTCGTCGGGGAGCCGGTCGCGCATCGGCACCATCTGCAGCGTGACGCCCCGCGCCTTCTCGAGCGCCATCCACGGATAGACATTCGCCGGGAACTCGCCGGCGCTCGTCACCACCACGTCGCCCGGTGCGAACGGGAGCGTGCGCGCCGCGAGGTTCACGCCCTGCGAGGTGTTGGTGGTGATGGCGATCTCTTCGGGCGTGGCATTGATGAGCCGCGCCGGCAGCTCGCGCCCCTGCAGGACGGCATCCCAGAAGTACTCGAAGCCGATGCGCCACGGCTCGGCCCGGTACGCGTTGGCTTCCGCCTGCGCGTCGCGGGCGCGCTGCGGCAGCGGACCAGTGGAGGCATGGTCGAGGTAGACGCGCTCGCCGCGCGCCGCCCATGGGAACTCACGGGCGCGAAGCGCCTCAACGTCATACGTCACGATGCGTCTCGATGCGCGGTCATGGTTCGCGCAGTTCAGGTGGAGTGTCGTCGGGCTGTCGTTTCCAGCGGCGGTGCGCCCAGAGGTACTGCCCGGGGTACCGCCGCACCCACTTCTCCAGCACGGCGGTGAAGCGCGTGACGGTGGCGTCGACGTCGGCGTCGAGGTTTCCCGTTGACTGCACCGGCACCTCCTCGAGGTGGAGAACGAAGTTGCCGTTTGGCTGGCGCGCCGCGAGCACGTAGATGAGCGGCGCGCCAAAACGCAGCGCGAAGACCGCCGGGCCGCGCGGCGTACGCGCCGGCCGGCCAAAGAACGGCACGTGCGTGGCGGCACCCAGCCCCGACTGGTCGGCGAGGAGGCCGATGCCGTAGCCCTCCTTGAGCAGGCGCGGGAGCTTGCGCACGGCGTCCTCGTCGAAGACCACGACCATGCCGAGCCGACGTCGCGTACGGTTCACGAAGCCGTCGACCAGCAGGTTGAGCTGGCGCTTGGCCACCGCCACGAGTGGAACGCCAAGCGCCGAGAGGCAGGCGCCCGACAGTTCCCAATTGCCCAAGTGCCCGGCCACCAGCACCAGGCCCTTGCCGCGCGCGCGGCCACGCTCGATGACGTCCCAGCCCTCGACGCGCTCGAACAGCGCACGCAGCGACTCGGGACCCAGCCGCGAGAGCAGCGCCGACTCCATGGCCACCCGCCCGAGGTGTTCGTACGACGCCCGCGCCAGCGCCCGCCGCTGGGACGCGTCGAGACCAGGGAAACAAGCCGCCAGGTGCCTGGCAACGACATCGCGACGAATGCCGAGTGGCCAGTAGCCCAGCGCGCCGATGCGCGCGCCAACATTGCTGGCGCGTCGGATGCCCAACGGGCTCACCAGGGCGATGACCGCGCGCAACAGCGCGTACTCGATCCGGTTGTTCCACGTCGCCGTCACGCCCTGTTCCTCACGCGACCCACGCAGTCGGCCGCAAAGACGAGATATGGCACGTCGGCGCGCCGGCAGAGTTCCACATGGCGGCGCGCCATGCCGCCGAGATCCGGCGTGTAGTCCTGCGTGATGAAGAGGTGGCGCACTAGGTCGTCCAGCGCGTGCGGTCACGCGCGGCCTCGGTCACCTGCACCCAGCCGTCGGCGCCGGCATCAAGCGGCCAGCGCGTGGCCGCGTTCAGCGCGCACGCCCCCATGCGCTCCATCCGGTCGGCATGGGCGAGCGTTGCCGCGATCACCGAGGCCCACGCGGCTTCGTCGGCATCGTGCCGCAGCACTCCGGTGACGCCGTCCTCGACGACCCGGCTCGTCATCGGCGACCGCTCGGCCAGCACGGGCACGCCGTGGGCGAATGCGTCGAGCATGGCGAAGACGGCATCATCAGCCGTGGCGATGACCCATGCCAGGTCGGCCTCGGCCAGCGCGTCGTTGCGCGGCGTCCCGCTGGCGCGCCAGACGATGCGGTCCGCGACGCCGAGGGCGGCCGACTCGAGT
>Ga0209014_10001294_pt1 | contig 14687 bp, 15 predicted proteins | sample BarGraNGADG00212_FD_184491 | JGI IMG/M metagenome (GOLD analysis project Ga0209014, IMG submission 184491) | Arctic peat soil microbial communities from Barrow, Alaska - Barrow Graham LP Ref core NGADG0002-212 (SPAdes) (version 2) | ecosystem: Environmental > Terrestrial > Soil > Wetlands >...
CCAGGCCGCGGCCGGCGGATCATCAGCATCGAGATCCTCAATCCGATCGAGCTCGCGGGCGCCCGCCATCGGATGTTCGGCATCGCCGGCTCGATCGCGCCTCGGATCACGCGACGCGTCGTGTACGAGCAGACCGTGAAGATCCTGCGTCAACAGCTCGAGGTACACCGGGTGATCGCCGATGTACGCGTGCACACGATGCGGCCGGTGCGCATCGACGAGCGAGCCGGCGCACTACATCGACGAGGTCGAGGTGGTGTTGATCGAACCGCCGGACCCGTTGGCCTGATGAAGCTCAGCCGGTGTAGTACCGATCGGCGGCCTCGAGGGCTTCGTCGAGAATCGCGATACCCAGGCGGACGTCGTCCGCGCTTGTTGTGCACGGCGGCACGACGTGGGTGCGGTTGAAGTGGACGAACGGCCACAGGCCGCGCTGCTTGCAGGCAGCGGCGAACTCGTTCATCGGTGCGGTGTCGACGCCTGAAGCGTTGAACGGCACGAGCGGTTCACGGGTGGCTCGGTCGCGCACCAGCTCGATGGCCCAGAACACGCCGATTCCCCGGATCTCTCCGACCGAAGGATGCCGTTCGGCGAGCCTGGCCAGTTCGGGGCCGATGACGTCGGTACCAAGGTCGCGGGCATGCTCGACGATGCCCTCCTCCTTGAAGATGTTGATCGACGCCACCGCACTGGCACAGGCCAGGGGATGGCCCGAGTAGGTCAGGCCACCCGGGTAGGCACGCTCCTGGAAAGTCGAGGCGATGTCGTCGGAGATGATGACGCCGCCCAGCGGCACGTAGCCGGAGTTCACGCCCTTCGCGAACGCGATCAGATCAGGTGTGACGCCCCAGTGGTCGATCGCGAACCACTCTCCGCACCGGCCGAACCCGGCCATCACCTCGTCGGCGATCATCACGATGCCGAACTCGTCACAGATCTCGCGAACGCCGGCAAGGTAGCCCGGCGGCGGAACGAGGATGCCGTTGGTTCCGACGACCGTCTCCAGAATGATCGCCGCGACCGTGTGCGCGCCCTCGACCATCAACAGCTCACGCAGGTGCTGCAGCGCTCGCTGCGACTCCTCTTCAGGTGTGGTGGCGTGGAACGCCGACCGGTAGAGGTACGGACCCCAGTAGTGCACGACACCGGGTATTCCGGGTTCGCTGGCCCAGCGCCGCGGATCGCCGGTCAACGTGATCGAACCGGCCGTGGCACCGTGATAGCTGCGGTAGGCGGCGAGCACCTTGAAGCGGCCGGTGTGCAGCCTCGCCAGGCGCAGGGCGTTCTCGGTGGCCTCGGCACCGCCGTTGGTGAAGAACACCTGCTCGAGCCCGACCGGAGCCACTTCGGCGATCAACCGGGCGGCCTCGCTGCGGGCGTCGTTCGCGAACGACGGTTGGATGGTGCAGAGCCGGGCCGCCTGCTCCTGGATGGCGGCGACGAGCTTCGGGTGCTGATAGCCGATGTTGACGTTGACGAGCTGGCTGGAGAAGTCGAGGTACCGCTTGCCTTGGTAGTCGGTGAAGTAGGACCCACTGGCGCTGGCTATCGGAAGCGGATCGATGAGCGCCTGCGCCGACCACGAATGGAAGACGTGCGCGCGATCGTCGGCGCGCACCCGCTGTTCGTCGCCGGCAACGCCGCTGTGCAGATCGCTTGTCATGGTCGAGTCCTAGCGCGTCGTCGGGAAGCCGAGGTCGATGGTCGAGGTGGCCGGGTCGGGCCACCTGGAGGTGACGACCTTTCCACGCGTGTAGAAGTTGACGCCCTCCGGCCCGTACATGTGTGTGTCGCCGAACAGCGACGCCTTCCAGCCGCCGAACGAGTAGTACGCGACGGGCACCGGGATGGGCACGTTGATGCCGACCATGCCGACCTCGACGTCGAACTGGAACTGTCTGGCCGCACCGCCGTCGCGCGTGAAGATCGCGGTCCCGTTCGCGTACTTGTTGGCGTTGATGACAGCCAGCCCCTCGGCATAAGTCTCGGCGCGGACCACGCAGAGCACCGGCCCGAAGATCTCGTCGGTGTAGACCGTCATCTCCGGCGTCACGTTGTCGAGCAACGTCGTACCGAGATAGAACCCCTGCTCCGGAAGATCGGCGTCACGCCCGTCGACCACCACGCGCGCACCGGAGCGCGCACCGGCCTCGACGTAGCCCAGCACGCGGTCGCGGTGCTCGGCGGTGATGAGCGGACCCATCTCGGAGTCGGGGTCGGCACCGTCGCCGATGCGTAGCTTGGGCAGCCGAGCGGCAACGGCCTCGACCAGCGCGTCGCCGGAGTCTCCGACCGCGACCGCAACCGAGATCGCCATACACCGTTCGCCCGCCGCGCCGTAGGCGGCAGACACCGCCGCGTCCGCCGCAAGATCGATGTCGGCGTCAGGCAGGACGAGCATGTGGTTCTTGGCGCCCCCGAGCGCCTGGACCCGTTTGCCGGCGGCCGTGCCCGTCTCGTAGATGTAGCGCGCGATGGGTGTCGAGCCGACGAAACTCACCGCGGCGACGTCGTCGTGCGTCAACAACGCATCGACGGCCTCCTTGTCGCCATGGATGACGGTGAAGACGCCGTCGGGAAGGCCGGCGCGCTTCCACAGCTGCGCGAGGAACATCGATGCCGACGGATCCTTCTCGCTGGGCTTGAGCACGAACGCGTTTCCGCACGCGATGGCGTTGGCAGCCATCCACAGCGGCACCATCACGGGGAAGTTGAACGGCGTGATGCCGGCAACCACACCCAGCGGCTGCCGGATGGAGTACACGTCGACCCCAGTCGTTGCCTGCTCGCTGAAGCCGCCCTTCAGCAGATGCGGCACCCCGCACGCGAACTCGACGTTCTCCAAGCCTCGCGCGATCTCGCCGCGCGCGTCGGACAGCACCTTGCCGTGCTCGGCGGTAACGATGGCGGCGAGCTCGTCGACGTGCGCCGCCAACAACTCGCGGAAGCTGAACAGAACGGCCGAGCGCCTAGACAGCGACGCCTCCCGCCACTCTCGTGCGACGGCTCGTGCACTGGCGACGGCAAGATCGACCTCGTCGCGGGAGGCGAGATCGACGTCGGCTGTGCGTACGCCGCTGGCGGGATTGAAGACCGGGGAGGTGCGTCCCGAGGTGCCGGCTCGAAGCTCGCCGCCCACCCAATGCGAGATGCGATGCGTCATGGGGACGAGGGTAGTTCGCGCCGGGCCCCGGCGTTGCGCGGGCATGGCGGACGTCCGGCAGCCACCCTCGTGGCGCGGACGCGACCCAACCGGATGACCGAGTTCCTGATCGTGGGGACCGTCAGCTGACGTGACTCGCTGGCGCGGTGCGCTGCCAAGGGCGGAGTACTTCGAGCTGGCGGGCCACCGACAGCAGCAGCGCCTCACCGCCGGGGCGGGCCACCAGCTGCACGGACAGCGGCATGCCGTTGGGGTGCAGGCCGGCTGGGACGGCCATCGCCGGCCATCCCGCCAGGTTCCACGGCCCGGCGAACGGCGCATAGCGAACGTTGGCGATCACGTTCGACAGCCATCCTCGCTCGCCCCAGGCCTTTGCCTCGATCGCGGGTTGGGCCAGAGTCGGAGTGATGAGCACGTCGTGATCGGCGAAGAACGCCTCAGCCGCGCGACGCCAACGCGCCCGGCCCTGTTCACGGGGCAGTCCTAGCCGCATCGCTGCCCGGCCGACAGCCGCATGGCGGCGGGTGCGGGTCTGCAGCTTGGAACGATCGGATAGCAGGCGGGCGTCGAGCTCGGTGCCGGCCACCCAGCGGACGATCTCGGACGGCGCCGTGAACTGCCCGTACGCCGGATCGGCCTGCGCAACAAGGTAACCCACCTGCCGCAGCAGCTCGCCCGTCTCCCGCACGACCGCCGCCCAATGCCGGTCGAGCGGTATACCCGGTGCGGGCACCTTCGTCGACAAGGCGATGCGTGCCCCCCGGTGGTCGCCCAAGGTCGCGAGCTCCGGACGTCCGGCAAGCACGGACAGCACGAGCGCACAGTCCTCGACGGTCGTCGCCAGCGGACCGTTCTCGGACATGTCGAACCAGGATCCGTTGCCGAGGTCTGCCGGTACGACACCAAGGCCGGGCTTGATGCCGACCAGCCCGCAGCAGGCCGCGGGAATCCGGATCGACCCGAGGCCATCGTTGCCGTGCGCGACCGCGACCATCCCCGCGGCCACCGCCGCGGCCGACCCGCCGGACGAACCCCCCGGCGTACGGCTCGAGTCCCACGGGTTGTGCGTGATCCCGAACGTCGAGTCAGTGGCGCCGAAGACACACAGCTCGGGGACACGGGTGAGCCCCACCACGACCGCACCTGCGTCCCGCAGTCGGCGGACGATCTCGTGGTCCTTCACCTGCGGCACCGGTGAGCTGCCCGCGGATCCGGTGCGCATCGGCTCGCCCTCGACGGGCAGGTTGTCCTTGATCGCGATGGGCACACCGGCCAGCGCGAGTTCGGACTTGTCCGCCCGGGCATCGACGGCATCCGCTTCGCGCAGAGCCTTGAACACCCGCACTTCCTGGAACGCGCCGATGGCACCGTCGCGCTCCTCGATCCTTCCGAGCGCCTGTTCGGTTGCCGCTCGGGCGGTCAGGTCGCCCTTGCGGACAGCGGCGGCGATCTCAGCAGCGGTCTGTGCGTCTATACGGGTCATGGCGGCAGGCTACGCAAGCTCACCCTGCTGCGCAGCCGTCCGGCCCGGCGAGCGGCAAGGAGTTCGCCGGGCCGCCTGACACCGCCCGCTCCCAATCGGCAGACGTGTCTGTCCCGAACGCCGACGAGTACGACGTGCTGTCGGTGCACCCGCCCTGGTGCAACCCGCCTACCACTCCGACGATCTGGTTACCGGACGACCACGGACCGCCGCTCGTTCCGGCAGCGAACCCCGAGCAGCCGAAGCTGGGGAAACCCGCCGTGTAGTAGACGGTCGCGGTGCACGTGATCGGCGACCCGCCCGAACCGGCGAGGTATCCGTCGACCGTCACCGTGGCCCCGGGCGCGGGCGCGGATCCGAGCAGGTAGGCCCCGGTCACATCTTCGATTGCCCGCGTCACGCCGTGCCAGGGCGCGCGAGCCATCTCCAGGAACGCGTAGTCGTGCTGGGGATCCTGGTGCTTCAGCCACGCGTCGTCGACGTACACGCGACGGACCGACCACACGCCGTACGGCGCGACCCCGTCGTGATAGCCGGGCGCGAACTCGAAACCGAAGCCGGTCCCGGCGATGCAGTGCGCGGCGGTCATGACGAGGTTATGCCCCGGGCTGTGCACGACGCTGCCCGAGCACTCGTGCGGCAACCCGAGCAGCACCGCAACTCCGAGAACGCTCGGGAAGAACAACGCGCCGACGGTCGGGACGGACGTGACTGTCGTGGCGTCCGAGGCGGTGGTTACCGGCACCGGGGGTGTCGCATCGGCGCGGGACGGCACCACGCTTGCGGGCGCGGCGATGGCCGGGACGGCGATCGCTGGGACGGCGATCGCTGGCGCAGCCCCGCCGGCGAGTGTCGCGAGACTCAGCGCCGTTACCGTCAGGCCGGACAGCAAAGGCGGCGTGCGGCGTGCGGGCCGGCCGGGCATCTCCACATCATCTCCGCATCCGGGACCGTTTGACCATCCCCACCCGACCCGACCCGACTCGACCCGGGTCATGTCGTGCCTGGCGCTATTTCCCGTGATCAACAGCGGTACTTGGTCGTCAGGGCAACCAGATCCTGCTCTTGATCACGGCGTGTGCAAGGCTGCGCCAGGTGACGACGGAGCCAACGCACGACGGGGTCGACGCGCGTGCCGCCCACGACGTCCGTGCCGGCCGCGGCGTCCCCGAGACCCAGGACGGCGACGACGTCCCCGAGGTGTGGCGGGCGTGGGGTCGCCAGCGGCCGCAACCACGTGGCCGGCATCTGGACTGCGCGGCCGCCGGGCGTTGCTCCTGGGACGCACAGCACGCCGTCGCCGAGCATCTGCGACGCGAGGCGGAGCTCGGCGCCTATGTGGCGCAGGCCGAGGCGGCCCCGGTTATCGAGGGCGCTCGGACGACGCTCGCGGCCCTGCTCGGCGTGCCCGCCGATGGCCTGGCCTTCCTCGAAAGTGCGTCAGCAGCGCTGGCCGCCGTGCTGCGCGCGTGGCCGCTGGGCGAGCGCGCGTCGGTAGCGGTCGTCCCCACTGAGTGGGCGCCCAACATCGAGGCGTTTCGCGAACGCGGGCTCGAGCTGGTCGAGCTGCGCACCGAGGAGCACGGTCGCGTCGATCTGAGCCACCTCGAGCAGCTGCTCACGACATCGCCGCCGTCGTTCGTTCACTTGACGCAGGTGACGTCGCACCGGGCGCTCCTGCAGCCAGTGGCTGAGGCAGCTGACCTGTGCCGCGCGGCCGGCGTGGCCCTTTGGGTCGACGCCGCCCAGGCGCTGGGGCACGTCGACACGGCCACCGGCGCTGACGTGGTCTACGCGACGAGCCGCAAATGGATGTGCGGGCCGCGGGGTGTCGGCCTGCTCGGCGTGGCACCGCGGTGGTGGGACCTGCTCTACGTCCGGCACCACGTGCTCGCACCCGCGGACGAGCCGGTCGTGCGCGCCATGGAGTCCGACGAGGCGAACGTGGCCGGCCGGGTCGGTCTTGCCACTTCGGTGAACCAGTTCGCCGCCACCGGACCGGCGGCGGTGTGGGCTCGGCTCGACGAGGTGGGCCGGCAGACCCGTCACGCGCTCGCTGATCTTCCCGGGTGGCAGGTCGTCGACGCCACGGACGCGGGCACCGCGATCACGGCGCTGAGGCCCACTGCGGGTCAGGACGCGGTGGCCGCGCGCGCCCGCCTGCTCTCCGAGCACGGGATCCTCACCACCGTCTCGACGCCAGCGCGGGCTCCGCGCGACCTCGCTGAGCCGATGCTGCGCATCAGCCCGCACGTCGACTGCGCCGGCTCCGACCTCGACGCGCTGGCCGGGGCGCTGGCCTCCTGCTGAACCGGCCCCGCCCGTGGTCGCGCGTGTTCAACCGCCGGCAACGAGCCAGGCGCCTGCCTGACATCTCCAATTTCGTACCGTTCCTTGCCGTTGTCAGACCCCGGAGTAAGGATTGATGTCGAGGACGGTCGACGAGCGACCGCCCCCGCACCGACCCGCGGTCGTCCCCACGACCGGTCCGGACCTGGAGGGGGCGCATGAACGCTCACCGCACGGCAACGATGGCCGAACCGTTTCTCGACCCTTCGGCGGCTCGGGCACACGTCCACGCTGCCGCCTTGGCGCCATCGCCCGTCGGCACGGTAGGACTCGAGCTGGAGTACCACCTGGTCGACCTGCGTGACGCTCGGCGGCGGGTCACCTGGACCGAGCTACGCAGGCTGGTCGACGCGATCCCGCGCCTGCCCAACGCCAGTGTCGTGACCACAGAACCGGGTGGTCAGCTCGAGCTGTCGACACCGCCGCGACAGGGTGTCGCAGCTGCCATCGAGGCGCTGCAGGCCGACCACGCGGTGCTCGCCCGGGCGGTGCGGCTGGCCGGTTTCGGGTTGGCGCCGATCGGCGCGGATCCGGCACGACCCCTTCGGCGTGTGACGCCCACCAGCCGGTATGCGGCTATGGAACGTCATTTCGACGCCGTCGGTTGCGGACACGCCGGACGCCAGATGATGTCGTCCACGGCTGCACTGCAGGTGAACGTCAACGCCGGACCGTCGCACACCTGGGCCACCCGGATCGCGCACGTGCACAGCCTCGGACCAGTTCTCGTCGCGATGTCGGCGTGTTCGCCGCTGCTCGCCGGGCACGCGTCGGGTTGGCGGTCGATGCGACAGCAGGCGTGGCGTGGCATAGACCCGCCGCGGTGCCGCCCGATGTCCATGGCGGCGGACCCTTCGCAAGCCTGGGCGTCCTACGCACTCGCGGCGCCCGTCATGCTCGTCCGGGACGCCGTCGGCGGCCCCTCCGAAGCGATCACCACGCGGGTCTCGTTCGAGGGATGGGCTGCCGGTTCGGGCGCGTTCGACCGCCGGCCGACCATCGACGACCTCGACTACCACCTCACGACGCTGTTCCCGCCGGTACGACCGCGCGGCTACCTCGAGATCCGGTACCTCGACGCGGTGCCCGGTGCGTGGTGGCCGGCTCTTGCGGCGATCGCGGTGACGCTCATCGACGACGAGGTCGCGGCCGATCTGGCGGCGGAAGCCTGCGACGGTGTACGCCACGCCTGGCGTACCGCAGCGTGCGACGGTCTGGGTGACGAGGCTCTGCGTGCGGCGGCCCGGAGCTGCGTCGACATCGCAGCCAGGCGATGCCCGGAACAGCTCCGCCCGGCCGTCGAGGCGTACGCGGAGCTCGTCCACCGCGGACGCACTCCCGGCGACGACCTGCGCGAGGCCGCCATGGCGCGCGGCCCGCTAGCCGTGCTCGCGGAGGCAGCCGATGCGTGAGTCCGCGGCCCGCGGCCTGCACCGTGCTCGCGAACGGACCTTGCAGTTGACCGACTTCGACGAGCCTGACCTGACCCGCCAGCACAGTCCGCTCATGAGCCCGCTGGTGTGGGACCTCGCCCACGTCGGGCAGCAGGAGGATCTCTGGCTGCTCCGAGGCGGCGACGTCCGTCGCGACGCGGTCCTGCCTCCGGACGTCGACCGGCTGTACGACGCGTTCCAGTTCGCGCGCGCGGAGCGGGTGTCCTTGCCGCTGCTCTCGCCCGCGCAGGCGCGCAGGTTCATCGCCGACGTCCGGGATCGTGCCCTCGACCTGCTCGACCGATCCGAGGATGTCTTCCCGTTCGCGATGGTCGAACAACACGAACAGCAACACGTCGAGACGATGCTCGCGACGCACCAACTGCGCGACGGCCCTGCGCTGCTCGGCGCTGGGGAGCAGCTGCCCGACGGCCGCGTCGTGGCACATGACTCGGTGCTCGTGCCGGCGGGCGAGTTCGTCCTCGGGGTCGACGCAAGCGACGAGCCGTGGTCGCTGGACAACGAGCGGCCCGCGCACATCGTCGACCTGCCGGCGTTCAGGATCGGGCGCCTGCCGGTCACCAACGCCGAGTGGCAGGCGTTCGTCGCGGCCGGTGGCTACGACGAGCCGCGCTGATGGTCGGCACGCGGCTGGCAGCATCGCCGCGACGCCGGTCTGGAGCGTCCGCTGTTCTGGACGCCGGAAGGTGGGCGGCGGCGCTTCGGGGTCGCCGAAGACATCCCGGCAGACGAGCCGGTGCAGCACGTCTGCTTCTTCGAAGCGCAGGCGTACGCGGCGTGGGCAGGCGCTCGGCTGCCGACCGAGCAGGAGTGGGAGAAGGCATGCGTCTGGGACCCGACTCTCGGACGACGCCGCCGTTGGCCGTGGGGAGACCTCGACGTCGCGCCCGCGGTGGCGAACCTCGGCGGTGGCGCGCTTCGCCCGGCTCCAGCGGGCGCGTACCCGGCAGGCGCGTCCGCGTACGGCGCCGAGCAGATGATCGGCGACGTCTGGGAGTGGACCTCGTCCGGGTTCGAACCCTGGCCAGGCTTCACGCCGATGCTCTACGAGCAGTACAGCCGACCGTTCTTCGGCGGCGACTTCTGGGTGCTGCGCGGCGGCTCGTGGGCCGTCGCGCCAGGCACGGTGCGGCCGTCGTTTCGCAACTGGGATCATCCGATCCGGCGGCAGATCTTCTGCGGCCTCCGACTCGCCTGGGACGCCTGAGATGTGCCGGCACATGGCGTGGCTCGGCGAGCCCCGCAGCGTCGCCTCTGTGGTGCTAGATCCGCCGTGCGGTCTGCTGCGCCAGTCGTATGCACCCCGTCGCCAGAAGCGGGGACTCGTCAACGCGGACGGGTGGGGCGTCGGTTTCTACGCCGACGGTCGAGCCGAGCCGGCACGGTGGAGATCTTCTCGCCCGTTGTGGAGCGATGCTTCGTTCGCGTCCGTCGCGCCGGTTCTGGTGTCGTCCTGCGTGCTTGCGGCGGTGCGTTCGGCCACGGCGGGAATGCCGGTCGAGCAGTCAGCGGCGGCACCGTTCTCGGAAGGCCGCTGGCTGCTGTCGCACAACGGCCGCGTCGACCGCGCGGTGCTGCCGTCGAACACCGGCGCCGAATCGCTCTGCGACTCCGCCCTGCTGGCCGCGCATGTGTTCGCCCGCGGGGCGGATGGCGTCGTCGAGACGATCCGGGCAGTTGCGGCCGCCGATCCGAACGCGGTGTTGACGGTGCTGCTGACCGACAGCTCTCGAGTGCTGGGCATCACCTGGGGCGACACCCTGTCCTATCTCGTCCTGCCTGACGGCGTCGCCGTCGCGAGCGAACCCTGGGACGACGATCCGCGCTGGATCGACGTGCCGGACCGCCATTTCATCGAGGTGTCCCGCGATGGGGTCACCGTGACCGACCTGGAGTCTGCGTGAGCAGCACGATCCATCTCGACGTATCCGCGCGCGCTGAACAACTTGCCCGTGACGTCCGCGAAGGGCTCACCGCCGCCCGCAAGACCCTGCCGCCCAAGTACTTCTACGACGCGGCCGGCAGTGACCTGTTCGACGAGATCACCCGCCTCGAGGAGTACTACCCGACTCGGACCGAACGCGCGATCCTGGTCGCACACGCCGCCGAGATCGCGGAACTTACCCGAGCCGAGACACTGAACGAGATCGGCAGCGGCACGTCCGAGAAGACGCGCCTGCTCCTGACCGCGCTCACCGGTGCCGGGACACTACGCCGCTTCGTCCCGTTCGACGTTGATCCGGCAGTGCTTGCCGACGCCACCGCCGCCATCCGCGCCGAGTTTCCCGCGCTGCAGGTCGAGGCAGTCGTGGGTGACTTCGAGCGGCACCTGGCACTGCTCCCCCGCCACCCGCGGCGGCTCGTCGCGTTCCTCGGTTCGACGATCGGCAATCTCGAGCCGCCCGCACGAGTGGCGTTCCTTCGCGCGGCCCAGGACACGATGTCCTCGGGCGATGCGTTCCTGCTCGGCACCGACCTTGTGAAGCCGGTCGATCGGTTGATCGCCGCCTACGACGACCGCCGAGGCGTGACCGCCGCGTTCAACAAGAACGTGCTGACCGTGGTCAACCGCGAGCTCGACGCGGACTTCGACCTCGACGGGTTCGACCACCTCGCGGTGTGGGACGCCGAACACGAATGGATCGAGATGCGGTTGCGGTCCTCGAGAGATCAGGTCGTGCACATCGGCGCGCTCGACCTCGACGTCGCGTTTGCGTCCGGCGAGCAGATGCGGACCGAGATCTCGGCGAAGTTTCGCCAGGACCGGGTCGTGGACGAGCTGGCGCGCGCGGGTCTGCGAATGACTCGCTGGTGGACGGATCCGGCCGGCGACTTCGCGCTGTCGTTGTCGGTCCGTGCCGGGTAACGCGTGACACCGGCGGATCGACGTCGCGCACCGTGCGATCAGGCGAGGGCGTCGAGGTCGATCCGAATCGGGAACGGCTGGTCGGTCTCGAAGACGCCTGTGATCTCACCGGAGTCCTGGTAGCCGAACTCACCGGCCAGGTGACATGCGACCAACGAGACGGGGGTGTCGACGTCAAGGATCCAGTAGTTCGGAATGCGTGCGTCGGCATACTCGCCGCGCTTCACGAACGTGTCCATGCGGCGCGAGCCTGGCGAGAGGATCTCGACGACGACCAGCACGGCGCTGGCTCGGAGCAGTCCGCCGCGCACGCAGACACGATCGAACTCTGCGCGATCGACAACGACGAGGTCTGGTCGACGCGCGGTACCCGGCTGCTCGGCAGGCGCCAGCTGAACATCGATGTCGACGTCTGGTATCGCGCACGCGTCGGAAGGTAGCTGATTCCGTAACTGCACGTAGAGCTCGGCGGCGGCAACCATGTGGTGCGGCGCTGGGCTCGGCGACCTGATCAGGTTGCCCTCCTGGAGCTCCCAGCGGCTGCGGTCGTCCTCGCCGAGCGCGGCGTAGTCACTGATGGTGAGCAGGCGTCCGGGCGGTTGCGTCAGCGCGGTCACGGCGAGCTCCTCATGGCCGTCAGTCTGGCACGGGGATCGGACAATCTGGCGCGGCGACTCCACGGGCCAGCACTGGTTGCTGCGTCCACATCGATTGCGGGACTTGGGATGGCTTTCACACCCCGGTTGACGTGACAGTGACACCCGCCGCCGGGGGGTTCAGCTCGGAGCCAGGACGGCGATACCCGCAGCCGCCGCCGATTCGGCGAGCCGCTCGTCGTAGGTCAGCACGATGTCAGCGCCGACCGCAACAGCAGACGCGAGGTGAACGGCGTCGAGCGTCCGCAGCGCGTCACCACCGGCCTGTCGCGCGCGAGCAAGGACCGAGTCGCTCAACGGAAATTCTGCGATCCCGGCGAGTGCGCGCGGGACGACCGATGACACGTTCGCGATCCCGGACCGGCGCAGCGCTCGCCACACCTCGAGCCACGCAAGCGACGAGGCGGTGAGCAAGTCGCCCGCAGCGTTCGACTGACGAAGTAGCGACCGAACGGCGGACGACTCCGCCTCGATGAACACTCGCTTGAGCAGCGCGCTGCTGTCGACATACAGAGTCGTCACCGGTCTTCGTCCCGGTCGAGCAACCCGAGCGACGAGACGCCGCGACGGAGTCGCACGGCTGGCTTCGTGTCACGAAACGGCGAGGGAGGTCGGACGACGCCGGCCGCGACAGCTCGGTCGCGTGTCCCGCTCTCGCGGCTCAGTCCGAGATAGCGGTCGACGGCTTCGCGTAGCAGGTCCTGTTGCGACCGCCCGCTCTTGCGGGCTGCATCGCGCAAGGCGACCTCAGCATCCGGGCTCAACCGCAGATTGGTCGACATACCGGCCACGGTACCAATCATGCAGGCGTTGTGGTACCGACAACGATTGCGGAGGGCGAGGGATTCGAACCCTCGATAGGTTTCCCTATAGCGGTTTTCAAGACCGCCGCACTCGGCCACTATGCGAGCCCTCCAGATGCCCAAAAGTACCGTGGTTGCTGGCCCGTAGCGTCGGCGCCTCCCGACGCCGAACACTGCCGCCAGCAGTTCCGCCAGCAATCTCGACGCGTCGAGACGACCACGCACGGCCTTGCGCACACCGCGACGCATCTTTGCACGCCGTCCGGTGCCGCATATCCCAGACGCTGCGTCCATCCCGTCGAGGAGGTGCGCGATGGGTGCCACGTCGGAGTCGCCCGTCGTGTTGCTGACACCCCGAGCAGGCCGCCGAGGCGCGTGGTACGTTTTGCTATCTTACGTGGTACGTTAATTGCATGACCGCGAGCACCCACAGCCGGGGACGCCGGTCGCTCAACGGTGCCGGAGATTCGCCGCAGCTTCGCGTGCGTCTGTCGGACGAGCTGCTGCGAGCTCTTCACCGACGCGCGGCCTTTGAAGGTGTGACAGTCTCCGAGCTCGCGCGCCGCGTCCTCGCTGATGCCGCCTACCGGTCGCCGGTGAGCCACCTCCCGTCCCAGATCCAGCGGGGAGGGCTGACCGGACCGCTCGGCCTCCGACTGCAGCAGCGCCGACGTGACGTGCTTGACGCGGCTGCGTCACACGGGATCACGAATGTGCGCGTGTTCGGCAGTGTCGCGCGGGGCGAGGATGGGCCCGACAGCGATGTCGACCTGCTCGTCGACTTGCCTCAGGGCATGGGCCTGATCGGATTGGGTCGTGCCCGCGCCGACCTGGAACGCGTTCTCGACGCCCGCGTCGATCTGATCCCTGCGAGCGATCTGAAGCCCGACGTTGTGCCCTCGGTAACCGCGGAACTGGTGCCGTTGTGAGTTCACGCGATGCACAGCGCCTCGCCGACATCACCGCGGCGATCGCAGCGATCCGCTCGCACATCCAACGCGGCACGCTGAGCGACGGCCTGGTCTTCGACGCGGTCAGGATCCGACTGCTCGAAGTTGGCGAGGCCGTCAAGGGCGTGTCGCCGGCCGTGCTGGAGCGTGAACCGTCGATCCCCTGGAGCGAGATCGCCCGCATGCGCGACCATCTGGCGCACCGCTACTTCGACACGAACCATGCGATCGTTCAGGCAACCGTCGACAACGACCTCGACGAACTCGACGCTGCGGTGACTCGACTACGCAACGATCTCGAGATGCCGACTGCTGGTAAGACCTGACGGTCGACTTCGGACGCCGTACGGGTGAGCTCCAGACGTTCAAGTCCAGAGGTCGACATCTTGGCGCAGACGGTGCGCGACGCGCGGCTCTAGCAGATGGGAAGTCGATGGAACACGAAGATGCTGTCTACGGTGCGGCCTTCGAGAAGGCCGCCGAGTTGTTGGGCAAGCCGCTCGAACTGCCACTGGGACACGGGGAACCGCGTTCGGGCGATGACTTCCGTCGTCTGGCTACTCAACATACGTTCGGCGATTCCTGGTCACGGCCGGGCCTCGACACTCGCAGCCGGGCGTTGGTGTCCGTGACCATCGCGGCCACCCTTGGAACTCGTGAACCGTTGCGCGGCCAGCTACGGATCGCCCTCAACAACGGTGTCACCAAGGACGAGATCGTCGAGTTGTTCATCCATCTTGAGGCGTACGCCGGAGCGGCCAGAGCGTTCGACAGCTATCAAGTAGCGCTGGAGGTCTTCGCTGAAGACCACACATAGGACATCCGGCGGCAAACCCTGATCGCCCGCATGCGCTGCTGATCGCCTTCACGTGAATGACCTCTCCATGTAATGACGGTGGGTCAGGTCCGGATGGACCGCCATGGTCGGCCGGCGTCCGGCTGAGCAAGGGTTTGCGGTAGCCC
>Ga0209014_10001297_pt1 | contig 14669 bp, 12 predicted proteins | sample BarGraNGADG00212_FD_184491 | JGI IMG/M metagenome (GOLD analysis project Ga0209014, IMG submission 184491) | Arctic peat soil microbial communities from Barrow, Alaska - Barrow Graham LP Ref core NGADG0002-212 (SPAdes) (version 2) | ecosystem: Environmental > Terrestrial > Soil > Wetlands >...
GGGGACGAGCCCCGACGCTACAACTGCCACCCCTGTCGTGAACCATGCCGGGTAGTGCTGATATCGCTCACCGGCTCTCCGTCACCCTCATCGTGGTTGGAGACAGCCGCCACTACCGCCGCGATCTCCTCCGGGGGCATACCCATGCCGCGCAGCAAGCCTATCGCGATTATCCCGCTGGGGCGGCGTGTACCTGTCTCGCCACCAGGTTGCCCACATCTTCAATCGCCATGGTTCGGTTTCCTCCTGGCTAACCTAGCGAGAGACAGGCGTGGGCGTTGCAGTCGGGGCCGGTGCGGCTGGCACACGAGCGGGGGTCGCCGTCGGAGCCCCGGCACGAGCGGTCGGCATTGCTGTGGCCGCCGGTGTGGCGAGAATGAGCCCCGGGGGCACGGTCGGAAGGCCAGGGGTCACGAACGGAAGCCCCGGGGTAATCCCCGTCGGGCCAACTGGGGTTGGACTCGGCGCCGGCAAGGCAGTGTGGGCCACTGGAACCCTTGTGGGTGTAGCGGTGGCAACCCCCGCCGGCTTGGTGGGGACGACGGCTGGTGCCGGGCGAGTCGCTTCCGGTATCTCCGTGGGCGTGGGGTTCGACACGAAGGGACGCTCGGGCGGACTGGCGGTGGCAGTGGGCTCCACGGAGCTGGTGGCGACCGTTGGCACCTGGACCGTTGGCACCAGAGTGAAGACTGCCGTCGCGGTTGGCTTTGCCGACGCGCTGCGGTTCACCGCCGCCATCCCCACGAAGCCCAGGCAATAGAGCCACGAGGAAAAGAGAAAGAGTGCGGCCGCGGATCCCACCGCGACCTTCTTGACGTCGCTCAATCTCTCAAACCACTGCAACAAAGCGCGTACTCTGCCCACGAACTGTTACCTCATTTGGCAATAAGCGGTCAGCCGTCAGCTATCAGCAGACAGCCATCCACTTGAAGTAGTCGCACGAAAATCCTGGAGTGATCGGCGCAAAGATAAGAGATAGAGATAAGGAAAGTGGCTGGGCCTCTCCCGCAGGGGCCAGATGTCCCACGGCCATGAAGGCGATGTTGACGTTGGCCTCACCCAGGAAGGTGCCGACGTGGCCGATCATCCCGCCCCGGTCGCGATGAGAGCTGAACAGCTCAATCTATTTCAGTTCCATCGGCCTCAGTCCCAGGCGCACGACCACTCTACCAGCCTTGGGGGCGGTCCCGAGAATATACTTCACGAGCGGTTGGTGGTCAAGCCAGGCCTTATGTTAGCTCAGATCTCCGTCGCCCTATCTCGGGCTTCTCGGCGATCTCTGTGTTCGGCATCAGGTGGGTCTACTATCCTATCCATAGCACCCGTGTCCGTGACACCAGTGCCATCCGATACTACAGCAAGGGAGAGGATGTTGCCAAGGGATGAACGCCGAAGAGATTGCAGCCCAAATTGCGGCCATCAGGAGAGACGAATCAATGGGGGCGTCCGACCTGGCCACGGACGCGGTCCAACTGCTGCGGGAGGTGGCGACCTGCGCATCGATCCCGGACGCCGTCTTTGGAGACCTGTTTCTCGATACCGGCGGCGATCTCGCCCAAGCGCGATGTGCGTGGTCAAGATAAAGTATTCATCAGGGGCCAAGTGCGATATCCATCTGTGGCCAAGAAACTGATCTATTCCCCGTGGATTCCTTGTTCAGAACCTCTTTGGTCTCACAAGCCCCTGGTCCTCCCCCTGTGATCCAGGACCAGCAAGCGTTCTGGGCGCCTCGCTTGGGGCTGGGTGCCCCGCTAGAGCTCGAGCAGGACCTCGGTCGTCAAACTCTGTGTGTCCTGTTCGTCGCCGCTGCATGCGCTCTTGATGATCAGGTAACCTGCAGCCTCCTCGAGTGGGAAGTGGGCAACGTGCCAAACACCTGGCTTAAGTAGGACGCCGCGGTCCTGGCCCACTAGGAACGCCTGGACTAGCTGCGGTTCCGGACGCACTTCCAAGCCGCCACCCTCGCTCGCTGGACAAACCGCGAAAATGCTGGAACCACGAAGCGGGACGAAGCCTTCGAGGCTCCGTGTATGGCGGTGCATCGATGAGACGAGGAAAGGCCGGCGGTATGCGATGTAGTAGTCGAGGCTGAGTTGCTCACCGGCTTCGGCCACATGCCGCGGCCCATACCAATGATCATACGCACCTGGCTCGCCGAAATCGGCCGGCGTAGACGTAGGGCCGAGGGGTGACCCGAACGGGGCAAACGCCTCGGCTGTGAGCGGCTGCACTTTGATTCGCACGGTGCTCATGTGTTACCTCCTAATCGCCATATTACGCTATTCGTTTGGGCCATCGACCACGAACGTGGTGCCGAAGAGGACTCGAATCAGCCAAGCAACTAGATCAATTAGCGCAGGCGTTTTCGCACATTACTAGACTCCATTGCCCTCCTCTTAGCTTTCTCTCCCCCCGGTTCGGCCCCCCGTCCGCGTACTATGCCCCGCTCGGGAGGACGGCCTTGATCGCAGCGCCGAGAATGTTGACGATTCTGTCAACCTGCTCCTCCGTTACTACCATTGGAGGCGATATCAAGATGCTATCCCCCCGGTACCTCGTCAGGAGGCCCCGGGTCCGGGCTTCTGACACAACCTTGCTGGTACCCATGAGAGATGCAGGCAGGGGTGTTCCCTGCTTGTCGGCCGCCAACTCCACCGCGGCCATCAGGCCAAGCCCCCGAACCTCGCCGACGCCGGGTAGACTTTCCAACTGCCTCAGGCCAGACTGCAGTCGCTCGCCTAAGACAGCTGATCGAGCTACCAAGTTCTCCCTCTCTAGGATATCCAGATTCTTGAGGGCTACTGCGCAGCAGACAGGATGAAGCGAGTAGGTATAGGCGTGGCTGAAGACTACTCCCTCGGGCAGCTCACGGAAGATACGATGTACTTTCTCACTCACCATGATCCCGCCTAAGGGCATATAGGCGCTGGTTATCCCCTTGGCGAAGGACATGATGTCGCAGACCACTCCCCAGTGATCTAGGCCGAACCATTTTCCGGTCCGCCCAAAGCCAGTGATAACCTCATCACCAATGAACAGGACATCATAGCGATCACAGATCTCCCGAATCTTGGGGAAGTACTCGGGGGGAGGCGTAATTACCCCGCCCGCACCCTGGACCGGCTCGGCGATAAAGGCCGCGACGGTCTCCGGGTCCTCAGCAAGGATCTGCTGCTCCAGAGTGTCGGCACAGGCGACGTTGCACTCCGGGTAGTGCTTATGTAGGGTGCAGCGGAAGCAATAGTAGTTGGGAATGTGGTGGAACCCCGCCTGAAGGGGGTCGAACCGCTGCCAGAAAGTGCGGATGCCGGTGGCGCTCATGGCGCCGGTGGTCAGGCCGTGGTAGCCGCCCTGCAAGGAAATGATCTTGACCTTGTCCGGCCTTCCGACGATCTTCCAGTAGAATCGGGCCAGCTTGAAAGCCGTTTCGTTGGACTCGGCTCCGCCAGTTGTGTAGAAGGTGGCCTTCAGGTCGCCGGGGGCAAGGTCCGCTAATCGGGCAGCCAACTTGATGGCGGGGACGTTGGAGCTGCCGTAGTAGCCGGAGGCATAGGCCAGGGTGCGCATTTGCTCCGCTGCCGCCTCGGCCAATTCGGCCCGGCCGTGGCCCACGTTGACATTCCAGAGGCCAGCCAGGCCATCTATATACTCGTTACCTTCCGTGTCTGTGATCACGGCCCCCTGGCCTTTCACGATCACCAGGGGAGGCTGCGCCTCATCGATGCGGCCCTGCATAGGGTGCAGGACATACTCCAGGTCTCTTTGCACGAGTTGTTGCGTGTCGTACATTGGCCATCTCCTCAAATGGGAACTGTTCTCGATCTCATTCCTGGCGACCCCGTCGAAAGGCGTGTGGTTGGGCGTTGCTCGATTGCGGCATCGGCCGGGCGCAGCTAGGCGTTCTTCCGTTCAACCCTTCGTGGCCGCCCTGAATGCTTCTCTCAGCACCTGCAACCCTTCTTGCATGGCATCGGGGGTGATGATCAGCGGTGGGCAGATCTTGACCGTAGCCATGCCAACGGGGGCAAACATTAGCAGACCCCGTTGGAAGCATTCCATCACGATGCGATGAGCCAGCACGCTGTCCGGGTCCGTGGTCCCGGGTTGCACAATGTGGATTCCTGCGACCAAGCCCTTACCATGCACCGCACCGATCACCGGTCGGAATTCCACCTGCAGTTGCCTCAGGTCGGCATGTAGCAGCTCCCCCATGGATCGTGCCTTCTCAACCAGCCTCTCGCGCAGTATAACCTCGATATTGGCTAGAGCCGCCCGGGCCACGACAGGGTTCCCGGAGTGCGTGGTGCTCATCTCGCCCGGCCCATACTGGTCCAGCAGAGCAGATCGGGCGATTACGGCCGACATGGGCAGCCCCGCGGAGATAGCTTTGCCACAACAGAGGATGTCCGGAACGATGTCGTAGTGTTCGAAGGCAAACATCTTTCCGGTCCGGCCGAAGCCTGCCTGAACCTCGTCGCAGACCAGGACGACGTCGTGTCGCGTACACCACTCTCGAAGGCGCCGCATGTACTCAACTGGTGCGAAGCTAACGCCGCCGCCCTGGAAGCTCTCTACGATTACTCCCGCAACCGTTTCTGGAGTGACGCTCGCGTTTTCCAGGGATTGTAGGAACAGTTCAAAGCTCGTATCTGTGCAACGGAAGCCATCCGGGAAGGGAACCTGAAGGAAACTCTCGTCCAGAGGGCCTATCCAACTCTTCAGTTTCGGGATGCCTCCCATAAGCTGGGCTCCCAGGGACCGGCCGTGGAAGGCATTAGTGAAAGAGATCATCCGAATCTTCTGCTCGCCGCCCACCATTCGGCCATGCCCACGAGCAAGTTTCAGAGCGACCTCTGTAACGTCCGAGCCTGTGGTGAGCAATAGGGTCTTGTCTAACCCCGGAGGCGCAAGCTCTACCAGTTTCTCGACCAGCCGGATGCGAGCTTCGTTGGGGAATATGTATGTGTGAAGCAAGCCCCGTTCTACCTCGTCCAGGATCGCCTGTCGAACCTCGGGATGGCTATGGCCGATGTTTGCCACCAGCACGCCTGAGGTCCAATCGAGCCACATGTTGCCGTAGTGGTCATAAACCTGGAAGCCCTCGGCATGATCCCAAATGACCGGAGGCTGACCAAGCATAGAGCGAGGTTCGTAGCGCGCCATCGTTTCGAGCAAAGGCACCGAATCCGGGGCTGGTAACTCGGTGACTATCTTGCGGTAGCGCGTTCTAACCTCTGGGACTTTCTTGGGTGTGAAAGGGGGGATTGGAGTGGTCATAAGCTCAACGCTCCTTTCTTGAGCCTTCTCAGAGGGCTGGTCACCGTACTTGGGGAGCCAGTATTCCCGGTACAGCTGCTCGCAGTCGGGGCCGCAGAAGATTTTCTCTGAGCCATCGGCTTGGCCCACAACCCAATACTTGACGGGGATCATTTTCCCGCACAGGCTGCAGGTTACGATCTCGGTTTCGTAGATGGCAGTAGGTTTCTGACGCCACACCCCTTCCCTGCTTGATGTCATGGTGCGGATCCTCCTTGTGCTCCCGGCACTGTCCCGAGATCCTAGTTCTCAGACGCGCGCTCTCGCTATCTTGAAGCGCTTACTTATCGAAATCGCGATCATGTTGGTCTGGTATCCGACTCTGTCCTTCACGGTCGATGGAGATCTGGTAGTCGCACACAGCCGATGTCTCCGAGATGAAACCTTCACGGACGTCCGCCAGAATCGACTCGCGCTCGCGTTTCAGGGGATCTCCAAAGCCTCCGCCACCGGGGCTAATGAGAAGGATCTGATCGCCGGCGTGAACTTTGATTCCGCTGAACTTGCTCGGCGATACGGTTCCATACACCTCGGTGAACCGACGAAACTCCTTTTTGCCCTTGGGGCGGATCCACACACCACCAGCCGCACCAGGTTGGCCGCCGAAGAGGCCAAAAGGTCGATGTTCCATGCGGTCTATCAGTGCGCTGACGGTCATCTCCGGTGCAGTTACCTCCAAGAGACGCCTGCTACCCAGCCCCCCCCGGTGCTCACCGGGGCCCCCAGAGTCCGGGTTCAAGGAATACTCCCTGACGAGCCAGGGAAATTTCGTCTCGAAAATTTCCACAGGGGTATTGCGACAGTTGCCCCCTAACTCGATGACCATCGAATTGCCATCATGGTCACGCTGTCCGCCCCACCCAACGCCGTCGAAGTGATAGCCGGCATAGAAGCGCCTGGAGTCGGGATGAACCCCGCCAAAGAGGAAGTTGAGGCTGCTCCCACCGGAGGACGCCGCGACACGATCGGGGACTGCCTGAGAAAGCGCTCCTAGCAACACATCCACGATGCGTCCGTGGATCTCGGAGTTGCCGCCCACCTCTGGTGCCGGGTATTGGACGTTCGTCACAGTGCCAGAGGGGTTGATAATCTTGATGGGCGCGTAGCAGCCGGTGTTGCGAGGGATGCTGGGGTCCGTGATTTGCAGCATGGCGTTGTAAGTCGCTGATGCAGTGACTCCAAAGGTGCAGTTGATCGGTCCTGCAGCCTGTGGGGACGACCCTGTGTAATCGACTAGCACCTCATCGTCATCGACTCGCACAGTGGCTTTGATTCGGTAGTGTTGATTAGGTGTCACCCCATCATCGTCGATGTAGTCTTCGAAGCTGTACTCGCCGTTCGGTATGGCCTGAATCTCGGCCCGCATATACTCTTCGGCATAGGCGATCAACGCGTCCTCGGCCTCGTGGATCATAGATGCCCCAAACTTGTCGGCGAGCCCGAGCAGGCGCCGCTCGGCCACCGTAAGTGAGCCGATCATGGCGTGGATGTCGCCCCAGGTAGTTTTCGGAGTCCGATGGTTGCTCAGGATCAGCCTCCAAACGTCTTCGACGTGTTTTCCGTCTTGGACGATCCGAATCGGTGGGATGCGCAATCCCTCCTGATAGATGTCCGTGGCGTCCGCAGCAAACCCGCCGATGGCTTTGCCGCCGATTTCTGTGATGTGGGCGATATTTGCGACGAAGCCGAACAACTCACCGTTGTGGAAAACCGGCTTCAGCACTGTGTGCTCAGGAATGTGGCAGCCACCGCGATAGGGATCGTTGTGCAGAACGACATCGCCGGGGTGAAAGTAATCGAGCCCAAGTTCCTCGATGGTCCACTTGACGGCGTACATGATGGCACCGACCATGGATGGGACGTAATCCGCCTGAGCCGTCATCTCCCCCCGATGATTGAAGATCACGCAGGAAAAGTCGAGACCCTCATTGAAGATGGGCGAATAGGCGGTGCGCATCATCGCTGTGCCCATCTCCCTGCATGTGTTGACCAGATAGTTGTTGATCAGGCTCAAAGTCATCTTGTCGATTCGGCTCATTCCGATGCCTCTCCCATCACGACCACGATGTTTCCGAAGGAGTCCACCGAGAAACTATCGCCGGCATTGACCAGGATCGTGGAGTCAATCTCCTCGATCATAGCCGGCCCATCACTCTCGAACTGAGGAGGGAGTTGGTCACGCCGGTAGACTGGACACCCTGTCTTCAGGCCAGCATCAAGGTTGATCGGACGGACTTCAGCCGCGGGCGTACCAACCTTGTTGGAAAGCCTCGGCAACACCGGCGGCTCTACCAGACCGATGGCCGAGACTTTGAAGTGGACCAACTCAATAGTCTCCTCGGGAAAGGCGTATCCATAGAATTCGCGGTGGCGGTCATGGAAATGCTGATAAGCCTCCTGGAGATCCCCGGCTGTCACGTTAGGCGATGGGATGGAGATGTCCTCCTCGTAATTCTGCTCCAAGTAGCGCATGCTAACGCTGAGGAGTACTTGAGGTTCACCAGAAAAACCTTGTCGCCGAAGGTCGTCCTTAGCCTCATCGGCCACTGCCCGGAATTTCGTCTGCACGCGACTGAGATCTAGGTCATCGCTGCGATACGCTTGAGTCCAGACCTTGTCCACCCGCATGTTGGCGATCAAGGTGCCGAAGGCGGAACAGAGGCCAGGGTGAACAGGGATGACCACCCGGGGGATCTGCAGGGAACGAGCCAGGCTGCTGGCGTGGAGGGGACCGGCCCCGCCGAACGCCACCAGTGCGAATTCTCGTGGATCGACCCCCTTCTCGACGGTTAGCAAACGAATGGTGGAGGCCATGTTGTCATTGACGACCCTCACGATCGCCCCTGCACTCTCCTCTACCGACATCCCAAGACGCTCTCCCAGTCGACCAATCGCAGTCTCCGCTCGGTCCAGGTACAACGGCATCTGTCCTCCGAGGAAGTAGGCTGGATTCAGACGGCCTAGCACTAGATCGGCATCCGTTACCGTCGGACGATCGCCTCCGATGCCGTAGGCCGCAGGGCCAGGGGCGGCACCAGCGCTCTGCGGTCCCACACGCAGAAAACCCCCGCGATCGACCCAGGCGATGGACCCCCCCCCCGCACCGATGGTCGCCACGTCTATCATAGGTGCCGCGACCGGTATCCCCCATTCGATCTCGAAACCGGTCGTATAGTGCAGCTGGCCATCTACGATCAGGCCCACGTCACAGCTTGTGCCGCCCATATCTAGTGTTATCAGGTTCTTGTAACCTGCTAGCTGGCCGAAGAAATTCCCGGCGACTGCCCCGGCTGCTAATCCGGAAAGCAGGGTGTCCACGGGACGCTCGGTGATCGTGTCCAACAAGGTCATGCCGCCGTTGGATTTCATCAAGCACCGCACACCGCCGACGGCGAGGTCTTTGAAAGCCCGTTCGGCGTTTACTGCATAATCTCTGATTAAAGGCTTCACGAAGGCGTCGGCGACCGTGGTGCTGCCGCGCTCATATTCCCGCCAAATGGGAACGAGTTGATGGGAGATCGACTGAGGCAACTCCGGGAACCGTTCTCGCAGATAGGCGCTGAGTTGTTGCTCGTGCTTCGGATTAATGTAGGAGAAGAGAAGGCACATCGCCAGAGCGTCGATAGGCTCTTGGGCCACAACTGCTGCCACTTGATCGCCAACGCGCCGCATTTCCTCGTCGGTAAGAGGCTGGAGGACCTGTCCCTTGTAGTTGATGCGCTCTCTCACTCCCAAGCAGTGCCGCCGCCTTACCAGTGCAGTGGGCTTCTGCCAGCGCAGGTCGTAGTTGCGGGGGCGATTGATGCGCTGAATGAACAGCACATCTTCCAAGCCGCTGGTGGTCAGAAACAAGACGCGTGCCCCATTGCGCTCCAGGATCGCATTGGTGGCAACAGTGGTACCTACCACCGTCCGCACCACCCTCTGGAGGTCAACCTCTGAGCAGCGTAGAGCCCTTTGGAGAGCAATCATGGGGTTGCTCGGCGTAGAGGGTTCCTTGCAGATACTTATCGTGCCGTCATCCTCATCAATGGCTACCAGGTCCGTGAAGGTCCCTCCGGTATCGATGCCAACCCGTATTCCCATAAACTCGCCTCTCTTGGCCAGTGGGCCGCTTTAGGATTCCGATGCACGGGGACCTATGAGATCCCCATGCATCGGAAAGGACCCCTGAAGTTCAAAGACCAGCCCAGAGGTCAGTGACGTGAGTCCCCTACCATTATTGTGGTGGGAGAAGCTTCGCGATATCCGGGTAGGTCGTGAGCAGCTTCCGAATGATCGGGTCCTTGAGACTGTCCTTGGTGACTACGACAGCGGGAATCTCCACGAGCTTATTGTCGACTTTGCCACCTTTGATCACCTTATCTAGCTGCTTCATCCCAGTATTGCCTATGGTCCACGGATCTTGAACGATCAACGCATCGATGTACCCGTCCAAGAACAGCTGGAACTCATCGGGGGTCACGTCGAAAGAAACGACCGTCACCTTACCCTTGAGGTTGCCCTGCTTGACCTGCTGGCCCGCGCCGACGCCCGACCCATCGCATGCTCCATAGAAGGCGTTCAAGTCCGGGTTGCCGGTTGCCATATCTGACGCAATGTTCAGCGCCTTGGACGGGTCGCAGCCGCTGTATTGGACTGGAACGATCTTGATGTCGGGGTAGTTATCCTTGATGCGCTTCACAAAGCCATCCTCGCGCTCCTGCCCGGTCTGTGATCCAGCTGTAATGCCGATGTCACCTACCTTGCCTTTGCTATTGATGAGCTTCGCCAAAGTGTCAGCGGCCGTTATGGCCGCCGCAGGGTTGTTGGTCGCGATGTGTGCGAACGGGGCCGGGGAGTCAACGCCAGAGTCCACCGTGATTACTGGCACGCCGGCCTTGATCGCGTTCTCGACCGCTGGGGCTAACGCTTTGGCGTCGGTGGCAGCCACCAGAAGGCCGTCCACCTTCCGCGACACCATGTCTCCGACCACGTTCACCTGGCCCGAGATATCCGCCTGGCTGGCAACCCCCTGGTATAGGACCTCGTTATAGCCGCCAAGTTCTTTTGCTGCATCGCGGGCTCCCTGCAACAAGGCCAACCAGAACGTCGACTCCGTCGCCTTCGGAACGAACGCCACCGTCTTGTTCCCTGCCTTTGGAACCGCTGCTTGAGCGGCAGTGGGCTGGGCAGCCGGAGCCGCAGGTTGCGCGGCCGTGGGCTGGGCGGCCGGAGCCGCAGGTTGCGCCGCTCGCGTTGCTGTCGGTTGGGCAGCCGGAGCAGGAGCCGCTGATCCACTACAAGCAGCCAGCGCTAGACCGGAGATTACGGCTAGGACCACAATAGACCAGACCAAGTTCCGTTTCATGGTGTTCTCCTTTTTACCTCACTTCTACACAGGTGTTGGATCTACATAGGTGCCGGACGGGTCCGAGTTCCGCACGGGGCAAATGCTTCAGTCTTGGGCACCACCCCCCCCCCTCGCCCGACTAATCATGTTGGCTAACTCGTAATCCTGTGGCTTCGGCGCCATTGATCGACATAGACAGCGCTGATGATTAGAGCCCCAATTATCACGTTTTGCCAGAAGGCATACACCCCCATCACGTTCAGGCCATTCCGGAGACTGGCTATCATCAGCGCGCCTACCAGGGTAGCGAAGATGTTGCCTTCGCCACCAAAGAGGCTGGTTCCGCCCATGACGACTGCTGCGATAGTCTGCAGTTCCAGCCCATCGCCCCCAGCCGGTTGTCCGCTACCCAGACGGCCCTCCTCAATCAGGCTCGCCAAACCAACGCACAGCCCTGCTACGGTGTATATGAGCACTAAGTAGCGGGTAACGTTCACCCCTGAGAGCTTCGTAGCTTCTGCGTTGCTTCCAATCGAATAGGTATACCGACCGAGCCTCGTTCGGGTCAGGATGAGCCAGGCCAGCAGGTAGACCACTATCGTGATTATTGTCGGAACCGGCACCACATCGAGAATCCGGCCTTGACCGATGGTATCGAAGCCCGGCGCGAGACGAAAGCGGGGAATGCCCTGGGTGACGACCAAGGCCAGCCCTCGGGCGATGCCCATCATGCCTAGCGTCGCAATGAAGGGTGGAACGCGCAGTTTGCCAACGGTAATGCCATTGACCCACCCGCAAATGCCCCCCACCAGGAGACCGACCAGAACCCCGACCGGAGCGGGCTGGCCTGTCTCCATCACCATCGCCGAGACCACCGTCGAAAGGGCCAAAACCGACCCGACAGAGAGGTCGATGCCGGCGGAGACGATCACCATCGTCTGCCCTACGGCTGCGATCGCCACTACGGCCGCCTGGACCGTGATCTGAAGCAGGTTCCGGCTAGTCAGGAAGTAGGGAGTGAAACTCGAGAACACGAGCCACATGGCGGCCAGCATTAGCGCCATGAAGCCCGCCTGATGGGTCAAGGCCCCGCGGAGCCCCCGACCTATGCGACTGAGTGGGCTCGGGGCCGGCTGCGCCAACTTCTCCTCCATAGCTGTTCCCCCTCGACATGTTTCCGTTAATCGTGTCGGCAGGCTGATGACGGATTTGTGTCCGGGAACATCATCCGCCTGCTAGGCTATTACCCAGCCAGGCTCTCTTCTGCCACTCCCAGGGCATAATTCATGACTTGCTCCTGGGTTGCCTCAATTCCAGGCAGCTCTCCAGCTATCCTCCCATCACGCATGACCAAGATCCGATCACTCAGCCGCAGCACTTCCGGCAGGTCTGACGAGATCATGATCACCGTGCCACCGAGCCGCCGGGTAAAATCGACCATTAGCCGGTGGACTTCTTCCTTCGCGCCGACGTCGATCCCCTGGGTGGGCTCATCGAGGAATAAGATTCGGCTGTTAGCCATCATCCACTTGGCCAATACCACTTTCTGCTGATTGCCGCCGCTAAGGTACCTCACGGTCTGGTCAGGGCTGGGGGTTGCTATGCTGAACTGCTTGATTGACTTGCCTGCTGCTTCGCGTTCACTCTCCAGATTCAGCATTAGCAGGCGCTCGAACTTCGAGAGTGAGGGGAGGGTAATGTTGTGGGCCACCGAGAGAGACATCGCCAGACCGCTGACCAGTCGATCCTCGGTCAAGAAACCTATACCCGCCCGGACTGCGTCCTGCGGCTTCCGAATCCTCACCTGATGGCCACCTATGTAGATCTGACCGCCATCGAGACGGTCGACGCCAAAAATCGCTCGCGCCAGGCTTGTCCGTCCGGAGCCTACCAGGCCCGCCAGGGATATGATCTCGCCTTCGTGTGCCACGAAACTCACGGGCCCCACAACGCCGCGGCGCACCAGGTTCTCGATCCTCAGGACCTCCTTGGAGCCGACGTGCCGATCGGTCAGCATCGTTAGCTTAAGGTCGCGCCCAACCATCATGCGCACCAGGGTGGGGAAATCTGCCTGGCCGATGGGCAGGGTTCCAACTCTTCGCCCATCACGGAGCACGGTCACCCGATCGCCGACCTCTTTCAGCTCCTCCAAGCGGTGGGAGATGTAGATGACAGATACGCCTCGGCTCGACAAGTCATGGATGATCTGGAACAGCCTTTGCGTCTCGCGCCCTGTGAGCGCCGATGTAGGCTCGTCCATAATGATCAAATTAGCATCCAGGCCTAGGGCTTTGGCAATCTCCACCATCTGGCGTTGGGCTACGCTGAGATCCATAACCCGCGCGCGAGGATCCGCGTCCAGACCCACCTTATCCAGCAGTTCTCGCACTTGTTCGTGGAGCTTCTGCCGGTCGATAGTACCCCAGCGGGTCAGAGGTTCTCGGCCGAGAAGGATGTTCTCAGCGACGGTGAGGTGCCGGGCCTGGTTGAAGGTTTGATAAATGATGCTGATTCCCAACTCCTGAGAGTGTCGGGGGCTGCGGATTTCGACCGGCTGCCCGCGGATGATGATTTCGCCATCATCCTTGGAGTAGGCACCGCTAAGAATCTTCATGAGGGTGGATTTGCCAGCACCGTTTTCGCCCAGCAGGGCGTGAATTTCCCCACGGCGCACGTCGAAGTCCACTTTGGTTAGTGCCTGGACGCCAGGGAACCTCTTGGAGACTCCGCGAACTTCAAGAACAGGGGCGTCACTGGATTCCATTTTGCGCTCCCGAGATAACGTCATCGAAACGCGACACTAGCAGCTTGTTAAGGGCGGGGTAGGCCAGGCCTGGTAAGGCAAGGGAACCTGCTGTCTCCTGGCCGACCCCGCTCGGGCAGACGCGAGTTTCGTCAGCCAAGCTAGACAATCGCCACTGCCCGGCCTGGTCCGCCGGTGCTGCCTGCAACCTTGATCGGGAGGAATAGGAAGAACGCTCCCCGGGGCGGCAGCTCACCAAGGCGAGTCAACTTCTCTACCAGGACGGCACCTCCGGCCAATGCAGTCAAGTGCGGCCCACCATCATCCTGGATCGATCCTATACTCACGGTGTCTAACCCTATGCACCGAGCCCCTCGCTCCACACAGTATTGCGCCGTCTCGGCATCGGGTGCCGGCCAGCCCTCAGTCCGCTTGTAGAATCGGCAATTGCGGTCGAGATCGAACCCTTCGGGGAATGGTTTGTAGTGGAGGTCGGTCCAGCCGGTATGGAAGAGGACAACATCACCCGGCATGATCTGACCGTGCTCGGCTTCCCATTTCTTTACACGATCTACCGTGATGATCGGGCTCAGGCCAGGACCAGCGGTGCCGATCAAGTCGCGAACGTCGATTACGTCCGCAGGACCCCAGAAGCGGCTAGGCTCGACCTTCTCGAGCGATTCCGCTCCTTGACGGTGAGAATGGGGAAGATCAGGATACTGCTCGACATTGGGTAACACGTGCGGGCCGACGTCGCAGTGCGTGCCCACATGCTCGTTCATCATGAGCACGTGATCTTTGTAAATGCACTCTTTGGGATCCATCCCGCCGGGAACCGCTATATTCGGCTTGCCGTAGATGTCGAACTCAAGCTTCAAGAATGGCTGACCGATCGCTGTGGCGGCGGGATAGTCCGGGCTCAAGATAACGGTCAGGTCAACAATGCGGCTCTCCCTAAGCATCTCGGCCAGTTGTTGGCCCTTGGTAAGGATCTGTGCTGATGTGTCCATGAGTTGCCCCCTGTCTTCTAGAATTGACCAGGTTCCCCGTTCTATCAACCAACGGGTTAGCTCCCTATGGCAACCGCCTCTTTTCCACCGAATGTGGTGCTGATAAACTCCCGGCTTCGGTGTGCCTCCCTGATCTGTTGTGCGTTCCGAGGTTCTTTAGGCATGTCGCGCAAGTATTTACTATCATTATTCATGCCAGCCCAGGCTTGCCCATCGGCAGTCGCCGGGGCGAATCGGCTATAATCCTCGGTACACAGCAACCTCTGGG
>Ga0209014_10001299_pt1 | contig 14666 bp, 12 predicted proteins | sample BarGraNGADG00212_FD_184491 | JGI IMG/M metagenome (GOLD analysis project Ga0209014, IMG submission 184491) | Arctic peat soil microbial communities from Barrow, Alaska - Barrow Graham LP Ref core NGADG0002-212 (SPAdes) (version 2) | ecosystem: Environmental > Terrestrial > Soil > Wetlands >...
TTCCTGGCCACTGCAACAGCATCCGTGATCTCCGCCATAGCAGAAGACTAGAGACAATTCACGCTCAAACACAGCTAAATCTCGCGCGAGCCCTTAGGCTGCTGCCTGACGCAGATGTTGGGCGTCACGGGGGCGTGTTCTCGCTCGGGTCGAAGGTCAATGCGCCACAGGTCGTGGCATGCACCGTGTCGCGTGCGCGGGGATGCCGCACACCCGGTTGCCTGCCGATGACTCGGGCGGGCCGTTGACTTCAGGAGGGGCAGGGGACGTTGAGCGACATCGTCGGAGAGCTGGCACGCGTCAAGGGCGCCTTCGAGCAGCCCACGCTCACCCTGCTGCACCAGCGTCAGGCGCCGGTCATCATCGCCATCTTCCGCAGTTCGTTTGCCCGGGACGTGCGCACCATCGTGGCGCCGCGCCTGCACGACCAGGTCGAGGCGTACTTGGACGAGCTGCGCCTGGCTGGGGAGTCCGATGTCCCGGCCGGGTCCGGTCGTGAGTTGTGCCTGAAGTGGATGCGAGGGCAGTGGCTGGTTCGCAGCCTCGACGACAACGGTGACGAGCTGTACACCCTGACCTCGCACGCCCAGGACGCGCTCCAGCAGGTGAAGAGCCTGACCCGTGAACGGGCCAGCCTGAGCGAGCACCGCATCTCCACCATCGTCACCGCCGCCCGCCGGTTCAACGCTGACGTGAACCCGGACCGGGCAGCCCGCGTCGGAATCCTCGACGCGGACATCGCCCGCCTGACCGACGAGCGTGACCGGCTCGTGGCCGGCGGAGACATGCCCGCGGTCTCGGACGAGTACATGTTGGAGGGCTACGGCGAGCTGCTGCAGCTCGTTGCCGCGCTGCCGAGCGACTTCTCCCGGGTGGAGGAGGCGTTCACCGGACTGCGCGCACAGATTTTGGCGTCGTTCCGGGTCGAGGGCCGTCGCGCAGGTGACGTTGTCAGCGACTACCTGACCCAGGCTGAGACGCTCAAGACGGCCACGGCGGAGGGGCGCGCGTTCGAGGGCGCGTTCGCGTTGCTGCGCGACGACGAACTCCTGCTGCAGCTGCGCGAGGACGTGAGAGCGCTGCTGGACCACCCCCAAGCTCCGGACATCCTGAACGACGTCGACCGGCGAGAGCTGCGCGGCATCGTCAACCTCATCCGGTCCGGGATGGACGACGTCATCGTCAAGCGCAGCCGGGTCACGGCCGCGCTGCGGGAGTACATCGTCACCCACGACATCACCCGGGACCGTGAGCTGGACAGCACGCTGCGTGAGTTGGAGGCCGAGCTGGCTACGTGGATGCGCACCGCCGGCCCGCGGACCAGCGTTCCCGTGACACTGCTGCCTGCGCGCGCCGATGTGACGCACCTGCGTGAACGGTTCCACGACCCGGCCAACGAGAAGGAGCCGCCGCCGCTGGCCGACCTGGGGCAGGACCGGCCGGCAGACCTGTCGCTGCATGAGCTGCTCATGGCTGGCGGTCCGTCGTTGGGGTCGCTGCGGGCAGCCCTCGACGAGGCTCTGGCCGGCCCGGACCCGGTCCAGTCGCTGGGGCGCGTGTTCGACGGCCTCGAGGAGAGTCTGCGCCGACCGGTGGAAATCTTCGGGCTGTTGCACCTGGCCACCAACCAGGCCGCGGTGCACCGTCACGCCGACACCGAGCGGTACTCGACCATCCGCCCTGATGGCAGCAGCCGTGCCCTGGACGTTCCCCGCATCACCCCGACGCCACCGACCACCCACGTTCACGAGGCCACGCCGGCCGCGCAGACCACTGACACCACCGCTACCGACCCGCAGCCGCGGGCTGAGGAGACCCGATGACCGACACCACCTTCCACGCCCTGAACGGTCACACCCCCGTCGACGACACGAACGTTGGCGCGCCGGCCCCGGACTTTGACCTGCTCGCACGCGGCGACGCGGCGGACGAGGAAGTGGTCCGCGTGCCGTCGTCGACGTTGGCGCTGTTCGCCGGTGACGAGGGCGGTCTGGACCTCGGGCAGCGCAAGGCCCTGGTCGCGTTGCTGAAGCAGCGGTTCATCAGCGCCCGCACCGACGGGCCGGAGTGGCGCGCCCTGGTGGAGAACCCGCGCCCCATCCAGGCCCGGTTGAACGACCTGTTCATGGAACTGCACCTGGACACCGAACGCGAGGTCGCCTACAAGCGGCAGGTCACCCCTGAAGGTGGGGGTCGGTTCCCGACCCTCTTGCACGACATTGCCTGGGGGCGCGAGGACACCCTGCTGCTGGTGTACCTGCGCGACCGGTTCCGTGGCGAGCAGGCCGCAGGGAACGGCCGGGTCTACGTCGACCGTGACGACATGCTGGAGTTCATCGCCGCTCACCGGCCTGAGCACGCCACCGACCAAGCCGGTGACGCCAAGCGGGCCGCGAAGGCCATCGAGACCGTGTACAAGTCCGGCCTGCTGCTCGGTCCGAGCGTTGGCGACCGGTTCGAGGTCCCCGGGGCCATCGAGGTACTCCTGTCGATGGAGAAGCTCCACGAGCTCCTGGCCTGGATACGCGAGCAGAACGCGGGCAGCGGTGCCGCCGCCGACGGCGACGACTCCGCCCTACCTGACGCCGCATCCACGCCAGGCACGTCCACCGCAAGCGCGACCACCGGCCCGGAGAGCGAGAACTGACATGACGACCACCGCAGAACCGACATTCACCACGCCGGCACTGGACGGCCTGGAGTCGCCGCTGCGCGCATCTGGACTTGGAGAGCAGGACCCGATGTTCTACGTGCCCGGCGCCACCGCGGGCACGGTGCAGTGGAAGGCGGAGACGTTCCAGCTGGTCAACTGGGGAGGGTTCGAGGGCCGGGTCGTGTTCAACTTCCACCCCGGCTCCACCCTCATCTCCGGCGCCTCCGGGACCGGCAAGAGCACCCTGCTGGACGCGTACATCGCGCTGATGATGCCCTCGGACACCCCGTTCAACGGAGCATCGAACGACTTGGTCGGAGGCCGGGCCCGCAGCGCCGAGCAGCGCAACCTGCTCTCCTACCTGCGCGGGCAGACGGACACCACGACCGACACCGCCGGCCGAGAGAAGGCCATGGTGCTGCGCGGTGACCGCACCGCGGCCTGGGGTGCGGTCGGGATGACGTTCGTCAACGACCACGGTCGCCGCTTCACCGCGCTGCGCGCGTACTACGTGCCCGGCAGCGCCACCCGCTCCACGGACATCGCCATGCGAATGGTCACCGTCGACGGGCAGCTGGACCTGGCCGACCTCGCCAAGACGGTCGAAGCCAGGTTCGCCCCGAAGGTCCTCAAGGACACCTTCCCCGGGCTGCGCACCTACGACACGTACGCCGCGTTCGCGAACACGCTGCACACCCGACTGGGCATCGGCGCGAACGGGGACGGGGAAAAGGCGCTGCGGCTCCTGGTGCGCATCCAGTCCGGTCACCAGATCCGCACGGTGGACGAGCTGTACAAGGAGATGGTCCTGGAACGACCGCGCACGTACACCGACGCGGACGTGGCCATCGCCCACTTCAACGAGCTCGAGCAGAACTACGCAGACATGAAGGCGGCACAGCAGCGGGTAGAGCTCCTGGACCCCATCACCGCCAGGCACGACGCCCTGCTGAAGGCGCGAGCTGAGGTGGAAACCATCGACACGTTCGGTCTGACCCGCCCCGGGGACACCCCCATCGTGCTGTGGAGTCTGCGGACCGAGCAGGCACTGCTGGACGATGCCGTGGAGACGAACCGGCTCGACCGCGCCCGTGTCGGCGAAGAGCTGCGTCTGACGCACACCAAGGAGTCCAGCCTGGGCGAGGAGCTGCGGACCGCTCGGGAAGACCACCGTAGCTCCGGCGGCGCAGACCTGGAGCGGCTTGCCTCCCAGATCGAGCAGGAGAACGTCCGCGAACAGGAGCGTGCCGCCAGGCGCGCCGTCCTGGCGGAGAAGACCACAGCCCTGGCGGTACCGCTCGGGACGCGCGCGGACTTCGAAGCACTTCAGACCGCCGCCGTCGGCTTCTTGGCCGGATTCGACGCCGCAGACGCCGAGCTCGGCACCCGGCGCGACAGCCTGCTGCGCAAGCAGTACCCCCTCCAGGACCGCAAACGGTCCCTGAAGGAGGAACGGGTATCGCTGTCCGGGCGAGCCGGACGCGTACCCAAGTACCTGGACGACCTCCGCCAACAAGTCGCGACCGCGGTCGGCATGGCGCCGACTGACCTGCCCTTCGTCGCCGAGCTCATCGACGTGGCCCCAGACGAGGTCCGGTGGCGCACCGCCATCGAGACCGTCCTCGCCGGCAGCGCCCGCAGGATGCTCGTGCCCATCGACGAGCTCGCGCGGTTCCGGGCTGCCATCGACCCGCTGCACCTGCGCGGCCGCATCACCTACGAGGGTGTTCCGCGCGCACCGCACCACGATGTTCCCGGAGACCCGGACAAGGTCGCAGGCAAGCTGCTCTTCAAGGACTCCCCGTACAGCACGTGGGTGCGCCGGCACGTCAGCGACCCAGCACGCAACGCCCTGTGCGTGGACACGGCCCGAGAGCTCGCGGGCGACGGGCTGCGAGTCACCCTCGCCGGACAGCAGGGTCACGGCTCCCGCGGCTCGCACGGTCGCGGCGAAAGCTCGAACATCATCGGGTTCAGCAGCGCGGAGGCGATCGAGGAGCTCGACGCAGCCCTGGCCGCGGTCGAGGGCCAGCTGGACGAAGTGGGCGGTCAGCGCCTGCGGCTCGACACTGAGCGGGCCGACCTGCACCGGCGCAAGAGCGCATACGACGCAGCGCAGACGTTCAGCTGGGACGACATCGACGTCGGCGGCGTGCGGGACCGGATCCGCGAGCTGGAGCAGGCGCGGGCCACGATCTTGGCCGCCGACGACCGGTTGCGCGCTCTCGAGGCGCACATCACCGTCCTGGACGGCCGGCTGGAGCAGGTCCGCGACGAGCGGGTCGGGCTGCAGCGCGACAAGAAGGACCTGGACGGTGCGCACGGTGATCTGGCCACCCGGCAGGACGGCGTCAACCTCGAAGTTGAGCGCGTCGAGGACGACAACGTGGTCGTGCTGGACGATGCCGCCGCGACCCGCCTGGACGCGGAGTTCGCGGCTGCGTGTCACCCGGGCGACCCGACCAACCTGTCGGAGTTCGCGATCAACCTTGGCCGGCTCCACCAGCGGCTGTCGACAGCGGTTGATGGCGCCCGCGAAGAAGTCAGGCGCGCACAGGAGGACCTGGAACGAATATTCACCGCCTACCAGCTGAAGTGGGAGGACCCGAACCTGGGACGGACCGCCGCGTCGTACCCCGACTACGCGGCCGTCCTGGACGGGCTGCGCACGGCCGGGCTGTACGAGCAGCGCCAGCGGTGCAAGGCCATCCTGGCCGAGTGGACCGGCGAGGACCTGGTGTCGCTGCATCGGTCCATGGAGTCGGCCGTGGAAGACATCGAAGCCCGGATGGGACCCATCAACGACATCCTGCGCCACCTGCCGTTCGGTGCGAACTGCGACCGGCTGCGCATCAAGCTGCGTCGCCTGACCACGGACCGGGTGAGCACGTTCCGACGCGAGCTGCGCGCGGTGTCCTCCGGCGCCACTAAGGAGCTGACTGACGACCAGCTCGAAGGGCGGCTCAAGCAGCTGCAGGCGTTTATGGCGCAGATTCGCGACCGTGACGACCCGCGCGGCAACCCGGCGCTCAGCGACCGGGACCGGCTGCTCGACGTGCGCCGGCACGTGGAAATCACCGCCGAGCGGTTCAGTCCCGAAGGCGTCCTGCTGTCCACGCACTCTGCCCTCGGCGGCAAGAGCGGCGGTGAGAGCCAGGAGCTCGTCGCGTTCATCGTCGGTGCCGCGCTGCGGTTCCGTCTCGGCGACGACGAGAACGCCCGTCCGACGTTCGCGCCGGTGTTCCTCGACGAAGGGTTCGTGAAGTCCGACGCGGAGTTCGCAGGCCGAGCCGTCCAGGCGTGGAAGGGGCTGGGGTTCCAGCTCATCGTCGGCGCCCCGCTGGACAAGGTCACGGCGCTCGAGCCGCACATGGACGAGTTCCTCGCCATCACGAAGGACACGGCGACGCACTACTCGTTCGTGCACCGCCTCAAGGACGCCCCGGCGCCGGCGGAAACCGCGTGAAGACCCCGGAGCAGGTCCTCGTCGACATCGAGCGCCGACTGGCCCGCACGTGGGCCGACACCGTGACCGTGGACGCGCAGCCCGGGGAGCCGGCCGGCGAGCGGGCCTGGCCGCACCCGTTCCCGCTCGGGCAGCCGACCAGCGCCGACCTCGCGCAGCGCTTCTCCTCCGTCGTCACCCAGGTGGGCACGTGGCGGACCTGGGCACGGGAACACCAGGTGGCTCTCACCGTCCGCACGCGCCGTGTCGTGGGCACCGACCAAGAGCTACCCACGCACGTGCATGTCCCAGACATCGACACCGCGGCACGGCTGTGCGGCGGCGACTGGACCCAACGGCTGGGCAGAGGCCGCGACCGGGCGGCGGTGCTCGCCGCCCGGTACCCGCACGTGGCCGGCTCAGGTCGCGTCCTGGCTGCCGTGGAGGCGCTGTCCGACGTCGACTTCGACCTCCTGTGCCGAGCCGCGGACTGGTTCGCCACCGGAGATGCTCGAGGGCTGACCCCGCGGCAAGTGCCCATCGAGGGCCTGCACGCCAAGTGGCTCAACGCCCGGCACGCCCTCGTCCGCGAGCTCGCCGAAGTGGGTGACCTTGGCCTGCTTCCGCCGCACCCGGCACGCATCCACTTCACCTACCTCGACCCCGATCACCGAGCAGGCGGCGGCCGCGTGCACGACTCCGCAACCGTGGGTGACCGGGTGACGCTCCCGTACGAGCCCCAGGTCGTGGTCATCTCCGAGAACAAGGACACCGCCATACACTTCCCGGCCGTGCCTGGCGGCATCGCCGTCGAGGGCGTGGGCCGAGGAGGAGCCACAGCGGCGACGTTCTTGTGGATCACCGAGGTGCAGGATGTCTTCTACTGGGGCGACATGGATGCGGATGGGCTGGAAATCCTCGACGGCTTCCGCGCCGCAGGCATCCGGGCACGCTCGGTACTCATGGACCCTTTGGCGTACGAGACCTGGGAGCGCTACGGCACCAACCTCGACGTCCGCGGCAGGCCCCTGGAAGCGCGGGCACCTCGGCCGGTCCCGCACCTCACCGCCAGCGAGTCGGAGCTGTATCACCAGCTCATCTCTCCAACCTGGACCCGCCATCGGCGCATAGAGCAGGAGCGGATTCCGTTGGCGGTTGCGGTTCAGGAGGTCATGGCAGTAAGGCAGTCTCGGATTCATGCTTGACGGTCCGGCCGCACCGAGACGGCGGAGCCGAGTCCCGCGGAGCCTCGAAGACCCGGCGCGACCAGCCCGGCGGTGGCCCTGGTCGTGGCCGGTGACAGCCCGGAGCCCCGGGCCGAGATAGCGACGCCTCCCGCTACGGCTGTCGGTCCTCGCGGCTACGGTACGAGGGTCAGGGCCGTCCAGTCGGATCGGGCCGAAGCGTTCGCGCGGACCCGCCTCGCCGTGTGCCCACCAGGGTGGGCCCTGGAGGCGGTCAGCGAGCTCCGGCTCGGACGGTGACGCGAGCCGCGGGCGCTGACGAGGAATATTGAGGAGAGCGCATGACGAAGCACCACCTGGCTGAATACGAGGCCTTCAAGTGCCGGTGCGGCGAGTACGCCTACATCGGCATGACCCGGTTCGACGAGGAAACCGAAGAGATCGAGGTCAACATCACCACGACGAAACTCATGTGGTCTGACCGCTTCAAGCACGCATGGCGCTCACTGGTGCACGGCGAAAGCGAGAGCTGGAGTGTGATAGCTGACCGCACCGAGCTGATCGACGCCCTCAGGCAATTCGCTCCCGCAGTCAAACCCGCTCGCTAACTAGCGCCCCGTTGTCGTGGACGCAGTTTCGGGGGAACGGGTCACAGGTCCGGTCGGACTGCTGAGGGCCGGCGTCTGCGGTCTGTACTGCACTGCGAGGTGGGTGCCGGCGTGGCTCGTCGGGCGCCATCGCTGTGTGACCGACCACCCCCCGTACGATCACCAGTGTTCCCGCGGTGCCCCAACATGCCAGGAGCAGTGATGGCGTCAAGTGGTAACTACTGAGAAGCCGTACCAGTCCAGCGCGCTGCGTGGCTACCACCTTGTCTGAGGTCGCCGGGTGGCTCAGGGACGCCGTGTCGGCCTTCGGGCTCGCGTGCGCCGAGAAGCTGGCCGGCCCCGGTGACAAGGAGGCGGCCATCCGCGCACCACTGGAGGCTCTCCTGGGCGCGGCAGGTTCCGCCCTGCGGGTCAGAGCGGTCTTCCACGACGAGGTTCGGGACACCGAGCGTCAGGTCCGCCCGGACTACGGGGTGAGCGTCGGTGGCGCCATCACCGGGTACGTCGAGGTCAAGGCGCCCGGGCGCATCGACCCGGACGGCCTGCGAGGGCACGACCTTCGCCAGTGGCAACGACAGAAGGACCTGCCGAACCTGCTGTACACCAACGGAACCCAGTGGCGGCTCTACCGCGACTGCGAACCGGTCGGGCAGCCGGTCACGTTCACCGGCGGCACACTGGATGCGGCCGGGGAGGCGTTGGCCGCCCCACCGGAGTTTGAGGCGCTGATCACCGACTTCCTCCGCTGGGAACCCGCCCCGATCACCTCGGTGGGCGCACTCGTGCGCGCAGTCGCACCGCTCACCCGTCTGCTGCGCGGGGAGGTCCTCGACCAGCTCGACATCGAACGCCGGGCCATCACGGCAGGAGAGTCCGAGGAGCAGCAGCCGTTCCTCGGCCTGGCCCGGGACTGGCGGGCGCTGCTGTTCCCGACAGCAACCGACGCCGTGTTCGCGGATGGGTACGCCCAAACCGTGACGTTCGCGCTGCTGCTGGCGCGCACGGAGAACATCGACCTGGCCGGGGTCAGCCTGCACTCGGTCGGCCAGCGACTCGGGCACGAGCACTCCCTCATGGGCAAGGCGCTGCAGCTGCTGACCGATGACGTGGCTGCCGACTTCAAGGTCACCCTCGACCTGCTGGTGCGCGTCGTCGGGGCCACCCGCTGGGACCGCATCCGGAAGGGCAAACGCGACACCTACCTTCAGCTGTACGAACACTTCCTCGAGCTCTACGACCCCGAGCTCCGCAAGAAGTCAGGGTCGTACTACACCCCGCGCGAGGTCGTTGACCAGATGGTGCGCCTCACCGAAGAGGCGCTGATAAGCTGGCTGAGCAAGCCGGACGGCTTCGCCGACCCGACCGTCCTCACCGTTGACCCCGGGATGGGGACCGGGACCTATCTGCATTCCATCATCGAACGCATCGCCGAGCGGGCCCGGACCACCGATGGTCCCGGGTCTGTCCCTGGCGCGATCACCGCGGTCGCTGCGCGCCTGGTGGGCTTTGAGATTCAGATGGGCCCGTACGCCGTCGCCGAGCTGCGCACCACCGACCTGGTCCGAGACACGGGCGCCAAGCTGCCGCCGCACGGGATGCGCCTGTTCGTGACCGACACCCTCGACGACCCGCACGCCGCCGAGACACAGCTGGGCTCTGGGCTGAAGCTCATCGCCGAGGCCCGGCGCAAGGCGAACGAGGTCAAAGCGCGCCACTTCCCATGCGGGCAGGGTTGTCTCGCCGCAACCCAGCGGTTGCGACGTAACCAGAACGGAGGGAAGAAGCATCATCGGCACCCTACTCATGTCGGTCACTGTGCTGGCCGTCACGCTCGTCGCAAATGCGCCGCTATCGCCAGGGTACGGCCGATTGAGGAGGGTGGCAGGCCCAGCCACAGGCTCAGACAATCTGCGTTCCGCCTAAGCCGTGCACGTAGCCGCAGACTTCATCCCTGCAACCACAGTGGTCATCTGGTGTGCTGACCGCTGGCCCGACCCCCAGCACGGCCGTTGACTGGGACGCAGCAAGCACGCGGGGCGCATCCGGTGTGGATGCTGTGCTGGGCACCGTTGCTGCGCAATTGAACAGGTGGGAGACCTGGGATCTGGCCGCCCGGAGACGACGCGCCACGGACGAGGTCCGGTGCCTCGTCCGTGGCGCATAGCCGGCTGCTCCTCCCTACGGCTACTTCTTGCCCTTGCCCTTGGCCTGCGACAAGTCGCTGGCAGCGACGCTCTTCTGCGCCTTGGTCGACTTCGGGTTCATCAACTGCTTCGACGCAGCACTCGCGTCCTTCTTGCTGGTAGGCATCTCCCCTCCCTCCCGCCGGAAGGTCCGTTCCGGCTCCCGGGCGTCCACGGCGGACGTCACACCGACCCTACGAGCGGGCTCAGACAGAACCCGGCCGACGCTCGGAAACCAGACGTGTGAGCGACTCGGTAGTTGTTTCCGTGCGCGATGGGTCTTCCGGTGCGTCGGTCCCATCGGCGGGTACCTTTTGGAACGCTCCCACCGGCCCTACGGTGCACAGCGACGTGGCCCCAGGGCAATTGGCCCACAACCTGTTGGCCAGTTGCGCTTTCGGACCAGGCTGCAGGGCGGCCAGGGCGTCCTCACCGGTTGCGGTGCGCGTTGGGGGTCTGTTGTGGCGTCCACCACACGTACGCGAACCGACATCCGCGGTGCATCTTGCGGTAGGGGGCGGGTGCAACCTGTCGATGATGAGGCACAGTGGCCTATGTGACAGACGACGAGGACCCGACCTCGGCTGAGCCGGAGGACGCTGCTGGAACCGGGCAGCCGGCGGGGGACCTCGGAGAACGGCCCTCGCGGGCCGTACCGCCGGTTCTCGTGGAGTTGGCGGCCAGGTTGAACGTGGTGAGCGAGAATGCCGCACGCACTATGATCGAGAACATCACGCGCGGCGTGAGTCCGGCGTTCGCAGCCATCCGGGCCGACGTGCTGCGCTCGTCGCTGGCCGAGGCACAACTGATGCGCGCGGTCCGCATTGGTGATGCCCTGACGCCCGCGGTGCTGCGCGGCATCCAGATGGACTCCGGAGCCGCACTTTCGAAGATCGTGTTGTCGGGCAGTGCGTTCTCAGGTTGGCGCTCGGCTCTGGCCACACAGAACATGGTTGCGTCCTGGGCGAAGACCCAGAACTTTGTCTCCCAGGTAGCCATCTCGCCCCGCTTCCTTGAGGAGTTGCGGGAGGTGACGCGCATCAACGTCCGGCTCTCGGAGGTGCTCGCGAACCTTCACCCGGCACACTCAGCGTTGGCTGTCCGACCGCTCGGCGCCTACCAGAGCTACCTGGGGCAACTGCCCACCACGCTCACCCGCCGGCAGCAGGTGGTGTCGCGGGCGGCCGGCCATGGCATCAACGGCCTACTGGCCACCGGAGTCCTGCTGGAGGTCGGGCCGGACGCGGATGTCGAGACACTGGTCCCTTTGGTCAATCGCGACGTCGTCGAGGCGTGGACGGCGGGGCCCGCGGCCGTCCGAACGGAGTTGTACGAGCGGCTGGGCAACCTCGAGTCTTCGGTCCCTGAGCTGCTTGAGGGCGCGTGGCACGACGTCGTGCACCCGGCACCGGCCCGCCTGGTGACGATCGCCACATGCGCCGTCGAGGCGATCGATCGTTCTCTGCGCGCGGCCGCACCTGACTCCGACGTGGAGACCTGGATCCCGACCAGCGGCCGCAAGTCCGGACTTCTATGCCAAGTCAGGCAACCTGACGCGAGCAGCGCGCATACGGTTTGTCTTGCGGACACGCAAGGGAGATCGCCGGCTCGTGGAGGAGCAGGCCACGGCGCTCATCGTCAGCTTCACGATGATCGGCAAACGTTTGGAGGCTGCCAAGCACGCCTCAGAAGGCGATGTTGTGGCGGTGCGGTGCTACCTGTTGTCTGCCGAGGCGCTTCTCGCTCAGCTGTTCCTTGCGGTGTAGGCGCCAGCGGGAGCTGCCCCGGGCGCCGCTGCCCGCCGTCTGACAGCGCCCCCGGCGGGTGCGTCGAGGGCCCCGGTTCGGTGGTCCTTCACCTTCAGGTCCCGCGCATCGCCGCGAGTACCGCATCACGAGCGTGAGATGCCCTCGGCTGTGGTAGTGCCGCCCCCAGTGGCACGTCCCAGTCCCTTCTGGTGGGCTTGGCGCGCCAGGCCTGCGTCATCTGCGGCCCCGCGTCTTGCTTGGCTGCGGCGGCGAAGGCCACGTATGCCTGGCGGACTTCATCAGGCGCATGGATGCTCAACCAGCCTGTGTAGAGGCTGATGCGCGACTGCACGTCACTGACGTGGGTGGTGACGCCCATCCTCGCCCCCGGGCTGCCATCACGCCGCCGGATTCGGTACGGAGCCTCGAGATAGTCCTCGACGGCCCGCAGCGCTTCGGCGTATCCCGTGGCTCTCTGGTCGCGGCGGGCGCTTCGCTGCTGAGCGGAGTAGCCGAAGACTGCCACGGCGGCGGCAAGGAGCCCGGCGGCCACTGCCGCGATGATGGTCGCCCCCTCAGACCAGGTGAAGTACGTGAACAAGCCGGCGGGCTGCCCCGCCAGGGCATGGGCACATGTGGTTGCGCAGGTCATGAGCATCATCTTGTGTTGCTCCCCGGGAACCCGTGCGGGGCCTGCGCACCCAACCACTCGCCACCGGACCACCCACCAGTCGTCCGCCAGTGGTGCTCGAAGAACAGGTGGTCGCGGGCCAGGTCGAGCAGCGTCAGCAGGCCGAGAGCTGAATGCCAGCGCCGCTCCGGAGGATCGTGGGGGAAGAACAGGCACAGGCTGTCGTCCGTGGGCATCCGGTGAGGCGACGGCAGCCCCCGTTCGGCCCACACCCGTGGGTAGTCCTGCGCCGCCAGGCCGTACGTGTTGTATGTGGGCGCGTGCTCGAAGCGGACGCTTACCGCCACCGGAGCCAGAACGCCCGGCACCTCCAAGTGCGTGCGGTAGGTGAGCGCGTTGAGCGTCCTCTCGGTGGTGATGGGGTACCCGTGACAACGTTTGGCGTCTCGTTCGAACGGCGCCCACCACGCGACCTCATGGGCGAACCAGGTACAGCTACGGTTCGGGCTCGGCCGGCGAAATGCTTCGCCGGCCGACGCAGGAGCTGCTGGGTGGCACGGGTCAGACGGTGACCTCACGGTGCCCACGAACGCACGTTGGACCTCGGGCGGCCAGCTCCCGCCCCGACCCCGGTGAGTAGGGACGACGCCCCGACCTTCTTGCTATCGCGGATCTTCTCTGCAGTGAGCCTGGCTGCCTCCTGGCCGGCCACCGCGGCCTGGTCCGGGCGCGGCAGCATGTCCTGGTCGTTGAAGAGCTTCGCAAGCTCGTCGACGGCCAACAGGTGGTAGCCGTCCTCCTCGAGCGAGATGGCCCGCTCAAGACGGGCGGCTGCGTCGCGGAACATGCGCACGACCTCGGTGCGGGGGATGTTCGTCTTCAGGGGTTTGTCGGAGACCCTGGCGGGGTCCTCGGTGTCTCCGGCTGCGAGCTCGTCGGCGGCCTCAGAGAACCACTGGCGCAGCCCGGCCACCAGCGCGGTCGGCGCCGTGATGATGTCCAGCGACAGGGCCTTGATGTGCCAGGAGCACACGGGCTTGTCGTGCTGACGGCTCCAGTGCTTCAGCAGGCGCACGATGCGTGCGTACGCCACCTCGGTGGCGGCGATGGCGGCCAGTACCAGCTCGGTGTGCCTCTCCGGGTCCGAACGGTCCCAGCTGTCGTAACGCGGGATGTACAGCCCAGCGGCGCTTGGGTTGGGAATGGCGACGATGACGTCGGCGGTGAAGTCGGGCCGGCCAGGCGCTACGGGGTCACGGAAGCGGATGAGGATGGAGCGCTTGCGGCCCTTGACTTCGACGGCCAGGTCACCATAGGTCGGCTTCAGGCCCGAGCGGAGGGCGGCGGCGGCGCGTTGCTTCAGCTCGCCCGGGCCGCGCCCGCCCGGGCCGTAGAGCCCGTCGGGGTCGTCGACGACGACGCCCAGGTCGATGTCAGCCAACGGCGTGAGCGCGTCGCCGTGGGCGACGCTGCCGTTGACGTAGATGCGTGACCCGGGGAACTCCTTGACCAGTACGGCCCCGATGGCGGCCCGGCGGATCCGTGCCTCGGCCAGCTCCGTCTTGGCGACCTCGATGGCTCGCCGGGCGAGGTCGAGGGTGTGCTCCAGGGTGGGGCGGGGAGTGGGTGCAGGCGAAGTGCTCATCTCGTGTCGTCTCGTTTCTCGCCGGCGTGACCCGTGGGCGCGCGCACCGGCGTCGCGCTCGCCCGAGGCCCATGTTGGGCCTCTCATTAAGGGCAGACGACGTAACTCCCCGAAGGCGCAGCCACGAAGCTGAACGGGCGTGGGTGCGTGTCAGGAGCAGTCGGTGCAGCGATCTGACCCGTCGGGAAAGAGGTGGGCCGCCTTCACCAGGAAGCAGGTGTTACAGGTCTTCTCCCGAACGCGTTCGCAGTCGCAGCGTGCACATTCCGGGCACGTTGGAGCATGGCAGCGAGAGCAAGCCGGCTTGAACGTCTCGAACTCGTGCCCGCACCACTGGCATACCCAGTAACGCCCACGTGGGCGGTCCTCGACCGCCGGCAGGTGGAACCCTGTCTCCCACGGTGCATGCTCAGTCACCAGGACCAGGACGACCATGCCACCGATGTCGGCCGCTTGGGAGTACAGCTCCTGCCCGCCGAGAATGCCGTCCCGGTAGACCAGCCGCGTGCGACGGTCGCGGGCCTGGTGACGGCGGTCGCGAACGGACCGTTGGACCACAGGTACTGTTA
>Ga0209014_10001300_pt1 | contig 14664 bp, 23 predicted proteins | sample BarGraNGADG00212_FD_184491 | JGI IMG/M metagenome (GOLD analysis project Ga0209014, IMG submission 184491) | Arctic peat soil microbial communities from Barrow, Alaska - Barrow Graham LP Ref core NGADG0002-212 (SPAdes) (version 2) | ecosystem: Environmental > Terrestrial > Soil > Wetlands >...
AAAAAACGTCAAACGCTGTAAACCTTGGTATTAGTGGCTTGTGGCTTGTTTATTTTTTAAAATTATCCCTCGAAACACGATAGTTGCGTCCCTCGAAACACGATACCTGTCCCTCGAAACACGATAGTAAATCCCTCGAAACACGATAGTAAATCCCTCGAAACACGATAGTAAATCCCTCGAAACACGATACCTATTTTCGCTTTACCGTCACTAAATCGTCCTCGATGCTGTAGCTTTCCAGAAAGTCAATTTTCACTAATTCATCAAGGGCTGCTTTTAGATTTTCTTTAAATTTTGCTAATCGCTTGGTTTTGCTTCCGGACAGTTGGTGCAAGGTAGCCACTTTTACGGGATATGGTGCTTTGTGGCTGCTGTAATACCCGTGCAGGAATTGCGCCATGGGTTTTTTTCTTAACGTGATCCTCTGTCCCCAATCAATAGCCGTCCAGTCACTTTTTCCATAGAGTTTGATCAAATCCAGACTAAGTTCAAGCCGATAATGGCTTGTGGCTTCAAGCTTTTCATAGCCAATGATCAATGACCGTGAAAAGGTTTTGCCATTAAAGGTAATTTTCACCTGACAGGCGGTTAGCCGGTCTATGCCTTTTTCCAGTCGATCATATTCAGCTTTTCCGGTATTGATCTGCAAAGATTTAAGGATTTCATAGGCGGTAAATTCGCATATATTGCTTAAAGGCTGCTCCTTGGCTAAATGCACAAGGGTTTCCCAGAGCGTCAAGTCGTCTTGGTTTAACTGCTTACCTGTGTATTTGATAGTGAATCCTTGTTGACTCGCTAAAATTGCACCATCCAAATAAGGGCGGTCTTTGTTGTCTTGACCTTGAGTAGCAGAAAAGAGAGCTGATCTTAAAAAGCTGTTAGGTGTTCCGCGTTTTGCATCGGGACATTCTGGAAGCAAAATATCTTTGGCCAAACTGCGCTCCGCACTTTTCTTTTCAAGTTCTTCAAGTTGCTTTTGCGTGTTCGGGTCTATGTTCGCGGCTTGGGTAAGTGTCGACACGGGTTACCTAAATCTTTCCAGTCAGTCTAAAAATCAAACCGGCAATAATCGTTATCTGTAACAGTCCCACGGCCACAACCCAGCGTATAAGTTCGGCTTTGGTTTCGGCTATCTTGAAGTTAAACGTTAGATCGAGTTCTTTTATGTCCCGTTTAAGAGCCGTTTCCAGTTCTTTTAAGTCGCGTTTGGTAGCCAGGTCATCCAGTTCGTAATCATGTCGTGCCTGCTCCAGCGTATTAAACGCAGTGGTTTTTGTAGGTCAGTTAAAACTTCCGCCTGTTCCTCACTGAAGCCAGCGCCTTTTAATCGCTTAACAAATTCGTGGGTATCGAAAGCTAATGCTGTCATTGGTCAATTGCTCAAGGGTTAGTGTTTAGGCAGGAGCAAATCGCTTTATGTCCAGTTTTTTAGCCTTCTTTCGTGTTTGTGCAAGCTCGTAAAGTGCTTGCTGTTGCATCCAGCTTTCCGCGCTGCCACCAAAGCCCATAGATAGACGCAAGGCCATTTCTGGTGAAATTCCTGAGTGACCGTTCAACAGTTCTGAAAACGCCTTACGCGTCACGCCCAAGCCCTCTGCGGCTGCGGTGACTGTCAAGCCTAAAGGCTCCAGGCAAAGCTCCCGGATAACTTCGCCAGGATGTGGTGGGTTCAACATAGGCATAGGTTTTCTCCTTTTAGTGGTAATCAACTAAATCAACGTCGGCAGTGTCGCCGTAGGCATCGAAACGAAAGACAAGCCGCCAGTTTCCTGACACTTCCACGGCATAAAACCCGGCCATGTCGCCTTTAAGCAGGTGCAATCGCAAGCCAGGAAAATCCATATCAGAAGGTGTGCGGCTCACTTCCAGCCGGGCCAGCAAAGCCCTACTAAGCCTCTTTACCTGATCTTACCGGACTCCACGGGTATTGTCGTCCTCATAGATTGCTTTCAAGTCCTTGTGTCGGAAGTTCTTAATCATGTTTATTGTAATAACCTATAACGTATTAAGTGTCAATTATTGATTGACATATTTGTCCGACATACGCAATGAATATAATCGACTAAACTAACGATATGAACATTAATTAGTCGGTATTTAGATTTTAAATAACATTAACGACATTGGACATCAACAATCACCACAACATGGAGACAAATCAATGAACACCCAATACGGTAAAACACAGACAACACAACTCACCGAGGCACGTAAATTCCTAATCTGGCTGACTGATGATTACCATCACCCGATTTATGATTCCAGTCACCCGAAGCATAAGGCTTGTTACGCAGCATTAAGACAGCTTGAGGAGGCCATAGAGGCGGCAACACTAATGCCAGTTAAGGGATTGGGAAACAATGGAACGAAAAACCCGGTTAAGACAGTCGTAAAACCATAAAGCACTGGTTTCCGTACACTAGCCATTTACGACAGAGTTTCCCGTATCTTTTTAGAGGTCATTTCAAAGCAATTTTGGCAGGAGCACTGTGCCTCTGTCTTGGTTTGCTGCTTCCCCCTTTAAAGCCATCGTTCCCGTCATCACCTCCTGTGTCGGCACTATCGTCGCCCTGATAGCCGCCATTGTAGGTGTCATTATGTACTTTGGCCCGGGTCTGGGGGGGGGTTGATATGAACACGTCAAAACACGATCAAGAAGATATCGAATCCACACAAATATTGGTTATTTGTACAAAAGTGATGGTCGTTATGCTGCTAGTTGCACTCGCTATTTTGCTTTTTTGGAAGTTCTAGCCACGAACGATTACCAAGTTGAAATCCAAGTCAAAAAAGGTAAGCAGGCTGTCTGCTTGTTCACCAGGGTGTATGCCGATTCCGAAGCTGAAGCTGAAGCCAAAATCAAAGGCAAAAGGTTTGCCAACAGTCTCGGCCGGTGGCATGGTTACCAGGCGCAGTGCTCCTGCTCTTGCTCTGCTACCGGCTTGGGTGCTTTGGGTTGTACTGCGAGTCCTGCACTGTCCAGCTTTCCAAACGCTATCATTGTCGCTTGCAGGATCGCGTGACACCCATCAATGCCATATTCATCAATGGCAGTTAACGCCTTGCGATAGCTTTTGCTGTTAACCATAGCCTCAAACTTCATTGTGCCTACCGTAACGGTTAGCTTTGTCTGTTTTTTGCCTTCTGAGTTAACGCGGGTAATAGATGCTGGATCAATAACCAGTGTCACCTTGGCGCTTTTCGCAGAAGCCTTGGCATCACCTTTAGGCAATACTTGCGCTTGTGCGTTTGTTTCCTGATCGCCTTGAATGCTTGGATTTTTAGGCGCAGGTTCTAGTTGCAACACTTTGTCTGTGCCTTTGATGTAAACGGGTATTACTTCAGTCATGGTTATCTCCGGTTGTTGCCGCTGCTTTAGCTTTTTTAGAGGCACGATACGCAGCTTGATATGCTTTTATTTTTTCACGGTTTTCAGCGTAATACTTAGCACTTGCTGCTTTAATCTTTTTAAGGTTATCGGCGTAATAGACTGTTTTTTCAGCCTTAATTTTTTCAGGATTAGCTGCGCGATACTTAGCTTGTTCTGCTTTAACTTTTTCAGGATTAGCTGCGCGATACTTAGCTTGTTCTGCTTTAACTTTTTCAGGATTAGCCGCACGATACTTAGCTTGTTCTGCTTTAACTTTTTCAGGATTAGCCGCACGATAAGCAGCATGACGCGCCCTGTCCTTTTCTTTCCTCAAAGCAATTGCTGCATCGTCAATTTCTTTTTTACTCATAGTGCAATACCCCGTAACGCTGCCCTTGCCTGCTGAATGAATCCGCTTGCTACTTCTGGCTTACTCGGTTTTGACTGCCCGAACCCCTGCCAGATAGGGATTAGTGGCTGCACTCCCTGATTCGTTGCTGTAGTGGCCCCCACTGGCTCGAAAGTGCCATTATTAGCGTCTCTTACCAGCCCGGCTAGGTAGGCGCATGGGTTCTTAACCCCGCCCCTTGAAACGTAATAAGCAAGGGCAAAGAGTACCTCCGGTTGTAAGGCGGCATCTTTGCATTTCTTGATGGTGTGCTTGGCGTTCTTGAGTTGGTCGGGTGTCAGTTGTGGCGGATACTCCAGCACAATCGTTTCAGAAGAAGAAACAACAAATGGCTCTTGTATCAGTTCCTGTGCGGGTATTGGCTCAGGGTCTGGAAGCGGTATCGATTCGTGTTGTTGTTCTTTTTTTTCTAAAGAGTTTTCTCTTTCTAATACGGTATCAGAAGTGAACTGTTCAACGGTATCAAATGTAGACCGTTCGATTATACGCGGGCTGGAAGGTTGTTCTGTGCTAATAGACGATGGGTAGAATTGCCATTTTGTGAACTGGAATTTTAAGCGTTCATAGCTGGCATAGCCGTGTTCGCGTAACCACTTGAGATATTTTTTTACCGTTGACATGGAAAGACCGAGCGTTTTGCAAATGTCGGTTTTATTGAATTTCCAGCCAGGTATTTGTTGCCGTTTTATCCCGTAACAGTGAATCATGAATGCTGCTGACGGCATTTTACTGAATAGCGCTTCGTCTGAAGCGGGTGTGAATTGGTAGGTGATAGCGGCCATGTTATAACCCCCCACTGATTTCGTTGCTTTTATCTGTTAAAAAGCATTTTATTTTTCCCGACCTGCTTATTTTGGTATCAATGTAGCCATTGTCTTGTAGCCACTTTATAGCCTTAAGCGCGTCTTTTTTAGTTAGTCCTAAGTTCTTTCTTAGTTCAACTAGGGAAGTACCTTCGCTTGATATAAGGCTTGTTATGGAGTTTGAAGTTGGTGCTGTTTTGGCTACCGTTTGTATAATTATCTTTGACATGTGTAAAACCCTTTCTTGATTTCACACATAGGCGCATTTAGAATATGGCTATGCGCGAATCAACCTGGAATTGACTAGCGACAAGTTAAGTGGATTCGTCGCCAAACGCCCACCTAACGCTTAAAAGGCTGTGTAGCAATACATGGCCTTTTCTGTTTTTAGAATATTGCAAAACGCGGCTGTTCTGCAAGTTTTCTGTGTCGATCACACACCAATGGTTAATTAAATCTTACCCGTTAGCCTGAAAATCAATCCTGCAATAATCGTTATCTGCAACAGTCCCACGGCCACAACCCAGCGTATAAGTTCGGCCTTGGTTTCGGCTATCTTTACGTCAACCTGTTTAAACTCCAGGCTAACCGTCAGTTCAAGTTCTTTAATATCGCGTTTTAAAGCCGTTTCCAGTTCTTTCAGATCCCGCTTGGTAGCCAGGTCATCCAGCTCGTAATCATGTCTCGCCTGCTCCAGCGTGTTAAGTGCTGTGGTTTTTTGCAGGTCAGTTAAAACTTCAGCCTGTTCCTCGCTGAATCCCGCGCCCTTTAATCGCTTAACAAATTCGTGGGTATCGAAAGCTAATGCTGTCATTGGTCAATTGCTCATCAGGATTATTGTTCTGGATCAATGACGCTGATAACGCGGGATACAATTTCATCCATTGTCACTGTATCCAGTGTTTCGATATAGCTCGCATTACCGGCACGAACACGGGCATCAATATCGAAGGAACATACGCGGTTACAAATGGCTACACCCGTCGTGTCATGCCCAATAATCGGCACTGCCAAGCCTTTTATCCTGGAGAAATTTCCGCCACTGGTGACAGGCACTGTCATAACCACACCCAGCGCATTAATTTCTTTCTGGGTGATGACCACGAAACGATGCCTGTTCTTCAACTCGCGCCCGGCTACCGGGTTGGGATCAATCCAATAGACATCCCCGATATTAATGGTTCTACGGCTCAAAGTAGTTCCCGGCCAACAGGTTCAATTTCCAGTGACCAGGCCAGGTCTGCATTGAGTTCGTCCATGATTTCAGGTGTTACGCCCTCCATCAGTTCGGCTAAGGTGTAACGCTTACGGTTATTGCGGTTAACAGGACGCAGCGTAACCGCGCCCTCGCTAAATTCTATCGACAGTGTTGCCCCGACACCAATATGCAGTGTCCTTAATACGTCAGGCGGTATTGTGATAACGGAAGCGCCGCCTTGTTTGCGGATGTTGACTGTGAGCATGCTAAATCCAAAGCTGTTATGTGTAGCACAAAATAGCATAATGAACGATTAATAGTCAATGTCGATAGTCAAAATCAAGGCCGCTTTGACTTGAAGTTGCTGCGCATTGGTCGCGGCTAAGTTCTCAAGCTATTCGCGGCCTTTGTGCTTAATGATGCGTCGTTTCCTCTTGTTGACTTTAAATATCGCGCGTAGCATATTGGCTAAAGCTCCACGGGTTTCGGACTGTGGCTCGGCCTCTTTATGGGATGCAGCAGGTATTTTGAACGTACCTGTGGAGTCTTTTTCTATCACTTTCAGTAGCGTTCAGGCGGCCCGTTCCGGTTTTAGTGTCGGGAAAAGCAACAATGCTGTATTGCTTATCGGAAGCAATAGAAAGGGGGTTCGCTCCCTTTTATGAGTGATTCAACAATCTGCTTGTTAATAACACGAGCCCCTCAATGGATAAAAAATGGGTTTATAAAGCTCATCCGGCCAGCTTATCGCCTCAACACACCGGTTACGCAAACTCTCTGAAGATTCGCCAAGCCTACGGACTATCTCAATCCCATCGCAAACATAGCCAATCGGGTCAAGGTCGCCGGGCTCAACAATAAAGTGCACAATTTGGATAGTGTCTGTTTCAATAAACATGGCTGCCTCTAACTTAAGTAATCGGGTTTTTAAACTCATTAGACGGCCTTAATGCGGTTCCCATTGCGTTTTTGATTGCAGCAATAATGTCTGCTTCGCTCGGTAATTCAAATCGACAACCAGCCTTGTTCAATCTTTCGGCAAGTTCGGCAAGTTTAAGGTGGTCACCCTGCTCGTCATTTTTTTGTGCTTCCAACTTAGCCAATCTGAGTTTAACGCTCATTTTTAGCCTCCAGAACTTCAAGCCGCCGGGTTAGGTCGTCAATTTCAACAATCTTTGACTGATTCGCCAAGGCTGTTATTAACTGACCGCCTATGTCGGGTGGTATCTGCCCGGCCATCGTAGCCTTGATAATCTCGCTGCCCTGTTCTGCCAATGTGCTTTTTACAGGCAAGGATATTGCCATAGCTTGTGGCTTCAATGACGGTGTGATTCTATCCAAAAGCATCTTGCAGGCCTGCATATCGCCATCAATAGCGGCATTAATAACAGCTTGTAAAATATCATCGGCTTTTCCCTCTATCGCCTTCCTTAGTTTTGCGCCGGGTGTCTTGCCTGCCGTTCTGCCTTTGGGATTGCCTGATACTCCAGGCTTAAATTTTTGTGTTGGCATCTTCTGTTCCTCTCCTGCTTTATCAGAGAATTAAACCTATATTAGCCCTTGTCGACTTCCGTGTATCTTAGCCAGGCTCTTGGCGTAATACCTATCAAGCATCCACTTCGGCCAGGTGTTGATCTGCTTCCAAACGGGATGCTCTACCTTGCCCGGCTCGATTTCCCGGTTTCGCGCTATGGCTGCTAAAGAAAGTCCGGCTTTTCTGGCTTCCTTATCCGTGATTATTCGGCCTAAAATCGTTTCGTTATAGGCCAGCACTGAATAAGGCGTTTCGTCGCGTGGTGCGGCTTGTGTGGGCTTTTTCTTCTTCTTCGGTTTCACTTGTTGCGCTGCTGGTTGTGCAATCGGTTTCGGTGCGTGTTGCGCTACCAGCTCGGCTTCCAATTCAGGTGTCATCGTGTAGTTTTTTCCAAGCTTTCCGTCTGCCAATGTCCCAAAGAACGGCTTAAGCTCTTTGCCTGCTTTAATTTGCGCTGCCGCCCACTCCTTGAATGGCAATTCTATTCCCAATGTTTGATGTAGCTCGGCTGCGTTCATGACGGTGCACTCCTATTGTTTCTGTATTGGTATAAAAACATGCTGTGTGCCAGCGTCCGGCCAGTCCACCGAATCACGGCATCGGGTGCGTAGTTCTTCGGTTGTCTCGCCACTCTTACGCATAATTTTATGGTCGCCACACCTGTAACCAACAGGCTCAATTCCAGGCGTACCATAGAACCGCGCTTGTTTTACCGGCTCACTAACCTTGGCCGTTTCTTCGATAACTTTCTTTCTCATGGTTTATCCTTGATGGCTAACGCACATGCCAGCCCTGGAGCTGGTATATCTCGGCACGCTTTCGATAAGCCGCCTTGCCGAATGGGTGATTGTCGATAATGTCCAGAACATGAACACGCACCTTGCCTGGATATGGCCTGCGTCCCCTGCCAACGGTTTGTATAAGTCTTGTCGCTGTGGGATCCGAACGGTCTACCGATGCGCTCACGGGTGAACCAAATATAATCGCGCCTACATGCGGCCAGTTAATGCCCTCGCTCAATAATGACAGTGTGCCAATGATTAACGGACTATTGGGTGCGTCCTTCATGCGCTGTTCGCGTACTTTTTTGGATAATTGCCCATGTAACAGCAAGGCATTAACGCCATAGTCTTTAGCCAAGCTATGCAGTCTTTCAGCATGAATAACCGTTCCCGTCAGAACCGCCGTGCCAACATTCCGGCTCGATTTAATCGCACTGGCAATTAACAGCCGATTGCGATCTTCATCAGCGGCCAGTTGGTTGATAAACTCTACCCAGCTTTCCGGGTTGCCTTGAAAATTATAACGCAAAAGGGATACCGTAACCGGCAAAACCGAACCTTCTACTTCGCGTTCTTCGATTTCAGCCGCAACCGGACCAAGTGCAGCGTGTATCATCATTTCCAGATTGTCGCGCCGCTGTGGTGTTGCCGATAAGCCGAATCGGTACTTTGCGGCTTGCCGGTTGATTATGCTGTATGCCTGCACCGCCGGTATGTTGTGGCACTCGTCACAAATCACCAGGCCGTAATCCAATGATTCAGGATGCTTAACCAAGGTCTGCACCAAGGCCACGGTAAACTGTTCGCCTTCCTGCCATTTACCGCTACCAATCAAGCCACAATCCAGCCCGGTGAATTGTTTGATGGCGCCCTGCCATTGTTTGGCTAAATCCAGAGACTTCACCAGGACTAAGCAGCGCTGTCCTAAACGGGATGCTATTTCAATGCCCATTGTCGTCTTGCCGGCTCCGGTAGGCGCAACAATCACACCGCCGCCCGTAGTGAGTGCCAGTCGGATAGCACGCTCTTGATACGGCCTTGTCTTGACGCTGGTTGGTATCTTTACCGGGTGACTATGGCGTTCATCCTGAACCTGATCCGCACAGTGACCGACACCACGCGGGATAATTAGCCCGTCGTCTGTTTCTTCAAACAATTCCAGGGTAGCCGGTATGTCCCAAGATGCGCGTCCGAACTGTTCCGCTGCGTCCTTCTTGGGATTGCGAAAGGTAAGAACCTTCTTGATGCTCTTAACTTCCGAGCCGGTTAAGCCAGTGAGATAGATTCGGTCTGATATTGTCGCTTTCATGGCTGTGCCTTATCGACAATCAACGAATAACCGTTGTAATTGCGCCCTGCTGGTGACTGTTTTTTACCAAGAAAAGTGAGTGCTATCAGATCCCCGGTTTCCGCGCCTTGTGCTCTGAGATTCTCTTTAAGCCATTGGGTAAGCCAGGCTGCTGTAATCGCGCCGGTTTCATCCTGTATCAGCATTTGCCAATTCTCACCATACGGAGCTACCGCCTTTTGACTGCCCATCAATACACCTATGAGTGCTTTACCCGGTTCAGGCGTCCATGTTTCGGGTGCATGTGCGGCTTTTTGCCTGAGTTGTGCCATCCGGTCAACCAGGCTGGTTACTTCGTTGTTTTGGACTGTTGTGACTTCATTGTTCATGGTGGATTCCTTTTTGGTTCATGTTCACTTCGTTAACTCGGCAAAGATTGTTAGCCATTGGTTGCGTGTTTTTCATGCGCTTGTCCTTGCCGTTCATGTTCGGCTTTCAATGCTTTCTTTTTAGCCAATCTGTTGTGTGTCCGTGTGTCTGAGTTTTCCATGGTTCGAATCCTGTATCGTTAACCATTAACTGTGTAGTCATATAATGTAAAAAGCGTAGAAAGCTAAATATCATAGTAATCATAGAAAGTGTAGATAGCGTAAAAAGCGTAGAAAGCTTTGCCAGTCGTGGCTTACAGCGGCTCTTTGTGCTGACGTTTTCGTTTCTGAGCACCGCTTTCGATGTTGGATGCTGTCTTTTCCTGTGCTGCTTATTCTGCTTTCTACGCTTTTGCGCTTTTTACACTTTTTGCGTGTGGGGTAGTTTTTCAAGTTATTCACCTCGACTCGCATACCGATAATCTTTTTCGGTGATTGGCCTCTCCGTGCACAGTAGGCTGTAATGAAGCACTGTAGCTTTGCCTTCAGTGACCTTGCTCTCCCTCCACAACTTCCCTCGATACTTATCTAGCACCTTCGTTATAACTCTTAGCCCCATAGCCTGACGATTTGCCGCTGCTTTTATTAGTTCTGTTCGCCCGGTTACGCTTTCGTTAATAGTAGATACGATGGCCTCCATCGCCTCGGAATCCTTTTCTTGCTGCTCACTTTCCCACTTCACTCTTTCAGCTGCCTCTGTGTCCTCTTTACTTAACTTTTTCACCGAATTAAGCCTGTCCACCCACGCTACCTTTTCTGTGTCGATATATGAGAATCCCGCCGTCTTTTCATTGGCACCTCTTGTTTTTCCGTATTCACTGTCGAAAAGTACGCTCTTAACTCCGTTTTCAGTAGACGTTACATCTAACGTGTAAACACAATCGGCATCGTCTGGAATGTCTGAAACTCCACCAGCGACGGGTTTTCCATCCAGACCCTTATGCTTGTTCGTGTGACCTAGCATTATCACTGTCCCGCCGGACTGAACGAATCTCCTCACTGTCTGCATAAATGCGCTACCCAGTTCTTTATTCATGACATTGGTAAACTTTTTCATGGTGTCCAGTATTAGCACTGTTACCTTTGCTGTCCCGTTTCTTGTCATGGCGTCCAGGTCTTTTGTTAGTGTTTTTTCAGAGAATCCATTAATGCCAGGTGTAACCGATCTCACATTAAATGACTGCATCAACTCGGCCTTAATTATCATTCCGTTGTAATCGTCATCAGCGTTAATATAAAAAACGTCCATTCCATCAAGATTGCCATGTTTTGCCGACTCCCTTAATAGGTGGATAGTCAGTAATGTTTTCCCAGTTCCATGTCTAGCGTAGATAGCTGTTACTTGACCACGAAGCGCAATGCCTGGAAGAACAAATACGTCTGTCATCATCTTTTCTCGCATCTCATTAATGTTGTTGTTAAAGGAATACTTGTCGAATGTGAATGTTTCTGCGGTCTTTGCCCTGCCATTACTCATATTTAATCCATCATTAGGCCTTGGGTTTTGCTCCCCTATCGGCGGCAGTTCGTCATACGTTGGCATAGTTGAGTAGTCGTGCGGAATATCTTGTTGTGCAGTTTTGGCCTGTTCTGCCTGCTTCTTGGCGTGCTCAATCTGCTTGGCCTTGTTATAGGACACGCCACCAATGGCTAGAAGGTTGTCTCCCGCATCCTTCAAGGCCGCATCGTTATCGCCACCGTGAAATAGTGTGCAGAATGTCGAAAAAGAGTCATGCCCGCTCTTGCTACCCGCGACGAAAAGTAAATCGCTTGAGCTAAGCGTGTGCACTCGCAAAACGCCGTTATCATCAACTCGAACGGTCGCCGTATAATTGCCCGTCTCGCTAGATGGATGTCTGAAACTTTCGCCGCGTTGATCGTATCTAGTCTTAAGCATCCATTCATGGGGTGTGAAGGCTTGATTAAAAGCATTCTTAAACTCTTCAAACGCTTCCTGTTTGCTCAAAGTCCTAGTGCTATTATTAGGCAGGCTTAACGCGTCACGTCTGGTTATGGCTGCGTCTCTTGCTTCTTCGAGTGCTACCCTGGCGGCTTCTATGGTTTTTTTCTTGGCGGTTGCCTCATAGCCCCAGGCTTGCAGTGGACTGAAGTATTGCCCATTGCTGCTCATAAAATCTTACCGTCACGTTTTGACACGCTGCCATAAAACTCGCCCTTGTTAGGCAGATAACACAATTGAGCGGCTCCCTGATTCTTTCGGTCAGGCACGATACCCAATGCCTCTAGTTTGTCGTTCAGGATTTCTTGTGACAGTACCCAGGTTGCGCCATTCAACGGCTGTTGCAGGGGGATTAATAGCCGTGCTTTTTGATTATCGGCTGTAGCGGAACGGCTGTTGTACAACTCGAAGTCGCATCCACCTATAATTTCAGCAACGATGGTTGCTAAGTCGAATAAACAGGGCGGGTTCTTATCCAGGTCTGCCCAGAGCATGAAGAAGCTGCCTTCTTGCTCCTGTTCCTTAAAGTTTCTGGACCGGTATGTCGAAGGAATTAGCCATTGGGCTGGGGCTTTCTCTACTTGTTGCGGGTTATCGACTAACGCTCGAATGCCAGCTAAACCAATGGTTAAATAGGCTTTGAGTAGTTTGTCAGGCTTAGCGGGATCGGGTTCGTTGGTGTGATACTGGCCTATGCCAGAAGTCATATCGGTGTTGGGTAAATCGGCATTGAAGCGCGATTGAATGTGTTCGTACATGGTCGGTCATCCTTTTCATTGGATAAGCCGGGTTTTGCGTCCATATTTACGAGCTGGTACAATGACACTACGCGTGGTGGCGTATCAGTTCGTTTGTAAGATTCGCGAAAAAACCGGCAATTGATTCAGTTGGCGGTTTTTTTATGCCTGAGTGTTTTTCAGAGGTTGTTCGCCGCGCTCAAATGCCTCGACCTCGGACAATAAATAGCGCGTTGCTTTGCCAGCTTTGAATCCTTTCAATTTACCTTTTTGGGTGCGCCAACGGAAAATGGTTCGAGTGGATTTCTTCCAGCGCAAAGCCAACTCCATTTCACTTATGGAAAGATTTTGTGGTGCGTCAGCAGGTGCGGGTTTTGTAGCGGGATGTGTATGTTGTACGTAGGACATGGTAGTGCTCAAAGTTAAGTAAATTGGGCACCGAGCAGAATTGACTAAAAGCGTCGTCACTCAAGGAATGACAAAAACTCTTTTTATTTTGTGAATCGCGGTCTAAAATAATGTCGTTGTTCTAATAAAAGCAAAAACAACACTAACCTGTTTCCTGATTCGATACTGGTTTTTTTAGGAGTGTTCGACTACAAAATAAACATAATCACATCCGCCGGGATGCTGGTTAAAAAATCCGCCTGCTAAGAATTAGAGTTCTTAGCGGGCATTTTTTTGCCCGGCGGACTGGTCTCAAGACATTGTTTTCAATGTGGCTGACATTATTACACTATATTTGTTTTTAGCCAATGAATTTTAAGAAAAATAATCCAGCTAATTCATTGTTTTAACAGGTGTTAATATAATTTCAATAAGTGTGTTTTTTGGACAGCCTTCAACTCGGTTTTTAATAATGGGAGTACAACCAATGCACCCAGATAACGCAGCCCAAATATACGCCAACCGCCAACTAGAATCGGTCATGGCGGAAGTTTTCAAGGCTGACGATCAGCGCAAGAAAAGGAGACGCCTTAAGGATAGAGAGGGTAATGGTGGAAAGAACCAATTGTGTCTGTTGTTAATTTTAGTGACGCTGATTTCGGTACTGACTTCAATAGCTGTTGCGACCACTTACATATTGCAGGTTTGTGCATTTCGCGCACACTAATACCCCAAGACTGGCTAGTTTTTAGCCAATCTGAGTTCAAACCAGAATCGGCCTAGTACCTGGGCGTATTGGTAACAGACTTATCCACCGAATCTGTTGATAACAAGCAACTTATGATAGAAGCTAACACAACATGAGGCAAATCGCTGTATAAAGGTTTTTAATGAATTTCCAGAAGTGTTATCAAATTCGACTGTTCGGTCGAATTTGAGTAAAGAAGCATGTGGGATAGACTTTGTTTAGAGCCCGGGCGATTAAGTTGATCCCTCGCATGTATATGTAGCCTGCTGGCGTCATTAAATGCCCGAATCTTTCCATCTTCCCTGGCTTTTCCCCATGAGTTGTCTTAAAGTTATATTGACACTCGGGGGTTTGAGGGAGACTGCGCGAGTAAGTCCCGGGGCTTTGCCGATAGAGTCTTCGAGTGTTATTTCTTCTACCTGATGAGGTTCAGGGGCTTCGGCTGTTGACCGATGTTTACCTTGAGCCTCTTTTTTTCAGCTTCAACCTTCTGCATAACCTAAGTTCGCCCGAACAGCTTTTGCCATAGCCTTGACTTGGGTTGCTCTGGTTCCGGCTTCTGCTCCGGTTGATGGGTCAAGAGCATAGTTGCTTGATTGCGCCAATGGTCACGGTCGGTTTTTAAATCCTCGATCTGTGCCAATAACTGTGTGCGTTCCCGTTCCAGCATTTGCGTCAACTGTGCGGCTGTTTCTTGCTGTTGTGTTGGTGTTGCTTCGCGTTCGATTGCCTGTTGTGCAGGATACACCCTAAATAATTCGCAGGGTTCTATCTGCCATTGGTTCTTATCATCCCTTCCTGCGCTTAATCGCCCTGCCCGTATAGCGTCAAGGATGGTTGATTTCTGTTTTCCGGTGGCTTTTTCGGCCTGTCCGAGTGTTAAAGCTGGCATGTTCGGTTAGTTGTCTATGGGGTTGCTTAGGAACGAGCACGAAATAACTTGAGCAACTTATAAAATTGCCGCTTCAGGCATGGCGACATAATTCCATTGGCCCAGATGCTTATCAAATACAATTC
>Ga0209014_10001301_pt1 | contig 14651 bp, 14 predicted proteins | sample BarGraNGADG00212_FD_184491 | JGI IMG/M metagenome (GOLD analysis project Ga0209014, IMG submission 184491) | Arctic peat soil microbial communities from Barrow, Alaska - Barrow Graham LP Ref core NGADG0002-212 (SPAdes) (version 2) | ecosystem: Environmental > Terrestrial > Soil > Wetlands >...
GGCGCAGGAGGGGCAGGCGGGAGCGCAGCTCCGTGCCATCCGGAAGGAGTGCGGCTTCACCCTGCGCGACGCCGCGATCCGGAGCGGACTGTCCACTTCGTTCATCTCGTCGCTCGAGCGCGGCGTCACCGGCGCCTCGATCGCCACGCTTCGACGGCTCGTGGAAGCGTACGGCCGCACGGTCGGCGAGCTCCTGCGCGGGGCGGCGCCCGAGGGCGGCCGGCTGGTCCGCCCGCCGGAGCGCCGTGTGCTCGACGCCGGTCGCGGCATCCGCATCGAGGACCTGTTCGCGGGCGTGACCAGTCTCGAGTCACAGCTCTTCGTCCTTGCGCCGGGCGCCTCGTCCGACGGCTACTACCGGCACGCCGGCGAGGAGTTCATGTACGTCCTCGCGGGCTCGCTCGGCGTGTGGCTCGACGACCCGGGCGAGTTCTACCGCCTCGAGCCGGGCGACGCGCTCACCTTCCCCTCCACCCAGGACCACCGCATCCAGGCGCTCGGGCAGATTGAGACCCACGTGCTCTGGATCAACACCCCGCCGACGTTCTGACCCAGCGCCCAGGAGGACCGCCACGATGACCCAGACCGTCCCGTCCCCCGCCGCCGCCCTCCCCGACCGATCCGTCGTGCCGCCGGTCTGGAGCCGGATCACGAACCTCGTCGTGGACCACGGCGAGGGCTCATGGCTGGTCACGCCCGACGGGGAGCGGTACCTCGACTACACGTCCGGGATCGGCGTGACGAACACCGGTCACGCCCACCCGCGCGTGGTGGCCGCCGTCCAGGCGCAGGCCGCCAAGCTGCTCCACGGCCAGCAGAACATCGTCTACCACGAGGCCGGGCTCCGCCTCTACCAGCGCCTGGCCGGGCTGCTGCCGGGCGGGCCCTGGTCGGCCTTCCTGTCCAACTCCGGCGCCGAGGCGGTCGAGGCCGCCGTCAAGCTCGCCCGGGTGGTCACCGGCCGCCCCGCGATCATTGCGTTCCGGTACGGGTTCCACGGCCGCACCGCCCAGACGATGGCGCTGACCGCCGCCAAGGACGTCTACCGGGGCGCCTTCGAGCCCCTCCCGGGCTCGATCTACCACGCCTCGTACCCGTACTGCTACCGCGCCGCGGGCGGCGCCCACGACCCGGCCGACTGCACCTGCGACTGGGAGGCGCAGCTGGACCTGCTGTTCCACCAGCTCGTCTTCCCGGACAGGGTGGCCGCCATCATCGTGGAGCCGGTGATCGGCGAGGGCGGGTACATCGTGCCGCCGCCCGGGTTCCTGCCGCGCCTCCGGGACATCACGCGCCGGCACGGGATCTTGCTCATCGCGGACGAGGTCCAGACCGGCTTCGGGCGGACCGGGGAGATCTTCGCCGTCCGCCACTGGGACGTGGAGCCGGACATCCTGGTCATGGCCAAGGGCATCGCGTCGGGGTTGCCGCTATCCGGGATCCTGGCCCAGAAGTCGATCATGGACCGGATGCCGCCGGGTTCCCACGGCGGGACCTACGGCGGCAACGTCGTGTCCTGCGCCGCGGCCATGGCGACCCTGGACGTCATCGAGGACGAGGGTCTGGTCGAGAACGCGCGGGTCCGCGGCCGGCAGCTGCTGGACGGCCTGCGGCGGATCACCGCCGGACGGGCGTCCGTGGGCGATGTCCGCGGGCTGGGCCTGATGGTCGCGCTCGAGTTCGTCAAGGCCGGCGAGGGCGACGGTCGGGTCCCGGACCCGGCGCTCACCAAGAGCGTCCAGCAGGCGTGCTACGACCGCGGGCTGCTGCTCCTCACGGCCGGCACGTACGTCAACGTGATCCGGATCATCCCGCCGCTGGTGACGACCGGAGAAGAGGTCGACCTGGCGCTGGGGATCATCGCTGAAGCCCTGGACGCCGCGGGCGCATAGGCGAACGGTTCGGCCGGGCGCCCGGCCCCCAACTCAGGCCCCGGTGCGGAGCCGCCGCAGCAGCTCCTCGTGCAGGAGTCCGTTGGAGCCCACGAACGACGGGGCGTCGATGCGCCGCTCGCCGAACACATCGGTGACGCAGCCACCGGCCTCCTCGATCACGACCAGCGGCCCGGCGAGGTCCCAGGTCTTCATCCCGGTCTCGAACATCGCCTCGGCGGCGCCCTCAGCCACCAGCGCGTAGCCCCAGAAGTCGCCGAGGCCGCGCTCCCTCCAGGCGGCAGCGAGCGTGTCATCGAACCCCGGCATCTGCCCCGAGGCGACGGTGTCGTTCCGGCTGCCGTAGAGCAGCTGCGCGTCCTCCAGCGCGGAGACCCTCGAGACGTGGATCCGCCGCTCCCCGTCCAGGCTCCGGTTCCAGGCGCCGCCACCGCGGTAGGCAAACCAGCGCTCGCGCATCGCCGGCGCGGAGATCATGCCCAGCTGGAGCTCGCCCTCGTGCTCCACCCCGAGCAGGGTGCCGAACAGGGGCACGCCGCGGATGAAGTTGTGGGTGCCGTCGATGGGATCGATGTACCAGCGGGTGGCGCCGGCACCGTCCTCGGTGCCGTACTCCTCCCCCACCAGCCCGTGGTCCGGGTAGCGGGCCAGGATCCGTGCCCGGATGTCCAGCTCGATCCCCTGGTCCGCCACCGTGACGAAGGTGCGGTCCGGCTTCCGCTCGAGATCCAGGTCGCGGCGGAAGTGCGCCAGCGCGATCGCGTCGGCCGCATCGCAGGCCTCGTGGGCCAAAGCGAGCCACTCGCGCATCGTGGCTTCCGGGACACGGGCAAGGGAGGCGGACCAGGACGGTCCGAAGACGGGCGATGTCATCGCCTGATGATGCACGGTCGCGGGAGCCGGTGCCGCTCGAGCCCGGGTGTCAGGCGCGGATGCGCTCGCCGGCCGGGTCGTAGAGCGGCTCTCTCGCCACCTCGAACGCGGTCCACGTCCCGAACACGTCCACCTCTCCGCGGGCGCCGATCGCCACGTCCGGCGGCAGGTACGCATACGCGATGCTCCGCTCGACGGTGAACCCGTACCCGCCGGACGTCACGCGTCCCACGATCCGCCCGTCGATCCGGACCGGCTCGTTGCCGAGGCACACGGACCGCGGGTCGCCCAGCACCAGGCAGCGGAGCCGCTTCCGGGGACCCACGGCCTTCGCCGTCACCAGCGCGTCACGACCCAGGAAGTCGCCCTTGTCCAGCCGGACCGCGAAGCCCAGGCCGGCCTCGTATGGGGTCTCCTCGGGGGTGATGTCGGCCGCCCACGCCCGGTAGCCCTTCTCAAGGCGGAGCGCGTCGATGGCGCGATAGCCGCCGGCGACCAGCCCGTGCCCCCGGCCCGCCTCCCACAGCGTGTCCCACAGCGTGGCGCCGTATTCGGTGGGCCCGTACAGCTCCCAGCCCAGCTCGCCCACGTACGTGACACGGATCGCCAGCAGCGGCACGTTGCCCACGGTGATCCGGCGGGCGGCCAGGTACGGGAACGCCGCGTCCGAGACGTCGTCCACCGTGGTCGCGGCCAGGATGTCGCGCGCCCGCGGGCCCCAGAGCCCGAACGCGACGTACGAGGACGTGACGTCGGTGACCAGGACGCTGCCGTCGGCCGGGGCATGCTTCCGGATCCAGGCCAGGTCGTGGTTGCCGAACGCGGTCCCGGTCACGAGCAGGAACCGGTCGCCGGCCGTCCGGGTCACCGTCAGGTCGCACTCGATCCCGCCGCGCCGGTTGAGCAGCTGGGTGTAGGTCACCGCGCCGATCTCGCGGTCGATGTCGTTCGCGCACAGCCACTGCAGGAGCGTGACCGCGCCGGGGCCCGCCACCTCGATCTTGGCGAACGACGTCTCGTCGAACAGCGCGGCCGTCGTCCGGGTCGCCAGCGCCTCGGCCCCGATCGCCGGGCTCCAGTGCTGTCCCGCCCATCCCCGCGGCCGGAGGGCCTCGAGCTCGGACGCGTCCAGGCTCCCCGCGGCGGCCGCCACGCCGGTCGCCGTGCCGGTCGGGACGCCGGTCGCCACGCCGGTCGGGACGCCCTCCGCGTTCGGCTCGAACCAGTTCGGGCGTTCCCAGCCGGACTTCTCCCCGAACACGGCACCGAGCTCCGCCAGGCGCGGATAAGCCGGCGACAGGCGGAGGGGACGGCCGGCCAGGCGCTGCTCGTTCGGGTAGTGGATGTCGTAGTAGGTGGCGTAGTTCTCGTAGCTGCGGGCCAGCGTGAACGCCCGGCTCCGGTACTGCGCCCCGAACCGGCGGATGTCCATCTTCCACAGGTCGAGCTCCGGCTCGCCCTCCACGATCCACGTCGCCACCTGGCGGCCGATGCCACCGGCGCCCGCGATGCCGTGGGCGCAGAACCCGGCCGCCACGAACAACCCGCGGACCTCGCTCTCACCCAGGATGAACTCGTTGTCCGGGGTGAACGCCTCGGGGCCGTTGATCATCCGCGTGACGCCGGCATCGGCGATGACCGGGACGCGCGCGATGGCCCCGTCCATGATCGCCTCGAACCGCGGCCAGTCCGGATCCAGCAGCCGGTGGTTGAAGTCCGGCGGGATGCCGTCGAGCGCCCACGGCGCGGGGTTGCGCTCGTAGCCGCCCATGCACAGGCCGCCGACCTCCTCTCGGAAGTAGACGAGGTTGTCCGGGTCCCGCAGCTGCGGCAGCCCGGGGTTCACGCCCTCGATCGGGCCCGTGAGGAGGTACTGGTGGGCCATCGGGATCAGCGGCACATTGATGCCCGCGAGGCGCCCGATCTCCGCCGCGAACATGCCGCCGGCGTTGACGACGACATCCGCCCCGATCGTGATCCGCTCGCCGCCGTGCTCCACGTCCACGCCCGTCACCCGCCCGTCTCGGACCCCGATGCCGACGACGCGGTGATGCTGCAGGATCCGGACGCCCCGCTTCCGGGCACCGGCGGCCAGGGCGAACGCGAGGTTCGAGGGATCGAGCCAGCCGTCGGTCGGCAGCCACACCGCGCCCAGCACGCCGTCGGTCGTCATCAACGGGAAGCGGTCCTGGGCCTCCTTCGCCGTGATGAGGTCCAGCGGCAGCCCGAACGTCTTCGCCCAGCCGGCCTGCCGCTGCAGCTCCTCGTAGCGGGCCGTGGTGGACGCCAGCCGGAGCGAGCCGACTTCGCGCCAGGAGGGATCCACGCCGGTCTCGGCCGCCAGGCGCCGGTACAGGTCCACCCCGTACATCATCATCCGGGTCAGGGTCACCGAGCCCCGGAGCTGGCCCACCAGGCCGGCGCTGTGGAACGTGGACCCGCTGGTCAGCTCCGCCCGGTCAAGCAGGACGATGTCCGTCCAGCCGAGCTCCGCCAGGTGGTAGGCGATGGACGTCCCGCCAACGCCGCCGCCGATGATCACGGCCCGCGCGTGCTCGGTCACAGTCGATCGCCTCCCTTGGACTCGTCGCTCGATCGCGGAAGCCTACCGGCGCCGGGCCCGCGGCGCAGGTTCGTCCCGCCCGGTGGAGGCTTCAGTCCCCCGCCACGTCGTGGAGCGCACGCTCGAACCGGGGAGACCCGGCGTTGGTGAGCAGGCGGTCGAAGTGCTCCGCCGCGTACGCCTTGAAGTCCACGTCCAGCGTGCTGATCCCCTGCTGGAGCACGCCCCACATCGCCTCGCGGAAGTCGGAAACCACGCGGAACAGAACCAGACGTGCCAGCCGATCGCGCCGGGGCACCGCCTCCACGTCGTAGGCGGCCAGGAACGCCGCGTCCTCGTCGGCCGTGAGGTCGTTGTTGACGCTGAAATTGCCAAGGTCGAAGAACGGGTCCCCCATCCCGGCGTACTCCCAGTCCACGATCCGCATCCGCGTCCCGTCGTCGATCAGGTTGCCGGGCAGGAAGTCGTTGTGGCAGGGCCGCAGCTCCAGCGGGTTCATCAGCAGCGCGAGCTCGATCCGTCGCCCGGTCGCCTGCGCCAGCGCGAACTCGGGCGGGATGGGCACGCCGCACTCCAGCGCCAGGGCCCGGTACGCCTCCACGATGCGCAGCGGGATGAACAGCCCCGGGATCGCCGGCCCCTCGTGGAAGCGACGCACGGAATCGGCCACCCGCCGGATCGTCTCCGGGTGGTGGATGTCGAGGTCCGCGATGGGCGTCCCCTCGATGAACCGCGTGACCAGGATCCCCTCGGGGCGCAGGAAGGCGACCACCTCGGCGCCCACGCCCAGCCCCGCCGCGGCGACCGCCGCCGCGTGCTCAACCTCGCGGCTGATGCCCAGCAGGTGGGTGTCGTTGCCGGCCATGCGGATGACGAACCGCTCGGTCAGCCCTGCCGCACCCACGAGGTAGTTGCGGTTGGTGATGCCCCCGGAGAGGACGGTAAGCACGAGCTCCCGGCCGGCGATGTCCGGCACCCGCTGCATCGCCGCGACGAGCTCGTCACGGAGCTCCCCGTGCAGGACGTCCGTCGTGCCGTCGCTCATGCTCCCTGGCCCCTCCGGTTCAGGCGAAGGACTTGAACGCCTCCGGGTAGCGGACCGTGCCATGGCACGAATCCGTCCAGGCGGGCAGCCGGCGAGCCATCCAGGCGGCGTCCGGCCAGGCCTCGGCCGGCGGGAGCAGGCCCGCGTCGCGAGCGCTCCCGAACCCGAACCGCGGGTAGTAGGAGGGGTGGCCCAGCAGCACGATCGCCGGGACGGCACGGGCAACCGCCAGGCCCACGGCGGTGGTCATCAGCGCGGATCCGACGCCGCGGAGCTGGACCTCGGGCAGGACGGCGATCGGCCCCAGGGCCAGGACCTCCCCCAACCGCTCGCCGTCCTCGTCCTCCACGGGGCACGGCGACAATAGGACGTGACCCACGACGCGGCCGTCCGCGTCCACGGCAACCAGCGACTGCCACCCGGCCGGCGCCTCGCGGCGGATGCGGTCCACGATGTCCGCCTCCTCGGGACCGGAGAACGCGGCCAGGTGGACACGGCGGACCCCCGGCTCGTCGCCGGGGGCCTCGAGACGGGTGGAGACGGGAAGCGGCGTGGCCCCGGTCACGAAGTCGCGGCCGGGGTCACCCGACACGTCAGCCCCCGGCCGCGGCCTTCAGGGCGGCGGGGATCGGGCGGGCCACCGGCACCGGTGCGATGTAGCGCTCGACCATCTCGAGCGAACCATTCACGTTGAGGGCCGTGAACAGGTAGGCGAGCTTCGCGCCCTGGGAGGCGAGGATCTCGTCCTTCGTCGGCAGGTCCCAGATCACGCGCTTGAACGGACCGATCGCCTTCTTGCGCGTGGTGTACAGGAACTGGTCCTCGGTCTGGCCGTCCTTGCGCTCGTCGGCGGCGTTCACGCGCAGCCAGGCGTGGATCTCGGCCATCAGCTCGGCCGGGAAGGCCGGGTGGTCGTAGAGCGCGTTCTGGAACCCCGTCGCGAGGTGGATCTCGGCGGTCTCGACGCCCGGGAAGTGGTGGAACAGCTCGTCGGGGAGGGTGGACGCACCGTGCTGGACGGCACCGGCCAGCCCGTGGGAGCGGGCGAGCTCACCGAGGGCCCGGAGCACCTCGAAATCCAGCTTCACCTCGGCCACGCCGCCACCGGGGAGCGGCACGCCACCGTGGGACGTCCCGGTCTGGACGCTGACCTTGGACAGGCCCTTGACGCCCGGAGCGCGCGCCTCCAGCTCGCGGGTGTACCCGTCGAGGTACGCCTTGAGCTCGGCGGGGCTGGAGTTCTGCTTGCCGACCTCGCCGATCTCGCCGCCCACGCTGACGGTCACGCCGTCTGTCTCGAGACCGCGGATCAGCGCCGTGAGCTCCGCGGCACGGAGGTAATTCTCCCGCTGCTCCTCGTCGAGGTTCGGCTTGGTGAGGTCCACCAGCGTGCTGCTGTCGATGTCGATGTTGCGGTAGCCGGCATCGATCGCCAGCCGGCAGGCACGGCGGATCTCCTCGGTCATGGCCTCGGGGTCCGCCACGTACTTCTTCGCGTTGAACTGGTAGTGGTCGCCCTGGATGAAGACCGGGCTCTTCCAGCCGGCCGCGATGGCACCGGCGAGGATCGAGGTGGCGTAGTCCATCGGGCGCTGGAAGGTGTAGGTCTGCTCGCTCCGAGCGAGCTCGAAGATCACGGCGCCGACGTCCGCGCGCGCCGCCGTCTCGCAGAACGTGCGCGCCATGTCGAACGTCTGGGCGCGGATGTTAATCGCGGGCACCGTGAAGCCGGAGATCTCGCCGCGCCCACGGGCGCGATACAGCTCCTCGATGCTCGCGGAGCGGGCTCCGAGGGCCTGGCTGGCTTCCCAGACGAGCCAGCGCACGGCCTCGGCCGTCGCCTCATCGGCCGTGAAGGCAGCGGTCCAGGCGAGGTCGGCGGCGGCCTGCGATCGGAAGCGGGCCTCGTCGTCGATGACGAGGCGGTCGCCGTCGACGTGGGCGATCCCGGCGAGGCTGCCGAGCAGGTCGACGATTGACGTGGCGACGTAGGGCATCGGGGGTGGTCTCCTGCGGGTGTCGCTGGCCATGGTATCCGCCGGCGACGGCGTTGCGCGCCAACGCCCACCTCGAGGTCGGGGCGGTGCCGGCAGCATGCCCCAGGCGGGCATCGGGCCGAAGGGGCGGATGGGTGTGCCGGGCGCGGGCCGCCGGTCCGGCTCCGGGTGCCGCCTGGCCTATCGTCACGGGCCGCTTGGACCGGCTATCCCCGCTTGGACCGGCTATCCCCGCTTGGACCGGCTATCCCCGCAGCCAGGCCGCGGCGTCCGGAGGGAGCACCACGCCGGACCCTGCCTCGCGCACGCCCGCGCTCGATCCCAGCAGCAGGCTCGTCCCGGGGATCAGCGCCTCGCGGCTCCCGAGGTTCATCGCCACCAGCACGTCCCGCGCGCCGCCCGTCCCGGGTCGCCGGAGGACCAGCACGTCCGGATCATCGAGGAGGACCCACGCCATCGGCCCGTCGCCCAGGGCCGCCTCCGCGAGCCGGTACCGGAGCGCCGCACGCACCAGCGCCAGGGTGCTCGCCGGGTCGCCGGCCTGGCGCTCGACGCTGGCGTCGGGCCAGTCGGACGGCATCGGCAGCCACGTCCTCCCCGTCGGGCTGAACCCGCAGCTCTGCCCGGCCATCGTCCACGGGATGGGCACCCGGCAGCCATCCCGCAGGCCGTCCTCGCCGGCGGTGCGCCCGAACGCCGGATCCTGGCGGGCCTCCGGCGGCAGCTCCACGACCTCGCGCAGCCCGAGCTCCTGGCCCTGGTAGAGGTACGCGGAACCGGGCAGGCCCAGCATGAACAGCGTGGCGGCGCGGCCCCGGCGCTCCCCCAGCGCGTCCTCGCCGCGGCCGGAGCGGTCGTTGATGGCCATGCCCGCCGCCTCCAGCGCGAACCGGGTCCGAACCCGCGGCTTGTCGTGGCTCTCGAGCACCCACGTCGTCGGCGCCCCAACCAGACCCGCAGTGGAGAGCGACGCGTCGATGACCTCGCGCAGCCGGGCGGCCGACCAGGGGGTCATCATGTAGTCGAAGTTGAAGGCCGTGTGCAGCTCGTCGGGACGGAGGTACGCCGCCACCGCCGCCGGGCGCTCCGCCCAGACCTCGCCCACAAAGATCCGGGGCGGCTCGTACCCATCCGCGGTCCGGCGCCAGGCCCGCCACACCTCGTGGACCTCGGGGCGGTCCCACTGCGGCATGCCGCCCCCGGTCATGGGCGCCCCGGCCGCGCCCATGGACCCGCGGCCATCGTCCGGGTAGCCCGGCGCCTTGACCAGGCTGTTCGCGACATCGATCCGGAACCCGTCCAGGCCGCGGTCGAACCAGAACCGCAGGATGTCCTCGAGCTCGGCCCGAACCGCCGGGTGCTCCCAGTTGAGGTCGGGCTGGCTCGAGTCGAACAGGTGCAGGTACCAGGAGCCCGTCGGGCGGCCGGACGGGTCCAGGATCGGGTCCCACGCCGGCCCGCCGAAGGCCGAGCGCCAGTCGCTGGGGGGCGCCTCACCGGCCGGTCCCCTCCCCCGGACCGCGTGGAACAGCGACCACTCCGCCGAGCCCGGCAGGGTGCGAAGCGCCGCCCGGAACCAGGGGTGCTCCCGGGACACGTGGTTGGGCACGATGTCCGCGATGACCCGCAGGCCGAGCGAGTGCGCCTCCCCGATCAGCGCCTCGGCACCCGCGACGTCGCCGAACAGTGGGTCGATGCGCCGGAAGTCGGCGACGTCGTAGCCGCCGTCCTCCTGGGGCGACACGTACCACGGGCTGATCCAGATCGCGTCCACGCTCAGGGCGGCCAGGTACGGGAGCCGGCTGCGGATGCCGGCGATGTCGCCGATGCCGTCACCGCTCGCGTCGGCGAAGGACCGCGGGTACACCTGGTAGATGACGGCATCCCGCCACCAGTCGGCCATCGGCAGGCGCCTGCGCTAGAAGGGCTTGGTCACCATGTGGTCGCCGTCACCCCGCGGACGGCTCGGGCGGGATGCTAGCAGGGGTCGGCTCGGTTGCGCGGGTCGCCAGCCGGCCTGCGCGGGTCGCCAGCCGGTCTGCCCGGACCGCCTGCTCGCGCTCGAACTCCGATCCCCGGCGTCCGGTCCGGCCGCCCAGCTCCGCCACCACGCCCCACGCGAAATGGTCGAACTCCCCGACCGCGCCGTTCCACGTCGCGAGCACGGCGGGCGGCAGCCGCTGGATGTGCCCGTGCACGTCTCGCGCCACCGGCCGCAGGTAGTGCGCCGCGAGGACGCGGAGCGAGCCGCGCTGGTCCGGCCCCACGATGAGCACGACGCCGAGCCGCGTGAGCTCGTCGTCGATCGCGCCGACGGGTGCCGCGGCCAACCGCCCGAGAACGTCCTCCAGGCGCGTGCCCCGAGCGGTGGCCGCCGCCGAGTAGCCCAGCGCCAGCGCCCGGATCAGGAGTCGGGCGTGCTCGCCCCAGGTCCCGCCGTGCGGCCCATCATCGAGGTCTGCCACCAGGACCACCGGCGCGTCGCCCGTCCCCGCGCGGACCCGATCCGACCCCTCCGCGGGTGCCCACGGCCCGTCGTGCCGCCAGCCGAGCTCCACGGCCTCGGCCATCCACGCGAACGTCTCGGCCTCGCCGGCAAGCGTCACGGTCCGGGCGGCGAACGGCAGAAGGTCAAGGAGGGCGTCGCGGACGGCCCGCCTCGCCCCGGACGGCTCACCCGCAACGACCACCGGGATGCCGGCTTCGATCGTGAGCCAGGCGAGCGCAGCCAGCTCGGCGTCCATGACGCCGTCGCGGACGAGCGCGGTGATCGAGGCGGGGGGTTCGGGCGAGGCGGTGGGTTCGGGCCGTTCCATCACTCGGGCGAGCCTACCGCGGGCGCGACACGGCCACCGGGCCATCCGGTGTCCGCGGACCACCGTTCCGGGTACGCTGCGTCCGATCGATCCAGCCCGAAGTCCCCAGCCCCAATTCCCAGGAGGTGGCCCGTGTCCATCCAGCGTCTCGATCCCGGCAAACGCCTGTCCGAGGCGGTGGTCCACGGCGGGCTCGTTTACCTGGCCGGCCACGTCAGCGAGGACCCGGCCGCGAGCGTGCGCGAGCAGACCCGCCAGGCCCTGGAGCAGATCGACGCCCACCTGGCCGCGGCCGGGACCAGCAAGTCGAAGCTGCTCACGGTGTCGATCTGGCTCGCCGACATCTCCACGTTCGCCGAGATGAACGAGGCGTGGGACGCGTGGGTGGACCCCGCCAACCTGCCGGCCCGGGCGACCGTCGAGGCACGCCTGGCCGCGCCCGGCTACAAGGTGGAGATCGCGGGGATCGCGGCGATCTGAGCGCCGGCTGTGGTCAGGCTACCCGCCGGCCGCCGGACCGACCGCGCGCTGCCCTACCTGCGGCTCTACTTGAAGAAGCCCGCCGCCGTGTACGCGAACGCCACACCGTAGAGCGTCTTCACGCTCTTGCCGCCGACCTGATCGATCTTCAGCCACGTGTCGCCGTCGCTGCCGCAGGTCCCGCCCTTGTAGGCATCACCCGGCACAACCTCGGCCACCCGGACCACGGTTCCCGCCCCGATGCGGACGATGAGAGCCCCCTTCGACGACGGCAGCTTGCGGAGACCGACCGCGTTGCAGGCGGCCGACATCGTCGTGGGCTGGATCGGCGTGACCTCGACCGAGGGTTCCACCGTGGGTGCGACCGTGGGTGCGGCGGTGGCCGCTGCCGGTGTCGATGCCGACGCCGACGCCGAATCCGACGGTGAGGCGGACGGGCTGCCGGATCCGCAGCCGGCGATGATTACAGCAGCGAAGCTGGCGACGATCAGGCGACGCAGCATTCCGGGTACCTCCGAGGCGGATCGCATCGAGGCGCACTGGCACTCCAGTCAAGCATAGGCGCTCCCGGCCGGGATGTGGCGGCGGCCCGCAGCCGGGTGGCGCCGTGCTGACGGTGGTGGTGCTCGTGGCAGGGGCCGGTCGCCTCTGGTGCAACGGTTGCGGGTGGGGCAGCGTCTCATTCGCGGCGTCTGGGGAACCGCACGCGTCGTGTGGAGACCGCACCGTGCGGAGACCGCACCCAGGCCACCTGGACCGCTGGATCGAATGGAGGCCGCCGTGTCTCGAGCCATCGCCCTGGCCGGCATCATCGGCCTCGTCCTGCTGGTGGGCGCCCTGTTCCTTGCCAGCGCGGCGCCCTCCTCCCCCCGGTCCATGGTCCTGCTGGCGGTCGCCGTCATCCTGCTCATCGCCGTCGTGCTTGCGGTCTTCGGGAACGTTTGGCGCACCCCGGGGTCGTACCGGGTCACCCCGCGCGACAAGAAACGCTAGGCCCGGCGACCGGCCGCCGGTTCACGCGGGCCCGAAGGTCTCCCGGCAGACGTCCTCGCCGGGCACCATCGGGCGGACCGTCAGGCCGAAGGTGGCGCTGGTCGTCGGATCCTGGACCCACTGGGTCAGCTGGTTCGCCGCCTCGAGCCAGGGCCGCAGGGTGTCCGCGTCCGCGCCCGAGACGGTGCCGCAGCGGTAGGAGCCGTCCGCGACCGGGCCGCCGAACAGGGCGAGCGGCTGCTGCAGCGGCCAGTCCATGGGCGGCTGGGTGAAGTTGGGATCCTGCGTGGGGGGCGGCCCGACGAGGATCGCGTAGGCCGGGGCCACGTAGGCCGACGCGGGCCCCAGCTCGTTCGGGATTAACGAGCCGAGGTCGCCGAGGCGGCGCCAGAACTCGGCGAACGCGGCGGCCGAGCCGGGGGGCGGCTCGCACGGCGTGGTGACGCACTCCATGAGGGTATTCGGGTTGCCGGTCAGCGTTACCCGCTGCCCGTCGACGCCCATCTCGATCCGGCCGCTGACGCCACCCGCAAGGACGGGGCCGCTGTTGAAGTCCTTCGTGCCACCGAGCAGGCCGAGGTCACTGGCCGCCTTGATGATCTCCGTGCGCCCGGCCTCGGTGATCGGGCGCGCCTGGAGGTTCGGCAGGAGCGGGCCCGGGTAGACGGTGGGAAGCGCCAGCGGTACGACCCATTGCCCGTCGCCGGTGATCACGCTGTACGGCTGCGTCCCGAAGACGTTGAGCGGCGGCAGGGCCTGGGTGGTCATGGCGCGGAGCCAGTAGGTCTGGGTGGCCGGGTCCGCCGAGGGTTGCGACGTGGGCCCTGTCGACGAGGAGGGCGTTGCGGCGGGCGCCGAGGAAGGGGGCGCGGAGGGGGACGCGGCGCCGGTTGCGCCACCGGCGGCGACGAGCACGGCAAACGCGGTCGCGGTCAGGCGAACAGGCAGGTGCATTGTGGATTGGTCCTCATGGATGGGCGCACCGCGACGACGCTCGCGAGCATGGCGTGGTTCCATCACGGCCGCCGGCGCATGCCACATGCCCGTCTCGCGGGCACTCGCCACCGGCGCGAGGCTCGCTGCGGGGCGTCGGTAGCCGATTCGGGCCGCCGGGTGCCCCCCAGGGGTCGATAGCGCTCACGACGCGGGCATTCGTCAGGACCGGATTGGGAGGCGCTGGCGAGTGCCCGGCACGTGGGCGGATGTCAGGCTCCCCATCGCGGAGGGACACAACACCCCATCCGGGAGCGCCGGGGACACAGCCGGACCCGACGACACAACCGGACCTGCCGGGGTTGACGACGCGTCCGGTCCGAGCGTAGTAGCCGCGGCGGCTGAGCAGGTCGCTCGGCACGTCCTGGTGCCGGAGGCGGTGAGCCCCATGGTGAAGAACACAACCTCGTACCCGCGCATGGCGGCTGCCCTCGGCAGCGTCAGCGGGAAAGGTGTGCCCACCAGCAGGTAGGACGCGGGGCCAGAGCCCCAGGAGCAAGCACCGAGCCGTGGGCCACCGGGTCCCGGCTCTTCTGTTTGTGCAGGCATCCAGACGCCCGCACCAACCCCGAGCCGCAGGCCCCCCGAAACCGGGTCCGCGGCTCGTCCCATGCATGGGATCCCCCGGTCCGGCTCGCAACCTGAGCCACCACACCACCGCAAGGAGGGTCCCGTGACCACCACCCTCGCGCCCGAACTGAACACCGCGCTTCCGGCGTCGAGCCAGGCCGTCCTTGTCGAGCACGTCACCAAGCGCTTCACCGTCGACCGGCGCAAGCTCCCGGTCCTCGCGATCGACGACGTCTCGCTCCGCCCGGAGCGCGGCGCGACCCACGGGATCGAGCGCGAGGCACGGCACGCAAAGCGGACCGGCAAGCTCAAGAGGGTCGGCTGATGACCGAGGGTCGGCTGATGACCGAGGATCGGCTGGCGACCGAGGATCGGCTGGCGACCGAGGATCGGCTGATGACCCGCTGGGGCGACACCCTCGCTGACCTC